>Ga0302140_10000110_pt1 | contig 88992 bp, 76 predicted proteins | sample I_Bog_E1_1_FD_202095 | JGI IMG/M metagenome (GOLD analysis project Ga0302140, IMG submission 202095) | Peat permafrost microbial communities from Stordalen Mire near Abisko, Sweden - I_Bog_E1_1 | ecosystem: Environmental > Terrestrial > Soil > Wetlands > Peat | place: Sweden: Abisko, Stordalen... | reverse complement strand
GGGCACCCGGCGGCACGACTGAAGTCGTGCCCTGATACAAAGCCGCAGGTTGAGGTTCGTGATTTCCCACCCATCGCAAAAAACGCGATGGATGGGGCACCCGGCAGTAAGCGATCCCACCAAAACACTGGAGCATCTTGAAGGCACTTCACCACGCACTGGGGTTGCGGAGATTGTTGAAGGAAAAAGGCGGCGATTGAGGCGGCATGGAGGATCATGGCTCTCACCTTGTATCCTTAGAGTTGAGACAAAGGTTAACACGATGAGCCAGACATTGAAAGCAGTACGCGGGACGCGGGATCTTTTGCCGCCGGAGACAGCGCTTTGGAACCGGATTGAGGCTACGGCGCGGGCAGTCTTTGCCCGCTACAACTTCGGCGAGATTCGCACGCCGGTTTTTGAGGACACGGGACTCTTTGCCCGCGGCGTGGGCGAGGAGACCGACATCGTCTCGAAAGAGATGTACACCTGGGAGGACCGGGCGCGGGCGCAGTCGGAGAAGACGCAATCGCTCACCCTCAGGCCGGAGAACACCGCTGGCGTGGTGCGGGCGTACATCGAGCACGGCCTGGGCGAGAGCGGCCTGCTGCAAAAGCTCTATTACATTGGCCCGCAGTTCCGGCGGGAGCGGCCGCAGAAGGGCCGCTACCGGCAGTTTTCGCAGATTGGGGCCGAAGTGATTGGGCCGCCGAGCGCGGGCAGCGAATCGCCGCTGCGCGATGCGGAGGTGCTGGAGATGCTGGCCACTCTGCTGGACGAGTTGGGCATCAAGGGCTGGACGCTGCACTTGAATTCAGTTGGGTCGGCGGCGGACCGCGCGCGCTACAACGATGCGCTGCGGGCCGCTCTCGTTCCGGTGGTTTCGCAGATGTGTCCGGATTGCCAGCGGCGGGCAGAGACCAATCCGCTGCGCGTGCTGGATTGCAAGGTTCCTGGCGATCAGCCGATTATTGAAACGCTGCCTATGATTGCCGACTCGTTGGACGAGGACTCGAAGAAGCATTTTGCAGCAGTCACGGCGGCGCTGGATGCGGCGGGCGTGCCGTACACGCGGAATCATCGCCTGGTGCGCGGCCTCGACTACTACACGCGGACGACCTTCGAGTTTACGCATGGCGGATTAGGTGCGCAGAATGCGCTGCTCGGCGGTGGGCGCTACGACGGGCTTTCGGAGATGCTGGGTGGCCCTCGCGCACCGGGGATTGGCTTTGCCATGGGCGAGGACCGGCTTGTTTTGACTCTGCTCGCACAACTCGACCAAAAGTCTGCCCCACCGCAGGTGGCTGACGCGTTTATTGCGCCGCTGGGCGAGGGAATGAACGCGGCTGCGCTGGTTCTGGCGCGGGAGTTGCGGCACGCGGGGTTGTGGATTGAGCTTGGTGAGGGGAGTTTTCGGCTGAAGAAATCCTTCGAGGCAGCGGACAAGACGGCCCGCCAGATCATCATTCTGGGCGAGGATGAGCTTCAATCCGGTATTCTACCAGTGAAGAATTTTTCCACCGGCGTGCAGACGAAGGTTCCTCGCGGGGAGCTGGCGGTTTTTCTTTCCAATTGACCACCTGCGGTGGGGCAGACGGCGCTTGCGCGCAAAGAGGTTCGTGGTATCCCACCCTAGCCGCAAAAACAAAGACGCGGCGAGGGTGGGGCACCCAGTATTGTTTTCTGGTTGAGTGGTCGCGGGTTCAAGTTCGTCGTTTCCCAGGTCCGAAAATCCGGAGCTGGGGCACCCAGATTTTTTGAGTGAGATAAGAAAGTAAAGGACACGAGAAGTGCTTGATTTTCAAGGGAATCTCGAACGGACGCATCACTGTGGGGACCTGCGGGCCGCCGATGCAGGAAAAACTGTTGTGCTCATGGGCTGGGTCAACCGGCGTCGCGATCACGGTAACCTGATCTTTCTCGATCTGCGCGACCGCACCGGCATTAGCCAGATTGTGCTGGACAAGGAACTGACGCCGGAGGGCCACGCGAAGGGTGAGCATGTGCGGCCGGAGTACGTGGTGGCCGCAGTGGGCAAGGTGCGCCTGCGCGACGCGGACGCGATCAATCCCAAAATGCCTACGGGCGAGATCGAGATCGAAGCGACTGAGCTGCTCGTCCTGAACGACACGCGCCTTGCGCCGTTTTCGCCGTCGGAAGAGGCGATCCAAAACGAAGAAGTCCGCCTCAAGTACCGCTACGTGGACCTGCGCCGCCCAGAGATGCAGCACAACTTCCGCCTGCGTCACGACATTGTGCTGGCCATCCGCGACAACCTGAGCCAGCAGGGATTTCTGGAGATTGAAACGCCGATTCTGACCAAGTCGACGCCCGAAGGGGCGCGCGATTTTCTCGTTCCCAGCCGCGTACATCCCGGCGAGTTCTATGCGCTGCCGCAGTCGCCGCAGATCTTCAAGCAGATTCTGATGATCTCCGGCTTCGACAAATATTTCCAGATCGCGCGCTGCTTCCGCGATGAGGACTTGCGCGCCGACCGCCAGCTTGAGTTCACGCAAGTGGATTTAGAGATGAGCTTTCCGCATCAGGAGACGGTCTTCGATGTAGCGGAAAAATTCCTGGCGGCGGGCTTCAAAGCGGCGGGAGTTACATTGCTTACACCCTTTCCGCGCATCAGCTACGACGACGCGATGCGGCAGTTTGGCTCGGACAAGCCAGACCTGCGTTTGCCAGGATTGACCGATGTGCGCGCGGCCTTTACGGACGAGAATCTGGCCGCGTTACAGATCGATCCGGCGCTACCTGTGGTGGCCTTCCGCATTCCAAATGTGGGCGAACTGAGCCGCAAGGAGCGTGAGGACAATCATCCGAATTTTGATTTGAAAAAGGGTGCAAAGTTCATCGACGATTTCAAGCGGCTGGCGAAGGGATTCCCGGAATCGGCCATCAAGGTGCGCGAGTTGGCAGACGCAACGGATGCTGACTTTGTAATCATTGTAGCTGGCGATCCGGCGCATCCGGTGAAGGCGAGCGACACCAAGTTTGAAGGCCGTCTGAGTGAGCGTGAGATCAATGTCTATTCGGCGGCGGGCAACTTCCGCACCGAGTTGGCTAAAAAGTATGCGGAAAAACATGGGGCATTTGCGGTAACCGAGAAGGTGGTGCAGGAAGCCGCCACGCGTGAAGGTGCTGGCGCGTTGGTGGATGGAGCGCAGGCCTTTCAGCCGATCTGGATCGTTGATTTCCCCATGTTTGAGTACGATCTGGCCCTTGCCAAGTGGATGCCGGCGCATCATCCGTTTACCGCACCGCATGAGGCGGACATGGCGAATCTATTGACCGATCCGGCCAGCGTGCGGGCCAACTGCTACGACCTTGCGATGAATGGATTGGAGCTGGGTTCGGGATCGATTCGAATTCACCGCAAGGATGTGCAGCAGCAGATTTTTAAGTCGCTGGGGATCAGCGACGAAGAGGCTCACACGCGCTTCGGCTTCTTCCTCGACGCTTTGGAGTACGGCACGCCTCCCCATGGCGGCATCGCTCTCGGCATCGACCGGATCGTGATGCTGCTGGCCGGCGCGCCGAGCTTGCGCGAAGTCATCGCGTTCCCCAAGTCCGCCAAAGCCATTGACCTGATGGCCGACGCGCCGACGACAGTGACCGATCAGCAGTTGAAGGAACTGCATATTCGCGTGGCGCTGAAGAGCTAGGCACCCGCGTTGCGGCAGGCACCTGTGGTGCGGCAGGCCGCGCTTGCGCGCCATGAGGTTCGTGCTATCCCACCCATTCCGCAAAGAACGCGGAATGGATGGGGCACACGCGAGTTCGTGGTCTTTCTTTGGATCAACCTCTCCGCTCCTCATTCAGATAACAGAACGCTTGCTTTTCGCAGTTCGGGCGCTTGTACCGATGGACGGTACGAGCGCCCGAACGCGTGACGGGTATCACTGTCGGATAATCGCAGATGTCTTAGGCTCGATATATGGTTATCGATATGAATTTATCGAATATAGCTGAGATTCGCCGGTCGGTCGGGCCGATGATTCCGCAGCCGAGCCTGAGGCGGCTGCCTCAGTACCATCATTACCTTGTGGAGCAGGACGCCAAAGGGGTCAGCCGAATCTCTTGCAGCGTGATTGGCCAGGAGCTGGGGCTGGTTCCGGTGCAGGTTCGCAAGGATCTGCAATACACGGGGATTGTCGGCAAGCCCAAGACCGGCTACTCCGTGAACGAACTGATTCTGAAGATCGAGAACTTTCTGGGCTGGAAGAATGTAAACGAGGCATTTCTGGCGGGTGTGGGCAATCTGGGCACCGCGCTGATGGGGCACGAGCGCTTTACGCAGTTCGGCTTGAAGATTGTGGCAGCCTTTGACACCGACCCGGAGAAGACTGGCCAGTGGATTCACGACAAGGCAGTTCTTTCGCTGGACAAACTGGCAGATCTTGCGCCGAGGATGAGTATTCACTTGGGAATCATCACCACTCCCGCTCAAGGGGCCCAGGCCGTGGCCGATGAAATGGTGAAGGGTGGCATCCAGGCGATCTGGAATTTTGCGCCGGTCAAGCTCAAGGTTCCCAAGGGGATTATTGTGCATAACGAAGATCTTTACTCTACGCTGGCATCGCTTTCGTGGAGGCTGGCGGGGGTGGTTTCCCGCAACCATTCGGTAGAGATGGCGAGTTTGGATGGCGTGGGAACCTCGGGGCGCTGAGGTCGAATTACCCGGCGGGAAGATCTTTATTTGGGATTTTTGATTGACGGCCAACACGATTTTCACTGCAGGGCCGCGAAAGCAGTTGAAGACAAGAACAGCAAGATTGAAAACGTCAGACCGTACAGAAGCCGCGTGCAAAGAACGCGGCGATTGAGGGGTCAGAACAGGAGATTCTCTTGACTACGCGAGAGATTGCAGATTTTATTGTTCCAGAGGAGATTGAAGGCATATTGGCGCGCAGCCTGAGTCCGGCGCCAGCGCGGGTGCGTGAGTTGCTGGCGAAGGCGCGCGAACAGAAGGGACTCACCATGGAGGAGGTCGCTTGCCTTTCTCATGTTGAGAGTCCTGAACTGCTGGAGGAAATCCACGCGGCGGCCAAGGAGGTCAAGGAAGAGATTTACGGCAACAGGCTGGTCTTCTTTGCGCCGCTTTACATCTCCAACCGCTGTTCGAATGAGTGTACCTATTGCGCTTTTCGCGCTACGAACACAGAGGTCAAGCGCCGCACGCTGACACAGGAAGAGATTGCGGAAGAGACGCGCATTCTGATTCGCCAGGGTCACAAGCGAGTGCTGATGGTGGCCGGTGAAGCGCTGCCGCCGCAGGGTTTTGAATACCTCACTGATTCCATCGCCACAATCTACAACACGCGCGTCGGTCCCGGTGAAATCCGCCGTGTGAATGTGAATCTTGCGCCGCAATCCACGGAACGCTTCCGGCAACTGAAGCAGGCGGACATTGGAACCTTTCAGCTCTTTCAGGAGACCTATCATCGTCCGACGTACGCTGAGGTTCACTTGAAAGGCCGCAAGCGCGACTACGATTGGCGCACGACGGCCTTTGATCGCGCCATGGAAGCGGGGATCGACGATATCGGCATGGGCGTGCTCTTCGGGCTGTACGATTGGCGCTTCGAGATCATGGCGATGATGCAGCAGATTCGCCATCTGGAGGAGACCTTCGGCTGTGGCCCGCACACCATCAGCTTTCCTCGCATCGAGCCAGCGGTTGGTTCTGACGTTGCTTCTAATCCGCCTCATGTGGTCGGCGATGCCGATTTTTTGAAGATGATTGCGATCATGCGGCTTGCGGTTCCTTACACGGGAATGATCATGTCCACGCGAGAAAACGCGAATGTGCGCCGCCAAACGCTGGAACTTGGCATCTCGCAAATCTCCGCCGGCAGCCGCACTGATCCAGGCGGTTACAAAGATAGTGAAGGCGATCTCAACGGTGGCCAATTTCAACTGGGCGATCATCGCACGGTGGAAGAAGTTGTCAGCGATGTGGTTTCACTGGGCTTTCTGCCATCGTTCTGCACCGCCTGTTATCGGACGGGGCGCACGGGCCAGGATTTCATGGACATTGCCAAGCCGGGCGAGATCAAGTATCACTGCACACCCAATGCGCTTTCGACCTTTCAAGAGTATCTGTGCGACTATGCCAGTCCGAAGGCCAAAGCGGAGGGCGAGAAGCTGATCTCGATTGAACTGGAGCGGATGGATGGGCAGCAAACGGCTACCGCTCTGCCCATGCTGAACAAGGTTCGCGCGGGCGAACGCGATGTGTTTATATAGAAAATGGCTGGGGAGATAATGCATGGCGGAACTGACCAAACTCGAACTGCTGGAATGGCTGCATGAGACAAGGCCCGCGCGCCTTCAGGAGTTGTACGCGCGGGCCAATGCGGTGCGACAACAGCACGTCGGCGACGCCGTGCATCTGCGCGGCTTGATTGAAATCTCCAGTCACTGCGGGCGGCAGTGTATGTATTGCGGGCTGCGGCAAGGCAATCGCGCGCTGCCGCGGTATCGCATGACGCGAGAAGAGATTCTGGAGTGCGCGCACCAGGCGGAAAAACTTGGCTACGGCACGGTGGTGATGCAGGCCGGAGAAGACGATCAACTCAGCGCCGATTGGATTGCTGAGATTGTCCGCTCGATCAAGCGCGAGACCACACTGGCTGTGACACTCAGCCTGGGTGAGCGTGGAATGGAAGAGCTTCGGCAGTGGCGCGCGGCTGGCGCGGATCGTTATCTGCTTCGCTTTGAAACCTCCGATTTGAATCTTTTCAGCATCATTCATCCGCAACGTGTCTTAGGCGCCCCGAATCGTCTGCAACTCCTGAAGCAGATTAAAAAGTTGGGCTACGAGGCGGGCGGCGGCGTGATGGTGGGGATTCCGGGGCAGTCCTATGCAAGCCTTGCGGAAGATGTTCTGACATTCCGCGCTCTTGATCTGGACATGATTGGCATTGGGCCATACATTCCGCACGCCGCCACGCCACTGGGCACAGGCGCGCTGCGTCCCGCGGTTGATCCGGCGGAGCAGGTCCCAAGCAATGAAGAGATGGTTTACAAGATGATTGCCTTGACGCGCATCTTCTGCCCAGACGCCAACATTCCCAGCACGACCGCGCTGGCCACGATCAATAAAGCCGACGGTAGAAAGCAGGGCTTGAGAGTGGGCGCGAATGTGGTGATGCCGAATACGACCCCTGTAAAATATCGCAGTCTTTACGAGATTTATCCGGCGAAGGCTTGCATTGAGGAAAGCGCGATCGATTGCAATCAATGCCTGCGCGGACAGATCTTTTCGCTGGGCCGTTTTGCTGGACAAGGACAGGGTGGACGCGGGACGATTGAGACGCTGGCGAGCGTATTGCCGGATGATTCTTCGGAGTTTGTACAGTTGCACGCATGAGAGGTAAGCCATGCCCCCGGATGATGGAGTGGTCGAGATTGAGATTTGCATGGGGAGTTCCTGCTTTGCGCGAGGAAATTTTGAAAATCTGGAAATTATCAACGCGCATTTGCAAAACAGCAAACAGAATGCTTCGGTTCACCTGACCGGCAAGCTGTGCCATGATCTGTGCAAGCAGGGACCGAATCTGACGATCGGCGGAGTGTTGCATTACGGCGTGACACCGGCCAGATTGCGCGAACTCTTGCAGCAGCTCAACGAGCCAGCGGGAGACGGTCATGGAACAGCTTAATTCCATCTACACGCAAGAGCGCGAGTGCCAGGACTGCCACAAATGCATTCGCGAGTGTCCGGTGAAAGCGATTCGCGTGCAGGACGGCTATGCGCGCGTGGTGCCGGAGCTTTGCATCATGTGCGGCAACTGCGTATTGACTTGCCCCAACAACGCCAAGCGCGTGCGCGATGATCTGCCCCACGCCAAGGCACTGCTGGCGAGCGGTCGCAAAGTGATTGTGTCGCTTGCTCCATCCTTCGCGTCGCAGTTTTCCGGCATCAATCCAGCGCAGGTGATTCATGCGCTCAAGAAGCTGGGTTTTCATGCCGTGTCAGAAACAGCGCTGGGCGCGCAGCAGGTTTCCGCCAGCGTAAACCAACTGATGCGTGGCGATACAAAGCAGATTTGGGTCTCTACCGCGTGCCCGGTTGTGGTGGACTTCATCGCTAAATATCATCCGGAATGCCAGCCTAATATCTTCGGCGTGCTTTCTCCGTTGCTGACGCATTGCAAGATGCTGCGCGAGCATTACGGCAACGGCATCGCGATTGTATTCATCGGTCCGTGCATCGCAAAGAAGAAGGAAGCCGAACAGCATCCGGAACTTCTGGACGCCGTGCTGACCTTCGAGGATTTGGATCGCTGGCTGAGCGAGGAAAACATACTTCTCGATGAGATTGCCGAAACGCCTGACGATCATTTTGAGCCTGAGCAGGCAGAGGAAGGCGCACTTTATCCAATCGACGGAGGCATGGTTCCCGGCATCGCCGGCAATGCAGAGATCGAGCGTTCCCGTTTCATGTCCTTCTCCGGCATTGCGAATGTTGAGCAGGCGCTGAAGGGCATTGCGGAATGGAAGCCCGAGCACAACATATTTTTTGAGCTGACGGCCTGCGCGGGTTCTTGCGTGAATGGACCGAAGGCGGCGCGTACTGCATCCGTCGCGCGGCGCCGCTTTGAGATCGTTCAATACACGAAGATTCCCGCAGAGCTGCCGCGTCCGCTTTCCATTGAGATTGAGCAGCCCTATCCAGCAGCGCCCATTGCGCGCGATGAGTACACCGAATTGCAACTGCAAAGCGCACTGCGCATCGTGGGAAAGTACTCCGCTGAAGATGAGCTGAACTGCGGAGGCTGCGGGTATGAATCATGCCGCGAATTTGCGCACGCTCTGCTGGCGCGCAACGCGGAGCGCATGATGTGCGCCACCTATACGCGCAAACTGGCGCAGAAAAAAGCGAATGCCCTGCTGCAAAAAATCCCTTCCGCCGTTGTAATCGTCGATGAATTTCTGAAGATCATCGAGTGCAATGAGAATTTCGCGCATCTCTTCGCCACCGATATCGAGAGCATCAAAGATCTGGAAGGCAGCGCTCTGGGCGCGGTGATTCCCTTCTCTTCACTCTTTCACCGGGTGCTGGAAACCGGCGAGGATATTGTGAATCACGATATCCGCTACCAGCACAACATTCTGAACACAAGCATCTTCACCATCGAGCCGCATTCTGTGCTGTGCGGAATTTTTCAGGATATTACCAAGCCCATCTTTCAGAAGGAGCAGATCATCGGGCGCGCCCGCGAGGTGATTCAGAAGAATCTGAAAACGGTGCAGCAGATTGCTTATCTGCTCGGCGAGAACGCGGCAGATTCAGAGATCATTCTGAACTCGATTGTGCGCTCTTTCAGTCCCGAGGAAGTGGGCGACGACGATGCCGGAGGCAGTAGTGAATAGCGGCGAAAGCTACATCGAAGTCGATTCCTGGCAGCGCGCCAAGCACGGGCAATTGATCTCTGGAGATGTATTTTTGTCGCAGAAGGTGAAAGAGGATGGGCGCGTTGTCTCCGTGCTGGCAGATGGCCTGGGAAGCGGCGTGAAGGCCAGCGTGCTGGCCTCGATGACCGCGACGATGGCCATGAAGTTCGCCGCCAGCACAATGGATATTCGCAGATCTGCGGAGATCATCATGGACACGCTGCCCATCTGCAGCGTGCGCAAGATCAGTTATTCGACTTTCACTGTGGTTGATATGGCGGAAACCGGCGAGACGCGCATCATCGAGCACGGCAACCCGCCCTTTCTTCTGATACGGCCTCACGGCGAGCTAGTGGTTTCAAAGACCGAGGTGCGCCCGACGCGCTGGCAGGATCGCGTAATCAGCTACTCCAGCTTTGACGTGCAGCGCGAAGATCGCATCATCTTCTTTTCCGACGGCATAACGCAAGCGGGCATGGGCGAGTTCCGCACGCCTCTCGGTTGGGGAATGGAAGGCGTGGAAAAATTCGCCCGCGAAAAAATTGAGCGCTATCCGCACATCTCCGCGCGCGAACTGTCACGACTGCTGGTGGCCCAGGCGGAAGAGGTGGACGGCCTCAGCGCAAAGGACGATATCACCTGTGCCGTGGTGTATTTTCGCAGCCCGCGCCAGTTGCTTGTGATGACGGGAGCGCCCTTCAATCGTATGCACGACAACGATCTTGCCAAGATGGCGGAGCGCACTCCGGGGCGCAAAGTGATCTGCGGCGGCACGACAGCCAACATCATCGCGCGGCTGTTGAATCGCACCATCGAGGTCGATATGCGCCAGCGTCCAGATCCGAAGGTGCCACCCGCCGCGCGCATGGAAGGGATCGATCTGGTGACAGAAGGCACGTTGACCTTGGGCGAAGTTCTTCGCTTGCTGGAAGAGGAATTTGCTCCGGAAGAGATGAGATCCAATCCCGCCGTGCGCCTGGCGACGATGCTGCTGGACAGCGATATTGTGAGGTTCGCTGTGGGCACGCGGATCAATGAAGCGCATCAAGATCCCAACATTCCTGTGGAACTCGAACTGCGCCGCAATATCGTCAAGCGAATTGCGTGGCTGCTGGAGAGTAAACACATGAAACAGGTTCTTATCCAGTATCTTTGAACGATCCATGGCATAACACAGAACATGATTTCCGCCAGCTTTGGCGCGTGGCTATCATTCAACTACAGCGAGGCCCCATGAACAAGATTGCCTTAGTCATCCTGATATTCTCCATGACCGAAGCGGTGCTTCCAGCGCAAGCGCCTGCTGCGGCCTCATTATACGCAACCGCACAGTTGTCCAACCGCGGCAGCGCCGGACCGCGCTATGACGTGACTTCTCCCAGCTTTGGCGCGGTAGGTAATGGAAGGGCAGACGATACGGCCGCAATCCAGGCAGCGTTTTCCGCTTGCGGAAACACTTTTAATAATTCACCCGCGAATACTCAGCAGAACAGCGGCGTGGTCGAGTTTCCCGGCGGGCGTAACTACATCGTTTCCAAAACCATCAACACTTACAACTGCCAGATCGAAGGCACAACGGGGAACGTTCAGGGAGCATATTCGCCTCCGAGGCTCCAGTGGAATGGGCCTCCTGCGGGAGTGGTTGCAAAGATCACCAGCTTCAGCATCGCGTCCAACACCGTTACATTCACAGCCGCGAACAGCCTCGCAATTGGGCAGTTTGTGCACATCGAAGGCATGTCTGCGGGCTTCTATTTGAACCGCGCGGTTTTACAAGTGATTTCAACCGGCCTCTCCAGTACGCAGTTTGAAGCTGTGCTGCCGTTTGGCTGGGCCAATGTGAACGCTACCGCCGACAGTGGCACAGCCACCACGGTGAACGTCTTCATTGCTCTGCCTTCCAACGCCCGCTATCAGCAGTCAATTCACAACATCGCGCTGGGGTACAGGACTGCGAAGCAGCCGAACAAATTTGATATTGGAATTTACTTTGGCTCTCGGGTGGATACGGGCACGCACATCACAAACACCTGGATATCAGGGGCCAGCAAGTACGGCTATTACTTCTCTGATGGCGGCATCAATATTGATTTTGACAAAGGATGGAGGTCAGACGGCGCTGGTGTTGCCGCAATCTATTGGAGGATTGCAGGGTCTGATTCATTCGGAGTGGCGAACGGAACCATTGACAACAGCCGAAGCGGCTATGACAACTCAAGCAGCGGCGCTGCAATCATGCTGGACAATGCTTCGTGCGCAGGCGCGGGCATTCACTTTACTTCCAGAAATATCAAGGTCGAAGTCAACACTACGCTGACGCCAGGACTGGGCGTGTTCACACTGTATGATTGCCCGTCCAGTCCCAATGGCGAACAGTTCTTTTTGGATTTTGAGAGTACCTGGGTCTTACCCGGATCAACTACGCGCACAGCTAATTTCCCTTCGTTTGTAATGTCGCCGGCCAACGACAAAGCACTCAATCTGAGTGTATTGAACAGCCAATTCCCCAATGGCACGCTGAGCAATACTACGACCCGCTGGGTTGGCTTGCCGGAGCTTTCAAGGCATGACATTCTCGGCGTTTCTGGCATGATTCCCTTCCTGGCCTATACGTCTTCAATGAACAGTGGCGGCGAGAGGCTTGAGGCAAGCAGGTCGCCGATTCAACTGCTGGGCGATGTGAATATCGATCAGCTTTGGCAATACGGAATTCAAGCCTCCGACTTCCTGTATGCAGATACGGAATTCAAGGCACTGGCGAATGGGACCACCTTGTTTGCAGGACAGATTCTTGCGCCGCCGGAGTATTGGCGTGGAGCCAAGGTCAAACGGTTTGCTCTTGATGTTGTGGCTCAGACAGGCACCACAGGCGCGCCAAATGGAGGAAACACGAGTTGCTCTGCGGCCATCCGTGATCGGGAATTGAACTGCACGAGCGCGGCGGATCTTTCTGCCGGACAGCACATCAGCATCGGCACGGATGCCAACAAAACGATTGAGTTTATCGATGCGACCGACTCGAAAGCTGTGCGCGTGCATCTCACCAGCAGCCTCGCGGTCGCGCATACAAACGAGCCGCTTGCATTTTCCGCGCCTTTGCTGGCGCAGGAGATTCAGTTGCCCACAAAGTCATCCGGCGCTCCAGCTTCGTTGTCCTGGTCGGTGGGCGACACAGAGCAGAACGCCAACGCCGCGGCCAACGGAGTGGCTGCATGGGTCAACGTTGCGGCAGGAGTTCCTGGAAGCTGGGCCGGAATTCCGCTGGGCGATGGCAATGGAAAAATCGCGGCCTCTCAGCTATCCCGCGCGAGCACGGTTGGATCAGGAAACATCGTGCTAGCGAATCAACCCATCGTCAACGGACTGACTGGCACAGGCGTCACCACGCTGAATGATCTCACGATCAAGGGCCGTTGCGCAGGATGCGCGGGATCAAGCGTGCGTACGGCGCAGGCCTTCTGTGCGGGCACGGCGCGCTCGTCGAGCACGATTGTGCTCTTTGGAGCGGGCGGCTCACAAACATCGTGCACGCAAAGCCCTGGGCCGCAGGCTCTGCAACAGGTGATTGCGGCAACCGGCGGCAAGTTGAGCGATCTGGCCGTGCGCTGCGGGCATTCGGGTTCGCAACCTGCAAGCGGCAGATTCACGGTGTGGGATCTGCCATCGGGAACAGCGATGCTGGATGCATCCTCCGGCGTCAACACAGGCCTGACCGTTACGGTGGGAAACTCCGCAGCGAAGGCCAACAGAACACTCATCGACAGCGTGCATACATTCAGTTATGCGGCTGGAGATATGATCCGGATTCAGTTCACAACGGAGGCCAGCGAGACACTGAGCGATTGCACGGCCAGCTTCAACTACTAAGGCCTGTTCACACTTTTCTTCCAAGTGTAGTTTTTCAATCATTCATCCTTCCACCGGAAAATGCAACCAGGATTTGCGGCGACCGATTACTTTCACAGCCTTGGAAGACGGCTCCGGTACAATGTGATATGTATCACTGCCTGTGGTCTCTCCGAAGCCGAGAATGAGGGGTTTCGGGGTAGCCTCACGAAGAGGAGTATCGATGGCGGATTTAGAGAAAAAAGACCGCGGCCAGATGCGCGTGGATGGGGACGAATGCAAAGGCTGCGGCCTTTGCGTCGAGGCCTGTCCACCCAAGGCGATTGCAATGGGCGAACGGCTGAATCACTACGGCTATCGCACCGCCGCTTACAAAGGCACGGGCTGCTCGGGCTGCGGAATCTGCTTCATGGTCTGCCCGGAGCCGGGCGCGATTACCGTATCGCGGCTCGTGAAAAAAGATCGCGGTGTTGCAGCAGCCGCCGTGGGAGCAAGCGAATGCGCAAGCAATTGATGAAGGGCAACGAAGCCATTGTGCGCAGCGCGATTCTCGCTGGCTGTCGCGCCTTCTACGGCTATCCGATTACTCCAGCCAGCGAGATTGCCGAAGCCGCCGCGCTTTACGTTCCGCAAGCTGGCGGCGTTTTCTTGCAGGCTGAGAGCGAAGTCGCGGCGATGAATATGATTTATGGCGCGGCCTCGGCGGGCGTGCGCGCCATGAGCGCATCGAGTGGCCCCGGCATCAGCCTGATGCAAGAAGGTATCAGCTACATGGCAGGCGCGGAGCTGCCCTGCGTCATCGCCGACATCACGCGCGGCGGACCTGGATTGGGCAACATCGCCGCCGAGCAGGGCGACTATCATCAGGTGGTCAAGGGCGGCGGCCACGGCAACTATCGCACTATCGTTCTGGCGCCGCATTCGGTGCAGGAGATGGCCGATCTAACGGCGCTGGCCTTCGAACTCGCTGACCGCTATCGCAATCCCGTCGTCCTGCTGGCCGATGGATTCATTGGTCAGATGATGGAGCCGGTCGAGTTTGCGCAGACCGCCGTTGCGCCGCAAACGCCCGCGTACGCCGTCACCGGAACGCATGAGACGCGCGGCAATCTGATCAACTCGCTCTATCTGGACATCGATGAGATGGAAGCGCATCAGGGCCGCATGGAAGCCAAGTATCGCCGCGCTGAAGAGCTGGAAACCCGCGCGGAAGAGTGGCACACCGAAGACGCGGAGATCGTGCTGGTGGGCTACGGAATCATGGGCCGCATTCTGAAGGCCGTCGCCGCTGAAGCGCGCGCGCATGGAATCAAAGTCGGTGTGCTGCGCCCCATCACGCTCTATCCATTTCCCAAGTTGCACCTGAAGCGCCTGGCCAAAACCGCGCGGATCTTTTTGGCGGTTGAGATGAGCAACGGCCAGATGGTCGAGGATGTGCGCCTCGCATTGAACGGCGCGCGGCCCGTCGAGTTTTATAGCCGCGTGGGCGGCAATGTTCCCTCGCACAATGAGGTGCTGAGCTTGGTGCGCAAGTTGGCGCGGCAATATGAGACGGCCATGCAGCCGGAGGAGTATGCGGCAAATGTCTAGCGAGATGATAGCTGAATACGAAGTTTCGCACGGCAAGGCGAAGGCCTTCTACGAGCGCTATGAGCGCAAACAGGAGCTGCAGCATCAGACGCACTTCTGCCCCGGTTGCGGACACGGTCAGGCGCACAAGCTGCTGGCGCAGGCCATCGACGAGCTGGGCATTCAGGACCGGACGATCATGGTTGGCCCGGTGGGCTGCGGCGTCTTCACCTACAACTACTTTGACGTGGGCAACATCTCAGCCGCGCATGGACGCGCCACCGCAGTCGCCACAGGCGTCAAGCGCAGCCGCCCAGAGAGCATCGTCATCGACTACCAGGGCGACGGCGATTTGGCGGCCATCGGCTCGGCGGAGATTCTGCACGCAGCCAATCGCGGCGAACCGATCACGGTGATCTTCATCAACAACGCCATCTATTCAATGACCGGCGGGCAATCCGCGCCGACCACACTGTTGGGGCAGAAGAGCATGACCTCGCCCAACGGACGCAGCGCGGCGACGGAAGGCTATCCGCTGCACGTCTGTGAATTGCTGGCCACGCTGGAGGCGCCGGTCTACATCGAACGCGTTGGCCTCGGCGACGCCAAGCAAATCATCCGAGCCGCGCGCGCCATCAAGAAAGCCATTGAGAATCAGGTACGCGGACTCGGCTTCTCATTCATTGAAGTGCTCTCGCCTTGCCCCACGCTCTTCAAGATGACGCCGGTGCAGGCACAGCAATGGGTGCGCGAGGTGATGGAGAAGACCTTTACGCTGGGCGTCTTTCGCGACCGCACTCAAGAGACCGAGTCGCGCGCGCTCCCTGAGGCTGCTCCCGCGCTCGACCTGCTTCCGCATATTCTTGGCGTGGCCGACGACGAGCTGCCACAAGGCAATCCGCTGGCGCTTGGCGTAGATGCTGCGATCGACCTGCGCGTGCGCGTGGCGGGCTTTGGCGGGCAGGGCGTGCTGCTGCTCGGCGAGGTGCTGGCCGAAGCAGGACTCGATGCCGGCCTGGAGGTCTCATGGCTGCCCTCCTATGGGCCAGAGATGCGCTCCGGCACATCCAACTGCCACGTGCGCATCACGCGCGAGGTCATTGATTCACCGATGGTGACCAATCCCAATCTTCTCGTGGCGATGAATGAACCCTCGTTGCGGAAGTTTGTAAAAAGCGTTGCGCCGGGCGGATGGATTCTCTACAACGGCGAGGAGTTTCCCGCCGATTGCGCGCAGGAAAACGTGCGCGTTCTAGCCTGTCCCTTCACGGAGATTGCCAATAAACTGGGCAACGCGCGCGCCGGAAACATGGTCATGCTGGGTGCGTTGCTGGAGATCACCGGAGTATTGCAGAATGTGAATGTGGACGCGGCACTCCAGCGGCTGGTGAAGAATCCGCGCTTTGCTGAATTGAATCGGCGCGCGCTCCAGCGGGGTCGCGAACTCTATTTGGAGGCGCAACCCCAAGGCTGAAAGAGGCAATCCAGACTCATGCGACGTTGGCGACAAGAAACATTTTTTGTTCGTCTTCGGCCAGCAATTGTTGGAATGCGTCGGCCTCCACGGGACGGCCAAAGAGCCATCCCTGGGCGAGGATGAGGTCACAGTCTCTCATCGCGCCGAAATATTCGGCCTGTTCGCGCGTCTCCACTCCTTCCACAATCACTTGCAACTTGAGCACCTGGGCCATGGAAAGAATCTGCGGCAGAATGCTCAAGGTCACCGCCTCTGTGCCGACAGCCTGGGTGAAAGAGCGGTCGATCTTGATGGCGTCAATCGACAGCGTATGCAGATACGAGAGGCTTGAATAGCCGGTTCCGAAGTCGTCAATATGAACCTCGTGCCCATTCCGCCGCAGTTGATGGATCGCTGCCACGGCCACTTCCTGCCGCGCGGTTGAACTCTCCGTAATCTCGATTGCCAATTTTTCCGCTGGAACACTGGCCTGGCGCAGCGCTTCTTCCAGCATCGGAAGAAATTTTGGATCGGTCAAATCCGCCGCTGTCACATTGATGCTGAGCCGGAAAGCGGCATTCACGCGCAGGGTCTCGCCCATGTCGCGCAAAACATGGCGCACCACAAGCTTGGTGATCTCTCCCACAAAACCGCGCCCTTCGGCGATATTGACAAAGACTTCGGGACCAACGACCTGGCTCTCTTCGTCGGTCCAGCGCACCAGCGCTTCGGCCCCCACAACCCGGCTGCTGGCCAGGTTCACAATCGGCTGATAGACAACCCGTAGCTTGTCCCTCTGGATGGCGCGCCGCAACTGCTGCTCCATGCTCCGATTGCGGCGATAGAGGAATGAACCAAGGCAACCCAGAAAGGCACCGCCCAACCCGCTCCCTAAGCTGGAAAGCATCAGTAGATTACGATCTATGCTCAGCGCTTCCGGAATTGAAATATAGGCAGACATGCATTTGTAATAGCGATCGGAACAGCGCGTGACATAGAGAGTGTCTCCCACCCGCGCACGTCCTTCCTGCGAAATCACGCGATTGATGCGTGCCTGATTGGTATGCGCCTGATCTGCGTTGCTCTCGGAGGTCAGTATCAGGCGGGGATCGCTCGGCGAGGCAAGAAGAAATCGCGAGGTCGTGATACGCATGAAATCCAGAAGATGCGGCGTATAGACGACGTACGAACTGCCCGATTGTAGAAGCGCCGCCCGCAAGTTGCCTACGCGAGCGCGCGATTTGTACCTGTAAAAGAGCGTGCCGTCCGGCTGGGAGTAATCGGGTTCGAACCGCGCCTCTTTCATTTCTGGCTGACTCATCGCAGCTGAACAGACAATCCGCCCATTGAGCATACGGCCCCCGTCCTTCAAGTATTGTGACTGAAAGACAAGAGTGCGAAAATAGGCCATTTCAGCATCGGAACAGAAAGGAAGCGTTGAAGAGTTCATCGCCGCCAGCGTAGCGCGCGACTCTTTTGAAAACTCCTCCACAACCGCGATCAATCGTCCTGAATCCTGCGCGAGTTTGCGCTGTGCCAGCCTGAGTGAAATTGCGCGGCCCACCAAATACCCCGCCAGTGCTCCCAGAGCCGCCATCAAAACTGTGGCCGCCAGTGTTACAAGAATCCTCTCCTTGAGGCTGCGCTTCATGACAAGGAACTCCCTGGAGACTCAATCGGCAAGGCTCTCGCCATGAAGCCGACGTCGGCCATCCGTACAATCTATTCATCGGCACTTTAAGATAAAGCATTACACAGAAATTAAAAATATCACATAAAAATTCGGCAGATTCCATCAGAAATCTGCCGAATTCCTTTACACATTAGATTCTTCTCTTACTGCTGTTGAGCCGGAGGTACTGGCCCCAAGATGCGGAACTCGCCGCTCAAATGCATGAAGCTCATTAGATAAAGCATCCCGTCATAGTAGCGGCCCTGGCCAAAGGGAATGGGCGTATTCCACAGCGCTTCCGTGAACTGTTTCGCGCGGGCCTTGTCTGTGGCCGCAAGCCCTGCCACAGCGTTGGTGCCGACCAGTCCAGCGGCGTGATCCTCCGGCGTCGATCCCTTTCTTGGCGACGCCAGCTTGCCGTCCATCGTATAGACCGGGCCGTACGTGTCAATGCCCTGCGAGACGAAGAAGCTCTGAATGCGGTCACTCAACAGCGGCTCCGTGGAGTCTTTGCGCCACCACGACCAATCGACCGACCAGTTGCTGGCGGTGCGCCATGCGTCGTAGGCAAAGTTGCTTGAATTCGCGGAAAACGGCATCTTGCATGGCGTGCCGTCAAAGTTCGCGTAATCGGGCGCAAGGCCGGTCTGCGGATTCGTCGCCTTCACAAAAAATGCGCGGCTGACCTCGGCGGCGTGCGCCCAAAAAGCGCGATCCTCTTCCGGACCCCAGCGTGCCCACAGCTCATAAAATGCAGGCAGATGATAAGACGGATCGGTAAACGGATGCGGCGTGATTCCCGGCACAAAGAGAATCATTCCGTTCTCATCGCTCACCTCGGCTCCCACGGTGCGCGGTCCGAACTTGGTCGCCCCGGTAATCACCGCGCGATGGCGCATCGCCGTCAGCAGCTTCAGCGCCTCGGAGTGATAATCGTAGATGCCGTGACCGCCCGGCCAGCGATTGCCGGCAAAAAGCAGCGCCATGGCGAAGTATTGTTCGCCGTCCGGCGCGGGTGTCTCTTCATTCGGCGTCCCGTCCGTCTTGCACGACCACGAGAAGTATCCATACGAGGGATGCTTCGGATCGCCGATGTACATATAAGTCATCGCCCAATTCCACAGCGCGTCGAACTCGGCCTTCTTGTTCAACTGCACCGCAATCATCATTCCATACGACATCCCCTCGGTGCGCACGTCGTGGTTATTCCAATCGGTCAGGTACATCAGCGGCCCGTTGGCGTTGCTGCCTGCAGCGAAGACCACCGATTGCGTCTGCGGATCGCCGTGAAAAAGCTGCTGGAATGCCGCGTCGATCTTCGCCTGTATTTCTTTTTGAGAATGGCCGTCTTCGAGAAATAGATTGCGATATTTGCCCGTCGCGTAGGCTCCCGCTCCATTCTGCGATTGCGTCTGAGCCATCGCCAGCGGAACGAATGCGAGCATTGAAACCAAAGCCGCAGCGGGCAGAAAATTCCTGAATTGCCTGGAAATGTTCATAGAAGTTTCCCTTTGCACTTTACTTCTGATTCGCTGCTGCATCCTTTGCGGCGTCTTTCCGAGCCTTGTCGGCGGCGCGCGCCTCTGCATCCAGGCCGTTCGTCGGATCTTTATGGAAGAGCTTACGCGAAACGTCGGGCCAGAACTCGTCGAAGATCGAACCGATCCCGCCCTCGGCGGTCACGAGGAATCCGTTGCTGAAGGTTTGGCTGATTCCAGAACCGTCAGCCGGATAATAGAGATTGGAAATTGCGCCGGAGATGAGGTTGCCGGCGACGTTGGAATAATTCGGCTCCCACTTGCCGGTGTTGTCATGTTTGCAGATGACGTTGGTGGCTAGCGAATAGAGGAGCCGGTGGCTCAGGCTTCCGTGACCCAGGCGGAAGTAGCGCGGATCCTGATGCAGGAGGGAAGGCAAAATGCCGTTACCAATGATGTCGCCGTCAAATGCATCCAGATAAGCCGCGCCTGAGCGCTTTCCATAGCCTTCAATGCCCCACCCAAATCCCTTGTCGCTGTCCATGGCCTCGTGATAGCCGGCCGCTACGAACGCCGTTGCGAAAGATACCGGATCGGTTGCCGAACGAAAGGCGAGCTTCATCTTCTGCTTTGATGTCATGGAGACGGCGTCAGGCCGATAGGAGATGTTGAACTGGGGCAAAACGCCTACAACCCGCTGCTTCTCCTGCTGCTTGATCTGTTCTTCAGCCTTTTCATGCTGGCTTTTTTCAGGCGTCGGCGGCTGCACGGAGCTTTGCGAACTGGAGCTACCCTGATCGGCAGCGGGCTGAGCAGTCGCAGGATTCGCGGTCTGCTGCTCGGCGGAGGCAATCTCGACCTGCGGCTGGGGCGCATCCGGAAGCTGCGCGGAGGCCGTTGCGCCCGCGGAAGTGCTAGTCTCCTGCGCGGATGCGCCACAAGGCAAGGCCAGTAGAGCCAGTGCCGCCAGATACGTTGCAGAAAAAACACAGGAACTGAAGCGCATGAACCCACCAATCAAGAATTCAGCTCCCGGAAGATCCGCGCCGCATCCAACGAAGCGACCGGGAGCTGTCTTTAGGGTAAATCACCGCCGCCGGGCCCACGATCCCAAGCTCGGATTCCCACTCCGCGCAAGACGATGATTTCATCGTGCCTTCACAGCACTTTTCTGTTAGACGAAGCTCCCCCGCCTGCGGACCCATTCCCTCTTCGCACCGGAGTAATGGCCACGCCGCGCTCTACTGAATCGCCTGCCGTGTCTTGATCTCTCGCAGCAACTGATCGACCTTGTCCTCGCTCTCCAGCGCCTGGAAGCGGTCTTCCAGCGATTCGGTCAGCATCACTTCGCTCGTGGCGGCGTTCTGCGCAGCCTTCAGATGCACCCGCGTCTTCATCCGTCCCAGCGCGTTCGTCTGATGGATGCCCACCACCTGACGAGCCTCCGTCGCCCGCCCCACCACCTTGGCGCGGCGATGCTCGGCGACCAGCATCTCGCAATGAGCGCGTGTCTCACCTAATTTTTGATCGAGCTTGCGCAGCGCCTGGCGCAGATTGTCGGCCTCATGCTTCTGGTCCTCGGCCTGCGTAGTAAAGCCGACCACCAGCTCATCGTGGCTCAAGGCGCGCTCCAGCGCCGCGCGGGCCAAATCGTCGTGGCCCTTCTCGACCGCCAACTCCGCCTTGCGCCGCCACTCGGCAGCCTGCGCAACCTGCTCGACGCGCTTCTTCTCCAGCAGGTGCTCGTCGGCAATGGCGATAGCCACCTGCGTCTTCACCTGCATCAACTGGTTCTCCATGTCCAGAACAATCTGTTTCAACATCCGCTCCGGATCTTCGGCCTTCTCGATCAGGTCGTTCAGATTCGCGCGCAACAACGTGCTTACTCTCTCCAGCAGTGCCATGACGTACCTCCGTCGGTTCTCAGTTCACAGTTCTCAGTTCACAGTGAATGGGTGCCCCACCCTCGCTGCGTTCTTGTTTTTGCGGCTAGGGTGGGATATCCGACCTCTATTTCGCATCCGTCTTCTCTTCCGGCTTCTTCCCGATGCCCTGCACATTGGCCATCAACTGCTTAATGTCCATGCCACTCAGCGCCTCGAACAGCGCCGGAACCTGCGCCGCAATCCGCGTCATGTCGCCAGTGATTTTGTGCACTCCGGTAGAGTCATCATTGCCCGTCGAGACAATGGTGATCTTGTCCACCTTGCTCAGTGGCTCGGCCATCGCGCGCACCACGTCGGCCATGTTGGTCAGCAGTTTATCCACCACGGCGGCTTGGTTCCACTGCTGATAAGCCTCGGCCTTCACGTTCATCGCCTTGGCTTCCGCCGAACCCTTCTGGAAGATAATGTCTGCCTCGGCCTCGCCCTGTACGCGGATGGCTGCGGCGCGTCCCTCTGCTTCAGCGGTCAGGCGATTCTTCTCCGCAGCGGCCATATTCTCAATGCGCTGACGCTCAATCTCCGCGCCCTTCAGGACCGTCGCGATCAGCTGCTTTTCATTGCGCAGAATCTCGGCCTCCTGCACCTTGATCTGCCCTTCGCGCTCCACCTGTTGCACCTTCACCTGCTCAGCGGTCACCTGTTGCAGCATCACATTGGTCTGCAACTCGTAGGCCTTGTCGGCGCTGGCTTGCGTGCGGCGGCTCTGCTCACTGTACTCGGCCTTCTTGATGTCCAGATCGCGCTGTGCCTCGGCCTGACGCGTGGCGGATGCGGTCTCGGCAATCACTCGCTCCTGGTCGGCCTTGGCCTTGTTCACCGAGGAATCGCGCAGCGCATTGGCGCGCAGAATCGCCGTGTCGCGCTCGGCCTCGGCGGTGGCCACGTCGGCGTCGCGCTTGATCCGCGCCACATCCGGCCGTCCCATATTCGAAATGTACTCGTTCTTGTCGCGCACTTCCTTGATGGTGAATGAAATCACTTCCAGTCCCATCTTGCTCAGCTCTTCCGCGCAGGTGCCGCGCATCCGTTCGCCCACCATCTCCGGCTCCTTGACGATCTGCTCCACCGTCAACTGGCCGATGATGCCGCGCAGATGGCCTTCCATCACCAGGCGGATCAGGTTCTCGCGCTCATCCGGCGTCTTGGTGAGGAACTGCTCGGCAGCGGTCAGAATAGAAGCTTGATCGCTGCGCACCTTGATCTGAGCGACAGCTTCCACGGTCACCGCGACGCCCTGCTTGGTGTAAAGATCCTGCTTGGGTGCTACGTCAAAGCTCATCAGTTCCAAACTCAACTGGCGGCAGCTCTCCACCATCGGAAAGATCACCGTGCCGTGGCCCTTCACCACGCGCGGCCCACGGAAGCCGTAGACGATCAAGGCCTCGTTGGGGCCGGCCTTGCGATAGAGCGAAGTGATGACACCGAGGATGAAGATCAGCGCAAGAAAGCCGAGCCCCACGATCACTACAACCGTTCCGTTCGTTCCGTTCAAAAGATCATTCATTGCGATCCCGGCCCTTTCATCCAGGAGGTAAGTGGTTGATGGTTTACGTTCAGAGTCACGATGCCGTTTGCATCCGCCCTGCCCTTAACATCGCCACGACATACCAGACAATCGTGGCAAGAATCATTCCCACAGGCACAAGAAAGATGATTGAAAACGTCGCCCGCTCCGGATGACGCGCCAGATTCGAGGCCATCCACTGCGCCAAGCCAAAGACGCAAACAATCTCCGTCCTCATCCACGCCAGCAACTCAATCGCCAGCGATTGCTGCCGCTCGCGGTTCGCTTCCGTCATCTCGACCGAGTGATTGATCTTCAATGGAAAGCGCGCGATCATCGTGAGAAACAGAAAAAGCGCCAAGCTCAATATGGATAAAAAAATGAACGACGAGGGCGAACCCCAGCCATTGGGATGTCCGGCCATATCAAAGTGGATCGGAATCCGATCCGGCAGATGGTTGACGCCGAATACGTCGCTCCAACAGCCCCAAAACTGAAGAGCCACAACCGACAAGCCGATCGTTGCAAGTGTCTTTCGCATAATGCCTTCCGTAAGTGATTCAACAATTCTGCTACTCACTGTTCACTGTTTCGTTCCGGTCTTGCCGCCGTTTTTGGGGAACAACTTGGCCAGCAAACCCAGCAGAAATATCCCCGCCAGAATGGCCATGTCGATAATCAGCACGCCGTTGTTGGTCATTTCCTCTCCTTGAAACTGTCTACCCTTACCCGTAGTCAAAGTTTGTGGATGAAACAGACTGTCATCCTGAGCGAAGTTGGGCGCGTTTTTTGCGTCCAACGGAGTCGAAGGACCTGCGGTTGCTTTTCGTCCCTCAGTCCCTCAGTCCCTGTTCAACCTCTTCCCATCTCCGCACATAGGCAACTCCATTTTCATAGCGGTCGACATAAACCTCTTCCTGCTTCTGAATCTCCACCCCATCCTCGGAGCGCGCTGGAGCGGAGTAGCGCGCGCCCCGTTGCTCGTAGATAATCTCTCCGATTCCACCTGCGCGGATCAGCGCTGAAACCCGCCCCACCACGCCAACAACATCGGTCTCGTCGGCGGTTAACTCGTGCTCGTGCGGCAGCATTACCTTGGTCAGATAAAAGAAGATGATCGCGCCTCCAGCCACTCCGCAGATCGCGGCGATCACCAGCACTACCCCCACCACAAAGCCACCATGGCGTGTAAGCAGAAACCCCGCCGCGCCAAACCAGCAGAGAAAGATCATCAGCGAGAATGTGTTCCACCAAGGAACGCTGGGCGTTGTTCGTCCCGCGCCTTGCGCTCCGTGACTGGCGTTGGCTGCGGCATGGGTTCCGGCGTGTGTTGCGTGACCGCCTTGCGGCAGATGCGTGACGTGCGGCAGATGCACGTGCCCGATGTGCCCAAAATGCCCCATCACTCCCAGCAGCGAAAACGCGCTCATAAAAAGCCCGATAAGAAAACAAACAAAGTAGAAGGTCTCCCAGTGCATACCTACGCCTCGTCTTTCCCGCCTTGCGTTTTTGTCTTGCCAGTCACCTGCTCCCTGCCCTTCGGTCGCAGTACTTCCACCAGCCGCGGAGCCAGCCCCGGAGTCTCCAGAATCGACTCCAGCAGCAGCAAACACTCCCGCGAGTGTTCATGCTTGGCCAAGGTCAACAGCGCATGCATCAGCTCAGGATCGCGGCGGAAGCGTTCGGCCCCGGCCACCAGCCACAGATCCAGCTTGTCCTCCACCGGCCGCAGATCGCTCTGCAACTCCAGCGAGTACCCCTCTGGATCGTCCACCAGATAGCCCGGGTGCACCTTGAAAAAGCCAGCTAGAAGCTGCCGTGTCGTATTGGTCAGGTGAGGCCGCGCTCCGCTTTCAATCTGCGAAAGATAGCTCTGGCTCAGCTTGGAACTGGTCTCGGCCTCAATCGCCCGGACCATCTCCTGCTGGCTCATCGCCCGATCCAGCCCGCGCAAACTGCCCTCCACCTCGCGCAAATATCGGATTTTTTCGCCCAGTTTCATAAGTGCAGTTCTCAGTTGCCAGTTCTCAGTTGCCAGTTGTCAGTTCTAAGTTCTAAGTTCTTACTTTCACGCTCTGTCATCCTGAATTACGCTCTGTCATCCTGAGCGGAGCGCAGCGGAGTCGAAGGACCTGCGTTTCGTTTTCTCAACTCCCGCCGCATCCTTATCACCCTGGGTGCCCCGCCCTCGCCGCGCACTTGTTTTTGCGGCTAGGGTGGGATACCACGAACCCAACCCCGTCCAAATTCCCAATCCATCCTGCGATGAGACCGGGTTCCACCCTTCCCTCTATCGCAATCTGTAATAACTCTATCGCAATCCGCAATAGAGCGCAAGAGAAATCGTAAAATTATTTTTCGGCTTACGTTTTAGTCCCCTACCGGCGTTCCCAGCCCACGAGAAATGAAGTTGTAGCGCCGACCTCCCGGTCGGCTGTAGTGTGGACCTCCCGGTCCACGCTTGTTTCTCATAAGCGAAAAACTCCGCCACGGCCACCAGCGCTTGCCTATAATTCCCTCTACAGGGAGCACAATCCAATCATGTGAATAAAATACGCCCATCACCGCGCGAACCTTAGTCCCTGGTCCCGTTTTCCTGATACCCCCACCCCCCCCTGATTTATTTTCAAAACGTGCAGATTAATTCATTCCCGGCGTCTGGAAATCGCCTCAAAATTGAAGAATCCCCCCGTCAATCCTGCATACAACCCGCATTGAATAACTCCGCGCGCGGGGGCGTAAAGCACAAAACCCGTCTCACGATGTGAAATTTTGCTCTTCAATCCGGAAGTTTTTGGGGGGATTTATCTCGTCACCGTTAAACTATAGAAAATAAAAGAGCGGCTGCCCCATGAGAAGGCAACCGCTCGAAGTGGATCTTGGAAGGCCGGTTCTGAGACAAGCGATCTGAGAACAAGCTCTTTGACATATTTAGAGTATCGACAGCTCAAGGCAATGTCTTGAGCCATTTGAATGAACAAGCCATCCATCAATAGGTGGAGATTGGAGCGGCATTCCTGCGATACTCTGTTTTTGATCCTGCAAACTCCCGCATCAACCAATTACTGTGGAGGTGCGCGGTATTTGCGCGGGAAAGTCGGCTTGAACACTCTTCCACATCAATTCGCTGCGTTTCTCCGGCCCGGCGCGGCCCGGCGCTCACTCCGCGCCTTGCTGGCAACCGTATGCCTGCTGGGCTGCGCGTTCACTGCCTGTGCGCTGGAGCCAACCACGCCGCTCGCCAGCTACGGCCGCCAGAGTTGGGGCATGGAGAACGGCCTGCCGCAGAATACCGTGCAGGCGCTCGTGCAGACGCGCGACGGCTACATCTGGCTGGGAACCGAAGTCGGCCTGGTCCGCTTTGACGGCAACAGCTTCGCCGTCTTCGACAAGAACTCCACGCCCGCGCTGCCGGGAGCGGATGTGCGCTGCCTGCTGGAGACACGCGACGGTGCCTTGTGGATCGGGACCAGCGAAGGCCTCGCGCGCTGGAAGAACGGTGTAGTCAAAGCCTTCACATCGAAAGATGGATTGCCGGGGAATGGGATTCGCACGCTAGTCGAGTCTGAGAACGGTATGTTGTGGGCATGGACAGATGGAGGACTGGCACTGCTATTCGACAATCAACGATTTGTCTCCGGCCCTGCTGCAACTGGGTTGACGTATGGCCCAATCACTGCGTTGATTGGGGATGGACGGGGCGGCCTATGGGTTGAAACTCCGGAGGGCATGATCGACTTCGTGAAAGGACGCTGGACTAAGCCTGGATTGTATTCACCGTCGATAGATCCAAAAAACGGGATTGAATTTATTCAGACATCACGATTCTTTAGTTCGTTAACGACGGCCGGTGCAAATCCTTCAGCTCTTGCAAGCAAGACTGTACTGGCTTGTTTTGGCGTATCTACGTGGGAACACTTAACCGTGGGCCACGAACTTCCCGGCAGTCGCATCCAGGCACTCTTTGCCGACCGCGAGGGTAGCTTGTGGATTGGCACGAATAGCGGGCTGGCGCGTTGGGTCAATGGCAAGATACAAAGATTTCCAGTCACTGATCCTCTCGCAAGTGCTTCCGTACTTTCGCTGATGGAAGACCACGAAGGCAATATCTGGGTTGGAACCGAAACCGACGGCCTGCACATTCTGCGCGATCAGCGCTTCCGCTCCGTCGGTGCGCGCGAGGGGCTGAGTTCCGACGCTACCATCGCCGTCGTCGAGGACAACGCAGGCACGCTCTGGGTAGGAACCAGCGGCGGAGGCCTGAATGCGCGAAAGAGTGCCGATGGGAAGAGTGTCACCAAGAGTTACACCGTAAGCAATGGCCTGCTGAGCGACGTAATTCTAGCCCTGGCCGCCGCACCTAACGGCGATCTTTGGGTGGGCACGCCCGACGGGCTCAATCGCATTCGCGCAGGAAAAATCGACGCCTTCACTTCAGCTGACGGATTGCCGGATGACTTCATCCGCTCACTGCTGGCCGATGCCGACGGTTCGCTCTGGATCGGCACGCGGCGCGGGTTGACGCATTGGACAGGCCTGAAGAATGGTTCGCTTTCCAGCGCGCACATGCAGACCTTCACGCACGCGAACGGCCTGGGCAGCGATTTGGTGGGTGCCATGGCACGCGACAATCACGGCGATCTGTGGGTAGCCACGCTGGCCGGACTTTCGCGCTTGAGCGACGGCAGAATTGTGAATTACACAACCGCGAACGGGCTACCAAGCAATGTGATTACCGCGCTTTTATTGAGAAAAAATGGGACATTACTGGTTGGATCTCAAGACAGCGGATGGACGGCGTGGGATGGGAAAGCCTTTATTGAGAAGGAGTCCTTTAGTCCAGATGTAACATCGGTCCACGCGATTCTAGAAGATGGATCGAATCACTTGTGGTTCGCAACCGGAAAAGGAATTGCGCGCTGCGATAGCGACGGAAAAGCCAACTGCTCGCGTTGGATTGAATTCGGCACGGCGGACGGGTTGCGCAGCCGCGAAACGGCCACCAACAGCCATCCATCCGCATGGCGCTCGCGCTCAGGCCTGCTTTGGTTCGCCACGCCCAAGGGACTGGTTGAAGTGGACCCGGCGCACTTCCCGGTGAACACCGTTCCGCCGCCGGTTGCGTTGCAACGCTTTGCCGTGGACGATATTTCCCAAGCATTGCGTGCGGCAGATTCTGTCTTGCGCATCGATGCAGGCCACGTTCACTTCCAATTCGACTACGCAGGCTTGAGCTTCAGCGCGCCGCAAAAGGTGCGCTACCGTTATATGCTGGAGGGTCTCGACCGTGGCTGGATCGAGGCCGGCACGCGGCGCTCCGCGTACTACACAAACATCCGTCCCGGACGCTACACCTTTCGCGTACAGGCCGCCAACAACGACGGCTTGTGGAATTCCGAAGGCGCGGCGCTCACATTTGAACTGCGCCCACACTTCTATCAAACGCTGTGGTTCTACGCGCTCCTGCTGGCGGCTGCGGTCGGAATCGTTGTGCTTGTGCTCAGGCTTCGTCTGCGCCGCGCGGAAGGCGAATTCCGCGCCGTGCTGGGCGAGCGCAACCGCATTGCGCGCGAGATTCACGACACGCTGGCTCAGGGCTATGTAGGCATCTCTGTGCAGTTGGAGGTGCTGAGCGAACTGCTGCGCCACAACAAGCCTGAGGCCGCAACCAAGCACCTGGATCTGACACGCGGTTATGTGCGCGAAGGGCTTGCCGAAGCACGTCAATCGATCTGGGCACTGCGTTCGCAGGATTCCGGCGAGACCACGTTGCCAGTTCGCCTGCGTCGCATCGTTGAGGCCGAAGGCGGCCACGGTATGAAGGCCAGTTTCAGCCTCTTCGGCGCATATAGGCCGATGCCTCAAGAGACAGAGCGCGAATTTCTGCGCGTGGCGCAAGAGGCGATTCATAATGTAAAGAAGCACGCCTGCGCGCAAAACTTGTTTGTGCAATTGGAGTACGGACCGGAGAAGATTGCTCTCGAAGTGCGTGACGATGGCCGCGGTTTTGCGGCAGATAACATTGTGGAATCGACGCCCGGTCATTACGGATTGACCGGAATGAGAGAGCGCGCGGCAGTGATTGGCGGGACTCTTGAAGTAACGAGTGAACCGGGAAATGGAACCACGGTCAGGCTGTGCGCGTCGGCGGTGAGAGACACGCAAGAAGCAGCGAAGGAGCCACAATGAGCAATGAATCGATTCGCGTGCTGGTTGTTGAAGACCATCATGTTGTGCGTCAAGGACTGGTTGCGCTCTTGAATGTCGTCGACGGCCTGGAGGTTGTGGCCGAGGCTGCGGACGGCGTGGAAGCCATCGCGCAGTATCGCAAGCATCAGCCGGATATTGCGCTGATCGATCTGCGTCTGCCGCGTCTCTCGGGTGTCGAGGTCATCGAGCGCATCCGCATGGAGACGCCGCACGCCCGCTTTATCGTGCTCACCACATACGATGGCGATGAGGACATCTATCGCGCCCTGCAGGCTGGCGCGCGCGCCTATCTGCTGAAGGGTATGACAACCGACGAGTTGATCGCAACCATCCGCACTGTTCACGCCGGCAAATCGCACATCCCGCCAGCGATTGCGCAGCGACTGGCGGAGCGCATGGGCACCGAAGAACTGACGCCGCGCGAGTTCGATGTGCTTGAGCAAATCGTGCACGGCAAAAGCAACAAGGATATCGCCACCGAGCTGGAGATTTCTGAAGCCACTGTAAAGACGCACATTAACAACCTGCTCAGCAAGCTGGCTGTAACTGACCGCACACAAGCAGCCACCGCCGCGATTCAGCGCGGGATCATTCCGCTAGAATCACTCAGAAAGCAGAAGTCATGAAGAATTTTTCCTCGCTCATATTCTGTTTGCTTCTGATTTGCCCGCAATTGCAGGCGCAAAAACAGGCTTGGCGTCAGGCCTCGGATGCGGAGCTTGCCTCGCTTTTGCCGGCGCGCGCGCAAGTAGAAAAGGAACACATCGAAACGGAGATGCGCACCGCCTCCGGCATCGTCAACGCGCGCGGTCGTTCCATCGCAGGTGTGGTGCTGCTGACAGCAGGCTACTCCGCCGAGGGAAAGTACTCTCACTATCTGATTGTCCAGACGCCGGTCCGCATCGGCGGAGTTGCTCTCAAGCCTGGCGAGTATGTCTTCGGTTGGACAAAGGCCCAGTCGGGAGAAGTATTGAGCGTGCACTTTTACGAAGCCGCAACAGGAGCGCCTGTCGGCTCCACCGAAGCGCATCTGATCGCTGGCCAGACGCGCGTCGAAAGTTTGCACATCTGGCCGCCCACTGAGAAGTCCTTGATTCAGATCGGACGCTTCGGCATTCCCTATGAATTGAGCGGAAGATAGCCGTCAATCGCGAGCGCGCGGTTCGCCTGTTTGTTGAAATGCAACTCCCGCGACGGATTTACCAGAGGCCAGCACATCCCGCAGCCGCTCAGCATTCGCGCCGCTCTGTGCAACGGCTGCTTCAAGCAAACCGAGCGCCGCTGCCGGAGTGGTATCAGTCGGCATACGAAAGATCCATGGAATGTTTGTCGAGGTCAGCTTCTTGTCGCTGCTCAAGGCAATCACCGGAACAAATGCCTTCAGCGCCAATTGCTCCGACAAGTGTGCCGCATCGCGATCCAGCGCAATGATGGCAAGTGCGTGCTCATCCATCAGCGCGTAAACCAGTTGCGTTGAAGCCGCGCCCCAATTCTGATCACTCGCCACAGGAAGAATCGTCCAACTAGTCTTGTTCGCTGCAAGCGCTGCCTGCATCTCCGGCGAATGCGCGACCTCAGTTGCACGCGGTCCAAAAAGAACTACGCGAATTGGCCCTGCCTGATTCGGCTGATGTGGCCCTGAGTACGAAACTCCATCCTCGCCAACGCGCGCATAAGGCTTCTGTTCAACTACAGGTATTTGCCCCACCGCAGGTGGCTTCTCCATGGTTGCAACGCGATAGGTAATCGCGCCGTTATGCACCGTGCCCAAGTACATGGGAGAAACATTCTTCTGATTGGGATCGAAGATCATGTGCCCGGTGACGCCGTCGAATTCTTCAATGTTGGCGAGAGCATCGTGAATGCGCGCGCGATTGAGTCCAGCTTTGCAAATCGAATCAAGCAACGCATTCATAGCGTCATAAGCGAGCGAGGCAAACTGCTCCGGCTTTTCACTGAAGCGCTTTTCAAATCTGCTATTGAACTCCAGCCACTTCGGATCACTGCGCGTGGGATCATACGGAAATACTGCCTCGAAGCCCTCAGCCGCATCGCCTGCCTGCGCCAGTAGCTCTGGCCCCAGAGTGCGATACGCTCCAAAGACGCGCTGCTTCATTCCTGCCGCACGCATCTCCTTCAGAATTGTTGCCGCCTGCGTCTCATCGGCCCAAAGAACAATCGCATCCGCACGCGAAGAACGAATCACCTGCAATTGCTTTGTATAATCCTTATCGCCCGGAAGATATTTTTGCTCAATGACAATCGGATGGCCTAGCCGGCGCGCTGCATCACGCAGCTTGATCACGCCAAAGCGCCCGTAGCGGCTGTTCACTCTGAGTATCGCCACGCGCTTAAGCCCGAGTTCACTGAAGATGTGGCGGGCCAGCGTCAGGCACTGCACACGGTCATCTTGCAGGTCAGTGAAGTACCACGGAATATATGTCTCTGGAATTGTCGGGTCAGTGGATGCAGAATTGACAATGGGAATCTCAGCGCGCAATGCAACGCGCAACGCGATGTGCGTTGACTCGGAACTGATCGATCCGAAGATCGCCCAGTCCTGATCGTCGTAAACCATTTTCACAACTTCATTCGATGCCGATCCCCAGATCGCCGGATCAGTGGGCCGGTCCTCGCCATAAACCGTCTTCGCCTGCCAGTTATCGTAATCGTTGTGAAGCATCAGCTTGAAGGGCTTGCCCCCGTAGCCGCCATGCGCATTCGCTTCTTCCACGGCCAACTGTGCTCCATGCAGCATCCGCAATCCAAAAACAGATTCCGGATTCGGCGCCACTGGACCAAAAAATCCAATGCGCACTTCCTTCACATCTTTCGGATCGGGAATGTCGCGCCCCGCGCCGGAATAGATATTGGGATGAGTGTAGTTGAGGTCATAGGGAGCGGCGAATTTCGCGTAAGGACTCAGATCATTTGGCTCACCCGCATACGGCGTAACCACGCGATCCTGCGGCGGTCCCGGCGGATGAGCGCCACACGCGCACGTTCCCTTGCCCGTTACCGCAGCCGCATTCTGATCTGCGACCAGCATCGAATTCTGTGCGGAGTATTTGTCCGTATCCTGTGCGCTGATCTGCGCCGTGATAACCGAAACCATCACGCAGCCCACCGTCAACAACAACCATGCCTTGCGCATTGCTACTCCTTTAATGCCGTGCAAGCGGCGTCTGCCCCACCGCAGGTGGTGCGGAAGATGGCCAGCGCTTCAATCTCAACCAGCAGTTCAGGCCGACAAAGATGCGCCTGAATGCCAATGGAAGCGGGCACCGGATCAAGTCCCTGCTCCGTGTAAAAGGCGGTGCGAATCTGGTTGAAAACGTCATAGTCGCGGTCGATGTCGCGCAGATAGCAACTGGTCTTCACAATGTCTTTCCACGTAGCTCCTTCGCTCTCCAACAAACCGGTGATGTTGGCGAAGGTGCGCTTGAGCTGCGCGGGAAAGTCCCCTACATGCACGCTCACGCCGTTCTCATCGATCGAAGCCGTACCGGAGATAATCAGAACGGAAATACCGTTCAAATCGATGCGTAGGCCGCGCGAGAACGAACTCGGCTTGGCATAGTGAAAGGCTTCATTCAGAACTCCGTGATTGGTAACTGCACGCCGTTCAATTGGCGTGTGCGCAGGCGCTGCCGCTATGGTCTCCAGAATCTCCGCAAATGCATTCATGATAGTTGCTCCTTGAACTCTTATTGGTTTTCGCGTATTCCGTGGCTTAATCCCTTGGCTGTGGCGACCCAGATGTCACTGCCTTGAAAATCGATGCCGAGAATATAGTTGTGTGCCGGCGCTGTGGAGACGGCAATTGGCGTAATCTTGCCCGCTGCGTCGCGCACTGTCATCTCCGGCTTGCCGTCTTTCAACGAAGGGCGATAGACGGCCCAGTTCACGCCGTCGTAATAAGCCAGGCCCTTGTCAGTGCCGAACCAGCAGCGATTTGCGTCAACGCCTTTGATCGTGTTGGTGAAGTTCGAGGGAAGTCCGCTGTCTTTCGTAAGAAAATTGTGCCAATAGCGGCCATCATAGCGGCTATCGCCAAAATAGGTTGCTGCCCAAACTATATTGTCTACATAGCTGACAGAAGTGACAATCTCGTGAATCAGCCCTTGATCCTTGAAGAGCACCATCTCATTCTCTCCGTCCGGATCGTCGTACTTGTCCCAGCGGCCAGTCTTCTGAGTGTACTCAAGCAGCCCGCTGCCCCACACTGCGTAATAAACCTTGTCCGGCGCGGCGGAAACGCTGTAAACCCATATCTCATTCATCGGCGTATTACGCTCGTTGTAGAGCGTCCATTGGCTGGTGCGCGTATTCAGCTTGCATCCGCCGGCAGCCGTCGCCACCCAAACATTCTCGCCTTCCACACCGACGCCGTAAACCACATCGTTGCTCAGCCCGGAATTCAATTGTGTAAAGCTGTCGATGCGTCCGCCAGAGATGCGGCTCAAACCGCCCATCGTCCCGGCCCACACATCTCCAGTGCGTTTATCCAGCGCCAGTGAGAGCACTGCGCGATGCGCCAAGCCGTCCTTGGTTGAATAGGTCTTCCACGCATGATTCTCGTACACCGCAAGGCCGTTATCCGTGCCCGCCCAGATGCGCTCTCCGTCCACCAGCACGGAATAGACGTGATTATCCGGAAGGCCGTTCGCGGTAGTGAAGTTCTCAAAACGAAAGCGCGGCAACTGCGACACTTGCTGTGCGGTATGAGATTCTCGCGCTCCAGACGCTGACGTTTGCGCGAACATAACTGGCACAACGACCGCCAGCGCAGCGCTGATCATGAGCGGCTTCAGATCCATCTTCATCATCGCGTCCTCAAGTATTCAATCAAATCGTTGAGTTCATCCTTGGTCAAATCGTTGGTGCGGCCATGCTTGTCGTCGGGATTGTAGACCGTCCAGATCTCTTCAAGAGTGCGCGCTGAGCCGTCATGCAAATATGGAGCGGTCAGCGCGATATTTGTCAGCGGCGCGGACTTCAACATCCCTGAATTATCCGTAGGCTTGCGCGTTCCCACGTCAAATAATTTGTGGTTGGTTCCTTTGGGTCCGCTATGACAATAATTGCAGCGGTTGTACTCCTCAATCGGCTTTCCGAATTTGTCCACAGACCGCTCAAAGATCGCCTGGCCGCGCTCTTGCGCAGAAGTCTGCTCATGGTTGGCCAGCGCCCAACGGCTCGGTCGCGGATCTAGACGTCGAATGTAGACCGTCAAATCGGCAAGCGTGAGATTGTCGTAATTCTCCGAGCGCCAGAAGTACTTTTCCGTTCTTGGTCCGCACTCAACCGGAATGCTTGGATTGCCGCCGTTCCACTTGTATGGCTCGGTGTCCTTGATGCCCTCGATCAATTTGTTGTCCACGATGTCGCGGCCAAAGCCGTCCGGCTCCAAGTCCCATGTAATGCCATCGAAGGTGGAATCAATGTGGCACGTGGCGCAGCCGATCTGTCCTTGAAACGACTGGTGAGACGTATAAAAAGTCTGTTCGCCATGGCGCATTGGAGAAATGTTTTTGGGCCCGTCCAGCGTGATCGTCTGCGCGATTCTATTGTTGTGCGTATCGATTACGCTGATCGTATCTTCCAGACGATTGGCGACGAAAAGCTTGCGCCCATCGCGGCTCAACGTCAACCCGCGCGGATCATGCCCCACGCTGATGCGCGTCACAACATAATTCGCGCTCGCGGAAAGATCCTGCGCATTCGATCCAGGATACAAACGCGCATACCGCAGCAGCCGAGGCACGTCGATCACCGTGACCATCTCAGAGCCGCTGCAACTGACAAAGATGCGCGACTTGTCTGGAGAAATCGCCACACCAAAGGGCCGCGATGCGTAATGATCCAATTCATCCAGCGGAATCTCGACAGAAGCCTTGCCTACATCCGCGCCAAAGATCGTCAGCGTGAATGCAAAAGCGCCGCCATGCTCCAGATGCGCCAGCGGCACAAGATTCTTGGGATGATATTCGGCCACAACACCGAGCCGGCCATCGGAAGAAAAAGCTAAATGAAAAACGCCAGCAATCCGATGCAGCGGCAGACGATCAACCACCATCGCGCGCGCCACATCGATCACCGTAATCTCCGACTCGGGCGCAGTACGATTGTCGAGTTCAGTGCGCACCTGCGGTGGATTCGGATAAACATGCGTCGCGTAAATGCGGCTTCCATCCGGCGTAAGCGTCAGATAGCTCGATCCGCGTCCTGCCATTAAACGCTTCTCTTCCGCGCCGGTCCGTGCATCAAGCACGGCCACATCATTGCTGATGCGATTCGCCACAAAGAGCCGCTTGCCTGCGCGATCCTCGACCACGCCCGACGGTTCCGCGCCCACCGGCCACGTAGCCGTCACGGCCAGTGTATGCGTGTCGATCACCGAGAGCGTGTCCTCCCCGGAGTTCGTCACAAACAGCCGCGCACCATCCGGCGATAACGAAAACCCGCGCGGCACGCGGCCCACTGCAATGGTCTTGATGACCGAATAGGTGGACGCATCCAGAACGCGCACTTCTTCGCTCTGCTGACAAAGCACATAGAGCCGCGCGCCATCAGGCGAAAGAAGAACCTCGAGCGGCGATGCGTAATCCAAAACGCCGCTCGCAATAACCTCCTCAGCCGCGCGCACGGAACGGCCAGTCGAGCAGGCAAGCGCAAGCAGCGCCGCTGCCAAAGCCGCGATCCCGGCACACATTGCAAGTTGGAAGCGCCCGCTCATTTCGTCTTCCTCTCTCCCGGCTCCTGCACTGTGAGGACGCGATCAACTTGCTGCGACTCTAACGTCTGATCGATCCCGCTGGGCCAATGAACGATGAGTTTGTCGATCGAGGTTGCAGCGCCGAGTCCGAAGTGCAAACGGCTGTCGTCCTGAGAGAGATAACCGGAGCCTGCAACTTTCTCCGCAGTGTGGCGCTTGCCCGCCGCAAAAACTTCAACCTTCGCGCCGATGCCGTCGCGATTACTTTTTGTGCCGATCAACTTGATGGAAGTCCAGTGTCCGGTATCCGTGGAGACGTTATGCAACAGCGTTCCCTTGCCGCCAAGATTCACTACAAACGCATCCATCTTCCCATCGTTGTCGTAATCGCCAAAACACGCGCCGCGCGCCGTTATGCGCACGCTCATCACTGGACCGGCCTCGCGCGAAACATCGGCAAACTTGCCGTCGCCCATCCCGCGAAAGAGCGTGTGCTCCTGCGGAATCAGATGAATCAGCCCGCCATGAAAGATGAGGATGTCGAGCAGGCCGTCGTTATCAAAATCGTAAACGCCCGTGCCCCAACTCACGTATTGTGCGTTGGTCTGCGAGACGCCGGTTCCCGCGCCGATGTCTTCAAAGCTCATCTTGCCGGTATTGTGCAGCAGACGATTGTAGTGGCCATCAGTCACCCACAAATCAAGCACCCCGCGTCCTTCAAGGTCGGCGAAGACCGGTCCCATCGACGAAGTAGATTCGCCATTTTGTCCGAAGGCCGTGCCTGTTTCGTTCGCAATCTCTTCAAAAGTTCCGTCATGCTTGTTGTGAAAGAGAAAATTTTCCGTGCGATCATTGGCAACGTAAATATCGTCCCAGCCGTCGTTGTCAAAGTCTGCCGCAGTCACGCCCATCGTGCGGCCCGCATATGCGCCAATGCCGGACTTCTCGGTCACATCAGTAAAAGTTCCGTCGCAATTGTTGTGATAAAGCTTGTTGGTCTCGCCCTCGTAATCGAGCGGCCCTGGATAATTATCCGCCGCGTAAAACGCCCGATACTTGGGATCGAATTTCACATAGCGGCCCACAAAAAGATCTACGCACCCGTCCTTGTCGTAGTCGAGCCACGTCGAGCTAATCGCCCAACCGTCCACATTGATGCCAGCCTTCTTGGTTACATCGGTGAAGTGCCCATTGCCGTCGTTGTGATAAAGAATTGTCTTTCCGTAGCCAGTCACAAGCAGATCGACAAAGCCGTCGTTGTCATAATCAGCTGCTGTCACGGCCATTCCATACATATCCGGATCAAGGCCAGACTTCTCTGTCACATCGGTGAAATGTCCGTTGCCGTCATTACGATACAAATGATTGTGCGGCAGCGGATCGGGCTTTACCTTCAGCGGATACGGATGCATCGAGTCGTCCAGCGGTCGCCCGTTGACCACATAGAGCGATTGCCGTCCGGAGTTGTCGTAGTCGAACCAGATGCAGCCCGCGCCGGTGCCTTCCAGCAGCGACCCCAACTGCCGTGAACCAAAACTATGCGTAAAGTTGATGCCCGCCTTATCGCTTGCATCTTCAAAGCGAATGACTGGTGCCGACGGTGGGGCAGACGGCGCTTGCGCGCCTTGAGTAGACGGAGCAACGGGAATATGTGGAGCTGTTTGCGCAACAGCCACAGAAACCACGCCAAAGAAAAGAAGACATCGACAATTCATTTCAGTTGCCTCCCGGCGATTTCTGTTGCGCTGCGCTTGCATCCTTTGCGCCAGTAAGATCGAAGGCCGTTGTTGTGCGTAGCAACACCGCTGGCACGCGATTTTCCGACGCACGCTCCGGCCCGGTGTGGCAGCCAACGCAGATGCGCTGTTCGCCGCTGCGAAGCCAGAACCATCCGTGCTCCTGGCGTACCACCGCGCCCTTTGCATCCAGCAGCGCAAAGCGAATTGGCTTGTCGGCGGGCGTCTTCACAAAAAAAGATCCGTCGCTCTCCACCGGCGCAGTGCCTGTAACCATGGTGTGTCCTTGCGCGTCCATCGTCTCCAGCCGCACATTGGCAGGCGCAATCTTCAAATCGCCCGCGCGCGATTGGCGTGCATCAAGCGCCAGCAAATTCGCGTAATTCCAATCGTGCAGACCAGAGGGATGACGATTCGGCGTCAAGCGCGGCGCGATCAAAACCGGATCAACAAGATTCTCTCCGTTGACTGCAAGGACCGATTGCAACGCAGCCTCCCCCGGCTTCCATAATTGCATCGCATAATGCCCGCCCGTCGCGGCCCGCGCGCTCACAAGCCATGCGCCTGAGGCAGTCTCCGCAATCGTGCCCGCGTACTCCGCATGCGGCGCGACAACCGGAACCTCTGCCGCCAGCGATGATGTGAAGCGAGCCAATGTTGTTCCGTGCGTGAAGATCACGTCGCCCGAAGCCAACTGCCTTCCGCCCCAACGAGCTCTTCCGTGATCGCAACGATACGACTCAACGCCGGAACCATCCGCGTAAACCAGAAACAACTCCGGCGTTGTACCCGTTCCCAACGGATAGCCTGCTTCAAACAGAATTCGTCCGTCCGCTAGCACATCGGCAGGAAATGCGCTCGCCTGTGTGTAGCTGAGCGGCAGCACTCCTGGCCCTGCTGTGGGATTCAACGAAATTGTCTTCATTGGATGGCCGTCTTCAGCAGACTTTAATTGAAAGCCCCACGGCGCGCGCTCCGCCCAAACCATCCGTCCTCCAGGCAAATAGAGCGGGCGCTCGGCGTCAGCCTCGGTGACAATCACCTTACGCACAGAACGATCCGTCAGCGTTAACTCCCAAATCTGCCACAGGTCGTACGCGTTCTGTTTGCCCGCGAAGAGCACCGTCGCGCCGTCAAAGGAAACGCATGCATCCGCAGTCGCCGCAAAGCCCTTCACTAGTGGTTCGGCCTTGCCCTCATGCACCAGCAGCAGTTGCGCTCCCTGGGGAAATCGTTCCTGCCCACGCAACTCAGCAAGCGGCTCATAAACAGGCGCTGCGGTGACAATAAAGTCCGCGTTCAATGCCACGCGAGAGCCTTGCGCCGCGTTGGGCGTAAAGCCGCAGATTGGAATCAGTAGAACAAAGGATGCGGCCATCAACAGCACTCTGGATCTCAAGTTCATTGCGCTGCCCCCACGAACTGCGGCGCATCCGCCTCACGCAAAACTGCTCTGCGCATCTTGCCGCGCAATGCAATCTCTCGCAACTCCACATAGGGACTCATCGCAGCCATCATTTCGTCGAAGCCGTCAAAGTTCAACGACTGATCTCCATCGCTCCAAGCATTGGCCGGATCGGGATGCACCTCGACAATCACGCCGTCCGCACCAGCGGCCACAGACGCGCACGCCAGCGCTGAAACCAATTCCCTCACTCCGGATGCATGACTTGGATCTGCAATTACCGGCAGATGTGAAATCTGCTTGAGCAGCGCGACCGCTGAAATATCGAACGTATTGCGCGTCACAGTTTCAAAGGTGCGAATGCCGCGCTCGCACAAAATCACGTTGGGATTTCCGTAGTCGAGAACCACCTGCGCGGAACGCAGCCAATCGGCCACCGTCGCCATCAGGCCGCGCTTCAACAACAGCGGGCGGCCCGACCGCGCAGCCGCTTCGAGCAATGCATAGTTCTCCATGCTGCGCGAGCCGATCTGTAGAATGTCGGCATATTCAGCCACCATCGGAACATCGCCGACCGACATTACTTCCGTCACAATGGCCAGACCGGTTTCGCGGCGCGCCTGCGCCAGCATCTTCAATCCTTCCAGGCCTAGTCCTTGAAATGCGTAAGGCGAACTGCGCGGCTTGAATGCGCCGCCGCGAAGTATGCGCGCTCCAGCGCTGCACACAGAGTGAGCCGTGGCCATCAGTTGGCTCTCCGTCTCCACCGAGCAAGGCCCAGCCATGGTAACGAATTCGCCGCCGCCGATCTCCAAATCCAGCACCGGCACCACCGTCTGCTGGCGTTGCGCGCTCTTCAGAGCACCGGGACTATCGGCAAATCGCTTGAGCCAATCTTCACGCATTTTGCGCGCTCCATTCCGGGGAAATTACAGGCTACTGGAATCGACGAAGCCGCGCATCCATCAAAAGGTGGAGAGGAAAATCGATCCATTTCGGGCGTTTTCGCCAAGTGCATTGACAACAATTGTCTTATTACAAAGCCATCGGCGGCGGACGATAACCGAAGGCTGCATCCAAAATGCCCGCCACGCCCAATGCCGTCTCATCCTCAAAGGGCCGCGCCACAATCTGCACGCCAATAGGTAGCCCCTCAGGCGATTGGCCCACGGGAATCACTGCGGCTGGCGCAGCCAGCGCATTAAACCACTGCGTATAGCGCACCGCGTCTAGGTACTCGACCACGCGCCCATCAATGACCCACTCGCGCTCACCGTGACGAAATGCGGGAATGCACGCCGCCGGGCACAGCAGCACCGGGTACTCGCTCATCTCTTCCAGTGTCTTGGCGCGAATTAAATCAAGCTCCGCCCACGCGTCCAGCAACTGCTGCGCCGTCATCGGCGGAATGGCCTCGCTGAAGCCGAGAAACTCGCTGAAGATTGGACTGAGCTGATGCTCCCGTCCGCGAATCGCTGGCGCATAAAACATTGCTCCGCACTGCACAAAAAACTTGCTCCACAACTGACGCAGCAACTCCAACGTGCGCGGCCTGAAAGGCTCTACGCGAAAGCCCGCCTCGCGCAACGCAGCCGCCGCAGCCTGCACCGCCGCGTGTGTTTCCGGCGTTACCGGGACTAGCCCATCATCCTCAAAAAAGCCAATTCTCTGTGCGCGCAACTCATCGAGCTTAGGCTCGCGTAGCGCAATCGGCGGACTCACAGGATCGTGCTGGTCTTGTCCGCTGAGTGTACGAAAAAGAAGCGAAACATCGGCCATGGTGCGGGCCAACGGCCCAATCGCGCCTAGCGTAGAAAACGGTCCCACGCACGGAGGCAAATGACCGCGTCCAGGAATCCGTCCAGGTGTTGGCTTCAGCGAACAGATACCGGTAAAATGTGCCGGCACGCGCACCGAGCCGCCGCTGTCGCTTCCCAGCCCCGCAGCCGAAAGCCCCGCAGCAATCGCCGCTGATTCACCGCCGCTTGATCCGCCCGGCGTGCGCTCCAAGTCCCACGGATTATTCGTGCGCCCATGCAGCAGATTGTCTGTCTCATAAGCCATCAAAAACTCCGGGCAATTCGTCGTGCCCAGAATCAACGCGCCCGCCGCGCGCAGCCGCGCCACAACCACCGCATCCTCGCGCGGCACGTCGCCTTCATGAAGCTGGCTGCCGATCTCGCAAAGATAGCCCGCTGTGGCAATCGAAGACTTCACCGTAACGGGCAAGCCGTGCAATGGCCCGCGCGATTTCTTTTGCTCATCGAACTTCCGCGCCTGCGCCCGCACACGCTCCGCATCGAAGTCGGCAAATGCATTCAGTTGCGGATTCAAACGCTCAATCTGCTGAATGTGCGCTTCAGCTAACTCCACGACAGATACTTTGCCGGAGCGCAATAGCTCCAGTTGCCGCACCGCTGGCTCAATCGTTATGCCGCTCATGGCTCCAGCTTTCCGAATCCCGTTCCGCGATAGGGTTATAGCGCGGACTGAATCGTTTTTTCTCTTCTTCGGCGCGCTTCTGCTTTTTCTTTGTGCTCGCATGAAAGATGGGCCAAACCGTATGCACGAAAAAGTACAAGGAACCAAGCGCCCCGGACGAGATGCCCAACCTCCGCGCAATCTCTTTCTGGGAATGACTATCCAGCCAGTGATTTGCCAGCAACAGCCAACCGCGCGCCATCCAAAGAATCGCCACAATGCACGCGGCGTTGAGCACCATCCAAAGATAGTCTTTTTCACGAACCACGCCTATCTCCTGCGGGCTTTCAGCCAACTCTTGAATCTCCGATTCTTCCATCGATCTCATGGCCTCGTATCCTCGGTCGGCGTCGCGTGCTGGTCGCGATACTCAAAATGATACACGCGGTTAGGCTCGCCTGAATCAAAGCGATCATTCCAATTCAATTGATACTCCAGGGACTGTGCGTCCTGCGGAAACTTTTCAAAATCAGGATACGGATATGCGCTCATCGCATGAAAGGGCAGTTGTGCAACGGTAAACGGCAAGGCATCCCACCAATCCATATCCTTCACAAATCCATCCGCATAGAAAAAGTAATCGCGCTTCCAATGCGCAGGCAATGCGGGCAGCTTCGCCGCATCGAACTCCGCCGCAATCTCTTCACCGCTGCCGAAGATCACGTAGCGATCACTGATGCTCTTGAGTAGCTCCGTCACATCGCCCATGTGCGTATAGTTGCCGCGCTGATGTTGGAATGGTCCCGTCAAACTCACGCGGTCATAATCGTAATCCAGATCGCCGGGGCTTGCGCCATCAATCTGCGTCGGATAGCCGCGGAAGTGTAGAGTAGCCAGCGAGAGCGGAACCTCTGTCGTCTTTGCTTCTGCACTCGCGCTTTGATCAACGAGCACCTGGTCCCAATAAATTTCCAGGTTGCTCATCAACCGAATGCGTCGCGCTCCGGTGGGCAGCTTGCCGCTGAGATCAACAATAATTGTGCGCTCTAATCCAGCAGGAAAGCCCGCGTCCTCGGCGATGCGCTGCCATGATCCATCCGGCATCTGCGCTTCCACATACGGCGAGACGGGCTTCACACCAGCCTGCCACGCGGCGTAAAGCGATGTCGCGCTGAAGTAATTCACATAGCCTGTCATCAGCAACCGCAGAGGAGCGCCTTGCTTCACTTCGCCCAAATCCAATGTGAGCGCGTGCAAATTCGCAAAGCCATCGTAAGGCGTCGGAGTGAATCCGCTGGCAAATTTATGATCGCGGCGGCTCAACGCTTCAAGCACATCGCGTCCCTCGCCATCCCACGCATCCACTGGCAGTCGCACGCCCTCTGAAGCCACTACGCGCCCGGATGCAAAAGGCGGATCGTCAAGGAATCGCTCGTCGGGATTGACCTCGACGTTTTCCGGATGATCCACCGCAACCAGCCGCAACTGATCGACGTAATTAACCTCTTCCATCGGCTCGATAAAACGCAGGCTCATCTTGCCGTTGACCGGCGCAAGCGCGTCGCCATCCACCTTGATCCACTCGCCGGGCCGCGGTGTATTGCGCCGCGTTGGCGTGAACCAGTGGCCCACCACCGCCGCGCCAATCACATCCGTGACCAGCTTGTATTTCTGCCCGTTCCACGCGAAGAGAACTGGACACGAACTGCCGCGCCGGTCCGCTTCTTTCATCGTAATCACCGGCGTGTGCGGCAGATCGATCTCATCTTGCAGCACGCCCGTGGGCCACAGAATGCGCAGCAGATCAATGTGGTCCGCATCGCCCAGACCCACAAGAATCTGCGGCGGCCCTTGCGTCTGATAGCCTGATGCTCCGGCCAGTTCCCACTTCTGCCAATGCCCCTGCGCGAAGACTTCCACCTTCACGCCCAGCGCTGTTTTGTTGTCCGCAAAACCAGTCAGGTCCAAGCGCACCGAATGATTCTTGTTTCCGCCCACATTACGCAGCAGCACCGGCGGCGCATTCAACTGCGTCACAATCAAATCCGCCGCGCCGTTGTCCTCGACCGCAATCAACCCGCGCGGCGCAGTGAGCTTTACTTTGTCCAAGCCAAGCGCCACGCTCACATCTTCAAAACTTCCATCACCACGATTGCGGAAGACTTTCACGCATGGGCCTGCTTTGGTTTCGACAATTGCCGCCAGATCAATCCATCCGTCATTATCAATATCGACAGCCGTCACGCCCCATCCGCGCAACGCGCCTTGTAACGGCAACTCTACGCGCTCAAAGCGCCGACCGATGTGATTCTCGCCTTCGACATTGCGCCACAACGTAAGCCCCGGCGCGACCGCGAGCGTCACGGCGATGTCCATCCAACTGTCTTTGTTGTAGTCCAACACAGTGATGCCCACTGCCGACGAATGTATTGCATCAGAAAGCGCTTGCGTCGGATACTTCCCTTCCCTCGGATTTACGTAAATCAACGGCGAAGGTCCATCACCAGTCACGGCAATATCCACAGCGCGATCGTTGTTGAAGTCGGTCAGAATCGCAGCATTCGTCTTGCCGCTGCCGCCCAAGCCGGTAGCTTCGGTTCGCTCGCTAAAGGTCTTGTTGCCGTTGTTGCGCCACAGAACATTCGACTCATCGCCTGCTTTCAGAGGCGATCCCGTGAGCAGCAGATCGAGATTACCATCGTGGTCATAATCTATAAACGTAATTCCGCTCGGTCGATTCCTCAACGAAAGTCCAGCCTCGGCTGTCACATCCAGAAATTTCCCCTTGCCTAAATTGCGAAACAACAGCACGGCATCGTCCAGTGCGACGGCCAGATCATTCAACCCGTCGCCGTCGTAATCACCCACCGCACAAGCCACCGCATGACCCGATGCCTTCAACCCTGCCGCCGCCACGTCCAGTTCTTCATAGCTGCCGTTGCCTTTGCTGTGCAGCACACGAATCGCCTGTGCGCCTGACTGCATAAGCACTAAATCCATCGCGCCGGAACCAGTAACGTCCATCATGCACGCGCCGCCGGTGGTAGTCCACTTCACGCTGGGTGCCCCAGGTCTCGACTTTGAGACCTGGGAAACCATCGAACTCGCCACCAGCTTGACCGGAATCATCGGCTTCTTCCCAGCCTCACGCTCCTCAACCGGCCTGACCGTCGAGTAGTGTCCCTGCTCGCCATAAGCCAGTCCAATCGGCGCGCCGATCTTGGTCTCCGTCAGGTGCTTGAAGCGTTTGAAGGCCCCGGCCGCCTCATCTCTCTGCCCCAGCCGTTGCAGCGACCGCGCCAGTTGAAACTCCGCCGAGGCGTGTAGCGGATTGATCGCGAGCGCCTTGCGGAAGATCGCAATCGCCTTGTCGAACTCCTTCAACTCCTGATAGCAAACGCCCACATAGTAAGTCGAATCCGCGTCCGCCGGGTCGATCTGCGCCGCCCGCTGAAAGCTGGCCTGCGCCGTCTCCACTTCATTCCCCGCGTGCTCGGCCAGTCCCAGGTTGTACCACGCCTGCGCGTTCTCAGGATCGATGGCAATCGCCTGCTGAAAGTAGCTCTTCGCGTCCACCGGCTTTTGCAGATAGAGCTGCGCAATGCCCTCGTTGATGGCCGCCTGCGCCAGCCTGGGATCTTTTTTGAAGGCTGCTGCAAAGGAAGCCGCCGCGCGATCCGTGAACTGCTGGCTCATCTCTGCCGCGCCGCGATTGTTCAGCCGCACCGCCTCAGCGTCGAAGCGCGCCTGCGCACACGCCGCAGTTGCAACCAATAGTGCAAGGGCCAACAGCCCGATAAGTTTCATCTGCTTTCTCAACGTCCACTCCAACGCGGTCGAGCCATCTCAACTTCGTCTCTCCGCCGCACTATCCAGTGTAAGCGAGCGCGAACCGGTCTGCATCAGCGTTTCGGTTGACACATGCTTTGCATGACTCCGCTCCTCCCGCCGTCAATCCCAAATGTGATACAAGGACTGGAACTGAGGATACAATGGATTCTATTGCTTAGCTTCGGCGTCTACAGCCGGTTCATAAGACCGCGTCCAAGCCTTCCGTGAAGCCGCTGGACGGCTAGTAGATCAGCAGAGAGAGGACCGCGATGATCGATGCTCTCGATTGTTTGGAAGGTTTATTCGACGGCCTGTGGGGTTTGATTGAAGTTTTGTTGGATGTCATCGGCGATTCCATCCGTGGAGCGCGGCGCCTTTGGAATGAGACGCAGCCAGCCGTGAAGTCCGATTCTGATAAGCAGTGAATTAGAATTAGAAATATGCGACTGACGCGCCAACAGGCTCTCGACCACTTCCACTCTCCCGACCTGATCGGCCTGGGCTTTGAGGCCGATGCCATGCGCCACCGCCTGCATCCCGAGGGCGTGGTCACCTACATCATTGACCGCAACATCAACTACACCAACTTCTGCACCGAGTACTGCACCTTCTGCGCCTTCTATCGGCCACTGACCGGCCCGCGTTCGGAAGAGGGATACATCCTCGACTTCGAAACGATCTACGAGAAGATCGCCGAGACACTGGAGATGGGCGGAACGGGCGTGCTGATGCAGGGCGGCATTCATCCCGACCTCAAAATCGATTGGTTCGAGCGTCTTTTCAGCGGCATCAAGCAACGCTTCCCGCAAATCTGGCTGCACTGTCTGACCTCTTCCGAAATTCTGGCCATCGCGCGCTACTCCGATCTGAGCTTGCGCGAGACCTTGATTCGGCTGCGGGCGGCGGGCCTGGATTCGATTCCCGGCGGCGGCGCGGAGATTCTGGACGACGATGTGCGGCGGCGCATCGCGCGCATCAAATGCAACACCGAGGATTGGGTCAGCGTGCATCGCACCGCGCACCAGTTGGGGATGCGCACCACCGCGACCATGATGTTTGGCGTGGGCGAAACCTTCGAGCAGCGCATCAACCATTTTGAAGTGATCCGCCAGTTGCAGGATGAGACCGGCGGCTTCACAGCCTTCATTCCCTGGAGCTTTCAGCCCAAGCACACCGCTCTCGGCGGACGCGGCTGGGAGGAAGCAACTTCGGTCGAGTATCTTAAAACTCTGGCTATCTCGCGGCTTTATCTCGATAACATCGAAAACGTGCAGGCGAGTTGGGTGACGCAGGGCTTGAAGGTGCTGGAGATTGCCCTTCACTTCGGTGGCAACGACGTAGGTTCGGTGATGTTGGAGGAAAATGTGGTCAAGGCTGCAGGTACTTCGAATTGCACGACAGAGGAAGAGTTGCGGCGTATTATTCGCGATGCTGGATTCAAGCCCGTGCAAAGGGATACGTTGTATCGGACGATGTTTTTAAACTAAGGAGCCGTTAAAAGTTTTTGGTGTTCTGGCCGGTGGCCCACATCTCAATCTGCCAACAAGTTTGGGTGCCCCGGGTCTGCATTTTGAGACCTGGGATTCCACGAACCTCAACCAGCAGACCTTTTCTGATCCCTGATCTCTGTCCTTTGCCGTACACTGAATGCAAGCATCCAGGAGGGCAGCCATGAAACGGATCGGCATTCTCTTCGGCGGGGAAAACAGCTTTCCCGGTGCGCTGGTCGAGCAGATCAACGCCCGCAACATCGACGGCCTCCAGGCCGAGTTCGTCCTTACCGGCGCGGTTCAGGCCGGACGCGCACCGCGCTATGCGGTGCTGATCGACCGCATCTCCCACGCTGTTCCCTTCTACCGCGCCTTCCTCAAACACGCCGCGCTGCACGGAACCGCCATCATCAACAATCCCTTCTGGGCCTCGGCCGACGACAAGTTCTTCAACTACGCGCTGGCCGACAAGCTCGGCGTCCACGTCCCGCCCACAGTGATGCTGCCTCACAAGGCGCTCCCCGAAGGCGCAACCGACCGCACTCTGCGCAACCTGGAATTCCCGCTCGACTGGGAGGCGGTCTTTGCCGCTGTCGGCGAGGAGGGCTACCTCAAGCCGATCCACGGCGGCGGCGGGCGCGACGTCTACGCCGTCCATAGCCGCGAGGAGTTCTTCCGCGCCTACGACCAAACGCGCGATCTCTGCATGGTCTACCAAAAGGCCGTCGATTACACCGAGTACTTCCGCTGCTACGTTGTCGGCCAACGCAAGGTGCGCATCATGGCCTACGACCCGCGCCGCCCGCACAGTGAGCGTTACCTCCAGAACGCTCCGCCCGCCGCGCGTACGCTCCTCAAGCGCCTCCGCCTGGACTCGCTCAAGCTCTGCCGCGCCCTGGGCTACGAGTTCAACACCGTCGAGTTCGCCGTTGAGCGTGGCATCCCTTACGCCATCGACTTCATGAATCCCGTCCCCGACGCCGACATCCACTCCATCGGTCAGGCCAACTTCGACTGGATCGTCAAAGAGGTCGCCGATCTGGCCATCGCCAAAGCCAAGGCCTCGCCGAACCCGCCGAAGCTGCGCAGTGCGGTTTTTCTCGGCGCAGAAACGGCTCCCGCTAAGTCAGCCACAAAGAAAGCTGCGTCCAAGAAAAAAGCCGCTAGTACCGCCGGATGAAGGGAACCGTGACCTGCGCAGGCACGTATTCCTTAGCTGCAAGGCCAACAGGGAATGCCTGCTTTGAGCCGGAAAGAGAAGGTTGAAGATCAATCATTTGTGGAATTTTTTGGTTTGGGGCTGGGTTGCATCCGAGATTTTTATTGGCATTGCAACCCGCACGCGGCGCGGCGATGGTGTGGTGAAGGACCGTGGATCACTGGCTGTTCTGTGGGTGACCATCACGCTGGCCATGACTGCCGGGGGAATCATCGGTGGCGTGCAGGGAGCTAACCTCTTTGCCACAGTGCCTGGACTGACTGAGGCCGCAACCGTGGTTCTGATTGCCGGGTTAGCCATTCGCTGGACAGCGATTCTTTCGCTAGGCAAGGCCTTCAGCTCGAATGTGGCGATTCGCTCGACACAGAAGGTCTATGAAGGCGGGCTTTACCGCTGGATGCGTCATCCCTCCTACACAGGGATGGTGTTGGCCTTTCTGGCTGTAGCTGTTCAGTATCGGAATTGGATCTCTTTTTTGGTCGTGATGCTGCCGACAACGGTCGCTCTGCTTTATCGAATTCATGTCGAGGAGATTGCCTTGAATGAGGCCTTTGGCGCGGAGTACGCAAAGTACAGCCGGCAGACCAAGCGCCTGATTCCGGGCATCTATTAGAAACTCCCGGCCTTTCAGCCGCGTCTATCCTTGAGAGTCATTGCCCACAGGCAACGAGAAAAATCATGCGCATTGGCATTACCTGTTATCCCACCTACGGCGGCTCCGGCGTGGTGGCCACGGAACTGGGCATCGAGCTGGCCGCGCTGGGCCACGAGATTCATTTCATCTCCTACTCACAGCCCTTCCGTCTGAGTGGGCGCGACAGCGGCATCCTCTATCACGAGGTCCCCGTCTCCAGTTATCCGCTCTTCGAGTTTCCGCCCTACGACCTTGCGCTGGCCTCGCGCATGGCCGAAATCGCCGAGCTGTATGAGCTGGATCTGCTGCACGTCCATTACGCGATTCCGCATTCAGTGAGCGCGCTGCTGGCGCGACAGATGCTGGCCACGCGCGGCATCCGGTTGCCTTTTGTGACCACGCTGCACGGCACGGACATTACGCTCGTCGGTCTGGACCGCGGCTACCTGCCGATCACCCGCTACGCCATCGCGGAGAGCGACGGAGTCACCAGCATCTCCAACTATCTGCGCGAGGAGACCTTCAAGCACTTTGGCGGCTCGAATCCCATTGAGGTGATTCCCAACTTCGTCAACTGCAATGAGTATCAGCCCGTGAAAGACGAGGCCGAGCGGGCCGAGGCGCGCAAAAAACTGGCCGCGCCCGGCGAGGCGATCCTGATGCATCTGTCGAACTTCCGTCCGGTCAAGCGCGTGCTGGACGTGGTGAAGGTCTTTGCCCAGGTGCAGCGCGAGCTACCAGCGCAACTGATTCTGGTGGGCGATGGGCCAGACCGCTCAGCCGCCGAGTGGCTGGCGCACGATCTGGGAATCCAGTGCCGCGTTCACTTTCTGGGCAAGCAGGAGCGCGTGCACGAGCTGCTACCGCTGGCCGATCTGATGATTATGCCGAGCGAGTTGGAGTCCTTTGGCCTGGCCGCGCTGGAGGCGATGGCCTGCAAGGTTCCGGCGATTGCCACGCGTGTGGGCGGCGTGCCAGAGCTGATCGACGACGGCGTGACCGGGCTGCTCTATCCGGTGGGCGCGGTGGAAGAGATGGCTGCCGGAGCGGTGAGCCTGCTCAAAGACCGCGGCCGTCTGGAAGCAATGCGGCTGGCCGGGCGCAAGACGGCGCAGAATCGCTTCTGCTCGACGCTGGTGGTGCCCCATTATGTGCGCTATTACGAGTCGGTGCTGGGAGATGCGTGAGGTGTTGTCACCGGTGACTGCCTTCGCGTGCCGGCTCTGCATATTTCAGAAACTCCTCCTGCATTAAGCGCATCATAGACAAGGGATCAGCAGCTTCGGAGACAGCACGAATCACGGCTACATTGTGGGCGTAGGGACCAAGTCCTTGTATGCGCTCCATGTCCAATCCGCCAATGGCAACGATGGGATTCTGGCTGCTTCGGTGCGCATCTTTTAACGTCTCTGGACCAACGACCGGGTCGGGCCGAACCTTAGAGGTAGTGAGATACAGCGGCCCAAATCCGATGTAATCCACAGGCGTGCCGTTGGCCTTCTTTACCTGCTCCAGATTGTGCGTGGAAAGGCCCAGAAGTTTATCGGGTCCGATAAGTCTTCGCGCTTCGGTTGGTTGCATATCCTGTTGTCCGATATGCAGACCGTCGGCATCCGACTCGATGGCGATCTCCGGCCAGTCGTTGACGATAAACAAGGTGGAGCTTCCCTTGGTCAAAGAGCGCAGCCTGCGCGCCAGGGCGAGATGCTCACGCTCTTGTATGTCATGTTTTTTGATACGCAGTTGAACGGCGGCAATGTCGGCCTCGACCGAATATTCGCATAAGCGTTCATAGCCATCGCGCGGTTCGGTCATGACCAGATACAAGCCGCGCCGCAAGTGTGGACGGGGATTAAACGTAGACATAATCATTCATCACCGGCTGCAAGCCGTGTTCCTTCAGAGCGGAGTACACTTCGTCAACTGATCTCAAGTCGGCTATTTCAAACTGGCCATCGCCTGTATCTTCCTGACACAACTGATGACCTCCAACACCCGTGCGGACACTGGCTGAAACTTTGGTGGCCGCGATTCCCGTGACGTGATCTCGAAAGCCCGCACGTTCACGCGTTGAAACTGTGATGCCCGCAAACGGCATCAACAGACGATAGGCCAGAATGACCTGCAGCAGTTCCGCTTCCTGAGGGATCAAGTGATTGGTTTTATCGTCGAGAATCGGTAAATCAGAGTTATTGTGATCGACAAGCGGGCGAAGCCTCGGGCAAGAAAAGGAAATCTCAGCCTGCGGGTATCTTCTTTGCAGAGACCACGCGTGCAGGCCGGTCGCAAAGGCATCCTCTCTGAAATCACCCAACCCCAAAAGCGCACCAAAGGCTACTCCGCGCATTCCGCCACGAAGCGCTCTTTCCTGAGCGTTCATGCGATAGGGAAATACTCTTTTACGTCCTTCCGGATGAAGTGTTTCGTAGGTTGTGGAATTGTATGTTTCCTGAAAAACAGTGACATAATCCGCCCCACAGACACGCAGATATGCGTAGTCCGGAGTATTCACAGGATAGACTTCCAGCCCCACCATCTTGAAATAGCGGCGGGCGATGGCGCAGGCCTCTCCAATGTATTGCAGATCTGACATCTTTCGGCTCTCACCGGTCAAAAGAAGTATTTCTTCAAGTCCTTCACGAGCGATGGCCTGCATCTCCTTTTCCATCTCATCCGTGTTCAGACGGGCGCGGCGAATCTTCTGTTTACGGCTGAATCCGCAGTAAACGCAGGAGTTTTCGCAGTAATTCGCAAGGTACAAAGGTGTGAACACGTTGATGGAGTTACCGAAATGCCTGCGGGTTTCCGCGCTGGCTTTGCGGGCTATCTCTTCCAGGAACGGCATGGCTGCAGGCGACAGCAATGCAGCAAAATCCTGCGGCGTGCAGTTATCTTTGTGCAGAACGATGCGCACATCATCGGCGGAATACTGGTGATAATCATAAGCATTCATGCGGGTAATGACGTCTTCCATGATGGTGGAATCCTTCAGGATTTCCATATCCGGCAGATACGCCATGTGGTCTGTTCGGTTCAACATATATCCCCTCAATTGCTCAGAAATCCAGTAAGTGGAGACGACGCGTCCGCCCCTTTGTCCAGGACTCGGCCCAATCCAGAGAGATAGGCGATTCGACCGGCTTCAATCGCTTTCTTGAAAGCAGATGCCATGGCCGGAATATCGCGCGCTGTAGCAATGGCGGTGTTGGCCATGATGGCTGCGACGCCCATCTCCATCGCTTCGCACGCTTGCGACGGACGACCGATGCCGGCATCGACAATAATCGGAAGATCGATTTCGTCAATCAGTATCTGAATGAAATCTCTGGTGCAAAGTCCCTTGTTGGAACCAATCGGAGCGCCAAGCGGCATGATGGTGGCTGCTCCGGCATTGACCAGATCACGCGCGGTGTTCAGATCCGGAAACATATAGGGCATGACAATAAAGCCCTCTTTGGCGAGAATCTCCGTGGCTTTGACCGTCTCCGCATTATCAGGCAACAGATACTTTGTATCGCGAATCACTTCGATTTTCACGAAATCACCGCATCCGAGTTCTCTTGCCAGACGCGCAATCCGAACCGCTTCCTCGGCGTTTCTTGCGCCCGAGGTGTTCGGCAACAAGGTGATCCCTTCAGGGATGTGCGTGAGAATGTTTTCCGCCGTGTTCGTATTTGCGCGCCGTACAGCCAGGGTGATGATCTGCGCTCCAGCATGTTCAATGGCGGAGTGGATCAGATCGACACTGTATTTTCCAGAGCCCAGAATAAAGCGCGAGGAGAATGCGCGCCCTCCCAGGATGAGACTATCGTTGGAACTCATGTTGTCCTTTGTCTACCACAAGCAGTTGGCATCGATGGGATGCGTCATTCAATCCGATTGCGCTTATTGTGCCGCGCATCTTGAGGTGTTGAATCTATCCTCCCGCCATCATCTGCACAACATCGATCACATCGCCATCTTGCAACCGCGTGCAATTGTACTTGGCGCGGGGAATAACATCTTTGTTACAAGCGACGGCGATGGTGCATATTACATAGTTCTCGCGCGCAAGAACATCCGCGAGGCTTAAACCATCCGCATCATCCACGGATCTTCCGTTCAACGTAATCATCAACTTCTTCCTTTCAAACCATCTCGTCGCGCCCTGGCCGCAAAGAATGAAGCTGCATAATGAAGCGCGCACGCGCCTGTTCGATTGCGAACAAGGAGCAAACGTTGCGGTTCAGACGGAAGTATCGCGGGCGTATCAGGCAACAGAGCAGTCACACGGTTCTCCTGGAACAGGTCGGAAACAGGAGCACTTGCTGCGCATCGCCACGGATGGTAGAAAGCTGCCAACGCCGGCATTGTCCGGATCTGGTCGAGGGTATAATCTCAGCCCCACGCATGGAGCACCCCTGTTTCATTATGACCATTGAATCATTCCCAAGCGCATGGTGTCAAAGTTTCCGAATCCGGTGGCGGAATAGATTGCCGGATGCGAGGTTGTGCGTTGCCGGGGTCTGTGGTTTAATACAACTTAGAAACAGGGGTGCTCATCGCAACTGAGCTGAGAAAATACCCTTTGAACCCGATCCGGATTATGCCGGCGTGGGGAGATTTCAAAGAGCGTTCCTTCCCACTTACTGCGATCTTGGCCTCTTGTTTTTAATTTCATTGCTGACAAGAGACCTCATGCCATCGAAATCCGTAGAACTGGACGCGCTTCTTCTGCCCACGTTTTATCCCGCTTCGCATAAGCGCTACCTTTCCGGAAGCCGCGCCGATTTGCGTGTTCCGTACCGGGAGATCGAGCAATCCGCGACGCAGACCGCGCATGGCGAGGAGCCAAATCCTCCGCTTCCGGTCTACGATTGCTCCGGCCCTTATACAGATCCCGGCAGCCACATCGACATTCGCAAGGGGCTTCCACTTTTGAGGCGCGCATGGATTGAAGAGCGCGGCGATACGGCGGAGTCGCTGAGCAACACGAGCGGCGCAACGATACGGCGCGCGCGCACAGGCTGCAATGTGACGCAGATGCACTATGCGCGCCAGGGCATTGTCACGCCAGAGATGGAGTTCGTCGCCTTGCGCGAGTCGATGCGTCTGGAGGAACTGCGCCGCGATCCGGCCTATGCGCAACTGCTGCGCGCGCATCTGGGAGAGAGCTTCTCCGCCAGATTTCCAGAGCAGATTACACCCGAGTTTGTGCGCGACGAAATTGCCGCCGGGCGCGCGATTCTTCCCGCCAACATCAATCACCCCGAGCTTGAACCCGCCATCATCGGGCGCAACTTTCGCGTCAAGATTAACGGCAATCTGGGCAATTCAGCGGTGACCTCCTCACTGGCTGAGGAAGTGGACAAGATGGTGTGGGCGATTTACTGGGGATCTGACACCATTATGGATCTCTCGACGGGGAGCAACATTCACGAGACGCGGGAGCGCATTCTGCGCAATGCGCCGGTTCCCATTGGTACTGTGCCACTTTATCAGGCGTTGGAAAAAGCCGGTGGTGTTGCTGAAGATCTGAGTTGGGAGTTGCTGCGCGATACGCTGATCGTGCAGGCAGAGCAGGGCGTGGACTACTTCACGCTTCATGCCGGAGTGCGGCTGGAGATGATACCGCTCACAGCGAGAAGGCTCACCGGCATTGTTTCGCGTGGCGGCTCCATCATGGCCAAGTGGTGTCTTGCTCATCACCAGGAAAACTTTCTCTATACGCACTTTGAGGAGATCTGCGAGATCATGAAAGCCTATGACGTCAGCTTCAGTCTGGGCGATGGCCTGCGTCCCGGTTCTGTTTATGATGCGAACGACGAGGCGCAATTTGCCGAGTTGCGCACACTGGGCGAACTGACAGCGCAAGCCTGGAAGCACGACGTGCAAGTGATGATCGAAGGCCCTGGTCATGTACCCATGCAGATGATCCAGGAGAACATGGATCAAGAATTGCGTCATTGCTTCAAGGCGCCCTTTTATACGCTTGGCCCGCTGGTAACTGATATAGCTCCCGGATACGATCACATCACCAGCGCCATCGGCGCAGCACAGATCGGCTGGTATGGAACATCCATGCTCTGTTATGTGACGCCGAAAGAGCATCTGGGACTGCCCGACAAGGAAGATGTGCGCACTGGCATTGTCAGCTATCGCATTGCAGCGCACTCCGCTGACCTGGCCAAAGGATGGCCGGGCGCGCAGATGCGCGACAATGCGCTCTCCAAGGCGCGCTTTGAATTCCGCTGGAACGACCAGTTCAATCTAAGCCTTGACCCGGAGCGCGCCCGCTCTTACCACGACTCAACGCTGCCACAAGAAGCGTCCAAAACGTCGCATTTCTGCTCCATGTGCGGTCCGAAATTCTGCTCCATGAAAATCTCACACGAGATTCAAGAAGAGATCAGCCAGACCAACTCCATGGCCGAGAAGGCGCTGGAGTTTCGCAGCCAGGGAGCGGAGATTTATCAATGACACAACCTGCCACCAGCGCAATCCGGGCAGCGCATGGACTGCCGCGCATGCTCGCAATCGGGGGATCGGACTCCTGTGGCGGCGCGGGCATTCAAGCCGACCTCAAGACAGGAATGGCTTTCGGAGTCGAGGTCTCTACCGCGATTACCGCGATCACGGCGCAGAACAGTCTGGGCGTGCAAAAGATCACGCCGGTTTCAACCGCTATGCTCGCCGCGCAGATCACCAGCGTTTGCCAAGACATTCCGCCCGCAGTCATCAAGTTGGGAATGCTCTTCGACGCTGCGCGTTTGGGGATTGTTCGGAAAGCTCTGCTTGAATACAGGGTTTCCTATGTGGTCTGTGATCCTGTGCTGGTCTCTACCAGTGGCCGCGTCTTGCTCAATGAGGCTGGACGAAAGGCGCTGATGAAGTTGCTGCCATTGGTTACGCTGCTTACTCCCAACGCGGATGAAGCAGCGCTCTTGAGCGGACGCGAAGTGCGCACGACAGAAGAATATATTAGTGCCGGACGCATATTGATGGATCGCGGCGCTTCCGCAGTTCTGCTCAAAGGTGGCCACATGAGTGGCGAAGAATCATCCGATTATTTGCTCCAGCGAGATGATGCGGCCCCTTTGTGCTTTTCCGCTCCGCGCATCGAAACGCGCAACGATCATGGAACTGGTTGCGTGCTGGCCTCGGCGATTGCTGCTGGTCTGGCGCAAGGAATGACTCTTGCCGAAGCTGTTGGCAAAGCGCGCGACTTCGTGCAACACGCGCTGACACGTTCCTCCGGCATTTGGAATGGCAGCGGAAGAGGCGGAATGGCCGCCGGATTTCCCCAACGCTCTATGCCAACGGTGTTCTAATCATCCTATGGCGAGTCTCGACAATTTTCGCTTGGTTGTTTTCAGAACTGTTGCTGAGCAGCGCAGCTTCCGCAAGGCCGCTGAAGAGTTGTATCTAACGCAACCCGCGGTGAGCCTCCAGATCAAGGCGCTTGAGGAAGATATTGGCGTCCAGCTCTTCGATCGCACTGGAGCGCAGATAGCATTGACCGAGGCCGGCAAGGTTCTGCTAGGTTACTCTCAGCAGGCGAATGCGCTCTTTGTCCAGGCGGAACAGGAGATAGCCGCGCTGAGCGGGGATCATGCCGGGCAGCTTGCCCTTGGAGCTTCCACCACCATCGCTCAGTATGTGCTGCCGCGTCTTCTGGGCGAGTACTGCAAAGAGCATCCCCGCGTTCATCCTACATTGATCAGCGGCAACACAGAGCAAATCGTCGAAGCTGTCGAGAAGCAGAAGATCGAGTTGGGCTTCATTGAAGGTCCGGCGCGAAGCCGCGAAGTCAAGATCGAGCCGTTTCTGGAGGATGAGTTAGTCTTGATTGCGTCAACTGCGCATGAATGGGCAGAGCGCGCATCAATCTCTGTCTCCGATTTATGCTCCGCCCCACTGCTGATGCGAGAACGCGGTTCCGGCACCCGCAGAGTGATTGAAATGGCGCTTGAACGGCATGGCATCAAGCGAAATTCAATGCATATCGTGATGGAACTTGATTCGACCGAAGCCATCAAGTCCGCCGTTGAAGCCGGACTGGGCGTTGGTTTCGTCTCTCGATGCGCAATTGCCAAAGATCTGAGGCTGGGCACAAACTTCAAGATCGTTGCAATCGACGGACTCCAGATCAAGCGAGAGTTTCTGATCACGTACATAAAAGGGCCTGAGCCGCAGGGCTTGGCTCATCAGTTCCGCAGATTTCTCATCGCACGCGCTGGCGCGCAGAGAACAATACCAAAAGCGAAACGTTCGTAATTGAAACAACCCATAAGATGCGCTTATGTGCCATGAGTACTTCTGCTTGGACACAGACGCACATCTCGGAGAAACTAATTCCATGTCAAAGAACATTTTCTTCATTGGGTTGATTCTCGCCGCCAGCGGTTTGGTTTCGCCGCCGTTGGCGCTGGCTGGCGGGCTGATCTACGGGTTCACGTTTCTTCATCCATTTCATGTTGAGGCGAAGAAACTCTCCAAACTTCTCCTGCAGGCATCTGTAGTCGGCCTTGGGTTTGGCATGGATTTGCAGCAGGTTATGCAAGCTGGACGCTCGGGGTTCATCTATACCGCAGGCAGCATCAGCATCGCGTTGCTCTTGGGCTGGGGGCTGGGAAGACTCTTGCAAGTGAAGCAGAGAATCTCATATCTCATCTCGTGCGGCACGGCCATCTGCGGCGGCAGCGCGATTGCCGCGATTGCTCCCATCACCAATGCGAGTCAGGAAGAGATTGCCGTCTCGCTGGGAACTGTTTTTGTGCTGAACTCGGTTGCCTTGCTCACCTTCCCCGCAATCGGGACGGCGCTGCACATGACACAGCCGCAATTTGGCCTTTGGGCTGCGCTCGCCATTCATGACGTTAGTTCCGTCGTTGGCGCGACAGCGAAGTACGGAGCTGTTGCTCTTACCGTCGGCACCACCATCAAGCTGGCCCGCGCTCTATGGATCGTACCGCTTTCCGTCGGAACCGCTATGGCAAACAAGAGCAAGGCGCGCATTCAATGGCCGTGGTTCATTCTCTTCTTCTGTCTCGCGGCGGTCTTCAATACCTACGTACCTATCTTCCAACCAGCCTATCCAGTGCTCAAGCATCTTGGAGGCATCGGCCTGACCGTGACGCTCTTTCTCATTGGAACGGGTCTCTCCATGAAGACTCTCCGCGATGTCGGCGTTCGACCATTCCTTCAGGGAATCCTTCTCTGGCTCTTCGTCGCGCTGGGATCGCTCACCCTCATCCGCGGAGGTTGGATTCACTTGTAAGGCTGGGTACAAGACCTGTTCTGTCCGGCTCAAAATCACACATTTGCGCCGCAGGAACTGGCCGCGAAAGCAACAAACCCGCTGATATGATAATTTTGATGTAGCGGCCTTTTGTGAGCTCGTAGCTCAGTTGGTAGAGCAACGCCCTTTTAAGGCGTGGGTCGTGCGTTCGAACCGCACCGGGCTCACCACTCCTTCTGGCCGCTGTCCTCAGTGTTTTATATTCAAGAACTTACAGTGTCCACGATCACGGGCAGCGTGAAGTGGAAGGCCGCGCCTTGGCCGAGGGTGCTTTCCGCCCAGATGCGTCCGCCGTGGGCCAGGACAATGTGCTTGACGATGGCCAGACCCAGACCTGTGCCACCGGCTTCGCGGGAGCGGGCTTTGTCGATGCGGTAAAAACGCTCGAAGATGCGGGTCAGGTGCTCGCTGGCGATGCCGGGGCCGAAGTCGCGGACGCAGAAATCGACCTCTGCTTTGCCTTCCGATTCGATCAAACGTGCGCCAACCAGGATGCGTTTGCCCAACTTTCCATACTTGAGCGCGTTCTCGACCAGATTGCCAAAGACCTGATTCATGGCGTCGGGGTCGGCCATGACCGGAGCGTCGGGCGCGCCGGTGGATTCCAGATCCACGCCAGAATCGACGACGATGCCGCCGAGCGAGTCGATGGCGTCTTGGACGAGAGCGCTCGAGCGCGCGGGTTGGAGCTTCAGATTATAATCCGGGCCTTCGACGGTGGCCAGGGCGAGCAGATCCTCAGTGATGCGATTCATGCGGGTGGCGTTTTTGAGGATGATGCCCAGGAACTCGTCGGCGGTTTTGCGGTTGGGACGAGGCTCCTCGATCAGCGTCTCGACATAGCCCTGGATGGAGGTGAGCGGGGTGCGCAGCTCATGGCTGACGTTGGCGATGAACTCGCGGTGAGAGGTCTCGGCGGCCTCGACGCGTGTGACGTCGTGCAGGACGGCGAGCGCGCCGCCGGAGGGCATGGGGGCGGCGTTAATCTCGAAGATGCGACCGTGGGCCAGCGAACTGGAGCGACCGGAGCGCGACTCACGCTGCTCGAGCGCCGCTTTGACGCAGGCCAGCAGCTCTGGATCGCGCAGGGCCAGAACCAGCGGACGACCGACACGAATCTGCGTTCCGGCGACGCGCTGCATCTGCGCGTTGGACCAGCGGACCTGCCCTTCGGCGGTGACGGCGACGACGGCCTCTTTCATCGAGTCGAGCATGGCGGCCAGCTCCTGGCGGCGGCTCTCGATCTCGGCCTGATTCGCCTGCAAGCGCTCGGCGGCCAGATTGAGCGCAATCTCCGGCGTAGAGAGCACGTCTTCTTCGGAGTGGGAAATGCGGGCGCTCAGATCGCCCTCGGCCAGTTGCTGCGCGAAGGCGACGATCCGCGCCAGCCGGACCGAGATGCGGCCAGCCACCCAAACGGCCAGCGAAAGCGCCACGGCCAGCGCGATGAGGCCGGAGTAGAGCGTCTCATGGCCCAGGAGGAAGGAGGTCTTGCCGGGCGGCAGTTCAAGAATCTTGTCCGCAAAAAACGGGATGAAGACGAACTCCATGGCCGCCGCCTGCAAGAGCAGCAGCAGGACAAAGAGTCCGATCAGCCGGATGAATATCTTCGATTTCAAGGAATCTTACTCGCCTTTGGGCAGTTCGAAGCGGTAGCCTGCGCCGCGCACAGTGCGCAGGTAGCGCGGATTTTCCGGATCGATTTCGATCTTTTCTCGGATGCGGCGCACATAAACGTCGACCGAACGGGGGGTGACGAAGCGAGCGTCGCCCCAGACGGCGTCCAGCAGATGATCGCGGCTGAAGACGCGGCCCGGATGGCGCGCCAAATAATCCAGCAGCCGGAACTCGGTGGCGGTGGTGGTGGCCAGCTCGCCGCGCACCGTCAGTTGCATGGCGTTGGCGTCGATGATGACCTCTTCAAAGCGGATGACGGAGGGGGTGGTGGGGCGCTCAAAGCGGCGCAGCACGGCCTTGACGCGCGCCACCAGCTCGCGCGTCGCAAAGGGCTTGGTGATGTAGTCGTCGGCACCCATCTCCAGGCCCAGCACGCGATCGTTTTCCGCAGCGCGTGCGGTGAGGAAGATGATGGGAACGGTGGAGAGACCGGGGTGCAAGCGCAGGCGGCGGCAAACGTCAAGGCCATCCCCGCCGGGAACCATGATGTCCAGCAGAAAGAGCGCGGGCGGCTGGCGCTCGGCGTCGGGAATCAGGTTTGTAGGGGTGTGAAAGAGGCGCGCCGAAAAGCCGGCGGCCTCCAGGTGATGCTGCACCAGCCGTGCAATGTCGTGCTCATCTTCCAATACAAAAATAGTCTGGCTCAACCGGTCTGCCCTCGCCGACGGCCGTTAATTTGCAGATGCGGAGGCCGCACGGATCATTAACAGAGTAATTCAGTTGGGCAAATGTATTGCAAACGTTGTGTGAATTTGTGCAAGAAACGGGGACTTTTGGTCAATGTGGTAGCCTGAGCGATTTTCTGCTAACCTGTCTTCGTACCTCGCGAGTCCGCGCGCTTGAAGGAATTTGCGGACTCTACCTGCACTCTCCCGCTCTTGAGGGAATGTGGATGGGGGCGCTTCAGGAGCACACCGGGAAAGGTGTGCCCGCGCCTCGCATTCGCGCCGCCTTTCCCCTGACGCCACGCAGTAGAACGCAAAGGAGAAGATCGATGAGCAATCCCGCACTGCATCACAAGATCAACTACATCGAATTCACCACCACAGACATCGAACTCGCCAAGAAGTTTTACTCGACCGTCTTCGGCTGGAACTTCAAGGATTGGGGTCCGGATTACATCGATTGCAAAGCAGCCAGTTCCGGCATCGCCCTCGGCTTTGCCAAAGGCGCGGTTGTTCCTGAGCAGCCTAAATCCGCGCCACTGGCGGTGCTTTACTCCGCTGATTTGAAGGCCACGGAAGAGGCGATTGTGGCCGCAGGCGGAAGCATTGTCGTGCCCACCTTCGAGTTTCCCGGCGGACGGCGCTTCCACTTCTCCGATGGCTTGGGGAATGTGCTGGGCGTCTGGTCAGAGTAAGTGCCGAGATGAATTTGACTGATTGAGTGAATGTTCTTCCAGGTCTCGAAATCGAGACCTGGAAGAACCAAGGAACCTCTAATGAAGTTGACGTTTTGAAAGGGCACGACTTTAGTCGTGCCATAAGTGCTGCATAATCAGTAGAGCTTTAGCCCCCGAGGGAAGATTTTCCGTAGAGGATAGTCTTGTTCAGAGGTTCCCCAAAGTTATTGCATCAAACGGCGGCGTGGGCGCTGGCTTCCAACTCAGTCAAACGCTTGGCGAGTAGCGATTCCAGCTTGACCAAAGCTGCGGAAAATCCTTCTATCCCTTCCTTCAGCTTGTCGGTTGCCATGCGGTCGGCGGCGTGCATGGCGTCAAACGTGGCCTTGTCCACAGTAACCTTTTCAATCGTCAGCGCGCGGGCTGCTTCGGCATCCAGTTTGCGCGGCAGCTCATCGACGGTAGCTTCCAACTCGGCCAGAAAAGTAGGCGAAATCGTCAGCAGATCGCAGCCAGCTAACTCGCGAATCTCGCCGATGTTACGGAAGCTGGCGCCCATGACCTGCGTCTTATAGCCGAACTTCTTGTAGTAGTTATACACATGAGTTACGGAGATGACGCCGGGATCTTCCGCGCCGTGAAAGTCCTTGCCGGTATCTTTCTTGTACCAATCAAGAATGCGGCCCACGAAGGGCGAGACCAGCGTAACTCCCGCCTCGGCTGCGGCGATGGCCTGATGCAAACCGAAGAGCAGGGTGAGGTTGCAGTGGATGCCTTCGCGCTCCAGCACCTCGGCAGCGCGGATGCCCTCCCAGGTGGAGGCGATCTTGACCAGCACGCGCTCACGGCCAATGCCCGCCTTGTCGTACTGCGCAATGATGCTGCGTGCCTGGGCGATGGTGGCAGCCGTGTCATAAGAGAGGCGTGCGTCAACCTCGGTCGAGACGCGACCGGGAACGATAGCCAGAATCCGCAGGCCGAAGGCAATGGCGAGGTGCTGGAAGGCTAGGTTGGCGACAACAGCGCCGGTGGCTTCCGCGCCGAGCTGCTTGCGGGCGTCGCGTAGAACGGCGTCCACAATCGGCTGATACTGCGGCAGTTGCGCAGCGGCGGTGATCAGCGATGGGTTGGTGGTCGCGTCCTGCGGGCGAAACTTCTCCATCGCCTCGATGTCGCCTGTGTCGGCGACGACCACGGTATAACTGCGCAATTGTTCGAGCAGATTCTGCGGCATGATTCCTCCTGGCGCACGCAGGCGCCTACGGCATAAGTGTACCGCTGATCAGATTCAGACGAGCGGTCAAGGTTGCACACGCGGGATGCAGAACGCGCCAGTCTTCAGACAGTATTTCAGGAGAGGCGTCAGTATCTATTCCGGCTGAAAGGTATTGGTAAGCGTGCCGAGGCCGGGGATGGAGATTTCTGTTTGGTCGCCGGGCTGGAGCGGACCGATGCCGGAGGGGGTGCCGGTGAGGATGAGGTCGCCAACTTCGAGCGTCATGACGGAGGTGATCCAGGCGAGGAGTTTGGGGATGGGGAAGATGAAGTCGAGGGTTGAGCCGTGCTGACGGAGTGCGCCGTTGACGCGGGTTTCCAGGGTGAGTCCTGCGGCGGGGTCGATCTCGTCACTGACGATGGGACCGACGGGGCAGAAGGTGTCAAAGCCTTTGGCGCGGGTCCATTGGCCGTCCTTGTTTTGCAAGTCGCGGGCGGTGACGTCGTTGGCCAGCGTGTAGCCTCGGAGCGCCGAGCGCCAGTCTTCTTCGCGGAGATGGCGGCTGCGGCTGCCAATGACCAACGCCAGTTCGCCTTCGTAATCGACGCGGGCGCTCTGCGCGGGCATGCGGACGATGCCGCCGGGCGGGAGCAGCGCCGAGACGGGCTTGAAGAAGATCATGGGGTGCGAAGGCAGTTCGTGGCCCATCTCGAGTACGTGGGCGCGGTAGTTCTGACCGACGCAGACGATCTTGGAGGGGGTGACGGGCGGGAGCAGTTGCGCCTGGCTGAGCGGCATTGGCTCAAAGCCCCAGCCGAGCGCGGTGGAGCGGCCGTGCTCCCGGCGGAAGGCGAAGTCTTCTTCGGGCGCGGGAACAAGATCGACGATCCAAAGCTCACCGGCGCGGTCCTCGACCTGACCGTAGAGGGTTTCATTTTCGCAAAGGAAGCGGCAATATTTCATGGGTTGGGGACGGTCTCCTCGGTTTCGGCGGAGCGGTGGCTTTCATGGCCGTTCTGGGCCAGGGAGCTGACGGCGTAACGGTAGGTGTGGCCGGGCTGGACCTGGGCGTCGCGGAAAGCGGGCGAAGGGAGCGACTCAGCGGGCGAGATGCGCTGCCAGGAGGCGTCGCCTTCGCCCGTTTTCTCGCATCGATAGACGATGTAGCCGGCGAGGTTGGCGTCGGGGACGGGCTGCCAGCTCAGGTCGATTGCGGTTTGGGGTGCTGTTTGGGGTGCGGTTTGGGCGGCGCTCTCACCGGTGGTGGCTACGGCGGCCAGGGCGCTGGGCACTTCAGGCGGAAAGATGTCTTGAAGCTCAACGCGCACCGGGGCGGAGAGTTCACCAGCCAGCTCCAGCGTCTTGCCATTCAGGGGGACGCGCACCACGCGCTGGGCGCGGTACTCGTAGCTCTGGCCGAAGCGGACAGCTTTGTCCAACGCGCGAGTGGCCCCGGCATCGACCAGTAGGCTCTGTTCTGGTGGCTCGGGGGAAGGCGCTAGCAGTCCTTTCTGGGGTTTGGCGGACGGGGTGAGGAGCTTGCGATGGAGGCGGACGACGGCGGATTCTTCGGCAGAATTCCAGCGCAGAACCACGCCCTGCTTGCGCGCCTCGGCGCTGAGGCCGTTGACCGGCGCGGGAGCTGCGCCAGCGACGACCACGGCGGCGTTCGACAGGCCAGCCGAGCGGCCATGGCGGTTGCGGAGTTCGACAAAGTAACTGAGCGGACGCAGCGGCCCCGCAGTCAGTTCCTCAGGAAGAATTTCAATGACGGAGGCGGCAGCGGCGGGAGGGAAAGACAGATTGTCTCCCAAGGGCACGCAGTCATCGCTCGCGTTCTCTCGGATGCAGACTGTAGCGGCAACTCTGTCCTTGAGCAGCAGCTTGTCGGTATTCCTTTTGGGCATCGTCCAGGTGAGCGCAACTTGGTTGCCGGAGCGGGTGGCGGCCAGATCCTTGACCGGGTCGGCCAAGTTGAGCGAGGGAGGCTGCGGCGCTCCGGGCATTCCGCAGCCGGTGAGGAACAGCGTGGCCGCAACGGCAGCAAATTGAAGTTTATGCAAGGGACTCATCGCCCTCTTAGTCTACCGGAGTTGACTCGGCAAATTGAACTGCTTCAATGTGAATGGAAGCGTTTGGCAAATAAAATCAGCCAGGTCCGTGACCAGGTGAAGATGTTCTATTGAGTGAGCGATCCGCTCATCGGGTCAGGTGGCGGCTTCGGCGAGCGACGTGGATCACGATGGAGATGCAGGCTAGAAGAGAATTTCCGCACCATAGAGCGTTTTAGCTTTTGCTATAGACTTCTGTGCCCCATTCATTCCGCGTTTTTCAGCGGAATGAGTGGGAACCCGATGAATTTTCGGAATACATAATTCCCTAAAATGCTCTAGGTTTCAGCCGAAATTCGAGCGATTCCTGTGCTTACCACAAACCGCTCGGCTCCAGAAATATTACTGTTATCAATGGCGTCCGCGTTCAGGCAGAAGCCAGGCGTGTAAACAATGCCGATTCATCCCCTTCGCGGCAATTGACTTTCGGGCTTGCCGGTATCAGTTTGCCGCAGACAAGCTCCCGGACAGTGTGAGATCGATAGCAACTTCTTTGGCGACTTTGAGAATGAAGATACTAGGATCTTTGAGGCCCCATTGCACATAGGGCACGGTGAAGTGGCCTGTGGCGGTCAGGTGGCCGTTTTCGATATGGATCTGCATGGGCAGGGTGAGGTCGTGCGCGCTTCCGTGCAGGGTGAAGACGCCGGAGACTTGGATGGTCGAGTTGCCCGAGGCCGCGAGAGCGCCAGCGTAGGACTTGGGAACGAAGGTGATTTCGGCGAAATTGCCGGTTTCGAGGACATCCTTGTTCATCTTGGCGTCTCGGCTTTTTTCGCCGCTGTCGCCGCTGGCCGCGCCAACCACGACGTTGCCGACAATGGTCTGCGCGGTGCGGTCAAAGTCGATCCGGGCGCTGGAGAGATGGAAGATGCCCTTGACGCTGTGCGATCCGGTGAGCGAAAAGGCGACGGAACTGGCGCCAGGGTTGGCGATGAAGGTCTGGCGTTGCGCGTTCGCAGCAAACGCGAGGGATGTCATCAAAAAAACAAGCAACATCTTGGCATGGATTTTCACGGGCGATCTCCTTGGGAAATGGTTTGAGGGGTTTTGCGAGAAGGCGGCGGAATTTGTCCCGCCAGCCAAAGACCGATGGAAGCAGCTTGTTCAGGCGACAATACTTCGTGTCCGGGCATATCCGTTCCCGGAATGCCGAAGCGGGCGATGCGTGCAATTTGGACGGTAAGCTGCGAGGATGGCGCGGCGGGATCAAGAACGCGCCACGGACCCACGGAAAGATCGGGCGGAATTTTGTGGAACAAGCCCCCCCATTCGCGATGCGTTGCGCCACCAGCGTTGTGGCAGGTGGCGCAGTCCTGCTGATAAAGTTGGCGGCCGCGTTCAGGGCTGGCTGAAGCAAAGGCTTGAGCCGAGGGTTGCCAGCGATCAACACTGGTCTGGTGCAGGGAATAGTTCGGCGAGTGGAGACTGGCAAGGTAGGCGACCAGATCGGCGCCACGGCTGTCGGCAAAGAGAAATGCATACGAGGGCATAGCGGAAGCGCCACTGACCACGGCGGGATGGAAGAAGTGCATCTTGAGCCAGAACGCAGAGCGGCGTCCGCCCACTTGCGAGAGATCCGGCCCCTGACGCCGGTTGCCGATGAGCGGCGGTTGTTGCTGATGCACAAGCGCAAGCGGCACAGTCGGACCCCAGAGCAACTCATCGGTTGAGCCGGGACGCACATATTGAGAGTGGCAGTGTATGCAGCCCTCGGAGATATAGACCTGGCGGCCACGCTCAATCTGCGTGAGCGGCGCACGCGACTGGGGGCGGAGAGGCCCGATAAAGAGTACTCCGGCGAAGAGCAGTGCGACGGAGACGACGGTCATCTCTCGCCAATAGGTTCGCAAAAGAGCAGGAAGCAACGGCATCAATACGACCAGCATGGCGACACCGACAAAGGCAGGCGGCACATGACCGAGATGCTGCCCCATGCCGATGCCCAGCGCCGAACCCGCCCATCCGGCAATGGCATACAGTGCACCGGCTCTCTGCGCGCGAGTTTTGGCGTCCGGCAGATGGCCGAGCACGGCGGGATAAGCGACAAGGGCGACCGAGTACAGAGAGACGCCAACGGGATACAGCAGCGATGCGAGTCCGATGTGTTGCGGTTGCGCCAGCAACAGGCAGGCGGCACCGAGCACAGCAACCGACGCGGCTAGAGTTATCCGGATGCTGCAGCGAGTGAGAAGAGCGGCGGAGAGGATCGCTCCGCTAAAGTGCAGGATGCCGTTGGACCACAGGTGAGCCGTTCCCTGCCAGGTGTCCGCCTTGAGCGCAGGCGTTTGCTGAATGATGAAGAAAGCCGCCGAATCGAGCCAGACAAGCGCCAGAAAAGCGACCAGCACGAGAGGGAAAGCGGGCGCATCCGTTTTGTTGGGAATCTCCGACCGCGCGGGCGATGGCGCTGGCCGGGTGAAGCCTATTGCTAGGACGCAGAGCAGTGCGGCGATGATGGATTGGATCTTTGCTGGTGCAGTGAAGAAGGCGGGAATATTGCAGGCGAGGTAGGCGACGCCCGTGCCCAGCGCGGCCATCCACAGCGGATCGCCGTCAGCCGCCCAGTTGCGCAGATCAGCAACGAGAGTCACGGTGGCAAAGCCAAGCGAGATGCCGACCGCAGCGGCTACGGCCACAGCACTCCACAGTTCGAGAGGCAACAGCGATAGCAGCGCCGAAAGGGCGCAACCGCCCATTGCGAGGCGCAGGCGCGAAGCGGAGTTGGCGCGGCGAAATCTTATGGGGGCAAGCAGACTGGCAAGCATGCCTCCAATGGCCATGGAAGCCATCGCAAAATTGAGACAGTCCCCCGCGAATCCAAGCGCGGCAAGGCGCTGGAGAAACGCAAACTGCGCGAAGATCAGGAAGTATATATAGACGGCGGCGACCAGTGCGGCAGCGCGCCAACCACGCAGTTCAGCGCGCATCATGCTTCAGCCATCCTTTCCGCAGGCCCACACCCTGAATGAGTACGCAGGAGCCGTCCGTGAAGGCTACCGTGAGCCAACCATGATCGAGCATTCCGCCGAAGACTCGCTGAAAAACAAAAATGGCCACACAGGCGCGGGCAATTGCTGTGAGCAACCAGACGGTTTCAAGGCGGCCTTGGCAGGGGCAGAAAACCATCAGCCACAAGCCATAGGCACAAGAGAGACCGACAGCGAAGACAAAGGCCCCCATCCAGGAAATGAAGACCAGCGCGTCCTGAGGCGCGGATACGCCCATGAGACGCAGCGCGAATGCGGGCGCCAACAACAGCAGAATGCCGGTTGCGGAATCAGAAAGCGAGATGAGGCTTTGATAGGCGAGAAGGGCGATTCGCATTATGCCGCCTCCTGATAGCTTTTTGGGGAGTGTTGATCGACAGAACGGAGAGACAGCGAGTCCCGAAGCCAATCGAGTGAAGCGAACAACATCAGCACCCCAGTCAGCAGGCGCAATGCATAAATCAGGTTGCGCAACGTGCCGGGAACGATGGTGAAGGTCGCATCGACGCCTTCGATCCATCCAGCAATAACCATCAGCACGATGTAGGCAATCACGCAGATTTGCCAGAGCCAGAATGAGCGGCGGCGATTGAAGATCCAGCCATGTTTGCCAAGCAACTGCACGGAGACCAGAACGATGAGGCTTGAGGTGAATCCCGCCATGGCGACAAACGAGTGGCCGACCAAGCCATCGGTGAATTTGAAGCGGTCGAGTACGCCGGGAAGAAAGAATATCCAGCCGGTGAAGAGAAGCGCGGCCCACCACCACAGCGTCGCAAGCCGCCACAAACGCGTATTTGTGTTCCAGGTAAATGCCGAAAAATATACGGGGGCGATGGGAATCCAGAGCAGCACCACGCCCAGGCCCAGATACTGCGACGGCTGGTGATGACTGACGTCGGCATGGCCCATGGCAATGCACAATAACACTTCCGCGATGAGCAGCGACCACGCCAAAACCAGAATGACGCGGCGGTCCGGTTTGCGAGAGGCGATGGCAAGAGGCAGCAGCAACACGATTGCCGTTACGCCGAGTGTCGATTCCAACTGGCTCGATCCAGTGGGGCCGCCGGTATCGGGATTGAAGGCCGGATAGAGGGTTGGGTCCGCCACGTGATACATCGCCCAAGGCACGAAGGCCAGCAGGACAAGGCCAGCGAGTTTGAAGAAGAAAGCAAAGCGGCCTTGAAGCAGATGGACTTTAGCGTTGACAAAAAACTCCACGGCAAGTTGGATCCAAAGCCCTACCAGCGCCAGGGCAAAGAAGACGCGGGCAAAACCGGACCAATCGAGGAAGAGCTTGCCGCTGGAAGCGCCGCTGAGCCAGGTGGCGCAGCCGACAGCCAACGCCGCCGACCACAGCCACACTGCGGGCCGCGCCCACACGGATAACCGCTTGCCTGCACTGTAAGTATGAAAAAGAAAACCGAGCAGCGGCAGCGCGGTCCACCCATAGAGCTCCATGTTCATGTGAACCATGATCCAGCGGCCATAGCTCCACTCGCCAAGCGGCTGCGCAAGCGCCGGAAACAGCAACAGCACGGCCAACAGAACACCGACCGCGTTAGCCAGCACCAGCCATACCAGGCCATGACGGACAGCGCTGACTAGCGCGGGCTGAGGCAACGGGTTATCAAGCGCGGACGGATTCATCGATTCTTCCTCCGTGCATTTCAACCAGCCGCGAGCAGCGGCGCGCCATGCCGCGATCATGCGTGGCCATCAACAGTGTTGCGCCTTCCATGGCGGCGACCTCCATGAGCAGATCGAAGACCTGCGCGCCGGTCTGCTCGTCGAGTGATCCAGTGGGTTCGTCAGCCAAAAGAATTCCAGGGCGGTTCATGAGAGCGCGACAGATAGCGGTGCGCTGGCGCTCTCCTCCAGAGAGTTTTTGGATGCGGTGGCCAAGCCGGTGCGTAAGCCCCGTACGCGCGGCCAACTCGCGCAGGCGTTCGCGCGCGGCCTGCTTGTCAAGACCAGCGGCAAAGGCGGGCAGTAGGCAGTTCTCTTCCAAGGTGAGATCGGGGATGAGATTGTGCAACTGAAAGACGAAGCCGATTGTGTGGCGCAGCAGCGGCAGGCGCGCGTCTTCGCTGTCGATCATTGTGCCGTTGACGCGGATGACGCCGCGATCCGGCTCATCGAGTCCGCCTAACAGGTGCAGCAGTGTGCTCTTGCCGCACCCGGAGGGTCCGCACAGAGCCACGGTTTCGCTTTTATTCACAGCAAAGTTGACACCCATCAGCACGGGGACCGCCCCGTTGTCGTAGTCCTTCCACACGTCTTCAGCGAGAAGGACGGGGGCATTTGAAGCCGATGTATTTCGTGTGTTGTTCATTCGAAACGAAGCGCCTCCACCGAGCGAACACGCACCGCATAAACCATCGGATAGATGGCGCCGGCAAGGCCGGTGAGTAAAGCCAGTGCCGCCACAACGGCCATCAGGCGTGGGTGCGGTGATGCGTCCACGTAACCGTGCAGAGCAGGAATTGCCTTGAGCAAATTCAACGCCACTGTGCCAATCAGCAGTCCTGCCGCGGCACCAAGAGCGGAAACGGCGATGGACTCGCCCAGCACCAGACGTCCGATTTGTGCGCGAGAGAAACCCACCGCGCGGAGAATGGCAATTTCGCGGATGCGTGTGAAGACCGACATGATCATGGTGTTGGCCACTCCCAATCCGCCCAGCAGCAATCCGCAACCGCCAACCGCCCAGGCCGTTGCCTTGAGAATTCGAAACTGCGAGTAGCTGCGCGAGAACTCTTCGTCTTCAAGCGCGACCATCTCTGGATACTGACGCGCGACGCGGCGCTTGAACTCCGCCGCATCGTCGCGGTTTTTCAACTTCACAGTGATAGCGGAACTCATCTGCTCCTTGTGGAAGTAGTTTTGCGCGGCTTTGAGCGGCATGAAGACGCCGCCATCTTCAAAGCCATTGGAGGTTTTCAGTATGCCAACCACGCGAAAGCGCGCGTGGCCGATGGGAACCAGGTCGCCCACTGAAGCCGAAAGAAATGCCGCAGCGCGCTCGCCAAGAACGACGCCATTTTCATCGCTGCCAAAGTTGGCTGGATTGCCAGATGTCCACGTTGCTTTTTTGAGGCGCGCGTCGTCTGCCTCAACGCCAAAGCAAGTAATGATGGGCTGGCTGCCGCTGGTTACCACGCCAAAAAGCACCGGATTGGCACGCTCAACCTGAGGCCACGCGGCCATTTCCACAGCGTCGTGCACTGGAACATTGCTGAAAAAGAGATCCGAAACATCTTTCTCAAAGACGATGATCTGGCTATCACTGGAAAGAATGTTGGAAAACATTCCGACGGCACCCTGCAAGATGGTAATTACAGCCAGCATGGCCGCAACACTGAAGGCAATACCCGCGACACTGATGAGCGAGCGTACGCGATGCCGTGAGAGATTGGTGACGATCAGGCGCATATACATCAGCTCACCCCTTGCGCTTCTTGCGTGCTGGCGTGGCGGATGACACGCCTCAACTCGTACTCCAGTTCGGCGCGTAGTTGCGCCAGAAAGGAAGCTTCGGGACAAAGGTCTAGCAGGCGGCGCAGGGCGTGGTCGCCGACTTCGAGCAGTCGCGCAAGCCGCTCTGTGGCTGCCTCCACACCCAGCACTTCAGCCAGATTGGGCCGCCCCAGCAAGCGGTCACGAGAGGATGTCTTGCCGCTTTGCTCCGCGGTTTCGATCACATCTTTGAGGTCGTCGACAATTTGATAGCTCAACCCCCAAAACAGCGCAATGCGCTCCAGGCAACGCAGTTCCCGCGATGTTGCGCCGCCCATCATCGCCGGCAAAACCAGCGTCAGACGGATCAGCGAGACTGTCTTTCCGCGCGCAATCGCTTCCGTGGATTGGCGATTCTGCGGCAGGCTTGCATAGTGCAGATCTAGGCTCTGGCCGTTCAGCAGGCCGGCGACGCCAAGGCATTGTTCGAGGAAAGCAAGAGCCTGCGCCTGGGTCGCTTGTGGCGAGCCCAGGACGGCCTGCCAGACCAGCGCATAAGCGCGGTTGACCAATGCAAGCGCTGCCAAGATCGCGCTTCCCTGCCCAAAGACCAGATGCGTGCAGGGCGCGTTGCGGCGCTCCAAGGCGTTGTCCATACAAGGCAGATCGTCAAAGAGCAGCGAAGCGGTGTGGAAATATTCAAGCGCAGCGGCCAACTGTTCGGATGCCCTGCGATTCATTCCATAAGCCGACGCCATGCGATACACCAGGCGCGGCCGCACAAGGCTTCCAGGATTTTCCAGCACGTGAAGCAGCGCGCCTTCCAGCGCCGGGTCCATGGCCGCGGGCAGTGGAAACATCGCGCCAAACAGAGCGGCAAAATCCGGCTCCGGGGACTCGATGATGGATCGATTGTCCAACTCCGTCTCAACCTGCATACAACTCCTGCGAATGTATTCTCAAATCATCGCGCCTCATGCAACAGACCCGTGCCACACCATGCGGAGAGCCTGTTAGTTAAATCTGACGGCCCGGTTCAGCGTTCGTCTGCGGCAATGGAGATGAAGTTTTGTTCATCTTCGCTTTACGCAGAGAACATCTCCGTAGCTCTGATCCGAGCATAGCGACCGAAGATGAAGCTGGCCGAACCGCAAAATGACAATTGCGTCATAATGGACAAAAGCGCGCTCTTCAGCGCAAATAGTTCTATTTCGAATCAATTGAAGATCGATTCGAAAGTACAATGACTATGAGATACACCGATGCGCCTCTTGCTGGTCGAAGACGAGTTGGACATTCAAGGCTTCCTCAGGCGTTCGCTGGAGGAGGCCGGTTATCACGTTACCGCAACCTCGAATTGCGTCGCTGCGGAGCGCGCTGCCGTCGAAGAAACTTTCGATATTCTGATCGTCGATCTCGGCTTGCCGGATGGCGACGGGATTACTCTGATCCTGCGTCTGCGCGAACTCGGAGTGCGCGCTCCGGTGCTGATTCTCTCCGCGCGTCGTTCCGTCGATGACCGGGTACGCGGCCTTGAACAGGGCGGCGACGACTATCTGACCAAGCCATTTGCCCTGGCGGAACTGCTGGCCCGGTTGCGCAACTTGCTCAAGCGCAACACACCTTCCACCGCGGAATCCGCGCGCTTGCGCGTCATGGATCTGGAACTGGATTTGTTGCGCCGCGAAGCTACGCGAGCTGGACAACTCCTGCAACTCACGCAGCAGGAGTTTGTCCTGCTCGAGTATCTTTGCCGCAACGCCGGGCGCGTCGTCACCCGCACGATGATTCTCGAAGCGGTCTGGGGCATGCGCTTCCACCCTGATACCAACGTCGTCGATGTGCATATTTACCGGCTGCGCGGCAAGGTCGATGGCGACAGCAAACAACCTTTGATTCGAACCATGCGAGGGGTCGGCTATGTCCTCAAAGATCGCTAAGACGGCCTTCCATAGCGCTGCGTGGCGCATCTCGTTATGGGCAACAATAGCCTTTGCGCTGGGCACGCTGGCGGTCTTCGTCTTCCTGCATTCCTTTGTCGCGCAGGATATTCAACGGCGCAGCGATGCATGGCTCTCGGGCGAAGTCGAGGTACTGGGCGACGTAGCGGAACGAACGCCGAAAGATGCGCTCTATGGTCGCGTCGTGGGCGAGGTTGCGGAGTTGGCGAGCAGAGAGGTTCCCAATCGGCAAGCCGGATCGGCCGCACTGAACGATTCCGTCTTTTTTCTGCAAATTCTGCCAGACGGCTCTCCTGGAATCTGGGTCGGACAAGGGGATCGCAACGTTTACTCCCAGGCGATTCGCGTAGCACGGGCCGCATCGGAAAAACCTGCGGACGTCAGGGTTCCCGGGATTTCGATCCCCTATCGCGTCGCCGCAGACAAATCAGACGACGGATCGGTCATCTATCTTGGACTCTCGGAACGTGACGAGCTGCATGTGCTGCGAAATCTCCGACTCCGATTCGCCGCACTCTGGGCGGTTCTCGTTTTCCTGGGATACGCGATTGTCTTCTCTGCAACGCGTCGTATGCTGGGCCGAGTGCGAGACATCACTCAGGCCGCCTCGCAGATCGGTCACGACGATCTCAGCACACGCGTGCCGGCAGCCGCGCGCAACGACGAGATCGGGCAACTGGCCTTGACGCTCAATCGTATGCTCGACCGCATCGAGCAGACCGTTGGCCAATTGCACACGATTACCGACTCGTTGGCGCACGATCTGCGCAGTCCCATTACTGCCATTCGTGGACGCCTCGAAGCCTCTCTGACTACCGACGATGAATCCGACCGCGACGAAGCAATCATTTCGACGATCGACCTCCTCGATCGGCTTACCGAGTTTCTGAATACGTCTCTTGATGTAGCTGAAGCCAAGGCCGGTGCGCTCCGCCTGCATCTGGCTGAGATAGATATTGAAGAACTGCTCCGCGCCATGATTGACCTCTACGAACCCTCGATGACCGACAAGGGAATCCACATCGTTCTGCGTACCGCTGGGCCGCTATGCCTTCTCGCGGATGCAGCGCTGATGCATCGCATGATCGCTAACCTGCTCGACAACGAACTCAAGCATCTGCGTCCGGCCTCTACCGTTCAGGTTGAATTACAGCTACAAGACACCCATGCCGTCCTTATGCTTACCGACGACGGGCCTGGATTCGAAGAATCGTTGCTGGCCCACCTGTTCGAGCGCCGTATCAAGGGCCGTGAGTCCAATGGACACGGCCTGGGACTGGCTTTTGTTGATGCCGTGGCCAGGGCACATGGTGGCGCGGCGACAGGGAGCAATCGGCCGGACGGCGGAGCACAGATCCAGATCGCACTGCCGGTGATTGCTTCCTCTATTCATTGATGGTCCGCTTCAGTCTCGACGTCGCAGAGAACCTATGCGAAGCAGATTCTCAATCACAAGGACGCCATCCCTGCGGCACGTAATGATCATTCTGGTCGCGCGGCCGCTATGGCACCTCTAGGTATTTTTAGCTTTTGCTATAGACTTCTGTGCCCCATCCATTCCGCGTTTTTCAGCGGAATGGGTGGGAAGCTGATGAAATTTCGGAATACATGATTTCCTAAAATGCTCTAAAATCTATAGATTCCGCCGCGCGCAAGGCTAGACCATGAGCGACGGAGGTAAACTCGTTGCCGCTGCGGATACGGTTCGCGCCGAAACGGTTCTCGAAGATGCGGCGCACTGCGGGCACAAACGAGCTTCCACCTGTCAAAAAGACTCGATCAACTGCGCGCGGATCGACACCGGAGTCTTTGAACAGCTTGTCAACCGCAACCTCGATAGCCTGCAAATCATCCTTGATCCAACTTTCAAATTCACGGCGCGTGACGGGGATGCGCAGGTCGATACTGGCCAGCCCTGGGCTGCCATCATGAAAGCGGAATTCGGCATTCTCGTTGCGTGATAGTTCAAATTTAACCTGCTGCACGGCCTGGTGAAGCTGGTAGCCGAGGTCTTCTTCGATGAGCGCAATCAAGGCGATAATCTTCTCCGGTTCCAAGGCTCGAATGCGCGCGCTCTTCAGGATTTCGCGCACGTTGTTGGTGCGCAAAAAAGAGAGATAGTGCCAGCGTTCGAGGTTGGCGTAAATCCACGCTGGAACTGCGGGCAGCAATTTATTGAGCGACCGAGCCTCGGAGTCTGATCCCAGAGCGGGCGAGACGAGTTTGCGAATGATGCGCGCATCGAATGCGTCTCCCGCAAGCCCCACGCCGCTGTTTCCGAGCAGATCATTTTGCGTACGGCCACGGCGGCGCACCCCGGGACCAGCACGCAGCAGCGAAAAGTCGCTGGTGCCACCGCCAAAGTCGCCAATCAGAATCAATTCGTCGTGGTCCAGCGTGGCCTCATAGGCACAGGCGGCCGCAATCGGCTCCATTTCAAAATCCACACGTTCAAACCCCGCGGCCACAAATGCCTCGCGCAGCCGCGCAACGGCAAACTCATCATCCTCCGGTGTCTCCGCGCCGACAAAGCGAACGGGGCGGCCCACCATGGCATAACGAATGGGCTTTTCGAATTGCGCCGCCGCAAACTTGCGCAAATCGCCAAGTATGCGGGCGATCAGATCTTCCAACTTGTAGCGGCGGCCAAAGACCTCCGTCCCAGTGAGTGAGCGGCTGGACAAGTGCGACTTCAGCGACTGAACAAGACGCCCTTTTTCCTCGGTCTGAAGATAACTCTCGATAGCGGCCGGACCGGTGAGGACATGTGTTCTCCGCAAACCGTTCGCTGTTTTGTATTGTTCCAGATACAGAACCGAGCGAAAAGATTCGACCTGCCTTCCAAGCGACGGGAACGAAGCAAGCTGCACTTCGGATCTTTCATTCAAAAACGCGACCGAACTGTTTGTTGTGCCGAAATCAAAGCCGACAGCATCCATGGGATTCTTCATTGTTTGCATCAGCTCTATTATTTCGCAGATTGGCAATCGGTGCCGGGGCTTTCTGGTACTTTGACCGCAAGAAAATGATCCCTTTGGAAATGTAGCGCCGACCTCCCGGTCGGCTGTAATGTGGGCCTCCTGGCCCACGTTTGCTCATTCCATAGAACATCTTCACCCGGTCACGGATCTGGTCGGGCTATCAGGGCGCTCCGCACTGTCTGTCCAAACCGGCACTCCGATCCGAAATGCTCGCGATTTATAATCTTGTTGATAGGGGCCAAAAATCAATGTCGAAACGTGAATTTCAAACCGAAGTCAGCCAGTTGCTGCAACTGATCGTCCACTCGCTTTATTCGCATCCAGAGATTTTTTTGCGCGAACTCATCTCCAACTCCTCCGACGCGCTGGACAAGCTACGCCACATGACCCTTGTCGATGACGCATACAAGTCGCTCGCGTTCAATCCTCGCATCGATTTGGAACTCGACGAAGAGAATAAAACCCTCACCATCGCCGACACCGGCATTGGCATGAACGAAGAGGATCTGGTCGCGAATCTGGGTACCATCGCCCGCTCTGGCACGAAGAACTTTTTGTCGCAGCTCTCCGGCGACGCCAAGCGCGACTCGAATCTTATCGGCCAGTTTGGCGTCGGCTTCTACAGCGCCTTCATGGTTGCTGATCGCATTGAAGTCGTCTCTCGCAAGGCTGGCGAAGAGCAGGCATGGCGCTGGATCAGCGATGGCAAGACAGGCTTCGAGATCGAAGCGGCGGAGCGCGCCGTCGCCGGAACGACCGTACTGCTGCACCTCAACGAAGAAGGCAAGCAGTATGCCAATAGCTGGCGCTTGCAGGAGATTGTGAAGAAGTACTCCAACCACATTGCCTTCCCCATCTTCCTCACTTACGACAAGAGCGAATGGAATGCCGACGAGAAGAAATCCATCAAGACCCGCACCACTGAGCAGGTGAATGCCGCCAGCGCTCTTTGGCGTCGCCCAAAAAATGAAATTACCGAAGACGATTACAAAGAGCTTTATAAATCGATCACAGGCGATTCAGAAGATCCGCTCTTCTGGTTCCACACCAAGGCCGAGGGAAGCCTGGAATACACCACGCTTTTCTATGTACCCGCGAAGGCTCCCCTCGACCTCTATCAAGCTGAATACAAGGTTGGCGTCAAGCTTTATGTGAAGCGCATCTTCATCCTGGATGACTCCCGCGAGCTGCTACCTCAGTATCTGCGCTTTGTGCGCGGCATCATTGACAGCGAAGATCTGCCGCTGAATGTCAGCCGCGAAATTCTTCAGCAGAATCGCGTACTCACCAGCATCCGCACTGCCAGCGTCAAGAAGATTCTCACTGAGTTGAAGAACGTCGCCGTGACTCAACCCGACGTGTATCTCAAATTCATCACGCAGTACAATCGCCCGCTGAAAGAAGGTCTCTACGGCGACTTCGCCAATCGCGAGGCGCTGCTGGATCTCGTCCGCTTCAAGTCCACCAAAGTGGAAGGCCTGACCAGCCTCGCCGAGGCAAAACTCCGCATGAAGGATGGACAGAAGGGCATTTATTACATCACCGGCGGCGCGGAATCGCTGCTGCGCACTTCGCCGCTGCTGGAGATCTACAAGAAGAAGGATTTGGAAGTTCTCATCCTCGATGACGACATTGATGAAATCATCTTTTCCGGCATCGATAAATACGGCGAGATCGACTTCAAGGCGGTGAACAAAACCTCCACCGGCGAGGATCTGAAGGACGAGGCTGAACCCGGCAAAGCTGAAGCGCTGCAACCTTTGCTAGTAAAACTGAAGGCGCTGCTCGGTGATCGCGTGAAGGATGTGCGCGTCTCGTCGCGGCTTGCCGATAGCCCCTCGTGCATTGTCTCTGACGAAGAGGAACCTTCGCTGCAGATGCAGCAGATGATGCGCGCCATGGGCCAGACAGAAATGCCCGCGCCCAAGCCTACATTGGAGATCAATCCCGATCACGAGATTGTGAAGAAGCTGCTCGCGCGCACCGATGACGCCGTCGCCGAGGACGCGGCCTGGCTGCTTCTCGATCAGGCACTTCTGATGGAAGGTGTACCGCTGGCCGACCCCAGCCTCTTTGTCCAGCGCCTCAACCGCATTCTCACTCTTTCCGTTTAGGGGGGGCAACGTGGTTTTGGGAGTTGCGCTGTCGTGGATGCCAACCACGACGGCGCGTTGTACAGCCGTGCGTCCTGACTGAGAGTAAGGTTTGGTACTGTAATTTGGGTTGCCATTGGTATCAAAGTTCTCCTCTCGGTCAATACCGAAAAAACAGGAAAACTAAGCATTTCCGTTGGTTTTTCTTAGGAAGCTAACCTAACCTATTTATTCTAAACGTCTGGTGCCGAAGAAGGGACTCGAACCCCCACACCCTTGCGAGTACGTGGACCTGAACCACGCGCGTCTGCCAATTCCGCCACTTCGGCACATTACACAGATTCAGCGTCTCCGCTGAATCAGCAGCAGTTATGAGTTTCGCAAATGCGGCTCCTGCTGTCAACTTCCACTCTTCGTTTCACGATCTTCTGCTGCCTGGCCTCTTTACCCCTCGGACAGCAGGCTCGGCTCTTCGAATGCCTGCAAGCGGACAATGCGGGCGATGGCGTAAGGCGCGCGCTGCTGGCTGGTATGGAAGTGGCGCACCTGCAACTCACCCAGCAGGCCCACGGCCAGCAACTGAATGCCGGCCACAAGCAGCACCCCGGCAATCACCACCATCGGCCCATGCAGTTTCATGATGCTCTGGTTGAAAGCCAGAAGCTTTATCCCGATCAGCGTGGCCGACAGAAAGCTGCCCGCAAGCAAGCTCAGCGCGCCCAGACTGCCAAAGAAGTGCAGCGGGCGGCTCATGTAGCGGAGCAGGAAGCGGATGGTCAGCAGATCGAAAAAGACGCCGAAGGTGCGGCCGATGCCATAGTGACTTTGGCCCCGCTCCCGGTTCACATTGTGGATGGGAATCTCACAGATCGACGCGCCGTACCAACTGGCCAGCGCCGGGATGAAGCGATGCATCTCGCCGTAGAGCGGAACGCTCTGAATCAACTCGCGGCGATAGGCCTTGAAGGTGGTGCCGAAGTCGTGAATCCCCACGCCGGAGAGCTTGGCCATCAGCCAGTTGGCGCAGCGGGAGGGGATACGCCGCAGGATGAAATTGTCCACTCGCTCTTTGCGCCAGCCGCTGACGACGTCGTAGCCTTCGGCCAGCTTCTCCAGGAAGAGCGGAATGTCGTTGGGATCGTGCTGCAGGTCGCCGTCCATGGCCAGGATGAACTCGCCCGAGGCGTGGTCAAAGCCGGCGGCCAGCGCGGAGGTCTGGCCGAAGTTGCGGCGCAGCTTGATGACCAGCACGCGGCTATCCACCGCAGCAATCTCTTCCAAGAGCCGATAGGTATGATCGCTGGAGCCGTCGTCTACCAGCACCAGCTCGAAGCTCTCACCCACCTGCTCCATGACCTGCTTGAGGCGGGCATACAGGACGGTGACATTCTCCTCTTCATTGTTGAACGGCACAACAATCGAATACTTTGCCATGATTCCAGTATAGATGCACTTTGGTTTGAATGGATGCATCAAGAATCCGCGTGCAATTTTCTATTCTCTATTCCCTGTTCCCTATTCCCTGTTTTCCTACCGGTCCAACTCATCCAGCATGGACTGCATCTCGATCATCGCATGGCGGTTACCGCTGCGTTGGGCGCTTGCGACGCCGCTCTTGAGCCGGGTGATCGCCTCGCTGGTCCGGCCCGCGGAGGCCAGCGTCTGCGCGGCCATAAAGTAGCCCGCAGTGTACCCTGGATCGTTGGACAAGAGCGTATCGAATTCCGTGAGCGCGGCTTCGGTTTCGCCGGTGCGGGCCAGTTCCATCGCCAGACCGTAGCGGGCAAAGCTGTTCTTGGGGTCCATTTCCAGAATTTCTTTGAGGCTGGTGATCTTATCCATGATGCTCCTCTTGCCGCCAAACCTATCGGCCCGGCCTGTTGGATCTGCGTAATCGATGGAAATTGTAGCGCCGACCTCCCGGTCCACGCTTATCTCTCTGTACTTTTCACTGAAATCGAAGTTCAGAATGCAATTGTGCGCGCCTTCACAGCTACGCCGCCCGCTTCATTTTATCCTGTTGGGAGTACACTGGAGGCGCAAGCCTATGGATGGAGCCGAATGAAGATGAACCTCCCCGACGTTACCCCCGCTTCCAGCCTGATCCCCCGCACCGTGGCCAACTCGCAGTCGGAGATGACGGAGTTTGTGCTGCCCAACGACACCAACGTTCTGGGCAACCTGCTGGGCGGGCGGCTGCTGCACTTTATCGACATGACGGGCGCGATGGCCGCCTATCGCCATGCGCGTACCTACATGGTGACCGCCTCGATGGACCACATCGACTTTATCCGCCCGGTACATCTGGGCGATCTGGTGATTCTGCGCGCCAGCGTCAATAGGGCCTTTACCACTTCGATGGAGGTGGGCGTGAAGGCCTGGACCGAAGACCCGCAGACCGGCGAGTTGCTGCACGTGGCCAGCGCATTTCTGGTGTTTGTGGCCGTGGACAAGGAGGGCCGCAGCGTGAAGGTGCCGCCGGTGATTCCAGAGACGGCGGACGAGAAGCGCCACTACGCCGACGCGCAACTGCGCCGCGAGCATCGCATCGCCGAGGCCGCCCGCCGCAAGCAGGAGAAGGCAGCCCACCGCGCGCGCGAGGCCGCTGAACCGCAAGTGAATTGAAACGCATCTAAATCAGTTGTTAGTTCACAGTTCTCAGTCGTCAGTTTCCAAGGCGCACATAGAAGATCAGGACTGATAGCGGATACTGAGAACTGAGAACTAAAAACTGAGAACTTTTCAAGGAGCAATCAAAAAGAATGGCTCAACCAACCGCCATGCCCGCGCCCGTCGCTTTGCCGGGAGTTTCAAAGATCGTCGCCATCGGTTCCGGCAAGGGCGGCGTCGGCAAAACCACCGTCGCCGTCAACCTGGCCATCGCCCTCAGTCGCCTGGGCCAGCGCGTCGGCCTCATCGACGCCGACATCTACGGACCCAACGTGCCGCTGATGATGGGTTCAACGCAGCAGCCGCGCGTGGGCGAAGAGAATCGCATCATCCCCAACGACACCCACGGCGTGAAGACCGTATCGATCGGCTACATCTCACCCGGCGACAAGCCACTGGTGATGCGTGGACCGATGCTGCACCAGATCATCCGCCAGTTTCTTCAGCAGGTGGAGTGGGGCGAGTTGGACTACCTGATTGTCGATCTGCCTCCGGGCACCGGCGACATTGTCATCTCGCTGGTGCAGACCGTGCCACTGACCGGCGCTGTCGTCGTCAGCACGCCCAGCGACGTGAGCCTGCAAGACGCGCGCAAGGCGCTGGAGATGTTTGCCCAGGTCAATGTCGAGGTACTGGGGATCGTCGAGAACATGAGCCACTTCACCTGCCCGCACTGCCACCAGGAGATTGACATCTTCTCCAAGGGCGGGGCGGAGCGGACGGCCAAGCAATTCGGCGTGCCGTTTTTGGGTTCGATCGAGCTGGTTCCGGCGATCCGCGAGGGAGGCGACCGTGGGCTGCCCGTGGCGCTGGCCGGACCGAAGAGTCCGCAGGCGGCTGAGTTTTATGCCGTAGCGGAAAAGATGATGGCGCAGGCTGAGAAGGCCGCCGCAGCCGCTACGGACGTGATTGAGATCAGTTAAAAAATCTCAGTTTGAGTCCATGTTTTGAAAGGGCACGGCTTTAGCCGTGCCGCTTGTATTAATCCAGAAAACAGGCTTTAGCCCCTGAAGGACGGTTTTTCGAAAGAAAGGGCTTCTTCGATGGAGTCCGGCAAATCTATCGGGAAATGGGCTATTCCGTAGGCCTCCGCCAAAGTGACGAGAGTCTCCATACGGTCTCCATCAGCGGTGCCTTCTTCCGCATCCCACAGACGTTCAATCTCTTGCAAGGCAGCCTTGTGATCGGCTTCAGTTTTTATGGGCTTCAGGTGCATTGTCGTCTCTTTGCCAAATCATAATAGCAAGGGCGGCAAACCGATTCCGGTCTGCCGCCCTTGTTATTGAACTGCACCCAGTTACTTGGTGGGAACGGTCTTGATGGTCTTCAGAATCCGGGAGACGATCTGGTAAGGATCGGCTTCGGAGTTCGGACGACGATCTTCGAAGTAGCCTTTGTAGCCGTCGCGGACGAAATTGACGGGCAGGCGGACCGAAGCGCCACGGTCGGAGAGGCCGTAGCTGAACTTGTCGATAGCCTGGGTCTCATGAAGGCCGGTCAGGCGGAGGTGGTTGTCAGGGCCGTAGACGGCGATGTGCTCGGGAATGTACTTCTCGAAGGCAGCCATCAGCGCTTCGGTGTAAGCCTTGCCGCCGACTTCGCGGATATGCTTGGTAGAGAAGTTTGTGTGCATGCCGGAGCCGTTCCAGTCGCCCTTGATCGGCTTGCAATGCAGCACGAAGTCGATCTCGTACTTCTCGCAGAGGCGATACATCAGATAGCGGGCAACCCAGAGGTCATCGGCAGCCTTGGCGGAACCCTTGCCGAAGATCTGGAACTCCCACTGGCCCTTGGCCACTTCGGCATTGATGCCTTCGTGGTTGATGCCGGCGGTGAGGCAGAGTTCGAGGTGCTCCTCAACGATCTGACGGGCGATGCCACCCACGTACTTGTAGCCCACGCCGCAATAGAAGGGACCCTGCGGACCAGGGAAACCATCCTTCGGGAAGCCCAGCGGACGCCCATCCTTATAAAGGAAGTACTCCTGCTCGAAGCCAACCCAGAGGTCAGGATCGTTCTCGATGGTGGCGCGTGCATTGGTGGAATTCGGCGTGCCATCCGGGTGCATCACTTCATTCAGAACCAGGTAGCCGTTCTTGCGGGCGCCGTCAGGATAAAGAGCGACGGGCTTCAGCACGCAGTCGGACTTGTGTCCGTCGGCCTGTTGCGTCGAGCTGCCGTCAAAGCCCCAAACAGGGATGTCGGCCAAGGTAGGAGGGTTGTCAAAGGTCTTGAGCTGGGTCTTGCTGCGCAGTTCCGGGATCGGCTTCTGGCCATCCAGCCAGATGTATTCCAATTTGTACTTCGTAGCCATGAGTCTCCTTTTTGGAATCAAAAAATGAAGGTGAAGGGCATCGTTTGAATTATAAAGTCCCGGCATAAGGAATCCATGAAGATTTTATGGCCAACGGTGGAAAAATCAGTCGTTTACCCCTTGGATGCCCTCAGAATCCCCGCACCCGATTCTGTGCCCCAAAAAACGCTCGTTCGTTCCGTGCGGTATGCCATCAAAAGGCACCGGAACAGGCCGCGAACCTGCTAAAATCCACCATGGACAAGGCAGATTGAGTTTTATGCTTCCAACACATTCGCCAAAAAGCGGCAAATGGATGGGGCACGGAGTCCACTGTTCACAGGTTCATCGCTTGTTTTTCAAATCCATTCCGCTCGATTCCCTCTTCCGCGCCGCGCGCACCCGCGGTTCCGGACAGCGGGTGCTTCTGTTTATTCTGGAGTGCGCGCTGGGCATGGTGGCCGTGGTTCTGGTGGCCGCGCTGGCGCATTGGGCCGGATGGCTGCTGCCGCTGGCGGCGCTGCTTTACCTGCTGATTGTGGTGCCCATCGCGCTGCTCAGCGGCTTCTGGCAATCGGTGATCGTTTCGGCATGGGCGGTCACCATGCACAGCTTTTTTTCGACCCGCCAACCCCAATTTCCATTCCAGGCCAATCTGGCAGCCGATCCCGCCAACACCGTCACGTTGCTGGTCTTTGTGCTGGTGGCGCTGGTGGTCAGTCGGCTTTCAGCGCAGATCAAAGACCACGCCCAGGAGGCCGAGAGCTGGGGCGGGCAGATGCGCGATCTGTATGAGTTCACGCGGCGCACGCTGGAGATGAATCTGCACGTCGAGCCGGGACCGCAGTTGGCCGAGCTGGTGCATGAGATTTTTTCGCTGGAGGCGGTGGCGCTGTTTGACGCCGACCTGCATGAGGTCTATCAGGCCGGCTTCTGGAGCACCGACCCGCGCGAGATGGCGCAGAACGTTTATTACTTCGAGAGTACCGGCGACGATCCGGAGACCGGCTTGGGCCGGCGCGTGGTCCGCTTGGGAATGGTGCCCGTGGGCGCGCTGGTGGTGCGCGGCGAAACTGGGCCCCTGACCAACAACGCCATCGCCTCGCTGATCGCCATCACCTTCGACCGCTATCGGGCCTTCGCCAATGAGAGCCGCATTGAAACCGAGCGCCGCACCGAGCAGTTGCGCGCGACGGTTCTCGACAGTCTGGCCCACGCCTACAAGACGCCCCTGACGGCCATCCGCGCCGCTGCCAGCGGTCTGAGCGAAATGGGCCATCTCTCGGCGGGGCAGGCGGAGTTGGTGGGCCTGATCGACGAACAGGCCAGCGTGCTGGCCAACCTGACCACGCGGCTGCTGACGACCGCCCGCCTGGACGCCGGTGAAGTGAAGATTCACGCCACGCCGGTCGGTGTTGCGCCGCTGATTGAAGAGGTTGTGGCCAGTCTGCGCGACCGGCTGGCCAGCATGAAGGTGGTCATCGATCTGGCCGATGACGAGATGATGGCTTACTGCGACCGACAGTTGATGGTGATGCTGCTGACGCAGTACATTGACAACGCCTGCAAGTATTCGATCTACGGCACCGCGATCACCATTCGCGTGGTGGCGGCCAAGTCCGAGACGATCTTTTCCGTGCATGGTTTTGGCCCGGTGATTCCCATCAGTGACCGGGAGCGCATCTTCAACCGTTATTATCGATCCAGCGCCAATTCGAATCGCGCCAGCGGAACGGGCATCGGCCTGTCAGTGGCCAAGCGCGTGGCGCAGATTCACGGTGGCTATGTCTGGGTTACGAGCGATGAGCACGAGGGCACCACATTCTTTGCGGCCGTCCCCAACTCGACGCGGAAGGAGCAAGATTAAATGAATCAACCCCTTATTCGCATTCTGATTGTCGATGATGAATCAGCCATTCGGCGCGCGCTGCGTCCGCCACTGGTCGAGCTGGGCTTTCAGGTGATGGAGGCCTCGCGAGGCGAAGAGGCGCTGCAAACCCTGCGCCAAAGCGTCTTCGATTGCGTTCTGCTCGACGTGAATATGCCCGGCATCGGCGGCATTGAGACGCTGCGCCGCATTCGCGCCTTCGCTCCCCGGCTGCCGGTTCTGGTTCTTACCGTGCGCGACCAGGAGGAAGACAAGGTGGAGGCGCTGGAACTGGGCGCGGACGATTACGTCACCAAGCCCTTCAGCACGCGTGAGCTGATCGCCCGCATCCGTTCGGCAGTGCGCCGCGTCCGCGCCCCAGCCCGCGCCGAGGATGCGCCCATCGAGATTGGCGAAATCCGCCTCGATCCCACCAAGCGCCTGGTCACCAAGCGCGGCGAAGCCATCCATTTGACGCGCAAGGAGTTCGACATTCTCCACTGCCTGATGAGCCGCGCTGGCCGCGTCGTTACCTACGCCCGCCTGCTCACTGCCGTCTGGGGCGCGGATTGCCGCGAAGAGGTCGAGTATCTGCGCACCTTTGTCCGCCAATTGCGCAAGAAGATTGAGGACGACCCCGCCAACCCCACCTATCTGCTGACGGATGTGTACGTGGGTTACCGCTTCGCCGACGCGCAGAGCTTTGCCGGAGATGAAGAGCCAGAAGGTACAGCGCAAGAGAGCGCGGCTGAAGTACCGTCGAATTGATTTTTCTGGCGATAGGCAACAGCCTGTCGCCCCGCGCCGTAGGCGCAATGGTTATTAGCCCCGCGTTTCAACGCGGGGTGAGTGCCTCCACCATTCAGCCGGAGTCCCGGGACGGCGCTAACGATGAAATAAGTAGTTCGAGTTTTCAGAACCCAGCCCAGCGCAGATAGGCGCTGAGAATCGGCTGGCCCCAAAGGCTGCTGACAATGCCGCCGATGCAGAGAAATGTGCCCAGCGGAAGCTTGCTGGCGGCCCAACTTCCCGACTCCCGCCGCGCCTTTGGAACCAGCAGCACGACCATCGCGGCCAGCGAGCCGAGCATCACCCCAACTGCAAAGGCGAGCAGCGCTTGCGGCAGGCCGAGCCACGCGGCCAAGAGAGCCATCAGCTTGGCGTCGCCCAGGCCCACACCCTCGCGGCGGCGGATCAGCCAATAGGTCCAGCGGATGAGCAGGATCAGGCCAGCGGCGATAACGATGCTGACCAGGGATATGATTGCGGTAGTTCCAATCAAATGATCTTTCAACCAATTAGTTTGGTTGAAAGATGGAAGGAACGCCGCACCTGCAAGCCTATACAAAAAACCCAACGCAATACCGGGCAAAGTAATCCAGTTTGGAAGCCAGAGATTCTCAGCGTCAAGTACCGCCAGCGCGATCAACAGCCAATAAAAGATCATCGTTCCAATCGCATCGATCAACATGAAATTGATGATTTGTAGTGGAAAATGGGGCGCTAGGATCGAAAACACGACCAGATGCTTCAACACGCAGTTAGCCCATAGCACAGCAACCGAAAACTCCACCAGCGGATACCGCCAACCGATCCAGGCGCGGCAGGTGCGGCAGCGGCCTCTGAGCGCCAGCCAACTGACCAGCGGCACATTCTCCCACCAGACGAGTGTTCGCCCGCACTGGCGGCAGTGGGAGCGCGGCAGAACAACGCTCTCGCCCTCCGGCCAGCGGCTCAGGCAGACGTTGAGAAAGCTGCCAAAGGCCAGCCCCATCAGCCCCGCAAATATCGTTCCAAAAATGCGAATCATCGTCGAGGTTGAGTATATCGGCAGAGGGTCCGTGCTTGACTAACCCCTAAATGATTGGGTGCCCCAGGTCTCGATTTTGAGACCGGGGAGACCACGCCCCCTGCTTTGCAGGCTGACCACTGATCACCGAGCACTGACAACTGTCGCTTGCGAATGCAAGGCCGCGATCACAGCCTTTGGATTCCGGGCAATCACCGTGAGGAAGGCTCGCGCCGAGGACTCCGGCGTCCGGCGTCCACCCTCCCAATGCTTGACCGCGTCAAGGCTGAAGCCGAAGGTCTCTGAAAATCGCGCCTGAGTCATCTTCAGACGCTTTCGGATACCCTTCACATCAACCTCAGTGGGCAGATGAACCTTGTAGCCAGCCGTCTTCCCAGCCAGGAATGTGTCCACTTCGTCCAGCCCAGTCATCAGATCGTCAAATAGTTTTGTCATCGGCTCCCCCTATACTTCGCAAAGATTTCATCGGCGCGCTTGGCCAGATCGTTGCGCTCTTTTTGAGTCAGATTGTCTTTCTCATTCTCGGCATAAGCCGCGACGAGAAAAATTGGAAACGCTTCGTTGCGCAGAATGTAGATGACTCGCGCGCCGCCGCGCTTCCCCATGCCGCTGCGACCAACCCGTACCTTGCGATAGCCGCCAGTGCCCTGAATTACAGCACCGCACACCGGCTGCGCAGCCACCATAAGGACGATCTGTTCACGCTCGACCGCAGAGAAGAGAGCTTCAGCAGCCTTGAGATAACCCGGCATCTCGACGACGGTCTGCATTTTATTTTTGTACTCCAATGGACACCTTTCGTCAAGAGTCCAGGAGAAAATCAGCCTTCCAGCTTGTAGCGGGTTTCGGCCAGGCGGTAGAGGCGACGCCAGAGGAAGCGGTTCATGGTGACGACGATGGCGGCTAGCAGGATGGTGGCCATAATCAGCGAGGAGAGCTTGCCGCCGGGTCCGAGGGCGGCGCTGATCTGCGAGCCGAGGCCGACGGTGCGGAGGGTGCGGCTGCCCCATGCGCCATATTCGGCCAGGATGGAGGTGTTCCATGCGCCGCCTGAGGCCGTGACCATGCCGGTGATGAGGTACGGAAAGATTCCCGGCAAAATCAGGCGCGTCCAGCGCTGCCACGTGGTGAATTTGTAGACGGCTGCGGCTTCCTTGAGGTCAGAGGGAATGGCCATGGCTCCGGCGATCACGTTGAAGAGGACGTACCACTGGGTTCCGAGAAGCATCAGGGCGATTGCGCCGAAGCCAAGGCCAACGCCCTGCTGAAGCATGAGGACCATCAGCACGGGGAAGAAGGCCGAAGCGGGGATGGCGGCGACGATCTGCGTGATGGGCTGGAGGACGCCGGCGAGCCGGGGGCTGGAGCCGATGGCCACGCCGACGGGGATGGTCCAAAGAGCAGCGATTACTAAAGTTGCAATCACGCGCGCGAAGGTGGCCCCCGCGCCGAGAAAGAGCATCCGCAGATCGGCGGCGGTGACGTCGCGGAGGAGATGGAAGGCCTCTCCGGCGGTCCAGATCAGGACGAGGACGGCGAAGACGCCGATCAGGACGGGCCAGAATCCGCCGCCTTTAGCCGCGTCGTCGTCGATGGGCTGGATGCGGCGGCACTGGGGTGAGGTGGCGAGGCGATGGTAGATCCGCTCGTCGATGCTGCCGAGGGCGCGGGAGGGCAGGCGCAGGAGCAGGCTGGGGGTGCTGAGCAGGGTGAGAATCGGCGAGGTGACGCGGGTGGCGGATTCGACCTGCTCGAATTTGAATTTATCGCTCCAGGCGATCAGCGGACGCCAGATGAGTTGATCTGTGGCGACGATGATGAGGACGAGCACAGCCGATCCCCAGAAAAGAGCGTGCTTATCGACCGGCGTGGAGGTGGCGGCGCTGGAGAGATAGCTGCCCAGGCCGGGCAGGCGGAAGTCGCGACCTCCGAAGGTGAGCATCTCGCAGGGGATGAGAACGAACCATCCGCTGGCTACCGAGACAATGGAATTCCAAATCAGCCCGATGGCGGAAAAAGGTAGTTCGAGCTGCCAGAAGCGCTGCCATGCGGAGTAGCGATAGACGCGCGTGGCTTCAATCATCTCGCGCGGAATGCTCTTGAGCGAGGAGTAGAAGCTGAAGGCCATATTCCAGGCCTGGCTGGTGAAGAGCAGAATAATGGAGCCGAGTTCGATGCCGAATTGATGGCCGGGAAAGAGCGCAATCATGGCCAGCATAACGCCGGGAAGAAAGCTGAGGACGGGGATGGATTGCAGGATGTCGAGGACGGCAATCATCCAGGCTTCAGCGCGGCGATTGTAGTAAGCAATGTAACCATAGCTTACAGAAAAGACAAGGCTGACAATGTAAGCGATTCCCATGCGCGCCATGGAGTAAAAAGCGTACAGTGGCAGGGCGCGGACGGAGTGGGATATTGCTATCTCCGGAACGGGCTTGGTGAGCCAGTAGGCGCCCAGGCGGATGACCGCAAAGAAGAGGGCCAGAGCGCAGAGCATCACAGCCGCGTCGATAAGGAACGGCCAGGTGCGGGCGGGAATGAGGGTGCGCGCCAGAGGCTGAGGCTTCACTTGACCTCCTGGCGGGGAGCGGCATCTTCTTCCAGCGCGTCGGGCAGGACGAAGCGGCGATGGCCGGCGTCGAAGTCGAAGAGTTCGGCGTAGCGGCCCCAGGTGACAGCGGTTTCGATCTGGCGCTGGCACTCCTCTTCGCTGAACT
>Ga0302140_10000109_pt1 | contig 89130 bp, 81 predicted proteins | sample I_Bog_E1_1_FD_202095 | JGI IMG/M metagenome (GOLD analysis project Ga0302140, IMG submission 202095) | Peat permafrost microbial communities from Stordalen Mire near Abisko, Sweden - I_Bog_E1_1 | ecosystem: Environmental > Terrestrial > Soil > Wetlands > Peat | place: Sweden: Abisko, Stordalen... | reverse complement strand
GTGCGCCCGACGTCAACGCAGCTCCTTGGATACGACGCTGTCTGCCCTCACGCTGGCTGTACCGTGGGTTACTACAAGGCCAGTAACATATTCGTATGTCCCTGTCATGGTTCGGAATTCCAAGTCGCCACCGGTGACGTTATTTCGGGACCGGCTCCGCACGGACTTAGCAAAGTTGCAATTAACCAAGCGACCGATGGAAATCTGTACGTGAAATGATGTCCGTCGTGCGGCGCGCACTCGTCATTGAAGACGATCGAAGCATTGCTCGAGCGGTAGCAGACCAGTTAAGCGACGAAGGTTTCCAAGTCGACGAAGCCTACGACGGCGACAGCGGTTTCCTACTCGGCACGCAAGGTGACTACGACATTGTGGTGCTCGACATCATGTTGCCCAAGCGAAACGGATTCCAGGTATGTAGCGACCTGCGTGACGCTGGTGTCTCGACACCGATACTTATGTTGACCGCCAAAGAGGGTGAACTCGATGAAGCCGAAGGTCTCGACGTTGGCGCCGACGACTTTTTGCGCAAGCCTTTTGAACGAGTGGTGTTTATTGCCCGCGTTCACGCGTTGCTTCGTCGACGCGACCGAGAGCGCCCGCCTACTTTGCACGTCGGCGAAATTTTTCTTGATCCAGTAGCGCACAGCGTGAAGCGCGGTGAAGAATCACTGGCTCTTACTCCCCGCGAATTTTCGCTCCTCAATCACCTCATGTCTAACGCCGGAAGGTCTGTGGCAAAATCGGAGATACTCGAGGCGGTGTGGGGGAGCGAATTTGATGGTGATCCAAATATCATTGAGGTCTACATCGGCTACTTACGACGCAAGCTTGACGAAGCGGGCAGCGAATCGGTCATCCGCACTGTGCGCGGCGTGGGTTACACCATGACCGCGGCGCGGTAATGCTGGGGCTTCAGCGCCTCTCCATTCGCTCCCGACTCACTGTAATTTCTGTAGGGGCCGTTGCCGTAGGTCTCGTCTTGACGGCGACGTTGCTCGTAGGTCTGGTGCACCGATCATTGGTCACCGGCGTCGAAAGCCAAGTAAATGTAACGACGGCGAACGTTGCCGCGTCACTCGACGACAGTTTTTTGAACACACATAAGCCCACGGAAATTCACACCGCTCCGGGCGTTGTTGTGCAGGTGACCAACGCCAAAGGAACACAGGTCTGGGCTGCTAGTCCTTCAATCTTGTATCGGCCGGTGTTGGCCACGGGTGTCACGCAGGGAAAGACCTTGGTGTACCAATTCACGCCTTCGGTTACGAGCGCGGATCGCAATGACCTCTTTACCTACGGCGTCGTTCGTCAGGTGCGAACGGACGTAGGTACGGGCTATCTCTTTGGTTTTGCTTACGGCAATAACGTGGCTCACAGCACGACGGTCTTGTTGGCCACCATTTCGCTGTCGTTTCCTTTACTCCTTGTTATTTCGGCCCTGCTGATCTGGCTCGCGCTCGGCCTCGCGTTTCGTCCGGTGGATGAAATTCGCCGCCGCGTTGACGCGATTGCGGCGAGAGATCTCTCAGGTCGGGTGCCGGTCCCGTCGGGACACGACGAAATTTCGATGCTGGCACTCACGTTGAACGCCATGTTGGCTCGACTCGAAATTGCTTCGAAATCGCAAAGCGAGTTCATTTCAAACGCGAGTCACGAACTGCGAAGTCCGCTCACGACGCTGCTCGCGACCGTGGAACGAGCGGCCAGTGACCCTTCGTGGACCCGGTGGGACGACACGGCCGCGAGGGTTGTTCTCGAGGGTCGTCGCCTCGACGCGCTGATTGACGATTTGCTCTGGCTCGCACGCAACGACGAACAAGGTCAGTTACGTGACGTTCGCGAAGTGGACCTCGACGACATTTTGTTGGAAGAGGCTCGTCGAGTACGAGCGCTGGGCGGTATTTCGGTCGATACGTCCGCGGTGACACCGGTACGCGTGATGGGTGATGGCGCGATGCTCACAAGAATGATTCGAAACGTGGTGGATAATGGCCGACGTCATGCGTCGTCGAGCCTTCGTTTCACGAGTCGCTACGACGGCACTGACGGCGTCATCACGATTGGTGACGATGGACCAGGTGTCAGTGACCTTGACCGCGACAGGCTCTTTGATCGGTTTGTTCGCGCCGACGACGCTCGCACGAGAGAGTCAGGCGGCACGGGTATTGGACTGGCAATTGTGAAGGACATTGCTCAGCGCCACGGGGGCAATGCTCAATTTCTGCAGGTACCAATTGGCGCATGTGTGCAATTACGCGTGAAGCGAGAAATTATTTGATTGTGGGCGTCGCTCGACGATCGCGTGCTCGCTTCAGGATTGTTTCGTTGAAGCTCACGCCCGAAGGCACGATCGTTAATAAGTCCGATTGTCCACTTGGTCGAGCCAACATCCACGAGTGTCCACCCGGCACCCACTGGATGGGTACACCAGCAACTTCGGAAAACGCCTCGGCCGTTTCATTGGCGATGACGCGGTCAAAACATCCCCAGACTGGATATATGGGTATTTCAGCGCTGACGAGTTCTTTCACGGACGTGGTGAGATCAATTGTTCGAAGCATTTCGGCCACGGGCGCGGCTCGCATAATCATGCTGAAGTTCGAGCGAAGATCCGGCAACAGCGCCTTGACCGTCGTGAAGAGGTGGCCTACTAATAGGTCGGGCACGTCGAGTGCCACGGCGCCAACGAGGTCAACCATTTGGGCAGCGTCGGGAACTATGTGTGAAAGTGCTCGAGCCGATACGCCACTTCGCACTTGCCACTGGGGAGTGGCGACACCGTCACGGTAGATGAGCGCCAAAATTTCTTCGGGGTGTCGCATCGCGTACTGCACGGCGACGGCACCACCCATGGAGTGGCCCAAGAGCACACATTGTTTGATGCTTAATTCGTCGCGCACGAGATCGACAAAATCGGTGAGGCGATCAAGCGAAATTTCCTCTTCCGCTAAAGGAGCCGAACCTCCAAAACCCGGCAGTGACGGATTGACGACGCGCCAACCGAGGCGGGCCGCGAGTTGCTCGGACTCTCGCGCGTACATTGAGCCTCCGGCAAAGAAGCCGTGGATGTTGATGGCCCAGATGGGTTCACGCTCGATGCCTTGCTCGTCAAAAACGGTGATGTTGTTCGTAACGCGGTAACGAAAGCGCCCGCCGGGTAACTGGCGATTGATGACGTCCCACTCAATGGGTGATGGCTTTTGAGCTGCCTCACCGGGCAAGCGAACACCCATTTTACGCTGGTCGAATTCGCGGCGGATCGAATAACCCGCCACGTCAAGGGCTTGGCGCCAGGATTCGAGGTTAAGAGGTGGCAATGGGGACCAATCGCATTCGACTAACGCTAACGCTAGTGAGAGTGCCCACGAAAGGGGTGGCAAGAAGCCTTCTCAGGTTCTATGGTTCTAAAATGAACTCACACGAACTGGCTGACGCCATCGCCATTCCGATCCAAGTTATCGGCATGTCCTATTACTTTGATCCCGGGACCGCCGCGCGAGCGAGCGAACTCGGGCTGAACGTCTTTGAGTACTACGGACTTGGACGTGGAGGCACGCTCGGCAACGTGGACACCGAAGTGGTCTTTGACGCCTTTACGTTCTTTTCGCCCGGTGCCATTGACATGCTCTGGACGCAGAGCAAGAAGAAGGCGGACCCCGTCGAGGTTGCAATTCAGCACGTGCAGTCAGCGTACGCCTACGCGGATAAGACCTTCGCCGACCTTGACGAAGGACAACTCCAAGCGTTTGCTGACGCGACGAGAAAAGTGGTCGCGGCGGTGCCCTACGGAAAGCACCATCTCGTCGACGGTTATCGCAAATACGAAGCAGCGAATGCGCGTCATCAGGCCTACCTCGGTGCGATTTTGATGCGCGAACTTCGAGGCTGTGTCCACATTGATGCGGTGAAGGAAGCCCAGATTTCGCCCATTGACGCGGCGTACTTAGAAAATCCGACAATCTTTAAGATGCATGGGTATCAGGATTCGGAGGTCTCCGAGGTGAACGCGGCGCTGGAAGCCAAGAAGAAGCGTGCCGAAGAGATCACCACGGATTACATCGCCAAGTTTTTTGATGTCCTCAGTGACGCTGAGCGTCAGGCTGTTCATGATGGAGCGTTCGCAATGGACGAAGCAATCAAGAACGCAGCGGGAGCATCTGTCTAAAGGAGTGACGTGAATGTTGAGACCCTACGAACCCGCGAAGAGCGGCGTCGCGAGGTCTTTCTTGTTCTTACGTTCGGCGCAGTCTTTTCGCTCATTATTTGGACAGTATTCTTGGGCCAAGATCTGCCGGGTCACTACAACGCTGATCACTGGGACATTGTTTGGGTAGGACTCGACTGCGCCGAGGCTTTGATGTTGCTTGCGACCTCGTGGGCCGCGTGGCGACGACGAACGATCCTCACGCTCTTTTCGGCCGTGGCGGGGACGCTCTTTCTTATGGATGCTTGGTACGACGTCACGACCGCTCGTGCCGGTGATTTTCAGACGAGTCTGTTGATGGCCCTGTTACTTGAGATTCCTGGAGCGGTCGTTCTGTACTGGGTGTCGGTTCGCTGTTTGCACCGTTTAAATGGGGCGTGGCTGCGCCAAGCGCACCACGAAGAACCACCGCGAGTGTGGCAAGTGCGACTGCCCGGTCCTGACGAAGTGTTTGGTCCCTTAGAGGGAGACGCCCTCGAGCTCGAGTAACGCGCGCTTCACATCAAGGCCGCCCGCGTAACCGCCCATTCCACTGCTCGCCACAACACGGTGACACGGCACGACAATCGGCCAGGGATTAGCGGCGTTGGCATTTCCGACAGCTCGGTAGGCGTTGGGGTGGTTGATGGACGTCGCGACGTCAGCGTATGTGCGAACCTCGCCGTAGGGAATCTCACCAAGCGCCGTCCACACCTCGTGTTGAAACGAAGTTCCCTCGTCGAAGTGCAAGTCGACGTCAAAGTGCGTGCGCTTCTTTGCGAAGTACTCCTCGAGTTGTTTGGCGGCATTTTTCACTGGCGCAGCCACGGGGCCCGTCGAGGCTTGTTGGCGTTCGTGCGGTAGGTAGATGCGAGTGATGCCGTTGTCGTCGCCTTCGACGCACCAGGAACCAACGGGTGATTGCACCATTGTGCGAGAGAGTGTCATGGTTTTGTTCTAGCACCCTAGGGCCCGTTGTGCTCGGAGTACTCTCGCCAGTATGCCTACGCACATCGTGGAAAGAGACGGTGTACAACTTTGTGTTCGCGTGGAAGGAGAAGGACCGACGATTCTCTTCTTGCACGGCTGGCCCGACACGGGCATCGTGTGGAACGACGTCGCGGCGCTTTGTCAGCGAGCTGGCTACCGGGTACTTCTTGCTGACCTGCGCGGATGTGGCATGAGTTCTAAGCCCGACGCCACCGAGGCGTACGCAATGGCCCAACTGGTAGGTGACGTTGCAGCGATTATTGATCAGTTAGGCGAGGGGCCCGTGTTGCTCGTGGGTCACGACTGGGGAGCCAATTTGGCCTGGGCGACGACGGCCTTTTTGCCGGCATTGGTGCAAAAAGTCGCGGTACTGTCCGTTGGTCACCCGACATCGTTTCGCTCCGCCGGACTAAGTCAGCAGATCAAGAGCTGGTACACCTTGTTGTTTTGGCACGAGGGCTTAGGAGAACGGTTCCTGCGAAGGAATGACTACCAAGCCATGCGCGAATGGCTGGGACACCCGAACGTTGACGCGGTAATAGCGGAGCTCGAAAGAGATGGGCAGATGTCGGCGCACTTACGTTGGTACCGGGCCAATCTGCCTCCGGAAGCGTTTGTTTCGGACCCGCCGATTCTTCCGCCCATTCAAGTGCCGGCGCTCGGTGTTTGGTCCACCGGCGACGTGGCACTCAGCGAAGAGCAGATGAAAAATTCGGCGCAGTACTGCGATGCGGGCTTTACGTACCGGCGACTTGAAGCCTTTGGCCACTGGGTTCTCTTGGAAGCACCGGGGCTCGTGGCGGAGATAATCCTTGAATTTTTTCAGTCGCCATAGCGATTGAAGTTCTCGAGCGGTTAAACACCCGCTGTCTGGCTGGTAGAACTGACCAATGCGAATTGCACTGTTGAAGGAGTCGCGCCCCGGCGAGACCAGAGTGGCGCTTACTCCAGACGTCGTGAAGGCACTCGTGGCCGATGGCTGGCAGGTCGCGGTTGAGCGCGGCGCGGGAACTTTGTCGCACTACAGCGACGCGGCCTACGAGCTCGCAGGCGCCACGATTGGCGACGCCCCCAGTGGCGACGTCAACATTCGAGTGAACGCTCCGACGCTTTCAGAAGCGGCACTCGTGCCCGAAGGTTCCGTGCACCTGTCGTTTCTTTCGCCGTTGCTGGCCCTGGACGTGGTAAAGGTGTTGAACGATCGTCGGGTGACGATTTTGTCGTTTGATCTTCTGCCGCGAATCTCGAGGGCCCAGTACATGGACGCTCTCTCGTCCCAGTCCACCGTGTCAGGCTACCGAGCCGCCCTCGCGGGGGCCACGTACTTTGACCGCTTCTTTCCGCTGTTGACCACGGCGGCCGGCACCATTCGACCGGCCAAGGTGCTCGTGATGGGCGTGGGCGTTGCGGGACTGCAGGCCATTGCAACGGCGCGACGTCTTGGGGCCAAGGTTCGCGCCTACGACGTGCGAACGGCCGCCAAAGAAGAGGCCGAATCAGCGGGCGCAACCTTCGTCGACCTTGGCGTCAGCGCCAACGCGTCGGGTGGGTACGCCCGTGAACTTTCGCCCGACGAGCTCGCCGCGCAACAAGCTGCGTTACTTAGCGAAGTGGCAAATGCCGACGTCATTATTACGACGGCCGCCGTTCCGGGACGAAAGGCGCCGATTCTCGTGACTACCAAAATGGTGGAAGCAATGAGTGAAGGTTCGCTGATTATTGACATGGCCGCCGACGGTGGTGGCAACTGCGATCTCACCAAGCCTGGCGAAGTGGTCGAGCACCACGGCGTACGCGTGGTCGGACTGTCCAACCCGCCCGCGGAGATGGGCACGCACGCGAGTTTTATGTACGCCAACAATGTTCAGAAATTGTTGGCGTTGTTTGGCGCCAAGGGTGAGTTGCAACCCGATTGGAACGACGAAATTGTTATTGGCGTCACGGTGGCGCGAAATGGCGAAGTGAATCACGAGCCCACGGCGAACGCGCTTGGCGTGGCCCACGTCGCGATCGTGCCCGTAGCGAAAGCGAGCGAATGATGGGTAACGCATTATTGCAATACGCCACTGTGCTCGTGCTGAGCATCTTTGTTGGTATTGAAGTGGTTTCCAAGGTGCCGAGCATTTTGCACACACCGCTCATGAGTGGCTCGAACGCCATTCACGGTGTCATCATCGTGGGCTCCATGTTGGTGCTCGGTACCGCAGCGACGACCACGACCGAAATCCTTGGCTTCATCGCCGTCATTCTCGCGACGCTCAACGTGGTGGGTGGCTTTGTCGTCACTGACCGCATGCTGCAAATGTTTAAAAGTAAAGCTCCGGTGCGCAAGGCCAAGTCCGATGAGGAATCCAAATGAGCCGGGGCACGCTCATTGATCTGTTGTATCTCTTTTCGGCAACGACGTTCTTGCTGGCCTTTAAGGGCCTCGGCAGTCCCAAGCACGCCCGGCTCGGTAATGCCGTTGCTGCCTTTGGCATGTTGGTGGCGATTGTGGCTACGTTTTTTCACGAGAGCGCGTCAGGCCAAGGTCTTCGTCACGTTGGATTAATCCTGCTCGCCATGTTCATTGGCGTTATTGTCGCCGTGCCAACCGCCCGATTCGTCAAGATGACCGCAATGCCACAGCTTGTGGCGATTTTCAATGGAGTGGGTGGTGGCGCAGCGGCGCTCGTCTCAATCACCGAGTTCATTCACCTGCAGGGTTCACACCCCGCGACGTACGTCGTTTTGGAAGTACTCCTCGGTGTGTTGATTGGTACCGTCTCGTTCTCGGGTTCGGCGATTGCCTTTGCGAAGTTGCAAGAACTCATGACCGGTCGACCCGTGACCTATCCGGGCCAACAGATCATCAACGGCATCTTTGGTCTAGGCGCCCTCGCCCTCATCATCATCATTCTCGTGAGCTCGTCCACTGCGTTGCTCTGGATTCTTCTTGCGGTCGCCTTAGTTCTGGGCGTTATTTTCGTTCTCCCGATTGGTGGCGCCGACGTACCGGTTCTTATTTCGCTTCTCAACTCTTTTACGGGCTTGGCCGTTGCCGCGTCGGGTTTCACGCTCGGCAACAACCTGCTCATTGTGGCGGGAACACTGGTCGGCGCCTCGGGAATTTTGCTCACGCGCATGATGAGCAAGGCCATGGGCCGAAGCCTCGCGAACGTCTTGTTTTCAGCCTTTGGATCCGTCGTTAGTGCCAGTGGTGACTCGTCTCGTCCCGACGGACAGACGGTGCGCTCGGGTACGCCCGAGGACATTGGGGTTCTGCTCTCCTACGCCAACAAAGTTGTCATCATTCCTGGTTATGGTCTGGCCGTGGCCCAAGCCCAGCACGTGCTTCGTGAGCTGGCCGAGGAACTTGAATCAAAGGGCGTCGAAGTCTTCTATGCCATTCACCCCGTAGCCGGCCGTATGCCAGGGCACATGAACGTACTGCTCGCCGAAGCGAATGTTCCCTACGAGAAATTGATTGAGATGGACGAGGCGAATCAAGAACTGACGACGGCCGACGTGGCGCTTGTGGTGGGAGCAAACGACACAGTGAATCCCGCGGCGAAAAATGATCCTTCGTCACCGATTTACGGTATGCCAATTATTAACGCTGGTGACGCGGAGAATGTGGTGTTCTTGAAGCGTTCGATGCGTCCTGGCTTCGCGGGTATCGAGAACGACTTACTCTTTGATCCCAAGACCGTGTTGTTGTTCGGTGACGCGAAAGATACGTTGACGAAACTTCTCGCCGCGGTAAAAGCTTCGTAATCTAGAGCGACGTTGGAAAGTGCAGCTGGGTCAGCTGTTCTGAAATATCCCATAGTTGCGCGGCGTCCTTCATGTTTCGTGCTCGCTTGCTGGGTACCTGTTTCACTGCTCGACCTATCACCATGTAGCGCGGTCCGTAGTAGTCCCCACCCTTGGCTGTCGGGTCGACGCTTGCTCGCACGGCCGGAAGTGCACCCTGTGCAGCTGGTTGCGTTCCAAGGGGAGCGAGGTAACGCATCAAAAAGTTAGAGACGCCACTTCCTTCGGCTCCAAGTTCCGTTCGTGAGCCGCCGGGGTGAGCGGCGAGCGCTTTGGTCGGAGCGTTTGGTCCCAAGCGGTGTTGCAACTCCGCCGTGAAAAGAAGATTCGCGAGTTTGCTTTGAAAGTACGGCGGCCAACGATGATACGTGTGACGTTCGAACATCAGATCGTCAAAGTGCATATGGCCGCCGTAGTGTCCCATGCTCGACATCGCAACGACTCGAGAACCGGGAGTAGCGAGCAACAAGGGCATGAGTCTCGCCGTTAACGCGAACGCGCCGAGGTGATTGACGCCAAATTGCATTTCGAATCCATCGACCGTGCGACTTTCGTCGATGGCCATGAGTCCGGCGTTGTTGACGAGAATATCCAGTCGACTTTCCGAAGCCAACACACGATTACTACAGGCTTCAATGGACGCCAAACTCGCCAAATCAAGAAGTTGGACTTCAACAACACCGTTGGGTGCCAAATCGCGGAGGGCAATTGCTGCCTTCAGGGCTTTTTCTTCGTTGCGACACGCGAGGATCACGCGAGCACCGTGCTGCGCGAAAATGCGCGCGATCTCAAAACCAAGGCCCGTGTTGGCGCCGGTGACGAGCGCGGTTTTGCCGAGAAGATCAGGAACGTCGCGGACGCTCCAATGTTCAGAAATGCTCACACCCATTTTGATGTCACGAACGTAGAAATGATTAGGCCGTAAGGGCGTCGAGTGAGGAAATGACGTCTTCAGGTAGATCCAACACCGCGTCCGCGTTCGCGTGCACCTGCTCGGGAGAGGTTGCTCCGGCAATGACCGAACTCACTTCGGGTCGACTGAGCAACCACGAAAAAGCCAAGGTCAAAATTGGAACCTCAATTTCGGCCGCGTAAGCGAGCAGGGTGGCCACGTGGGCTTGAAACTCTTCGCTGAGCCAGTGCGCACTGCGCGACGACGGCATGAGTGCGAGGCGAGTGTTCTCGGGAATTGGCTCACCGGGGTGAAATTTTCCGGTCAAGAGTCCGTTGGCGAGCGGATAATACGGAAGGAAACCCAGCCCGAGCTTGTCGCACTCAGCCAGTACGCCGTCGTTTTCGGGTTCGCGCCACAGGAGCGAATACTGGTTTTGGACCGAGACGAACGCGGGTCCGTCGCCGGCCGCAGCCTTGGCTTCGCGCAACTGGGTCACCGAAAGATTTGAACAACCAATTTGGCGCACTTTGCCCGCGCTTATGAGATCGTGCAGTGCGCCCAACGTGTCGGCAATGGGCACAGTGTCGTCAGGAGAGTGGAGTTGGTAGAGATCGATGTAGTCGGTATTGAGTCGACGAAGCGAATCTTCGCAAGCACTTCGAACGTAGTCGGGCTTCGCGCCAAAGTGCGAGTCGTCAATGGGCATGCCGAACTTGGTCGCCACAATCACGTGGGGCCTTCGAGCGCCCAGGGCCTCGCCAAGAAATACTTCAGATTTGGTACCACCGTAGATATCGGCGGTGTCAAAGAAGTTGATGCCCGACTCAATGGCTGCGTCGACGACGTTTTTGGTTTCCTCGGCGTTGATACGCATGCCGAAGTTGTTGCAACCGAGGCCCACGGCGGAGACTTTGAGAGAGCCTAAGTGGCGCTGTTCCATACGCATCCTCTTTCTTGTTTTTCGTAGTGTACGCAAAGCCTGGCACTTGGGGGAAGAAGTCCCCGTCGCCCGTAAGGTGAAGGCGTGCCTCTACCTACGAACGAGGGTGCGCCGCTCTACGAAGCTCGCATACTTCCAAAGCCGTCAATAATCGCCCTCGTGCGACGAGGTTGGCGACTGCTTTGGATCTTTGGACGTTCCATTGGACCTCTCGCTTTTCGTCAATTGTTCAAGATCACGAAGGGTCCTTTAGAGCCCGAAGTCTTTGCTCAGCCCTTGCGCGTTGCGTTTGAAGACGCTGGCGGAACCTTTGTAAAATTCGGGCAAATCATTGCGTCATCACCGGGCTTATTTGGCGAAGCATTGAGCAATGAATTTCGTTCGTGTCTGGACACGGGACCATTGGTTCCCTTCAATCAGATTCAGCGAGTCATCGAAACGGAACTTGGACGAACGCTCGATCAAATGTTCTCCTTCTTTGATCCCAATCCGATTGGTCGTGCGTCTATTGCCGTCGTGCATCGGGCCACGTTGCACGACGGTACTGACGTGGCGGTCAAGGTGCTTCGACCAGGCATTGATTATTTGGTGGCCACTGACCTTGATCTCATGGAACCTTTTTTTCGAGTGTTGGTCCGCCAGACCGGCGCGCAACTGGCCGGGGCGACACTGCAACAACTCGACGGTCTGCGGATTCAAATCGGTGAGGAACTGGACCTTCGAAACGAAGCACGTGCTCTTGACCACTTTCGAAAGTTGACGGATGATTCAGAGCTCAACTTGGTCGCCGTACCGTTGCCGTTCCATGATTTTTGTTCCACCAGTGTGCTGACCATGGAATTCTTGGACGGCATCCCGATTGACGATATTGATCAGGCCCAAGCGCTTGACCTTGATCCCGCGCCCGCAATTGACCAACTGATTCGCGGCTTTTTTATGATGACCATTCGTTGGGGAACATTCCACGGCGATATCCACGCTGGCAACTTGCTGCTCTTGCGCGATGGTCGCGTGGGCGTCATAGATTGGGGCATCGTGGGTCGGCTCGACGTTGATACGCACCGATTCTTCGTGCGGATGTTGAGCGCGGTCCTCGGCGACGAATCAGCCTGGGACGACGTCACGCAATACATCATTGGCAACTATGGTCCTTCGATTCGTGAGGCCATGGGCATGGACGACGCGCAGTTAACGCAGTTCATGCGCATGATGATTGAACCAATTCTTCTTCGACCCTTTGGCGAGGTTTCCTTTGCCGAGATGATGAATATGACGCAGGTTCAAGTGGCGAAGGCCAACGGCGTTTCGTTCCAAAATCGAAATTGGCGAGAAATCTTCCACCGTCTTCGTTTGCAACGAAAGATTCACCGCATGGCCGTCGAAGGTGGCGGGCTCATGAACGATTTTGACCGGGGAAATTTTTTGCTGGGCAAGCAATTGATGTATTTCGAGCGATATGGCCGTCTTTATCTGGCCGACCGAGCGATACTCTCGGACCGCCCATTCTTGGAAGCGCTCCTGAAAGAAGAACGGGCACCAGAGATTTAGTACCGGGGAACTACGATGAGTACAACCATTTCTCTAAAGGAGCTCCCGTGAAGGTCACCGTTGATTACGATCTCTGCGCCAGTAACGCTGTCTGCATGAGCATTGCCCCCGAAATCTTCGAAGTTCGTGACGATGGTTTCATGTACGTGCTCAATGAGAACCCGGGGCCCGAATTCGACGAGAAGTTGCAAGAGGCCGTGAATGGCTGTCCGACGGGCGCTATCTCCATTGGCGAGTAGGTAATGTCGGGGCCGCGCGTCCGCTTCGCGCCTTCACCCACTGGTTTTCTCCACGTTGGTTCCGCGAGAAGCTGCCTCTTCAATTGGCTCTTCGCCCGTCACAACGATGGCACGTTGGTGCTTCGCATCGAAGATACGGACGCCGAACGCAATCGACCTGACCTCATAGAGGGAATTCCGCTGACGCTTACGTGGCTCGGTATCGACATTGATGAAGGTCCTTACTTGCAAAGTTCGTTTTTACCTCAACACAAAGCATCCGCTGAGGCGTTGTGGGAGGGCGCCTACCTTTACGCGTGTGACTGCACTCGCGAACAAATTGACGAGCGAATAAAAGGAAACGCGAAGCCTGGTTACGACGGCTTCTGTCGCGATCGAAGTGTGCCCCGCTCAGAAACGACGGCTCTTCGTTTTCGCGTTCCGGACACGGGCGTCACGGTGGTGCACGATCTCATTCGTGGTGACGTTGAATTTCCTCACGATAGTTACGAAGACTTTGTGGTCGTTCGCTCGAATGGGACGGTGCTATTTCCCCTCGCTAACGCCGTTGATGACCGCGAAATGAACATTACGCACGTCGTTCGTGGCGAAGACCTGTTTCCGACCACGCCGAAACAGGTGATGATGTGGTTGGCCCTTAACGAATGCAAAAACATCGACGAAGTGGCGCTCCCGGCGTACGCGCATCTGCCGATGTTGGTGAATGAACAGCGAAAGAAGTTGTCGAAGCGAAAAGACCCAGTGGCCGTTGAGTCGTACCGCGATGAGGGCTACTTGCCCGAAGCGCTGATCAACTACCTATCACTGCTTGGTTGGAGTCCACGGGGCGAAGAGGAAATTGTTCCGGTTGCTACGTCAATCGAAGAGTTTCGTCTCGAGGACGTTTCACACTCGCCGGCATTTTTTGATGTCAAGAAGCTGAGGCATATGAACGGTGAATACATTCGTCGCTTAAGCGTCAACGATTTTATAGAACGCTCCGCTCCCTGGGTTCGCCCGTGGTCGACCTCTTGGAACCCGAGCTCGGTGGCGGTTCCTTGGACCGAACAGCAGTTTGACGAGAAGATTTATGAAGACATTGCCGAACTGATCAAAGAGCGCGTTGCGACGTTTGGCGAAATTCCCGAAATGGTGAGTTTTTTCTTTTTGGCTGATGTTCCCTTTGACGAAGCCTCATTTGATAAGACCATTCGAAATGACGAAGTCGCCCAGCAGATGCTTCGTTCTTCGATTGAACGATTTGCAAGTGTGCCCTGGGACACTGATTCTCTCCACGAGGCGACACTTTCGCTGGGAGAGGCATTGGGGCTGCCCCTTCGAAAAGCGCAGGCTCCTCTTCGGTGCGCTGTCACTGGCACGACCATTGGACCACCCTTGTTTGAATCACTCGTGCTTTTAGGTCGTGACCTTGTTGTGGAACGATTTCGTTTGGCTCTTGAGCGGGTGAACGCGTGATACTGGGTCCGTTTAAATTAGCAATTCGCATTGTCAGTTTGATTGTTACTTTGTTGATTCTCTACTTCGCCATAACGTTCGTTCAGGTGTGGATGACCGGGCGAGAGCACTCGGCAAGTTCAGCTCAAGCGATTTTGGTTTTTGGAACAACGGAAGATAATGGTGTGCCCTCTCAGGAGCTCACTGATCGATTGGACACCGCGCTCGCGCTCTTTCACGCTGGTCGTGCGCCCTACATTGCCGTGACCGGTGCTAATCGACCAGGTGATATCTATACCGAGTCGGGCGTTTCAAAGTCATTCTTGATAGCGCACGGAGTACCGTCTTCAAAGATTCTTCAGGGATTTGGCAAGGACACGTGGCAAAATGTGGCAACGGTGCTTCCGCTGCTGAAGTCTCATGGCATTACGACTGTTCTCACGGTGACGGACCCTTTTCACGAAGATCGTGCGATGGCCACGGCCTCGTCTCAGGGCCTCACGCCGTACCCGTCACCCGTGGCGAATTCGCCAACGTCCAAGGATTCCTTGTGGCTCTACTACTTGAAGGAAACATTTGAAGTGGGTGTGGGCCGGGCTATTGGTTTTCATACTTTGAGCACGATTTCCAATTCTCTTTAGCATTCCTTTGTTCGTTGGAACGAATAGATACGTGTCGGGTAGGATTCCTAAGCCCTTCGGGGGTGGTGTAATTGGCAACACAACTGGTTCTGGTCCAGTTATTCAGGGTTCGAGTCCTTGCCCCCGAGCGAATTGCCGGTGCGTTATTGCATTCAGCAAATCATGGTCCCATCGTCTAGTGGCCTAGGACATCACCCTCTCAAGGTGGAGGCACGGGTTCGAATCCCGTTGGGACTGCGCTTGAAATCTGCCGGGAATGCGCTATGACCTAGACCCCTAAAAGCGGTCCACGGTTATGAGAATTTGGTCATGATCCACTTGGAGGTAATCCTGCCTCAGCGTTATCCGAAAACCTTTCGTCGTCAAGTCTGCGAACTGTTGCTCGCTGGTGAGTCGGTGACGAAGCCGACGGGAAGCAAAAGCTATGACGCAATGTTGGCGGGCATTGTCGGATACGCCTGTGCGACTCACCGAGTTTTGGTTCCGTCGTGGGTTAACGACGCTGATTGCTTTCTTGATGAATTTTGGTTCGTATCGGGCATGAAATCACTGCAGGCAGACGTCATCGTGCAGAGTCCAATTTCATTGAAGCGGTGCGGATCGTTTTGACTTAGTGGGCCCTGCACTACGTCTAAGGACTCAATTGAAAATAGAAGACTAGCGACAGCGTCAATCAAATCGACAGCAGTCCCATTCACCACAGTTTCAACATGACGAACTTGGATTAGAATTTCTGTTGGAGAGCCGGGAAGTCTGGTCGGCAAAGTGCCTGTTCAAGGAGGAGACCGTCTTGGCTCTCGCGGTTGCTGCGTTCATTGTTGGTGCCCTAGTTAGCCTTGCGACGAGCTGGGTTCTCGTCATCCGACTTGAACGAGTTGGCGAGAGATTCGGACTTTCCGAAGCGTTCCTTGGAGTGGCGGCCGCGCTCGCCGCCGATGCTCCCGAGATCACGGCTTCAATTTCAGCGCTCTCTCAGCACCAACGCGCAATAGGAGCGGGTGTCGTAATTGGTTCCAATGTTTTTAATTTGGCTGCGCTATTGGGTCTCGGCGCAGTAATCTCTGGCTTCATTGCACTTCACCGAAGAGTTGTGGTTCTTGGTGGTTTCGTCGCTATGTGGATTTCCGGATGTTGTATCGTCGCCATTACGGGGCTCGTTTCGCCGCTGTTTGGCCTCGTTCTTGCTTCCACAGTTCTTGTCGGTTACTTCTGCATTCTCGGACTTCATCGCAATGCTCTTAAACGCCTCCACTTGCCTCGGGGTTTCTGCGAGTGGATTTCATCTGCCGTCATAGAAGAGGAATTGGAACTCGAAGCGTCCGTTCGTCCTTCTCGAGGTCGTCCAATTGATGCAATTGTTGCTTTGGGAGCACTTGCTGTGGTCGTTTTGTCGAGTGTTGCAATGGAACGGGGTGCGTCAGAATTGGGCCATCATTTTCATGTCGCTGACGCCGTGATCGGCGGAATTGTTCTCGCGGCGGTTACCAGTTTGCCTAATGCTGTCGCCGCCGTGCACTTGGCGACCACCGGGCGAGGTGCGGCAGCTTTCAGTACCGCGCTTACGAGCAACAATCTAAATGTCGTTGCGGGTCTTTTGATCCCTGGGGCGGTGATTGGGTTGGCAGCGCCTTCGGCGTCAGGAAATCTCACCGCGATTTTCTACGTTGTACTCACTGCGTTGGTACTTGTCCTTACATTTGTTCAGTGCGGTTTGAGGAGACGTGCCGGTTGGATCATCATTTCTGGCTACGTCATCTTTGTCGTATGGCTCGTAGCAATTTCGTAAGCATGCCAACTTCAGACGTTCGTTACATCCGAGAAATGCACTTGATTTCAAGGAACCGAATTTGATTAGAGTTCCCAAAAGCTCGTAGGTCAAAGCCGCTCGATAGCGTTTCAAATCTCTCGTTGACTCGATGACGTTGGGTCGCACGTGGGTGGCGTCTGCGTTGATGGCGACAATCCAATCGAACCGCCTTCTAATTTACGTTTTGAAGAAGTTAGTGAACTGAGTCGCCATCGCGCTCGATTTAGGATAAATGCTTCTTCATAATGATTGCAGTTGCCCGGTAATCCATCGCTTCATAGAGGTTTCGAGCGACCGAATTTTGCCCAAAAACATTGAGACCAATTGCTTTCCCGCCTTGGCTCATTACGTATTCCTCTGCAGCCTGCATAGTGCCCCGACCAAATCCCTTGCCACGGAACGGCTCATCGATGGCGATGTCATAGACAAACCATTCTCCTGGATTGAGCTCCTCTCTAGAAGCAAGCCAGAGGACCCCAACCTTTAAATCATCGCTCATTGCGTCAAAGAATCTTTGCGCGTCATTCGGTTCGCCGTTAACGAACAAATCCTCCTTGTTCTGCGCGATGTTTCGTGATGCCTGCTCGTCCGATAATCCGGCTCCTCGTAGTTCGATTCGGTAGTGATCCCACGTTGCTGCCAGAAAAACATTGATGTCTTGCTTTGACATTGGAACTAGATGTATCATTTGCCAAAATTAGCCGGGACTGCTGTATGGTCAGTTCATCGGGGGTGGCCTGTGAAATTTTTCTTCTCGAAAGGCAAACTTGTTGTTGCCTTCGTCTTGTTGCTTGTTGCTTGGGTCATACCTTCAAGCCTCGCCCATGCGGACACTTCGGCAGGCACCTGGACCCAGTTGCAAGGTGTTCCAAATTTTCAACCCGACGGCATGATCCTGCTCACCAATGGATCAGTACTCTTTTCGGATCAGTCTGGTCCGAACGCCACTGACACGGGAAAGTGGTACTTACTCACTCCCAACGCTCAAGGTAGTTACGTGAATGGCACGTGGCAACAGGCAGCCTCAACGCCTAGTGGTTATGCGCCAGAAAACGCCGGTACTGGAATTCTGCCTGACGGAAAATTCATCATTGAAGGTGGCGACAACAATGGAACCAGCGCTGACTGGACGAATCAAGGAGCTATTTACGATCCAGTAGCAAATTCCTGGACGTCAATCGCTCCTCCAAACAATGGCGTGGGCGAATTTCAACACATCGGCGATGCGCCTTCCGTCATGCTGGCGAACGGAACGTTCTTGTTTGGACCGTCGGGTGGGTGCTCACAGCCGTGCTTGGAACTTAATAATCAGGTCAGCAATTGGTTACAGCAACAAGTCGCGACGCTGAACGAATCATCCGCCACGTGGAACGTGATCAGCCCGATTGGCCGGGTTGGAAGCAATCCTGAATCAGGATTCACGTTGTTGCCGGATGGTGATGTTTTGACGATTCCTTCCTATCTGCCAAGTCTTGGCATTTCTGAAATTCTGGACCCAACAACTGGTGTGTGGACGCAACAGAATCTTCCCCAGCCCTTGGTGCTCCCAGTGCCGGAAGATTTGAATAATGCCGGTGAATTAGGCCCGATGGTACTTCTTCCTAGTGGAAAAGTTTTCGCCGAAGGCAGCAACGGTAATACTGCAGTCTTTAACACCACGACGGAGACGTGGACCGCGGGGCCCTCAATGCCGGTGATCAACGGCCTCACGTACACGGCCGCCGACGCGCCTTCGGCCGTCTTGCAAAATGGCAATGTTCTGATGGACCTGAGTCCCTACGAGACAAATGGTAACCAAGATCCGCCGGCGCACTTCTTCCTCTATAACGGTACGACCATCGCGCAAATTCCCGATCCATCGAGCAATGCCAATACCTCTAATTGCGCTTCGTACTGTGGATTCTTCCTCGACTTACCTAACGGTCAGGTTCTTTTTGACAATCGAAGCGGCGCGCAAAGTCTCTTTGTGTACACCCCGAGTGGTACCGCTAATGCATCGTGGCTTCCCGCAATTACCGCCGCACCAAATTCGGTGCAGCAGGGAACTGCGTTCTCGGTCACTGGCACGCAACTATCGGGAATTACTACGGGCGCGGCGTACGGCGATGACTGGAATAGCGCAACCGATTATCCGATTGCCCAGCTAACGAATATGAGTACGAGCAATGTTTATTACGCGCGAACAACAATGATTGGCTCGTATTCCGTGGCACCGGGAACAAGTTCAACGTCCCAGTTTGAAATACCCTCCTCGGTGCCCAGCGGTAGTTATGACCTACGAATCGTTGCGAGCGGTATCGCTTCAACGCCGGTAGTTCTCACGGTAGGCAACGTTGTTGCGACAACGACGACAGTTCCTAAGAAGCCAGCCGTGCACACCATTACCTGTTACAAGGGCAAACTTACGAAAAAAGTTACCGGGACCAAACCCGTATGCCCGAAGGGATACAGCACAAAGAAGTAGTGGACCATCGCAGATTGCGTATTGTCGTTGCATCGTCGCAAAGGATATGGCCGGAAGTTGACGTAGATATAAAGGTGAATTTGGTGGTTTTTCGTTCCACAATTACTGATCTCGGATTTAAGGCCTTGAATGCATTTCACCGTATTGTCCTGAAATTGAGCTCGGGCCACGTCGGTGGTTCAGCCTTTGGGATGAAAACAGTTGAACTGAGAACTACGGGTAGAAAAACGGGCCAGTCGCGAGTGACGATGTTGACCGCTCCCATTGCTGACGAAAATCGAATTGTGCTGGTTGCATCGAAGGGTGGCGATGACCGCAATCCTGAATGGTATTTGAATCTCGAACAAAACCCCAGCATTGAAATGGTCATCAACGGAGAACGACGCTCAATGCTTGCAAGAACTGCCACGGTTGACGAGAAGATCGAACTCTGGCCCTACGTCGTTGCTGCGTACAAGCCCTACGCCAGTTATCAAAAACGTTCCAAGCGAGACATTCCTCTCGTTATTTGCGAAAATCGTAACGACAAGGAAACTGAACTCGGCGTAGTCGCCGAGTAACATTTGGTATCCGTAAGTTTTTTCTTTTGATAATCGTTGTCGCTGCCATCGGGGTGGGTGTCTACTTTGCGGTGCACAGTTCCAAGTCGTCGCCGGCCACCACGACCACTTCGCCCGCCATTATCCGCAACGCCCCACTCTCGGGACTCCCCGATCCTTCCGGAACTGCTTTCACTCGCTCTGCCCTGACCATCAAAATCGAAAATACTCCCGAAGCTCGACCTCTCTGGGGTGTTGATCAAGCTGACGTTATCTACGAAGAAATCGTCAACGGTGGTATCACTCGATTAGCGGCCATATTCAATACCAACGCGCCCGCGAAGGTCGGTCCAGTTCGATCAGTGCGCCCGACGGACGCGAGTGTGGTGTGGCCCATTGGCGGCATCTTTGCCTATTCCGGAGGAGCCCAGTACGCGGTCGACGCCATCTCGCAGGCACCGGTGAAACTGATTGATGAATCAAATGCGGGTTCCGCGATGTTCCGCGATCCGAATCGTCAACCACCCCACAATCTCTATGCAGTGGCACCCTCCCTGTTCGCCTTTGGGGGAACTCCGACGCCACCGCCGCCTTTATTTACGTATCTCACCGCCAAAGAGAAAGTCAAAGGCAGCACCGTTGCTAGCTTCACCGTTAATTTTCCAAGCATCTATCCCGTCACGTGGACGTGGGATGCAAAGACGCAGTCGTGGGACCGCACCATTTTTGGAGCGCCCGACATCACCGGTACCGGCGTTCGTCTATCGCCAAAGAATGTGGTGGTGATGTGGATTAACTATGAAGGTGGCGTCGGCACGATGAATTCCGTCGGCGATCTTTATGGAACTGGTCAGGCGGAAGTGTTCCAAGACGGCAAAGAAATTGTTGGCACGTGGTCACGATCTTCCAAAACGTCACCCGCTGTCTATAAGACATTGAAAGGGAAAGTCATCCCCATGACTCCTGGTCAAACCTGGGTTGAATTACCCGTGGTCGGCGAAGCCGTCACGGTAACGAAGTAGACCCCACCTCCTAGGCTGACGTCGACGTTTCACGTCCTTAGTTGAGGGGGAAGTGCCGATGAAGGCAGCAGTTATTTACGAAGTCGGTGGGCCCGACGTCTTTCGTTACGAAGTTGTCGCCGATCCCGAGGTGGGGCCCAAGGATCTTCTCGTGCGAATGCAATTTGTGAGCATTGAAGGTGGCGACACGCTCAATCGCTTGAGGGGAGAACACCCAGTATTCCCGCACATTGTTGGTTATCAAGCAGCGGGAGTTGTGGAAAGCATTGGCAGTGGTGTTGCCAACTTTGAAAAGGGCGACCGCGTTGTCACCGTTGGACAAGACGGTTCCCACGCGGAACTGCGGTCCGTGAACGAGTTGTTTGCTTGGAAGATTCCCGACGGACTTGATACGAGGGCCGCATCAAGTGTGCCCGTGCCGTGGGGTACGGCCCACGATTGCCTATTTGAATTTGGTCGAATACAAGCCGGCGAGACCGCTCTTATTCACGCTGGGGCGAGTGGCGTTGGCATTGCCGCTATCCAACTGGCAAAGCGGGCTGGTGCCACGGTCCTGGCGACCGCGTCGAGTGATCAGCGACTTGAGCGACTGCGCGCCTATGGAATGGACCACGGCATCAACTACGCCAGAGAAGATTTTGTCGTGAAGGTGCGTGAACTCACCGAAGGTAGGGGAGCCGACGTGATCGTTGACTCTATCGGCGGTTCAAATTTGCAAAAGAGTTTGCATTGTCTCGCGTACCGAGGGCGCTGTCTCACGTTTGGTGATGCTGGTCGAGAAGAAACGACGAAGCTCGATATTTCGACGATGCGAGGGAACAATCAATCGCTCACAGGTTATTTTCTTGGAGCAGAATTGTTCCTCGCCCCACGGGCCCATCAAATGGTGGCGGACATTTTGGACGACATGGCGAAGGGTTCTCTCGAAGCCGTCACGGACAAGGAGTTCACGCTTGAACGCGCGGGTGAAGCTCACGCGTATATCGAATCTCGCCAAGCCTTCGGGCGAGTACTACTTACTCCCTAAGACTTCGGGGTGAAGGCTGTAGCCCACCCCCGGCGCAGTTTGGATAAGTTGGCCTTCTTCGTCGCCAAGCTTTGCTCGGAGCCGGTGAATGTATGCGTGCACGTACTGGGCTTCTTCGCCGTAACCTTTGCCCCAAACGGCCGCGAGAATCATTTGGTGCGTGCAAGTTTTTTCGACGTGTCGAGCAAGAAACGATAAGACGTCGAATTCTTTGGACGTCAGCTCCACTGGCTCGTTAGCCAAATGAACCTCGTGGTGCACAAGGTCAAGGTCCAGCGAACCAAGCGAAAGTGAACTGGGAAGCGCCGCGGTCGACTCGGTCGTGCGACTTCGGATGACCGCTCGAATTCGGGCTTCGAGTTCAGCCATGCTGAAAGGCTTCGTAACGAAATCATTCGCACCGCCGTCGAGCGCGGCGACTTTTAGGTGCTCGGTTCCACTCGCCGAAAGAATGATGATTGGCACCTCGCTCCACTGGCGTACCCGACGACACACGGTCTGACCGTCCATGTCGGGTAGGCCGAGGTCTAAAACAATGACATCGGGTGCGCTGAGAGCAGCTTGGGATATTCCGGTTTCACCGTTGGTGGCTGTGGTTACGTCGTGACCACCCGCTTGCAATCCCACGCGAAGAGCGCGCAGCAACGAAGGATCGTCGTCAATGACCAATACCTTTGCCATGTTGTCTACTCCTCCTGCGCGGTTATTAGAGGCAGCGTAAAGAGAAAACGAACACCTACGTCGTCAGTGTTCTCAACCCAGATGGTTTCGCCATGGGCTTCGACGAACGTTCGTGCAATGGCGAGTCCAAGGCCGGCTCGACCTCCGGTATCGAATTGGGCGAAACGATCGAACAGAGCGTCTTTCTTGCTCTCTTCGATACTTGGCCCTTCGTTGGCCACGGCAAGCACGACGTGGCCGTCTTCTACCGTGGCGCTAATAACGATGGGCGTCGCCGGGGGCGCAAAGCGAATGGCGTTGTCAAGGAGATTAATGAGAACTTGACCAATGAGGAGGTGGTCAATGTCGACGACGGGTACGGTGACGGGCAATTCAATTTTGAGGCGACTTTCGTCAAGACTGACGCCAAGCGCCGCTTTGGCGTCGTCGATGAGGGCACGAAGGTTAATGGGGTTTCGAACAATTTCTAAAACGCCGGCTTCCACGCGCGTCATGTCCAAGAGATTCGTGACGAGGCGCGTCAGACGAGCGGACTCAATTTCAATGAGGTGATGGAGTTCGCGTGTGTCGTCCACGGATAGCGAACTCGCTCGGTTATAGAGCGTTGACGATGCCACGCGGATGGTAGCCAGAGGCGTTCGAAGATCATGCGAAACAGCGCCGAGCAAAACGTGACGCAGACGGTCCACTTCTTCGAGCAATTCCGAACGCATGGCTTGGTCCCGTAGTTGCGCGCGCTCAAGCGCCAGGGCGGCTTGGTTGGCAAAGGTTGTGAGTAGCGCTCTATCGGCGCTCGAGTCTGGGATTCCACGAAGCGCCAACATGCCAATGGGCCGACCAGCCGCGGATAGTGCAATCGTACGAAGTTCACCTTCCGCGCCCGACGCGGTGCCAACAGCGACGGGTAGTCCCGACCGCGGAGCCAATTGGCGCAGTTCCTCCGTCGTCAAGGCGTCACCGGCGCTCGCCGCCACGACGAGTTGCTCGTCTTTTAGTACGAGGAGCGACACACTGGGAACTTCAAAGTCCATGCTGACGGCGCGGACAATGGTCTGCAAGAGGTCGTCAACGGAACGATTTTCAACCAGCAATTTAGAAAGTTCGTAGAGGCGTCGGGTGGTGAGTGTTCGACGCAGCGCTTCAGCTCGTGCGGCTTCAAAGCTCGCGACGACGCGCGCCACGAGCAACATGACAATGACATAGACACCAAGGGCAACCCAATTTTGACCATTTCCAACGGTGAGTGTTTTATAGGGCGGTATGAACCAGTAGTCGTAGACGAGGAATCCGGCAATGACGCTCAGTATGCCCGCGCGAAAGCCACCAAGCACCACCCCGACGACCACGGGAATAACGAGTATGAGAGCCGCGGTCGAGATGCTGATGTGCGAGCGAATGGGCAGTAAACACGCGCCAAGTCCCACGGCGACTGAAACGCCAAAAAATGAACCAAGTAGCCACCTACGCACCTGTCTATTGTCCTACGAAATCGGATCCTTCGGGGACAGATGGTCCTTTTAAGATTTTATTAAGAGCCTTCGGGCGTTTTAAAGGTTCTGTTTAGACGCTTCCCGAAAGAATCACCACATGGGAGATTTCTATTCAGCGCTGGGGATTGTGGCCTTCACGGCCGCGATGCTCGGTCTCATTTGGGCCTTGGACCGCGCATGACGGCTACCCAAGGCATTCTGCTCGGTGTCGCTGTTGTGATGTTCATTTACATCGGCTACGCAATGTTTAAGCCTGAGAAGTTCTAATGGGCTTTACCTTCACCATCATCACGCTCATCATCGCGCTAGGACTTACCTGGCGTTATTTGGGTTCCTACATGGCCGCGGTCTTTGAGGGCCGTGTCCATTTCCTCGGTTTCATCGAGACGCCGATCTACCGACTGCTAAAGACGAGCCCCAAGCAGGAGCAGACCTGGAAGCGCTACGCCGGAGCGCTGATCATCTTCTCCGCGGTGTCCATCGTCTTCACGTACGTCATCTTGCGCATTCAGGGTTCGCTGCCGCTCAACCCTCAGCACTTGGGAGGCGTGGGTCAAGCCTTGAGTTTCAACACGGCTTCGTCGTTTGTTACGAACACCAACTGGCAAAACTACGGCGGAGAAACGACAATGTCGTACTTCTCTCAGATCGGCGCTTTGACGGTGCAGCAATTTGTGACGCCGGCGGTTGGTATTGCCGTTGCGATTGCGTTGGTTCGTGGCTTCTCGCGTCGTAACTCACCCACCATTGGAAACTTCTGGGTCGACATCACACGCTGCATGCTCTACATCTTGTTGCCGATAGCTTTTGTCGCCGGCATCATCTTCGTGGGTCAAGGAGCGGTAGAGACGCTTGCCGGAACGGCCAGCATCCACGACGTTCTAAACGGGGTAACCCAAACGATTCCTCGCGGCCCGATTGGTTTCATGGAAGCCATCAAACAGCTCGGCACGAATGGCGGTGGCTTTTTGAACGCCAACTCCGCGACGACGTTCGAGAACCCTACGGGTCTCACGAACTGGCTCAGTATCTACTTGTTGCTTTCAATTCCTTTTGCCTTGACCTACACCTTTGGAAAAATGGTCGGCAGCGTGCGTCACGGTACGGCACTGCTGGCCGCGATGGTGCTCCTTTTTGGTGTGTGGGTGGGCTTTACAAGTTACGCGGAACACCAGAACAACCCCGCGGTGGCAGCAGCGGGTATTCACTCAACGGTTGGTAATACTGAGGGTAAAGAAGTTCGCTTCGGCGACACGTCAACGGCGTTGTTTGGTGTTTCTTCCACAATGACGTCGACGGGTTCGGCCGACGCGGCCTATGACTCCTTCACTCCCATAGGCGGTTTTGGTCTGCTTACTGGCATGATGCTGGGGGAGGTGACACCCGGTGGCACGGGCAGTGGTCTTTACACCATTTTGATTTACGCATTGATTGCGGTCTTCATAGGTGGCCTCATGATTGGGCGAACGCCGGAGTATCTCGGTAAAAAAATCCAGGCGAGAGAAGTCAAACTCGCGGGTCTTGGGGCCCTCGTCATGCCGATTGCGGTGCTGATCTTTACAGCGATTGCGGTATCGGTAGGGGCGGGAAGGCTCGGTCCAGAAAACGCCGGACCTCATGGCTTCACTGAAATTCTGTACGCCCTCACGTCCCAAGGCAATAACAACGGCTCGGCGTTTGGCGGTCTAACGGGTAATACACCTTTTTATAACGTGATCGGTGCCATTGACATGTTGATTGGACGCTTTGGCATCATGATCCCGGCGTTGGCACTCGGTGGCACGCTGGCCGCGAAGAATGTCGTGCCCGAATCACTCGGCACCTTTAAGACTGACAACACCATGTTCGTCGGTCTCACGATTGGTGTCATCGTCATCATTGGTGGTTTGACATTCTTCCCCGCCATTGGGCTTGGACCAATCGTCGAACAACTCAGCCACGGAAGGTTCTTCTAATGACCACGGTAACTTCGACCCCCTCACCAGAGACCTCTGCGCACGGCGTTGCCGAGGCGCGGGGTCTCTTTGATGGACCGATCCTGAAGCAGGCGCTGAAGGAATCCATCACCAAACTCAATCCCGCCGTCCAGGTGAAAAACCCCGTGATGTTCGTGGTGCTCGTTGGATCCGTCATCACGTTCATTGAAGCCATTTCCCACCCGGGCAAATTCACGTGGTCCATCACGATTTGGTTGTTCTTGACGGTGATCTTTGCCAACTTCGCCGAAGCCATGGCGGAAGGTCGAGGAAAGGCTCAGGCCGACACGCTTCGAAAAATGCGCTCGGACACCGAAGCGCGTCGTTTGAAGGCAGACGGCAGCGAAGAACTCGTACCCGCCGCTGAGCTCATGAAGGGTGACCTTGTTGTTTGTGAGGCAAACGACGTCATTCCTTCTGACGGCGAGATCGTGGAGGGCATTGCCTCGGTGGATGAATCCGCCATCACGGGTGAATCTGCTCCCGTCGTGCGCGAATCCGGGGGCGACCGTTCGGCCGTCACTGGTGGAACGAAGGTGCTTTCCGACCGCATCGTTATTCGCATTACCGCCGAACGAGGTCAGACGTTCCTTGACCGCATGATCACGTTGGTCGAAGGTGCGAATCGTCAAAAGACCCCGAACGAAATTGCGCTGACGATTTTGCTGGCCGTACTCACCATTGTGTTCATTCCGGTCGTCGTCGCGCTGCAACCCTTTGGTCACTACGCCGGCGCTTCCGTGTCCGTCGTGGTGTTGGTGGCATTGCTTGTCTGTCTTATTCCCACGACCATTGGCGCGTTGTTGTCGGCCATTGGTATTGCCGGTATGGACCGTCTCGTTCAACGAAACGTTTTGGCGATGAGTGGTCGAGCTGTCGAAGCCGCCGGTGACGTGCAGACGTTGCTGCTCGACAAGACTGGCACCATCACGCTTGGTAACCGCATGGCGTCAACTTTCTATCCCGTGGCTTCGCACACGGAACAAGAGGTCGCTGATGTTGCGCAACTCGCGTCGCTCGCCGATGAAACCCCAGAGGGACGCTCCATTGTCGTACTGGCGAAGGAGCTTTTTGATATTCGCGAACGTCAACTTGACGGCGACCACGAGTTTGTTCCCTTTACGGCTACCACGCGCATGTCGGGACTGAATATCAATCAACGTCAAATCCGAAAAGGTGCTGCGGAGTCCGTGAAACGTTGGGTCTCGGAACAAGGTGGCACCGTGCCGAGCGACCTCGACGCGATTGTTGAGCGCGTTTCAAGAGCGGGCTCGACGCCACTGGCGGTTGCTGATGGTTCAGACATCCTGGGCGTCATTGAATTGAAGGACGTCGTGAAGCAGGGCATCAAGGAGAAGTTTGACCAAATGCGTCAAATGGGAATTCGCACGGTGATGATTACTGGCGACAACCCGCTCACCGCGGCCGCCATTGCGCAAGAAGCTGGCGTTGACGACTTTCTTGCAGAAGCCACACCTGAAGCGAAGATGGCCCTCATTAAGCAAGAACAAGAAGGCGGCAAGCTTGTCGCAATGACCGGTGACGGTACGAACGACGCGCCGGCACTTGCCCAAGCCGACGTGGGCGTGGCCATGAATACCGGTACGACGGCCGCTAAAGAGGCGGGCAACATGGTTGACCTCGACTCCAACCCCACGAAGCTGATTGACATTGTGGAAATTGGAAAGCAGTTGCTGATTACTCGGGGATCTCTTACGACGTTCTCCATTGCAAACGACGTCGCAAAGTACTTCGCGATTATTCCGGCGTTGTTTGTAGCAACGTATCCGCAACTGAATTCGCTCAATATCATGAAATTGCACAGTTCACAGAGTGCCGTGTTGTCAGCCGTAATCTTTAACGCTCTCGTTATCATTGCGCTCATCCCGTTGGCGCTTCGCGGTGTCAAATTCCGAGCTGCGAACTCGACGTCGATTCTACGACGCAACGTCTTGATTTACGGCGTCGGCGGCATCATCGTGCCCTTTATTTTCATCAAACTCATCGACCTCGTGCTCGTCGCGCTGCACGCTTACTAAGGATCTGCTGATGCTCATTCACTTACGTCGATCGCTCGTCATGGCGGTCATTTGCCTGGTGCTCTTTGGATTCGTCTACGCGCTGGCGGGCACTGGCGTGTCCCAGTTGTTCTTCAAGTATCAGGCGGACGGTTCCATTGGCAAGAACGGTTCCACGTTGATTGGCCAAAACTGGTCCAGTCCAAAGTGGTTTCACGGCCGTCCCGACGACACCGGTCCCTACGCCGCGAATTTAACAACGCACTCGGGTGGCGGCGACAATCCGTTAGTTGCCTCTGGCAATACCGGTGAGTCAGGGGCTACCAATCTTGGTCCGCGCTCAAAAACGCTGAAAGCGAACACTATTGCACTGGTGAGCTACTGGCACTCGTTGGGTGTGAACCCGACGCCTGACTTGGTGACGACTTCAGGTTCCGGTTACGACCCGGACATTTCACAGCTTGATGCCATTGTTCAAATTCCGATGGTTTCAAAAGCAACGGGTGTAGCGGCTTCCGTGCTGCACAAGTTGATTGTCAAGGAGACATCGGGTCCAGAACTCGGTTTCATGGGCACCGCATACATCGATGTGCTCCAACTAAACCAAGCACTGGCCAAACTCGAAAAGTAAGTACTTACAAGAAGAACGCCCCGTGAAACTCCTTCTTGAGATCACGGGGCGTTCGTTCTGTTTGCTGTGACGGTGCACCGCGATTAACGGTGGTGTCCGCCGGGTCCACCAGGACCACCCATGCCGGGTCCGCCGGGTCCGCCAGGACCGCCCATGCCGGGTCCGCCAAGTTGACCAATGGTCACCGCGGACGCATCGAGCGTGGTGCCGTTGGAGTCAACGGTGCCCCGAGCCGAGACAACCGTACCGACAGTGACGGCACTCAGCGTCGAAGCTGCGTTGGACTTTGTGTAGGTGGTTGATGAGTTCACGATGATGGTTCGCGTGAAACCCTGGGGGTCGGTGACGGTGATGGTGTTGCCACTCACGCTCACCACTTTGCCGGCGATGCCGGCCAACTGCACGTCAATCGACGTGGCCGTCGTGGCGCTTGTTGAGGACACTTGAATCCCCACGCGCTCACCAACGACAACGGACGATGCCGTCACCGTCTTTTGGCCTTCGCTAAACGTCGTCGCCGAGTTAATGGTGTACGTCGTCGACGTTCCACTAATGCTCTGAACAGTGATGGACGTCGCACTAATGGCCGTCACCACACCGCCGACGCAACTGTTGGCATTGGTAGTGGCGGTGGAGCTGTCCTTAGCGTGGGTCGCGTGCGGAGTTGCTGCTGAGGCCACGCCTACGGCTCCCGCTGCGAGGCTTACACCGACGGCCGCCGTTGCGGCAACTCGCCGGACGACCTTTTTCTTGCTTCTGTACATGATGATCCTTTCATTACATACGCACGAGAGTTTCTCGAACAAACCCATCGTGCCCGTCGAACTTGAAGCCCGAATGTAGTGAGCGTAAGAAGAAGGTAATTACGAATGCCCGAACTGAGAGTTGCTTAACGATCATCACTTCGTGATGAATATCAATCGTCCTAGTTAAGAGCAGCATTAATTTTTGCTGTGACGAAGTCGTGCCACACTTGTTTGGCTGCCAGAGTTTGCATTAAATTTTCTTAATGAAGTGGACCCGCGATGACGGCTACGTCGTTACTGATGAACGAAAGCGTCTGGACCTTTCTCGTACGCAGCGCTGGCTCAGTGAGGAGTCGTACTGGGCGAAAGGTCGATCTCTTGATGACCTGAAGAAGTCGATTGAGTACTCCGTGGTGCTTGGTTGTTATAGCCCGGCGGATGAACAAGTTGGTTTTGCCCGATGGATTACCGACACCGTAACCTTCGCGTGGCTATGTGACGTCTTTGTTGACGAAGGTGATCGGTCCAAAGGATTGGGAAAATTCTTGGTCGGTTCGGCGCTGCAGCACCCTGCTGTTTTAGATGTTCGCCGACTCGTGCTCGGCACGAGAGATGCTCATGGGCTTTATCGTCAATTCGGCTTCGAAGCGATACCGGAACCAGCTCGGTGGATGGAACGTCGAAACGCCGCCTTTTACACGGAGCGCCCTGAGGGCGGTTCAGTGTAAGCAGATCGGCGACTAAATGACGTCGCCTACCGTGCCATCATTTGTCACGACGGTCTGATCGGCGGTGTACCACGCGTTCATGCCGCCGTCCAGGTTGTAGGTCGTAAAACCCTGTTCACTGAGAAACGCGGCGGCCCTGGCGGAACGGCCACCGGCGCGACAGACACAGACGATGGGGCGTTCCTTAGACAGCGATTCGAACGTGTCGGGAACCTCACTGAGGCGAATATGCGTAGCGTCGGGCGCGTGGCCCGCCTCCCACTCGTCGTCTTCTCGGACGTCGAGCAGCAGCGCACCGTTTTGCAACAACTCCACGGCAGCGGCAACGTCAATATTTTCGGGGGCGTACGCCATGGCAACCTTTTACCTTCATGTAGTTGTAACGAAGTGAACGAGATTAATCGGACTGTAACCAATTGAACGTCGTCTGCTAACAATCTACTTCTAACCTTTTTATATGGCCGTAATCCACCCGAGCGCCACGCTCAGCACGAACGAACTCCTTTCGTTGCTGGATGATTCGCCAGACGTTTTCTTGCTAGACGTGCGTGAACCGGACGAATTTGCAACGTGGCGTATTCCAAGAACCGTCAATATTCCCCTCGGTGAGATTGAACAGCGACTGAGTGAAGTCCCACGAGACGCGATTGTTGTCACGGTCTGCGCCAAGGGTGCGCGAGCCGAGCGAGCTTCTGAAATTCTTCGTCACCTCAACTACCGGTCCGTGGTGCTCGAAGGCGGCATGGAAGAGTGGGGCCACACGTACGAAGTCGTAAATACGAATATTGGTGCGGCGACCGTTTCCCAAATTCGCCGTCGTGGCAAGGGGTGTCTTTCCTACGTTGTGGGTTCGAGTCGTCGCCTTTCGACGGGTGCGACGGGAAATGCCGTCGTCATCGATCCATCCGTTGACGTTGACGTGTACTTGTCAGTTGCTAAGCAACACGACTACGTCATAACGCATGTTTTTGATACGCACTTGCACGCGGATCACCTGAGCGGTGCTCGCGAATTAGCGCGCCGCACGGGCGCGGAATTAGTACTTAACGCCGCCGACACTTTTCATTACGATTTTCGACCATTGACACCGGATTTTCGGTTGGCGCTTGATAAGGGCCGTGACGTTGAGTTGGTCGCGCTGAGTACGCCGGGCCACACGGAAGGTTCAACGGCCTTTCTCTTGAATCAGGGTGCTTTATTTTCGGGTGACACGTTGTTCCTCGAAAGCGTGGGCCGCCCTGACCTTGCCGACCAAGCCGAACCGTTTGCGCGAACGCTTTTTCAGACGCTGCACCACGGCGTTTTAAAACTATCCGATGATGTCAAAATATTTCCAGCGCACTACGGCGAAGCTGTGGATGTTCACTACGGCGAATTGATCACGAAGACCCTTGGCGAACTGCGTACGTCGCTCACTTCATTGTCGATGGGTGAAGAAGAATTTGTCGCCTGGGCGGTGTCGCACGTGAAGGAGCGTCCGCCCAACTACGCCAATATTGTGCTCTTCAACTCTGGCGAATCAAAGTTGACCTTGGAAGAAGTCACGGCGATGGAACTTGGCCCCAATCGTTGCGCGGTGGCGAGTTAAACCAAAAGGTTGGCTCAGGGAAAGAGACCACGAAGTTCCGTGGCCTCGGCAATTCGCTCAACGCCCACCGCAATAGCGGTTTCGCGCAAGGTGACACCCAGTTGCTGTTGACGAGTCCATACGTGGTCAAACGCCGTTCGCATGGTTTTTTCTAGACGCTGCTGGAAGAGTTCGCGTTCCCACATGAAGCCCTGAAGATCCTGGGCCCATTCAAAATATGATGCGACGACGCCACCCGCATTGGCCAGAACGTCGGGAACAACCGTGACGTTTCGCTCCTTCAGCACGGCCGCACCTTCTCCGGTAGTGGGGCCGTTCGCAGCTTCGATGACAAATTTTGCGCTCAGCGTCTGAGCAATCTCTTCCGTGAGCACACCACCCAGAGCGGCCGGTACGGCGATTTCACTCGGCATTGCAAACAACATGTTCGCGGGAATGTCGATGGCGCCGGGGTATCCCACCACCGTGCGGGCTTCTTCAAAGTGCTTCGCGAGTTTGACTGGATCAATTCCGTCGGGATCATGAATGGCGCCTTGCACGTCGGCAATGGCGACCACTTTGATGCCTCGGTCGGCAAATAACTTTACGAGGGGCGCGCCGACCTTGCCGTATCCCTGAATGACGGCGCGCTGTTCGTTGAGTGGTCGACCGAGTTTCTTGAGCAGAGCTTCCGTGCATATCGTGACACCGAGTGACGTGGCGCCCGCGTGACCAAAGGTGCCGCCGATCGCAATGGGTTTACCAGTAACAATGCCCCCCACGTTGTAGCCACGGATCATTGACAACGTGTCCATGATCCAACTCATGACGCGATAATCGGTATTGATATCGGGAGCGGGAATGTCGCGGTCGGGTCCGATTATTGGGGCGATGCCAAAGGCGTAACGACGAGTGAGTCGCTCTAATTCACCAATCGAAAGTTGGGAGGGATCAACGCGGACACCACCTTTTGCCCCGCCGTAGGGGATATTGACCACCGCAGTCTTGATGGACATGTCCGCACTCAAGGCCGCAATTTCGTCGACGTCAACGCTCGGGTGGAATCGAATCCCACCTTTGCCCGGACCGCGCGAAGTGTCGTGTTGAATGCGCCATCCGGTGTACATCTCAACGTCGCCACTATCGCGTCGCACGGGAACGGCCACTTCCAAGATTCGCTCGGGTTTTACAATGCGTTGCACCAGGCCAGCGTTGAGGCCCAACAGCGAACCGGCTTGTTCGATGAGCCCCACCACGTTGTCCCAAGGGTTGAAATTCTCTGGCTCTTGCTGCGGCGCGCCCGTCATGACTATTCCACCCGTTCCTAAAACTTTTTAGAGGCCTCGTTGTCTCCAAATTCAAGAGTAGGGCAGAGACGGAATTTTCGCGCGAATTGTCGGGTGGCGATTACGTTACTGTTCAGTAGTTCGATTGTGTCAAAGGGGAGACCATGAAACTCGCAACGCAGCTCAGTTACGCCGGTGGTTTTAAAGAAGCGGCCCAGGAAGTCGTTGATATGGAAAAGGCGGGACTGGACCTCGTATGGGTTGCCGAGGCGTACGGCTTCGACGGCCCTTCGTTGATGGGCTACTTGGCTGCTCTGACGAAAAAAGTGGAGATCGGCGCGGCGATTCTTCCGATCTATACGCGTACGCCAACGCTTATTGCTATGACCGCGGCGGGACTCGACGCACTTTCTGATGGCCGCTTTCATTTGGGCCTGGGAGCTTCGGGTCCACAGGTTATTGAGGGTTTTCACGGCGTTCCCTACACGAACCCTCTGGGTCGTACGCGCGAGATCATCGAGATTTGCCGTGACGTGTGGAAGCGCGAAGCGCCCCTCGTGCACGAAGGAAAGAACTTCACGTTGCCCCTACCGGCCGATCAGGGAACGGGACTTGGTAAGGCGTTGAAGATCATTGCGAAGCCGGTTCGAAGCGAGATCCCAATTTGGATTGCCTCGCTCGGCGAAAAGAACGTCGAGCTCACGGCGGAAGTCGCGGACGGTTGGATTCCTATTCTGTTCATCCCCGAACGAGCAAATGATGTCTGGGGCGCAGCCCTTGCGGCGGGCGCAAAAAAGCGTGACCCGAAGCTCAGTGAGCTGATGATCACGGCCGGCGGCCTCTTGGCTATTGGCGAGGGCGAGGACGTTACAAAGTTGCGCGAACTACAGCGATCGATGGTGGCGCTGTATGTCGGCGGCATGGGCGCCAAGGGAAAGAACTTCTATAACGAACTGGCGACTCGTTACGGCTACGAAAAAGAAGCCGAAGAAATCCAGGACCTTTATCTAAGCGGTAAGAAGAAGGAAGCCGAAGCTGCCGTACCCGACGAGTTCTTGGAACTGACCACATTGTGTGGCCCCAAGAGTTACGTCGCCGAGCGTATTGCTGCCTTTAAAGAAGCCGGTGTGACCCACCTGCAGGTGCACCCGCTGCCACAACTCGGACAAACACAAGCGTCACTCATCGAAGAAGTGAAGTCGCTGCTTTAACACGAAAGTACGACGTTGGTACCTAGGCCACGCTTCCGGCGTCGGCGTCTCTACCGCCCGACGCCAACCAGGCCGAGTACATACCGGCGTAGACGCCACCTCGAGTAACGAGTTCGCTAGGCGTTCCCATTTCCACGACGCCACCTTGGTCAATGACGACGATACGGTCGGCGCGTTGTGCCGTGGTGAGTCGGTGCGCAATCAAAATGGCCGTTCGTCCTTCGAGCAAGCGGTCGAGCGCCCGCTCAATAACAGTCTCTGAGCGAAGATCGAGCGACGACGTTGCTTCGTCGAGAATCAATACGCGAGGACGGGCGAGAAACGCTCGCGCGAGAGCGAGGAGTTGACGCTCACCCGCCGAAAGCGTCTGTCCTCGTTCGTGAACAATCGTGTCAACGCCCTGGGGCAAGCGATCAATTAATTCGCGTAGACCGACGACGTCTATCGCTTCTTCAATTTCGTCGTCGGTAATGGCTTCGCGACCAAAACTTAAGTTCGTCCGAATGGAACCAGCGAACAAAAATGCTTCTTGGGGGACAACGCCAAGTTGACTACGCAGTGAATGAAGCGTCACGTCACGGATGTCGATACCGTCGACCAAGACGCGCCCAATCGTCGGGTCGTAAAAACGCGTCACCAACTTGGCCATGGTTGACTTACCGGCTCCCGTTGGTCCGACAAACGCAACTGACTCACCCGGAGCAATTTCTAGATCGACGTCGTGCAGTACCAGATTCGCGGGGTCGTAGCCAAAGGAAACGTGCTCAAAGGTAATGCGCCCGTCAATCGGCGCCAGTGTCAATGCGTCAGGCTTTTCGTCAACCGATGGAGGGTCCAGCAGCAATTCGCGAAGTCGAATGACTGAGGACCGACCTTGCTGGAGCAAGTTGTATTGCTGGACCAAAAGTTGGATGGGACCAAAGAATCGGTTCAAATAAAGAAAGAAGGCAATGAGAGCACCGGGTGTCAGTTTTCCGCGGATGACCATGTCGCCACCGATGCCCAGCAACAAGGCTTGTCCCAGCATGCCGATCATGATGGTCGTGGGTCCGTAGATGGCGTTCACTCGCCCGGTGTAAAGGTTGGCGTCGCGGTACGCACCGACGAATTGTTGGTGGTTCTTGATGTTGCGTCGTTGGCGGTTATTGGCCGTGACGACGCGTACGCCATAGAGAGATTCCGAAAGATCGCCAAGCACATTGGCAATACCGTCACGACTGCGTAGGTAACCCTTTTCGGACGAGATGTGGAACCAAATAGTGAGCACCGTCAAAACGGGCACAATCAACAAAACAGTCCAGGCCGCGAGCGTGACGTTGAGCGTGAACAGTATCACGATGATCACAATCATGGTGAGACCCTGGAGCGCGAATTGACTGATGCCGTCTTGAATCAATTGCTGGAGATTTTCGATGTCGCTCGTCATGCGACTCATGAGCACGCCCGCCTTTTCTTCGGTAAAGAAGTCGAGGCTGAGTCGTTGGAAGTGCGTGAAAACGCGAATGCGAAGGTCGTGCATCACCCGTGAGGCAAGGCGTCCCGTCACCCCGACTTGCACTCGCTGCAACATGGCGCTCGCAACGGCAATGACTAAGTACAAGCCAGCGCAGACCGCGACGACGGTGAGCGAATGGTGGCCAGGCACCATGCCGTGATTGACCGCAATGTCAGTAAGCGTCGGTCCTGCCTGCAAGAGCAAGCTAATGAGAATGACGAGTACAGAGCCGCTCACCAGCATGCCGGGATACACCCTTAGCAATCGAGGAAGCGTCAAGCGTCGCTTTTCGGCGGCGCTCGGGATTTGAGTGAACGTGATGTCGGCGGGCGCGTGTTCGGGTTCGGTGGCGAGAATCTTGTTGACGCCGTCCATTAACTCAGTGGGAATGCCTCCAAAGGGGAGTCCATTGGAGCCGGCGCCCGCGGGACCTCCGAACATGCCACCCCCGCCACCACCACCCCAGCCGCCGCCCCACGCCATTAGGGACGCTCCGGCGTGGTTTGGGCGAGCACCTGCGCATAGAGCGGTGTGGTGGCGAGCAATTTTTCGTGGGTGCCCTGCGCGACGACGCGGCCCTCATCTAAAAGCAGCACCCGCGAGGCCAGGGCAATTGTGGAGATTCGGTGCGCGATAACAAACGTGGTTCGCTGGCGAAGCAGATTCCTTAGTGCGTCGTAAATTTCGGCTTCGATGTGCACGTCAATGGCGCTCGTGGCATCGTCGAGAATCAGCACCGGTGGATTCACGAGCAGCGTGCGCGCAATGGCGATGCGCTGGCGCTGGCCGCCGGACAATGTGTAACCACGTTCACCCACGACCGTGTCGTAGTCGTAGGGAAGTCTCACAATGAACTCGTCAGCGTTCGCCGCCTTCGCCGCAGCAATAATCGCTTCTAGCGGTGCATCGGGTTGTCCGTAAGCGATGTTGTCGCGAATGGATACCGAAAAAAGGAACGGCTCGTCAAGAACTACACCGACACCTTCTCGTAGTGAAGGAAGCGTCAAGTCACGAACGTCGTGATCATCAATGCTCACCGAACCTTCGTCTACGTCGTAGAAACGAGTCAACAGTCGCGCCAGCGTAGATTTGCCCGACCCAGTGCGACCAACGATGGCGACCGTTTCACCTGGTTCAATGACCGCGTCGAAATCCTTCAAGATGTCGGGGCCGTCACCATAAGCAAAACGAACGTGGTCGAAATGCACTTTGCCTTTTACGTTGGTGAGATCAAACGCGCCGGGCCGTTCGACGATCTCAGGATTCTCGTCCAGAATCTCAAAAATTCGCTCAGCGCTGGCTTTGGCGCGTTGTCCCATCATGACGAGTTGTCCGAGCATCATGAACGGCGCCTGCAACATCAGCAGGTAAGCATTGAACGCGAGAATGGCTCCGGTGCCGAGGTGGCCGTCAATCACCATCCATCCACCAAAGAACAACACCAGCGCCAGACCCAGTTGCGGCAAGTTCTGGACCCAAGGAGCCCACTGTCCGCGGATCTCCGCGTCCTTTATATAGGCCCACGCCACGCGTTCGGCGGAATTGGCCAGGCGGTTGACTTCTGCTTCTTCTTGCGCGAATGACTTCACGACGCGCACGCCGTTCACGTTTTCGTCAACAATTGTTGCGACGTCGGCGAGTCGGGCTTGCGTGATCCACGAAATGGGGAACATCATTCTTCTCATGCGGATACCAACGAAGTAAAGAATCGGCATCACAATCATGGCAATAAGAGCGAGCTCGGCGTCAATCTTGAGCATGAAACCAAAGGCCAAAACACCAATAGAGCACTGCACGATGATGAGCGGGGCGAACGTTGAGTACATCTGGACGCTTCGAATATCGCTGTTGGCTCGGCTCACCAATTGACCCGACTGCACACGGTCGTAAAAGCTGAACGACAACCACGAGAGATGCTCGTAAATAAGCGAACGAAGATCAGCCTCTACGTTGTACGCGGTATTGAAGACGAACTGGCGCGAAATGAGGCCAGTGATACCCGCGACCAGTGCAAAGACGATGACGGTTATTACTTCGCCGCGAAGAGCAGCGTTGTGGTGAGTCTGCAAGTTGTCAAAGGCGTGGTTCAAAAGATTGGGAACTAGCGTCTGAAAAACCAGCGAAGCGAACGACAGTATTACCGCCGTGAAAAAACTCCATCGGTGTGAGTTGATGACCGGAAGAATTCGTCGCCACCACGGTAGTGACGTATCACGAGAAATTCGAACGCGTGGCCCTTTGTACTTGGAGCGAACGACTGTCCTTTCGGGCCTTTGCTGCAACTCACCTTCGAGTTGAGTCGGGGTCACCACGGCAGAACGCATCGATTCGAGCGTAATGGAGCAGGACAGCGGCATAGTCACGGGCATTACCGCCTCGAGGTTGTCTCGGGCGTATCGTGTTCGCGTGGCGAAACTTCTAGTGGTTGAACATCCTCTAATTGCTGACAAGGTGCGAGAGCTCCGCGACGAGAACACGAAAAACGCAGATTTTTTAAGGCTCGCGGGTGAAATTACGCGTTACTTGACGTATGAGGCTTTTCGCGATGCCCCTACCGTAGAAACGACCGTCGATACGCCGGTGCAAAAGGGTGCGATCGCCACCCGAGTTGACCGTGAGTACGTCATAGTGCCGATTCTTCGCGCCGGACTTGGCATGAGCCCCGCAATACAACAGGTGTTACCACGCCACCGCGTCTGTCTCGTTGGCCTTCGACGAAACGAAGTCACGCTGCAACCGGACGTCTATCTGGACGGACTTCCCGAAGATTTAGCGGACGCCAGCATTGTGCTCTGTGACCCAATGCTCGCGACCGGCGGTTCACTGGTGTGCGTCATCGATATGTTGCGCGAGCGAGGTGCGGGCGAAATAACCGTGCTGTGTCTTATCGCTTCGCGCCAGGGCGTAGCTCACGTACACGAACACCACGGCGACGTCACGATTGCGACGGCGGCACTTGATCCGGTGCTCAATGACGTGGGTTACATCATGCCGGGCCTCGGTGACGCCGGTGACCGCTTGTTTGGCCCTCCCGCTCGCTAGAGCACCAAAAGTGGATGGCCTGGAAGTGCTCCTCTGTGGAAGTACGCGCAGGCTCGTGTGATTCGCGATATTCGAATTACGCGGACCCGCCCTTGTCGACGCGGCGTAGATGGAGCGCCAGGCTCGGGACAAAAAAGGATGCAAGAAAGATAGGCAGGAAGCTTTTTCCGGTGCATCGATATTCGATAATTTGACCTTCGCCCATCTCGATGTTCGTTGCTCGGCTGGAATTTCGACCGTTTCGAATTTGGAGGGTGTGGCTACCGGGTGCCACCGGAATCTCGATGGTGTTGTTCATAGCGACAGCCCCCGAGGGCTGCCCGTCAATGATGATGTCATAGACCCCGCGGCGGACTTCAACGCCAATTGAAGAATGTGTCAGCTTCAGCGTTGCGGTCATCGTCGGTTGTCCTTGCTTAAACGTCGAAGTCGTACTATTAAACCATTATGACCCGCAAAGGATTGGTCGTATTCGGACCTTTGGCTCGAACGACCTGTCAAGCGAATTAACCACGAAACGGCGAAATCCACGTCGGAAGAAGTGATCCCACGTTTTCGGCGAGAGCCTCTTCTATCTGTTGAGCGATATCCAACAAACGCCATTCATCGTGGGGGCGCGCAATTAACGCCAAGCCAATGGGTAAACCGTGTACGAATCCAATTGGTAACGACATGACGGGCCAACCCGCGATCGCCGGGGCCATTGACGCGCAACTCGCGATATTGGGATGACCCCCAACAATAAGGTCACTCTTCCACGCGGGGCCGTAAACCGAAGAAATGATGACGTCGGCTCCCTCAATGCCTGGCACAAGTGCTTGATTGATTGCCCATTCGAGATTTCGTTCGCGCGCCGGTTGGTACTCCGGTCCGGCGCGCCCTTCGAGAGTTAAGGCTTGATCAAAAAAGTCGTGACCGAAAAAAGGCAGTTCGGTCTCGGCGTGAGCGTTTTCGTACGCCACCACATCGGCCAGCGACTTCACACCCGGTCCCGGTCGCCCTTGTAGGTAGGTTCCAAGATCGTCTACGAGTTCGGCGAGCATCACGGTCAGCTCGTCTTGGTACGCCTGAGGGCCAGGCATTGAAACATACCGGTCGACAATGTCAAAGCCCGATGATCGAAGCTGCGAAACCGTCGACGCCACCAGTGAGTCGGCCGCGTCGTGACTGATGACCCAGTTATGCGCGAAGACAATTCGCGCCGCGGATGCATCAGGCGTCGGCGCCTTCGTGGCACTGAGCACGCAGTACAGGCGGGCAACATCACGCACGGTTCTTCCCATCGGTCCGGGACTGTCTTGACTCGCGCTAATGGGCACGACACCTTTCGTGGAAACGGTGCCGACCGTTGGCTTTAGACCCACCACTCCATTCACCGACGCTGGGCAAATAATGGATCCGTCCGTTTCGGTACCAACTGCGAGTGGCGTAAAACCAGCGGCCAATGCAGCTCCTGAACCTGATGAGGATCCGCCTGCTGAGCGGTCAAGCATCCACGGATTACCAACGAGCCCTCCCGTGGCGCTCCAACCGCTCGTCGAGCGACTCGAGCGGATATTTGCCCACTGACTGAGATTGGTTGAGCCAAGAATGATTGCCCCAGCGTCGCGGAGTGACGTTACGAGTGGCGCGTCGTGCGCGGGCCGGCCAATCAGTGCCGTGGACCCCGCCGTGCCAGGAAGTCCCAACACCTCAATGTTGTCTTTGACGAGCACCGGTACGCCGTGAAGGTCGCCTCGACGAATACCAGCGTGTCGTTCGCTGTCTCGTTCGGAGGCCACTTCACGAGCGTCGTCAGCGAGCGCCGCAATCGCGCGAAGTCCAATGCCCGATGAAGGCGGGTCTAGTGCGCGAATGCGATCGAGAAGGGTATCAACGAGCGAAAGACTCGTTAGGGTTCCGTCGTCAAAGGCACCTAAAATTTCGTCGACGCCGAGGTAGGCCCGCTCATGGGAAGGGGCGTGAGGATCTGTCATTTAGGAATCGTAAGAGAAAGCTACGGCAACACAATCGCCGCGGCGAAGCCGTCGTGGCCCTTCAGGCCAACGGTCTGTAAAGCGGTGGAGTGCAGACGAGGGTGAGAGCCGAGGAGTGTGAGAACTTTGCGCGTTCCAATGACGTTGGGATCCGTTGACGACGCATCCAACACCTCACCTTGGCGCACCACGTTGTCGACGATAATGAGTGCGCCGGGTCGACTGAGTGCAATCGCGTGTTCAAGATATGCCGCGTTGCTTGCCTTATCGGCGTCAATGAACGACAAGTCGACGTGGCCAGACACCGTCGGGTCATTGTGCAGTCCTGGCAGCGTATCGAGTGCTGAACCAATGCGGATGTCCACTGCGCGGTCGAGTCCCACCGACGCAAGATTCTCTCGGGCAACTTTGGCGTGGTGAGGTTCAAGTTCGAGTGATATGAGACGTCCACCGTCACCGAATCCTGAGGCAATCCACGCGGCACTGTAGCCAGCGAGTGTGCCAACTTCTAGGGCTACACGAACGTCAAGTAATTCCGTGAGAATCTGGAGGAGGCGACCAAACACTGGAGCCACCTGGATGGGCGGGATGTCTTCAGCGGTTGCTCGCTCGTTGAAGTGGGCGTACGGGTCGTCGCCAAACGTCAGTGTTTGCAAAAGGCGGTCGACGTCAAGTTCGTTTGAGGACATGAACCATGTTTAGGCGAGGTCGATGTTGATGTCAATGGGCAACAATGACGGCTATTTTTCGATTACAAACCGATGTCTTCGTTCCAAAGTTCTGCGTGTTGCGTCGTAAACGTTTGGAGCAGTGTCGTGCAAGCTTCGTCCTCAAGCACGATTATCTCAACGCCCAGTTCTTCAAGCCAGTCGTGGCCCCCGTGAAACGTTGACGCCTCGCCAATGACGACCGCGCCAATATTGAACTGACGAACAAGTCCCGAGCAATACCAGCACGGTGAAAGCGTGGTCACCATGACGCAATCGGGGTAGTCACGTCGACGACCGGCCTTTCGAAAGGCGTCAGTTTCGGCGTGTACGGAGGCGTCATCTTCTTGCACCCGTCGATTGTGTCCCAAACCAAGCAAGGTGCCGTCGCGGTGAAAGAGTGCGGCTCCAATCGGTATGCCGCCTTCGTTTCGCCCGAGAACTGCTTCGTTATAAGCGGTCGCGAGCATGGTTGTGGCGAGATGGTGGTCGAGCGGTGGGCGAGGAGTTGGTGTCACGAAGGTAAGTATGCTCCATGCCCGTGAGTGGTCGCACCTTTTCGGTTGACGTGGGGAGTCAACGTGTCGAACTTCCTCTCGTTGCGTTGAGCGATGAATTGACGCTCGCGCTTCTAATCACGGTCGATATGGGCCTTAATTTTCTGGCCACCGCGGGAAAAGAATTGGCCGATATTCTTCGTCCTTTTGACGTTGACATCGTGGCCACGGTGGCGACGATGGGTATTCCCGTAGCCATTGAAGTTACGCAGTATTTGGAGTTCGACCAGTACGTGGTCTTGCACAAAACGCCCAAAATCCACCTCGCTGACGCAATCAGCGAGCCGGTGCGATCTATAACCACGAAAGGTGAGCAACGCTTGCTTTTTGATCGTGAGCGAGTTCCTTCGGTGAAAGGAAAGCGCGTGGCCATTGTTGATGACGTGGTGTCCACCGGGGCTTCGACCGGTGCAGCCCTTCGGCTTCTGCGTGGCGTTGGCGCCAACGTGGTGGCGGTGGGAACACTCGTGACGGAGGCGTCGCTTTGGCAAGAAGCCCTCGGCGACGATGCACACTTGGTTCACGCGCTCGGTGCGATCCCCGTTTTTCGCCCTGACGGTGACGAACTGGTTGAAGACTGGCACGGTTAGTCCTTTAAACGCACAACGCCCCGAACCGTAGGTCCGGGGCGTTGGCACGTACAAGGTCGTTAAATATTTGGCTCAAGCTCGTGCTGGCGGGCAACTTGCTTTTTCACGTTGCCCGTGGCTTTTTCCAAAATGAAATACAACAAGCCGGCAATAATGATGCCCGTTGGTACAGAAAAGTCGGCACCGCCGTACCAACCAGCCGTACAGGCACCGTGAACAAGATTTCCCGCGCAGGCGCCACCGTAATGATTCGATATCGGCGTCATCCAGTGGAACGGAAAATTAACGGGCGGTGGTGCTTTAGAGAACGCAATGGTGGAACAGACGAGGCCGACGAAGAACGCGATAATCGCGTTCCAGTTGAAGCCACCCATGCCCCAATACAAACCACCCGAGTCCGTGCGCTGTAACTCTGAAGCGTTGTAGCGGTACTTACGCAAGATCCAGTCCATGAGATAGATGCCGAGCCACGGGGCAATCCAGACAATGATCACACCGACGAACTCCTTCATATAGAGGGAGAACGTTGACTGGAATTCAGCCCAGATGGTGAGGCCGCAGGCAATGACACTGTCCAAGATGACTGCTTGGTAGCGCTTCAAGTTCAGTCCCATGGCCTGCAAGGACACGCCCGAGGAGTAAAGGTCCAGCGAGTTAATTCCGAAGAGCTGCACGATGGCCAACAACAAGAAGATCACGACGATCCACGTGGGAATGAAGTGTTGACCGTGAAAGGCTTCAAAGGGATTGGCGCCGTTCCAAATGGTGCTCGTGGAAAGAAAGGTGAACGTGAGTGCGCCAAGCACCATCATGAGCATTTCGGGAATCGCCGTTCCCAAGAAAATCCATCCGACGATGGAACTCTTTTTTGCATCACGAGGTACGTAGCGCGTGTAGTCGTTGCCACACTCCGTCCAGCCGAGACCAGAGAGCGCGAACACGAACGCGAGACCGGCCGAGTAGAGCTCCCATCCACTGCCAAACGACTTGATGTTGGTCGCACCGTGCTGGAAGTCGTAAATAGCGAGCACCAAAAAGATGATGCCGAAAGGAATGATGAGTGAGCGTAGAACTTTCACCATGGTCGCATGTCCCAAGTAGGGCATGACGGCCTGGATAGCAGCCGCGATGACGATGAAGATCACTTTCAAGGGACTCGACACGTGTACGCCAGCGAGTTGGAACAGAACAATGGCGGCACCAACAATCAAGATGAGGCCCTCGGTCTCAAAACCCAACTGTGTGACCCAGTTAAAGAAACTCACCAAACGTGATCCTCTGGTACCAAACGCCGCTCGACTAATTGCGAATGCCGCCGTACCAGTTTCTGGACCTTGCAATGAGGCAACACCCAAAAGAAAGAAGGAAAGATTCCCAATGATGATGAGGCTCAGGGCTGTCCAAAAACTGAAGCCAAATCCCATGAGCAGCGCCCCGTAAACGAAGTACTCGACGTTGATTGCCGAGCCCGTCCACAAGGCGCCAATATTGCGTGGCGTGGCCCAGCGTTCTGATTCGGGAACGAAGTCAATTCCTCGCCGTTCTATATGAAACGCTTGATCTTCCTCAGGAAGATCCGCGCTTGGATCCATAGTTAATGACACTCAAGTCCTCCCTTTTTGTCATCACGCCCGAGCCCGTAGGGTCCTTGCGATGGTCGTCAGTATTGCGCAACAGTGCTTAGGGGCGGTGAATTTGCGACAACTATTAACAATTCGGGCCGTTATTGCTCGGCCTAATCGTTGATACCACTCGCACGGTGAAATCGGAACAGATCTCTCCACATCTGGGCCAAAACCGAAACTTTGAATTTCTTCGATTTTCCAATAGTTTGACTTGCGCCGGTCGCCAGAGTTGCTAAGTTCACGTGAGATGTAAATGGGGTGAGGGGGCACAAGGCCTTCTCTCCTAGGGGAAAATTGGGGGACGTATGTCAAGCAAGCTCGATCGTCGATCGTTCTTAACTCACTCTGCGGCAACGGTTGGTGGAATTGCTCTCGCCGGAACCGTTGTTGATGACCTATTGGCACCAGCCGCTGGTGCGGCAGTAGGCATCGGAACGGGCGCACCAAAGCTCGGCGGCACAATAAAGATCGGTGTCCTTTCGGAGCAGCCCGACCCTCAGACTTTCAGTGGTGCACAAGGAAAGCTGGACGCTGCTGGGTTCACTGTTGCCAACGTGGTCTATGACTCACTGTTTGTTACGTCCGCTAACGGTAAGGCTTGGTTGCCGTACCTCGCACTTTCGGCCACACCGAGTGCCAATTACACCGAGTGGACCGTTGCCCTTCGACAGGGAATTACGTTCCACGACGGCACTCCGTTCAACGCCGCCGCCGTTGTCGCTAACTTCGCCGCTGCGTTTGCCAATGCCACTGTTGGTCTTGCTATTAAACCCTTAATTAAGTCGGTGACCCAACCGAACCCAGCGGACAACTACACGGTGCTCTTTACAATGGTTCTGCCGTTTGCGACCTTCCCGACCAACTTGGCCGAGTCGCAGATTGCCTATATCGCTGCACCTGCGGCACTCGCGACTCCGTCGTACCCCGTTGGTACCGGACCCTTCAAGTTCCAGAGTTGGGTGCTCAACCAGCAGAGTACATGGACGAAGAACGAGCACTACTGGCGCAAGGATGCCGCGGGACGTAAGTTGCCATATCTGAACTCCGTTGAGATCAAGCCAATTGTTGACGACACCGCTCGATTCCAGGCCCTGGAAAGTGGCTCCATCGATGCAATGATTTCCCAGTTTGGTCCCGTCATTAAGCAGATGCTCAGTACCCATGGCATCGTGGGCACTACTGGCGAGGCGGAGCCGCTTGACCCTCCGGTCAGCAGCATTATCTTGAACGTGGCCGGCAAGGACTACACGGGGCACACCGGTGCCGTCAATCCATCGACGGGCCAGTACGACCACACACTGACGTCAGTACTTACCGACATCCGGATTCGCCAAGCGTGTGCTTACGCGATTAACCGAACCCAGTACAACAGCGTCGTTGACGATGGAGTTGGCACTGCGGCAAACGGAATCTATCGTCCGACTTCGCCGTTCTACCGGAATCCCGGCTACCCGTCGTACAACCCAACCGAAGCCAAGAAGCTCGTGAAGGCGTACAAGAAGGCCAAGGGCGTGTCGAAGGTTTCCTTCGTCATTGACATCGTGGGATCTTCCTCAGCCGGAATTACTGGTTTTGAATTTATTCAGAGCCAGTTGGCAGCCGTGGGTATTGAAGTGACGTCACGACCGCTGCAGCAGTCGGTGCTGATTAACGACAAGATCCTGAAGACCTACGAAGCGTCAGCATGGAACCAGTTCGGTGGAACGACTCCGTCGCTTAACTACGTCTGGTTCAACAGTGGCAACTTCGTGAACTTCGCGCAAAATGCCGACCCCGTCTTGCAGGCAGCTATGCAAGCAGGTCTCGCTGCACCGCAAGGTTCCGCAGCGTTCATCGCTAACTGGGCCAAGGTCAATACGCAACTCGGTAAGGACATCCCGTACCTGTGGTTGGACAACACGGTGAACGCGTGGGCCTTTAAGTCGAACGTGCAGAACTGGGCCGGCGGTACAGCAGCCGACGGGAAAACCAAGATTCTCAACCCCGACGCGGGTGACATTCGTGTGACTGAGGTCTGGATTTCATAACTTCGCTGCGCGAAGTAAGAAATTCAAATTAAATCTGCTCTGCGTGTACGCGCGTGCGACTTAGTTTTTCCTAGGAGTTGCTAAGTTCACGCGTGTACACCAGTTGTTGAGATTCTCGAAATCTCACTTCGCACGAAAGCAGATCAGTATGTCGAGCACGCTTAATCGCCGGTCGTTTCTAACTCATTCGGCGGCCACGGTCGGTGGTATTGCCCTCGCGGGTTCAGTAGTCGACGAAATTCTGGTTCCCGCAGCGGGCGCCACGACTGGCATCGGAGTCGGTGCTCCAAAAATCGGAGGAACGCTTCGCGTCGGTCTGCTTTCGGAGCAGTCGAGCAATCAAACGTTCTCCGGGGCCCAAGGCAAGCTCGACTCGGCTGGTTTCACACTCGCCAACACGGTTTTCGACCCGCTCTTTGTCACGCCCACCAGCGGCAAAGGATGGCTTCCTTATTTGGCACTCTCGGCCACGCCCAACGCCAACTACACCGAATGGACGATTGTGCTTCGACGAGGCGTTGAGTTCCACAATGGGACACCGTTTAACGCGGCGGCCGTCGTTGCCAACTACAAGTCAGCGGCCGCCAATGCCACGGTGGGACTTGGTATCGCGCCACTAATTAAGGACGTCACCCAACCGAATCCTGCTGATAATTACAGCGTTCTGTACACCCTGCAGTTGCCGTACACAACGTTCCCCGTCAACCTCTCCGAGCAGCAGATTGCTTACATGGCCGCACCATCGGCGCTCGCTGGTCCGAGCAACCCGATAGGCACCGGACCGTTCAAGTACAAGAGTTGGATTTTGAACGAGACCTCGACGTGGGTAAAGAATGCGAAGTATTGGCGCAAGGACGCTGCTGGTCGCAAGTTACCGTACCTCAACGAAATTGAATTCAAGGTGATTGTTGATGACACTGCTCGATTTGAAGCCTTGCAGAGTGGATCAATTGACATGATGCTCACCGAAGCTGGTCCGGTCATTAAACAAATGTTGAACACGCGAGGAATTGTTGGTATCACCGGTGAAGCTGAAGCACGCGACCCCGCGAGCGACTGCATTATGTTGAACGTTGCGGGTAAGGACTACACCGGTCAGTCCGGCGCGGTGAACCCTTCGACACTGCAATACGATCACTCGCGTCGATCTGTACTTACGGACATTCGTATCCGTCAAGCCTGCGCTTACGCGATAAATCGAAATCAGTACCTGTCGGTGGTTGACGGAGGAGTTGGCTTCACGATGAACGGAATCTATCGTCCGGCTTCGCCGTTCTATAAGAACCCGGGATACCCTTCGTACAACCCAGCTGAAGCGAAAAAGCTCGTGGCCGCGTACAAGAAGGCGACCGGGGCCACAAAGGTCTCATTCGTTCTCGACATTGTTGGATCTTCTAGTGAGCAAATCACTGAATTCGAATTCATCCAGAGTCAATTGGCCGCGGTGGGGATTGAAATCACTTCACGCCCGGTGCAGCAGTCGGTGCAAATCAATGGGGCAATTCTCAAGACCTACGAGGCAGTCACCTGGAATCAGTTCGGTGGAACGGAACCATCGCTCAACTTTGTGTGGTTCGATTCGGGCAACTTCTTGAACTTTGCCCAGAATGATGACCCGGTCCTTACGAAAGCGATGCTCACCGCCATGGCGGCGAAGCCCTACTCGGCTTCGTACATCAGCAACTGGGCCAAAGTGAATACGCAACTCGCCAAAGACATCCCCTATCTGTTCATGGCCGCAACCGTCTACGCGTGGGGTGCGAAAACCACCGTGCAGAACTGGGCTAAATCAACGGCCGCTGACGCTAAGACGGCAGTTCTTAACCCCGACGCCGGCGCCATTCGACTCACGGAGACCTGGATTAGTTAGGCGTTCGTTCGTTCGCGTCGTGGCGAGTTGAGATTTCCTTTCGTGTGTCGCCACCACCAGAACGTCGAGAGCGCGCACGACGCCGAAAGCAGTGCAATCGCGGTAAAGGGAAGCGAGTGCGCTCGCGAAAAGAGCACGCCCGACACTGCAGCGGAACCCGCGAGTGCGGCCGTGTTTGCGGTTGACGAGATGCCTTGACGTCGACTGAGTTCTCGATTCTCCGCGCCTTCGGTGAGTAGCGACTGGATGGACGGAACCGAAAGTGCGGCGCCAATGGATTCAATCGGGCCAACAATTAACAACGTGTTGGGACTCGCAAAATGTGGATAGAGCGACAAGAAAAAAGCGCTGCTCAGCATTCCCGCGAGCGCAATGTAACGGCGGTTGCCGTGGTCACCGAGCCAACCACCAAGCGGGCTTAAGGCCACCCAGGGAATAGCGAAGAAGGTCCAACTCAGTCGGATCTGCAGCGTGCTCGCGTGGCGAGCGTGCATGAGCAAAGTCCAGCACGCTTCGTAGACGCCAATGGCGAGACCGGACGATATCGCCGCAAACACTGCACCAATAATTTGCGAATTCCACTGAAGTTTTGGCAGCGGCGTGGGGTCAAAGGCCTTGTCACCAAGATTGGCGCGAACTGCTTGGCTCGAAGCCAAAAGACTGGCTACTCCCGTCGCAAGAAAGGCCCAACCCAGATCTTTCACCGACGCGAGCGAACCCAATAAGGGCCCCACAGCAATTCCCAAGAGTTGTGCCGCAAGGATTCGAGAAACCGCTCGACCTCGTTCCTTCTCGGGAAAAAGTGCAGCCACTGCCGAAAACGTCGCAACTTCAACAGCGCCGGCGGCAGAACCCTGCACCGCGCGCGTCAATGCAAACCACGGCGCGCTTATGGGGAGCAAATACGTAGCGCTCGCAATGCCGTACGCGACGAGTCCGGCGATGAGCACGGGACGTCGACCAAATTTGTCCGCGAGGTGACCAAGGAAGAACTGCGTAACTATGCCCGCGACGAAAAAAGCGGCCATGATGAAACCAATGACTGATGGTGTTCCTCCTCGATGTTCGAGAAAGAGAGGCAGCAGCGGTAGACCAAGCGTTGCCCCTATCCACTGGATGGCCACGATGATCGTGAGGCTATTGAGGGTGCTACGTGGCGACGTTGCCGGCATGGCACCACGCTATCTTTGGTCCCGTGGTGCACGAGTCAATCCCAACAAAATGGTGGGTAACAGGTTGCTCTGGTTCGGGAAAATCAACTTTGGCTCGACATCTTGCGTCGCAACTTGACCTTTCGTACCACGAACTTGACGCAACGTTTCACCAACCAGCGTGGACGACGATACCGGAGAAAGAATTCGTGCGTCGCGTAAAGAATTTCGTGGCGGGCGATGCCTGGATTGTGGACGGAAACTACCGTCAGGTGCAAGAAGTCGTCTTCGAGAATGTTCAGGTCATCGTGGCATTTGATTTATCGCGTTCCACCATTATGCGACGCGTCGTACGGCGCACAATAAATCGCGCGTGGCACCGTCATGAATTGTGGAATGGCAACCATGAAAAGGTTCGGAACTTGTTTGCCTGGGACCCTGAAAAGTCAATCATTCGCTGGGCCTGGACCAGCTACCACCGTCGCGCCGAACACGCCGCGTGGCTTGAAAAAATCGCCAAAGAACGAGACATTCGTTTCCTTCGAGTGCAAAGTACCCGTCCGACGAGTGAAGTTGCTGACCACATTTTTAGAGAATTGGAATTCGCTTCGTAGGATGAGGTCATGGACTTAGACCTGAAAAATCGTACGTATTTGATTACTGGCGGTACCGATGGGCTTGGTCTCGCACTCGCTTCAACGCTCATTCGCGAAGGAGCATCGGTGGCCGTGTGTGGTCGCGACGACGATCGACTTGGAGCGGCGCAACAACAACTCGGCTCTAACGCGCTTTGCTTTAAGGCGGACGTCACCAGGGAGACTGATGTTGATGGTTTCATTGACGCCACGCTGGAACGGTTCGGCCAACTCGATGGAGCCGTCAACAACGCAGGTCGCTCGGCGGGTTCACCGGTTGCTTCTTCCAACGACCAAGTGTGGCGCGATGACTATGAACTAAAAGTGATTGCCGCGCTGCACGTATGTCGTCGAGTTTTACCCGAACTCGAAAAAACGAACGGTGCCATTATCAACGTGTTAGCAATTATGGCGCGTTCGCCCCAAGCCAACTCCACTCCCACCACTGCCTCGAGAGCGGCGGGTTTGGCGCTCACCAAGGCATTGGCAAACGAGGTCGGACCTAAGGGGATTAGAGTAAACGCGATTTTGATTGGGCTCATTGAGTCGGGACAGTGGGCGAGGCGAGCGCGCGAAGCCAATGTGAGTGACCAAGACTTCTACACAATGATTGCGTCGTCACAAACCATCCCGCTGGGACGAGTTGGCAAGTCGCAAGAATTTGCGGACCTCGCCGCGTTCTTGCTTTCGCCCCGCGCAAGTTACATCACGGGCGTTGGCATCAGCATTGATGGCGGGATGTCGCCGGTTATCTAATTACCGCAACGCAACGGCGATGGCGGCGAAGTGGCAGCCCGCACCAACAATGGTGAAGGCGTGAAAAAGTTCGTGATAGCCAAAAACGCGTGGTGACAACTTGGGACGTTTTGCACCGTAGGCCACGGCCCCAATTGAGTACGCCAAACCACCAGCGATAATGAGCGCGAAACACAGCGGTCCGCCGCCTCGATAAATTTGAGGCATCACAATCACGGCGGCCCAACCCACGAGCAAGTAGGGGATGGTGTTGACCCACTTTGACGCGTGAAGAGCGAGTTGACGAATGGCGATACCGACGAGTGCACTCACACCAATAATCAGCAACAGGACCAATCGGATATTGCCGTGCATTGTCAGTCCCGCAATGGCCAGGTAACTGCCACCAATCGCTAGAAAAATCGCCGAGTGATCGGCGCGCTTCATTCGTTCACGCCCAGCCGGGCTCCAATTGACGATATGGAAGGACGCGCTCGTTGCCATCATGGATCCCACGCCAACGAGGTAGCAAAGCACCCACGCCACCTGCTCGGGTGAGCGAGTACGAACAAAAAGGATGGGTGAACACGCCAAAAGTACAAAAAAACCACCGAAATGCAGCCGCCCGCGCCACAGAGGCTTCACCGTTGCTGGGCTGTCCAATGACACACTCACGCTCCAACCTTATGGCGCTAAAACAACCCGCATTCGCCAATTATTAAGAAGCCAAGAGCCACGTAGACAAACGGCGTCAAGTGGCGGGCGTAACGCTGTCCCCAGGCAATGATGCGAGGGCGACTCGCCAGTTTCTTCGCCAGTAGGACGAGCAGCATTTCGAGCAGGAAAAACACCGCCGCGGTCTCGAGGCCCTTCGTCACGCCAGCGGCGCGAAGTAGCGGCGTCCACACCGCAATGTTGTCACCGCCCAACGCAACGGCGACCAAAAATGTCGTCGTCGCACCTCGCTTAAAAACGGGGCCAACGTCGTCGTTGCGGTGTCGCCAGGCAACGACGCCCAACGTGAATGGCGCCAATGCCAAAATCGCCACCCACTTCAGTGGAATCGAGGAGAGCGCGCTACCGACCCCGGCAGAAATGGCCACGAGACCCATGATTCCGGCGATGTGCGCTCGACCAATCCGCTGAAAGGCCTTGGCGTCCGTGAGGGCCAGTTGCGCCGCGAGCGCAAAGAAATTGTCAAACGTGGTGCCAACGAATGCGGCCGCGGCGACCGCGATAGTCGTCACGAGTGCGGGCACGCTGCGACTCTATCCCTTTAAGGAATTTTGGCTAAGCGGTAAGGTGGACAGACCGCTTTGAAGCAATGTGTGGAGAACATGATGATTCGCCAGGTACAGCCACCGACGTCGACGCAGCTCGAAGACGCGCGTCGGGTTATTGCCGACTATCTGGAACCCACACCCACGGTCACGCTGATGCTTCGTGGTCGACCAGTGGCCACCAAAATGGAGAGCTTCCAACCCACCGGCGCTTTCAAAATTCGAGGCGCCCTCAGTGCGCTCGACGCAGCGCGACGCGACGATCCTGGTGGTGCGGTCATTACGTCCTCGGCGGGTAACCACGGACTGGGGATCGCCCACGCCGCACAACTGCTCGGTATGCGCGCCACGGTCGTGGTGCCGACAAACGCGTCGGACGCCAAAATAAAAAAACTTCGCAACTACGACATTGAACTCATCCAGGCCGGCACCTCTTACGACGGTGCCCAAGCCCACGCGAAACAGTTAGCGGACGAACGATCGTTGCATTTCGTATCACCGTTTAATGACACGTACGTCATTGCCGGGCAAGCCACGGCATTTTTTGAAATGCTGCAGCAAGCTCCCGAAATGGAGCACGTCGTGATTTCGGTGGGTGGTGGTGGGCTTCTGTCGGGGTTCTTACTCGCGCGTCGTGAGTGCAATCGTGACGACATTGAAGTGACCGGCGTGCAACCCGAACGAAGTTCGTCGCTCTATCACGTACTACGCGGCATGAAAATGAGCGACGTTGTTCACCAGCCCACGATTGCCGACGGGCTCGCCGGTGGCGGTGACGAAGATTCGGTGACTAATGACATCGTCGCTGAGAACAAGGTTCCGATTGTTCTCGTACCGGAAAAGGAAATTCGTTCCGCGGTTCGAGAAGCGGCGCTGCAAAACGGCGTGGTTCTCGAGGGATCGGCCAGCGCTTCCTACGCGGCCATTACGAACAATTTGATTAACGATAAGGAGCGTCGCGTGGGTTTCGTAGCGTGTGGTCGAAATATTTCTGAAGAACTCTTGCTCGAGATTTTGCGGGAATCTGACTAGAACAATTGCTGGGGCTCTTCAGGTTCAATGAGTTCGGGACCATCGTTTCGAACCGAGCCCACTGCTTTTGAGACACCGTGGTGTCGAAGAGTCCCCTTGGGCGCGGGTCGAAGCATTGCGGCGCGCTCTGCTCGATGATCTTCTTCTAGATCAAGCCACGACGCGATTTCGTCGCGTTCAAAAATGACGGGCATCCGGTCATGGATGCCATTGATGTCCTCACTGGGCGTGGTGGTTATCACGGTGCAGGTTTGCACGAGCGGGGCGTCATCGGGGAGTGTGGGGTCTCGCCAGAATTCGTAGAGACCGGCGAGCAACAGCAAGTCATCGTCCGTACGCGAGAAATAATTCGGCTGCTTGTTTTGTCCCTCACGGTGGTCCCATTCGTAGAATCCGTCAACCGGAATCACGCAGGGGCGCCGTGCAAAGGCGGTTCGAAACGAAGGCTTTTCCGCCACGGTTTCGCCGCGCGCGTTAAAGAGACGATTCCCAATCGCTGGGTCTTTGGACCAACTTGGCACGAGTCCCCATTTGTATTGGTCGAGCACGTTGCCAGTGCTCTCAGTGTGCAGGGCGAAGAGACGTCGTTGGGGCCCCACGTTCCAGCTCGCTCGGCCCTCAGGGTCAATGCCCGCGGCCAGGGTTGCTTCGAGCAGTCGCGCAATGCGGGCGGGGGGCGTAAATAGAGCAACTCGGCCACACATAGCCCCTCCTTTCCCCCAACGATAGGTGCATTGGCGCATGTAACGCCCACTGTGTACAGTTACGAACGTATGTTCGCTTTTTCTCAAAATCGCCCAGAATTACCGGCTTCTCTCGCCGCCAAAGTTCGACCCGTGGCGGCGGCCTCGAGTCGCAAAATTCCGGTGGACCCCTCGTGGGAGCAAATCCTGCCCGAACACGGACTGCGACGCGGCAGCACGGTCTGTGTGGAGGCGGCTCCGGGCACGGGCGGCCTCACCCTCGCGCTCAGTTTGTTGAGCGGTCTTAGCGCCAGTGAACACTGGTGCGCGGTCGTGGGCGTTGATGATCCCGGTGTTGTGGCAATGGTGGACCTCGGCATTGATTTACGTCGCGTGTTGTTCGTACCGCGCCCTCGAGGAGCGTGGGCCGAGTGCGCGGCTGATTTACTCGACGGCGTTGACGTGTTGGTGGTGCGTCCGCCCAGTCGCCCCGCACTCGCGTCGGCGCGACGACTCATGAGTCGCGTGCGTGAACGCTCGACCGTGCTCATTGTCCTCAGTGAACCCAACGCGCAGTGGCCTTTGCCGGTTGATCTGACGTTGGAAATAACGAAGGCGCAGTGGAACAGTTCGTCGCGTCTCACAACGCGTACGGCAACGGTTCGCGTCTCGGGTCGAGGAAGTGCGCGACGAATGATGGAATATGCCATTGATCTTCCGTCGTCAACGGGTCGGGTACTCGCGAGCTAGTCGTGGAACGACTACTCGTTTTATGGTTGCCGTCACTCGCGAGCGAAGGTGCCGATGGTGCCAACGCTCGTCAGTACCTCACGCTTTTTCAAGAACTACGCGCACTGTGTCCGTTCGTTGAACCAATTCGATTTGGCGTCTTTGCTTTACCCGTTCGCGGCCCCAGTCGTTTTTTTGGTGGTGAAGAGGCGGTACTGAACATTGTTCGAGAGACCGTTGTACGCATTATTGATATAGCGCCGTATCTCGGCATTGCTGATGGGCTCTTCGCTGGTGAAGCCGCCGCTCGTGCTCACCTCGTGGTGCCGGTGGGTCACACCATGAATTTTGTACGGTCGCTTCCGCTCAGTGCGCTCGGTCGCGACGATCTCGCCACGGTGGGTCGCCGCTTGGGAATTCACACGGTGGGCGAATTCGGTGATTTGCCAGTTGCTCGCGTTGGCGAACGATTCAATCGCCACGCGCTGCACGTGCACCGAGTGGCACGGGGTGAAGAAAGTGAATTACTCGGTCAACGTGATGCGCGTATGGAGCAACGCCTGCGAACCTTGTGCGGCGATGACGACGTCCGCGCCGCACAGTCGGGGTTTTTTGGTGAACGCCGTGGTCACGATCTTCGCGCCACCACCGCGGCGCACCGGGTGCGAGAACGACTCGGACCCGACGGTGTTCTTCGGGCTCACGTTCGTGGCGGCCGTGCGCCACAAGACCGAGTGGTACTACTTCCCTGGGACGCTCCCACGCCTACGACCACCAACGAGGCCGAACCTTGGCCGGGGCAGTTACCCGCCCCGACGCCCGCGACGGCCTTTCGCCATCCCGTCACCGTGGGGCTCTTGGACGCTTCTTCACGGGCGGTGTGTGTTGACGCGCGAGGACTCTTGAGCGATACCCCGACGCAACTGGTTTTTCGAGCAGGTGCTTCCCAGGCCATTACGTGGTTCGCTGGTCCCTGGCCGCAGATTGAGCGGTGGTGGAGCGCGCGTCGGCGCCGCGCTCACGTACAAGTCGTGCTCGCAACGAATCAGGCGTTTTTGCTGTACGCCGAAGGTGGTTCGTGGTGGCTCGCGGGAATTTACGACTGATGGCCACGTACGGCGAACTACACGCTCATTCGGGATTTAGCTTTCTTGACGGGGCGAGCGATCCCGAAGAACTCGTGGCCGAAGCCGTGCGCTTGGAATTATCGGGACTCGCGCTGACTGATCACCACGGTCTTTACGGCGTGGTTCGCTTCGCGCAGGCGGCGCGCGCACTGGGTCTGGCGAGCGTTTTTGGCGCGGAGATTACCCTCGCCGGTAACGACGACCGCGTGGGGGTGGCTGATCCATCCGGTGAGCATCTGGTCGTACTCGCCCGTTCGCCCGAAGGGTACCGCCGGCTCTCGACGATGCTCGCCGAGGCGCACCTTCGTCGTGGCGAAAAGGGCGCGCCGCGGTGCACCCTTGATGAACTCGCCGAAGCAGCGGGCGAGTGGTTCATCTTGACGGGTTGTCGAAAGGGCCCACTCACCCGAGCGCTCTACGAAAGTGGGCCATCGGCCGCCGCCAAACGCCTCGATCACTTGACGAGCGTGTTCGGACGCGACGCCGTTGCGGTAGAGATATGGGATCACGGCACGCCCGAGGACATTGCTCGAAACGACGCGCTGGCAGAAATTGGCACGCTGCGTCACGTGCCCATTGTTGCTACGGGCAACGTGCACTACGCCACCCCCTCGGGGTTCCAGCGCGCCAGCGTGCTTGCGGCTATTCGAGCTCGACGCACGCTGGACGAACTCGAGGGCTGGCTGCCGTCGTCGCCCATGGCGTGCTTGCGTAGTGACGCGGAACAGCGTCGCCGATTTGCTCGTTGGCCCGGCGTGGTGGATCAGGCCGGTGAACTCGCTTGCGCCATGGCGTTCGACTTACGTCTCGTAGCTCCGCGACTACCTGATTTTTCGACCCCCGACGGACTGAACGAGCAGGGTTATCTCGAACAACTCGTCGAGCGCGGCGCGACGTTGCGTTACGGGCCACGAACGGAGGAACGTGTTCCGGGCGCTTGGCGACAAATCGATCACGAACTAAAGGTCATTGGCGACTTGGGGTTCGCCGGTTATTTTCTCATCGTTTGGGATATAACGGAGTTTTGTCGACGAGAGAATATCTACTGTCAGGGAAGAGGTTCAGCCGCGAACTCGGCGGTGTGTTTCTCACTGGGCATTACGAACGCCGACGCCGTCAGCCTCAATCTTTTCTTTGAACGGTTTTTGTCACCGGCGCGCGATGGCCCGCCGGACATTGACGTCGATATTGAATCCGGACGACGAGAAGAAGTCATTCAATACGTCTACGAACGCTACGACCGACGCCACGCCGCGCAGGTGGCCAACGTCATTACGTATCGTTCGCGCTCGGCTCTTCGCGACGTGGGGCGTGCGCTCGGTTACAACGAGAAAGAAGTGGCGAGTTTTTCCAAGGGTGTGGAGCGCTACGGCGACCTTCGAGAAGCTTCGAACGTGGTCAATCACGTGCCGAGTCTGGTTCGTGAACTCGCAAAAGAGCTGCAGAACCGACCACGTCACCTGGGTATCCACTCGGCGGGCATGGTGATCTGTGATCGACCGGTTATTGAAGTGTGTCCGGTGGAGTGGGGTCGCATGCCGGGCAGAAGTGTTCTGCAGTGGGACAAGGATGATTGCGCCGAAATTGGCCTCGTGAAGTTCGACCTGTTGGGTCTGGGCATGTTGGACGCGCTGCACCGCGCGGTGGACGCCGTTCGCGAGTTTCACGGCGTCAGTCTCGATCTGGGTAAGTTGCCTCAAGAAGACGCGGTGTACGACTTGTTGTGCAACTCGGACACCGTTGGTGTTTTCCAGGTGGAGTCACGAGCACAAATGGCGACGTTGCCGCGCGTACGACCACGATGCTTTTACGACCTCGTTATTGAAGTTGCGCTTATTCGGCCGGGCCCCATTCAGGGAAACGCCGTGAATCCGTATATTCGCCGTCGACGTGGTGACGAACCAGTGACGTACATGCATCCACGACTGGAACCGATTCTTCGTCGAACACTCGGCGTGCCGTTGTTTCAAGAACAACTCATGGAGATGGCGGTCGCCGTGGCTGGCTTTTCACCGGCCGAGGCCGACGAACTTCGCCAAGCTATGGCCGCCAAACGTTCCGAGATTCGTATGGTGAAACTCAAGAGTCGTTTCTATGCCGGTATGGCCGAGAACGGAATTACCGGCGAGAACGCCGACCATCTCTATCAGGCACTCGCGGCGTTTGCCAATTTTGGTTTTCCCGAGTCGCACTCGGTTTCCTTCGCGCACCTCGTGTACTGCTCGGCGTGGATCAAGCACCATTATCCAGCGGCGTTCCTCGTTGCGCTGTTGAACGCGCAACCACTGGGTTTTTGGTCACCCCAGAGTTTGGTTGCCGACGCGCAACGTCACGGTGTGCACGTCCTTCGTCCCGACGTCAATTGCTCAAAGGTCGGAGCGTGCCTCGAGAACAACAACGACGAGGCGTGGGTGCGTCTTGGTCTTCGTGGTGTGCGTTCTGTTGGCACGTCACTGGCGCAGGCCATTGTCGATGGCGCACCGTGGCGCGATAGTGAAGATCTCGTGCGACGAGCTGGTGCACAGCAACAGCATCTCGAAGCACTGGCGTCCGCCGGAGCACTGGACTGTTTTGGCTCGTCTCGTCGAGCACTCACGTGGTCGGCGGGCGCCGCGGCGCAGGGCACTCCCGATCGCCTTGCGGGTGTGGTGACGGGAAGTACCGCGCCGCAACTTCGCGCGCCTTCGGAACTTGAACGTGTGGCGGATGATCTTTGGTCAATGGGACTCACTCCGGACGCGGGAGCTATCGCAATTGTTCGTCCGTTGCTTGATCAGCGTGGTGTCGTGAAGGCGAGTTCGCTTCTAGCGGCCGAGAGTAAGCGCGTGAGCGTTGCGGGAATCGTGACGCACCGTCAACATCCCGAAACAGCTCGCGGAGCAGTTTTTATTAACTTGGAAGACGAGACCGGTCACGTCAACGTCATTTTCTCCAAAGGCGCGTGGGCTCGTTGGCGAGAGACGGCTCGACATTCTCCGGCGCTGGTGGTGCGGGGAAGTTTGGAGCGAGGACAAGGAACGCTCGCCCTGTTAGCGGAGTCGGTAGAGGCTCTCGAAATTAGAGCACTCGCGCCACCGTCCAGGGACTTTCGTTAGCGCGGCACCGTCGCGAGTTGACCCGCGATAATGTCGCGATCTTCATCATCGCCAATGGCGTCCACCAACGCCTTCGCTGTTTCTCGCCACTGTTCTCGCAGTGTTTCGTCACCCGCCGCCGCGTACGCCCGCGCGAGACCTTCGGCGACACTCGCGCTTAACCAATCGTCGACCGCAGCACCATTTGCAGCTTCGAAAGCGCGTCGCGCAAAAAGAACCGCGAGGTCTCCAAAGTCAGCAGCGCTCGCGGCGCGAGAAATCATCCAATCAGCACAAATATGTTGCTGCGCTTCGCCAACGGATAGCCAGTGGTAACGCGACGTGAAGGCGTACGTCAGCAACGTCGCGATCTGATCCGACGTGCCGTCAAAGGACTCAAGAATTTCCCAGCACTCGTTATAGAGTTTTGCCGCAAGCGAGCGTTCTTCGCTTTTTTCCATGGGATGGACTGTAATACCTGAGTAAAACAGCCAAAGTAGGGCCGGTAGGCTGAATGAGTGGAAGCACGCAAACGCCTCTTGGCCATCATTATTGGTGTTGTCGCATTCGCGCTCACGGTGACGGGCATCGTCATTGCCGCGACGGATCCCAACCCCTCGGGAGTACCCAACGATACGTTGGCGCTGAACGGCTACCCACCTAAGACTGCCACGTTGCTCGTCACCGTCAATACCGGCGGCGCCTACGAAGTCTCGGCCAAAGTCAATATCAATTTCGTCACGAATGCACTAAGTGGGCAAGTCGACATTCCGGCTGGCTTTTCGACGACGTCGCTCAATTTTTTGATGCTCAAAAACAAGTTGTACGTCGGTCTTCCAAATTTTGCTGGGCTGCTGGGAGCATCGTGGTTGTCGACCAGTTTGTCGACACCAAACCTCTTCGGGCTTTCACTCGAGATGACGAAACCTGATCTCGCTCTCATAACGGCCTACACCAGTTCGAGCATTTCGCACAATGGCTTCTACACCACGTACTCGTACAAACAACTCGACAGTTCGCTCGGTATTGGGCTTAGTTTGCCCATTGCCGTTCCCAAGAGGGCTACTGCGCACTATTCGATCACGGTAGGCAAGCAGGGCGAAGTTGTCGGCGCATCGTTTGGTTGGACCTCGAAGCAGACCGATGTGACCGTTACCGCCAAGGTGCTTGCGTATAACCAGCCTGTTCACATCGTCGCCCCGAAACCCGGTGACGTGAAGCCGCTGTCGTCGGCTAACACGAAGAAGGTATTGGGAGCAAACACCGGTTCGCTTGGTGGCCTACTTTCCTCGAGCGGCCTCTCGTCGCTTTAAGTTTTCTTCGGGAATTACCTCTAACGAGCGTCAGATTGGCCCAATTATTACAACTACGGGCATGTATTCATTACTGGTCACTTCTCGGGAGAGTCACAATCAGTTCCATTGCACTTTGATTTGTCCGTTAGATTGACGCTCGTGCCATCTGCGCTACGAAACTGTGATCGCGCTTTAAGACGCGGTTGGATCAGTTTGGCTCGAAGCAGTGAAATTACGCAACGACCGGCATCGTTTCGTTTACTTGGCGAGAACTACGTGGCGTTCCGTGTGGCATCCGGCGACATGCGTGTATATCGCGACCAATGTCCTCATAGACTCGCTCCTCTTTCGCTCGGTACTTGTGAGAACAACGTGCTGCAATGCGCGTATCACGGATGGCGCTTTGACGAATCTGGTCGATGCATCGAAATTCCGGCCTTGGGATCTGCAGCAACAATTCCTCCAAAAGCCGTGCTTAACTCGCCCGCTCGGGTTGCGGAGTCACATGGCATGGTTTTTGTTGCTCTTGATGAGCCGTTGATGCCACTTCCCTTGATTGAGGCAGCGAATAATCCGTCGTACATGAAGGGGGACTTGCCGGTGTTCACTGCACGAGCAAGCGCGGGGCTGCTCGCCGACAATTTTCTTGATATGGCTCATTTCCCTTTCGTTCACGTGGGAACGTTTGGTGAGGGTGAAGCGAAAGAGGTACCCAATTACAAAGTGCAAAGAGATGGCTTTACGTTTGAGGCTTCGTACGAACACCAATTTGCCAATCGGGAAGATCCGGGCGTCGATGCCGGCATTCGACCTTTGGTGCAAACTCGCCGTCTTACGTATCGATACCACGCGCCGTTCCACTTGGAGTTGGAAATTGAATTTTTGGACGCTGGTGGAACCAACGTGATTGGTTTCTTCTTGACGCCCGAGGACGACGAACATGTGCGAATTTATTCTTCGTTATGGCGAAATGACCTTGAAGGTTCGTTGGAGCGTATGGCCGACGCGATTGACTTTGAAGTCCGCGTGGTAAATGAAGACTTGCGACTTCAGTCACGTTACGAAGATTTAGCGTTGCCACTCGAGAGTACGGCCGAACTCCACACAAGAGCGGACAAGATAACGCTCGAACTTCGACGAGTTCTTCACGATTTTGTGGCGGCCGCGAATGCCTGAGGAGCGCCGCGAACCCCGCTGGCCGGCCTCACTCGCTCTTCTCGTCTGCGCTGGTCTTTACGTCGTGTTACCTGGGCGAATTTCCGTCGGACCAAAGTGGTTATTGCCGGTTCTCGTTGCGCTTCCGCTCATCCCATTATCGCTTCGAAAGCACCGGCAACCCGACGAATCAGTTCACGTTCGACGAGCTTCAATTTCCCTGATTGCGCTTATTAATATTGCCAACGTAACGTCCGTAATTCTGCTCGTCCATCGATTGCTCGCCACCAACGTGACGCAAGGTCGAAGTCTCATTTACTCCGCGGTTTTGGTGTGGGTAACGAACGTGATTGTGTTTGGACTCTGGTACTGGGAAATTGACCGTGGCGGACCACAACTTCGAGGTACTTCACTTGAAAAGCCAATTGATTTTCAATTTCCTCAGATGATGACACCCGATCAAGCTCCAAAGAATTGGCGACCGGCCTTTATTGATTATCTCTACGTGGCGTTCACTAATGGCACCAGCTTTGCACCCGCCGACGCCATGCCTTTTACACCGACGGCCAAATTCCTTATGGCGAGTGAATCAATTGTTTCCTTGGTGACCATTGCCATCGTCGCTGCCCGGGCCGTCAATATTCTTAAGTAGTTGGGTTCATTTCAGAATCCAACGGCCAAGCGCGCGAGCGCTTTGGCCTGGTTTGACCGAACGCGCTTCGTCGCGGTCGGCGCGAGCGGCGAGCGCGGTCACGCTATTAATGCCCAGCCATCGAAATGGCTCAAACTCCCAGGGTCGAATGGGTTGTTGCACAAAAGGAAGCGTCGTGAAATCGGTGTCTTTCTCGGGGTGCGATAGGAGATCCGCCAAGGCGTTGGCGGCAACGTAACTAAGCACCACTCCGTCGCCGGTGTAGCCGCCCGCTGACGCCAGTCCCGATTCGAAATTGACGGAGACGAAGGGGAACTGGTTGCGTGGCATTGCGAGCGGACCACCCCAGGCGTGCGTCACACTAGCGGGCAAGGAAGGAAAGAGTTCGCGAAGCGTTTTTTCTAGAAGCGAAAAAACGCGAAGGTTGTTGTCGAATCGTTCTTCAACCGTGGAGCCGAAATGATAAGGCGCTCCGCGCCCACCAAAAGCAATACGGTCATCATTCGTTCGTTGGCCATAAATGATGAGGTGTCGTCCGTCGCTGAAGGTTTCGTAGCCGCGAAAGCCAACTTCGTCCCAAAAGGACGACGACAGGGGTTCGGTGGCAATCATCAGTGAGTACAGCGGTGCGACGCTGCGACGTTTGCCAGGCAGTGTCGGCGTGAAGCCCTCCGTAGCTTGGACAACAAAGTCGGCCGTCATGGTTCCTTCGGTGGTGAGTACCTGCGCGCGTCGTGTGGCAGTGGCGCCACGAACGCGAGTCACCTTGGTTTGTTCAAAAATTCTGGCGCCAAGAAGTGCGCAGGTATCGGCAAGCCCACGTACGAGGCGGGCGGGATTGATTCGCGCGCAGTGCGGACTGTAGGTTGCGCCAAGAGCGTCGCTGACAACGCCATGTTCGTTGGCCTCCGCCTTTGAGAGCCAACGGAAATCTTCGAGTGGTACGCCACGTTGGACGCTTTGTTCTACAAATTGCTTGAGGCGATGCCGTTGCGCCTCGCTTCGAGCGAACGAAAGGGTTCCACCCTTTTGGAAGTGAGCGTCGATGCCATCGTCAGCAATAGCCGCACCGAAGGCAACTACTGAATCTTCGAGCAATCGACGTTGGCTCATCCACGCGGACACTCCAAAACGATCGATAACTGCTTGATCGCCCACGGGAAACAGTGCTGAGGCCCAACCACCGTTTCTTCCCGACGCGCCAAAGCCACACACAGATTGTTCGAGTATCGCTACCTGTAGCGACGGATCGCGACGAAGTAGTTCTCGAGCAGTCCAGAGTCCGGTGAAGCCGCCTCCGATAATGGCCACGTCGACGTCCAGGTGGGCGCGAAGCGCCACGCGCGGCGTTACTGGTTCGCTCAGCGTTGACCACCACAGAGACGCTGGTGGGTTGAGCACGAACTAAATGTGGCTCAGGGCTCCGTCGAAGACCTCGCGAAGCGTTCCGACCATGAAATCAATGTCGTTTCGAGTCGAAATCAGCGGCGGGGCGAGCTGAACAACCGGATCGCCCCGGTCGTCCGAACGACAAATGAGTCCTCGTCGGAACATCTCGGGCGAGACGTAACCGCGCAGTAAACGTTCGGCTTCGTCACCTTCAAAACTTTCACGCGACGCTTGGTCCTTGACCAGTTCAATGCCCCAGAAGTACCCCGTTCCTCGTACGTCACCGACGATGGGAAGGTCGTATAGCGATTCGAGACTCTTTTGAAAATAATCTTGGTTCGCCAGCACGTTTTCAAGGATGTGCTCAGTCTCAAAAATCTCGATGCTCTTGAGGGCAACGGCGCACGACACGGGGTGACCCGCCCACGTAAATCCGTGAATGAACGAAGTATCACCTTGCAAGAACGGCTCGGCGAGGCGATCAGAGACAATCATGGCGCCGAGAGGGGCGTACCCCGCGGTCAGCCCCTTGGCGCAACAGATGATGTCGGGCACGTAGTCGTACTTTTGACCACCGAACCATGTTCCGAGTCGACCAAAAGCGCAAATCACTTCGTCGGAAACGAGCACGACACCATACCGGTCACAAATGTCGCGTACTTCTTTCCAGTAGCCCGGCGGCGGCGTAAAGCAACCACCGGCATTTTGCACCGGCTCCAAAAAGACTGCGGCAATCGTGTCGGGGCCCTCGCGAAGGATTGCCTCCTCAATTTGTCGGGCCGACCAGAGACCGAAGGATTCGTAATCTGAGTTCCACTCAGTGGCGTGATAAAAGTTCGTGTTCGGAATCTTGATTGCTCCGGGCACCAACGGTTCGAAGGGTTCTCGGTAACTGTCGAGCGACGTGATAGTGAGCGCACCCATGGTCGTGCCGTGATACGCGATGTCGCGGCTAATTACCTTGTAGCGATCGGTATCGCCTCGCAGGCGGTGGTACTGACGCGCCAACTTCCAGGCGCTCTCTACCGCGTCGCCGCCACCTGTGGTGAAGAAGACTCGATTGAGATCGCCGGGGGCGAGCTGTGCAATTTTCTCTGCCAACTCAATGGCCTTGGGGTGAGCGTAGGTCCACAGCGGGAAATAGCCCAACTCAGTCATCTGCTTAGCGGCAACTTCGGCAATTTCGCGACGCCCGTGTCCAAGTTGGTTCGTAAAAAGACCAGAGATGCCGTCAAAGTATCGGTTGCCGTTCGCGTCCCACACGTGGGTACCTTCGCCACGCACGATGATCGGAATCTCGTTTGTCTCCGAATACGCGCCCATGCGCGACACCTCGAGCCAGAGGTTTCGCCGAGCACGCTCGGACAACGTATGGCTTTCTCGTGACGAGTTCGAAGCAGCTACGCCGTCCGAAATTATTTCGTGCAATGTCATTTTGTCCCCCAGGAGAACGTTTGCTTGGCCAGTTTCAGATAAAGAAAGGTTTCGACTTCGGTGACGCCAGGAATGCTTCGAACCGAATCGTTCAGTAAATGCACGAGGTCGTCGTCATCGACCGCGAGCAACTCCGCGATGATGTCAAAGCTGCCCGCCGTCAAAACGACGTAGTTGGCTTCGTTAATCGACGCGATTTTGTCAGCGACGAGCCGTACGTCACCGTGGACTCGAATCCCGACCAGAGCCTCGCGACCGTAACCCAATTGCAATGGATCGGTGATAGCGACAATTTGCATCACGTTGGCGTCGCGAAGACGTTGAATACGCCGACGAACTGCAGCCTCGGAAAGACCGACGTCGTCCGCCACCGCTCCATAGGGGCGCCGACCATCGACTTGGAGGAGCGAAATAATCCGTCGGTCAATGTCGTCCAGCGTGATTTGTGACGACGCCGCCTCACTGGCGGTGCGCTCGGAAACCTTGGAGGTCCCTTGATTGGTTGTTCGCTTTGGCATTGTGTGGCCCCTGAACCGAATCTCACGGTGAGAACCGGCTGCGGATAAGTACATGCTAGACGGATATTGCGTCGATAAGCGTCGTCAAATGTCCATTTCGGTCCGATTTCATTGTTAATTCTGTGTTTCAGCGTTTGCATAGGCGGGATCTTTCTGAAAGAGTGGGCTTCGTAACGCCGTCGGTACTGGGTTTTGATCGTGGAGGACACGTGCGCCGTTTAGAAAATTTCATTGGCGGTGAGAGCGTTGCGCCAAAGAGCGGAAAGTACGTCGAGTTGCTCGATCCCACGACGGGACTGGCCTTTGTCGAAGCGCCCGTTTCGGACGCCAAGGACATTGATTTCGCAATGAACGTGGCGGGCAAGGCCTTCGTTTCTTGGAAACGGACAACTCCTTCCGAGCGAAGCCGAGCGCTCCAAAAAATTGCCGACATTCTCGAGTCGCGGGCGGATGAACTCGTCGCCATCGAAGCTGAAAACTGCGGAAAGATTATTGCGGTCACGAAGAATGAAGAAATTCCGCCGCTCATTGACCAGATTCGGTTTTTCGCTGGCGCGGCGCGAATGCTGGAAGGTCGAGGTGCCGCTGAGTACATGTCCGGATTTACGAGTTACGTTCGCCGCGAACCAATAGGGGTGTGCGCGGCAGTCACGCCGTGGAACTACCCAATGATGATGGCCGTGTGGAAATGGGCGCCAGCGATCGCCGCGGGAAACACGATGGTGCTGAAGCCCTCGGACACGACGCCTGCTTCGACCTTATTTATGGCGCAGTTGATGGCCGAGGTACTGCCCCCAGGTGTTTTTAACGTGATCTGTGGCGATCGCAACACGGGACGTGCACTGATCGAGCACAGCGTTCCGGCGATGGTGTCTATAACGGGCTCGGTGCGCGCGGGCATCGAAGTCGCCAGCTCCGCGGCAAAATCGTTGAAGCGCGTACACCTCGAACTTGGAGGAAAGGCTCCCGTCATTGTCTTTGATGACGTCGATGTTGCGGCCGCAGCCGAAGCCATTGCAATGGCAGGATTTTTTAACTCGGGACAAGATTGCACTGCCGCGACGCGAGTTCTTGTGGCACCTCACGTCTACGGCGATTTCGTTGACGCCTTGGCGGTCGAAGCTTCGAATACGGTGCTCGGCGTACCAACTGACGACACCGCAGCGCTTGGTCCGGTGAACAACATCAATCAGTTCGAACGAGTCACGGGATTTATTGATAGAGCGCCCAAGCACGCACGCGGTGTAGCTGGTGGCGTGCGAGTCGGCGACCAGGGGTACTTTATTGCTCCGACGGTCATTGCTGATCTGCACCAGAACGACGAGTTAATTCAGAGCGAAGTGTTTGGACCGGTTATCACTGTTCAGCAATTTAGTGATGAAGAACAGGCATTGACGTGGGCCAACGATGTCGAATACGGTCTCGCATCGTCTGTGTGGACGAAGGACCACGGACGCGCAATGCGATTTGCCCGCGACCTTGACTTTGGATGCGTATGGATCAACACGCACATCCCGATGGTGGCGGAAATGCCGCACGGCGGATTTAAGAGTTCAGGATATGGGAAAGATTTGTCGATTTACGGATTTGAGGATTACACGCGAATTAAGCACGTGATGCACAACGTTGAAATGTAGTATCGGCCGAATTATCTAAACGAAGGGAAGTGATATGTCCATTGATGACGTGACAGGTCCATTCGGAGCACCTGTTCCAGAGTCTGTAGAAGCTGAATTACGCGCCAATGAGTTGAATCTCTTTGACGCGACCGCAGTAGCAGTGTCATCAGTGGCTCCGGCGTATTCGCTGGCCTCAACGGTAACGGCGGTTTTTGTCATCGTTGGTATTGGCCTTCGTTCGCCGGCCGTAATTATTTTGTCGTTTATTCCCGTTCTGTTTGTGGCGATGTCGTATTTCCACCTGAATCGCCGCAACCCCAATTGTGGGGCGAGTTATTCGTGGCTTTCCCAAGTTGTCCATCCAACCGTCGGTTGGTACAACGGCTGGGTGCAAGTTGCAACGTCGGTGTTGTTTTGCACGACAGCGCCGTTGTTAGCTGGCACGTATACCTTGCAGTTCTTGCACTCAGCGTTTCACGCATTCTCGAATCACACCATTCACAGCGCGGGTCCGATTGGCATTGTTTCGGCGCTTTGGCTAATTCTGGTCACCTTTATTTGCGTGTACGGAATTCGATGGACCACCAACGCGCAGTGGGTCATGGTGATCATTGAATACGTCTGCGTGATTGGTTTCTCGCTCGGTGGCATCATCAAAGTCGCCGTCTCGCACCCGCACTTTTCGAGGTCGTTTAATGCTTCGTGGCTCGATCCTTTCCACTTGCACGGCTGGAGCGCGATAGCGCAAGGTCTGGCGTTAGGCGTGTTCTTCTTTTGGGGTTGGGATACTGCTCTCAATTTGAACGAAGAAACGAAGGACGCAAGTAAGACACCGGGTCGTGCCGGCATCATTGCGATGTGGCTATTGCTCGTCGTATTCACGATGAATATCGTGGCGATTCAAATGCTGTTGTCTCCCGCGCAGATTGCTAACCAGGGATCCGCTGTGCTGTTTTTCTTCGGTCAGCAATTTGCTGGTAAGTGGGCGAGTTACGTGATGATCTTCGCGGTACTCAGCTCCACAGTTGCCACGACACAAACCACGTTGCTGCCGGCCGCGCGAATTTCGTACGCGATGTCGAGAGACAAAGTGTTTCCTGCGCTCTTTGGAACTATTCACCCTAAGTTCAAGACTCCGGCTCTCGGTACCGTGGTGCTGGCGATGATTTCGTTGTTTGGAATTTTGCTCTCCACGCTCAGTACGTCGGCGAATACCTTTTTCCAAAACTTGGTTCTGAACATCGGCGTGCTCGTGGCGTTCTACTACGGCATCACCGGCCTCGCTTGTGCGTGGGCGTTTCGTCGGACGCTTGGAAAAGGCACGTGGAAAAACTTGACCATGGTTGTTGCGCCCTTCATAGGTGGCGCCGTTTTGATATTCGTTTGCTACCAGGTCATTAAGTCAGCGGGCATGTCGGCGATTTGGGATGATGTGATTTTGCTCATGGGTCTACCACTGGTGATACTTGTTCGACAGCGTACGATTGACAAGGAACCGTTCTTCTCGCAACCGCAGATTGCGTACGACACAATTGACTGAGATCAGAGTTCCATCCATAGAGAGGCTGATCACGAATGATCGTTGGAATACCCAAGGAAATTAAAACCGACGAATTCCGTGTCGCGATTACGCCCGCGGGCGTGCGCGAATTAGTGGCGAACGGTCACGAAGTTTTGGTCGAGCGTGATGCGGGGATGGGATCGTCGATTCGAGATGACGATTACGTGGCAACGGGCGCGCGAATCATTCCAAATGCCGATGACGTCTGGGCCAGCAGCGACATGGTGTTGAAAGTAAAAGAACCCGTTGAAGCTGAGTATGGACGCATGGGAGCTCGGTCGAACCAGGTGCTCTTCACGTATCTTCACTTAGCGGCATCACGGCCGTGCACGGATGCGCTCGTAAACGCTGGCAATGTTGCCATTGCCTACGAGACAGTGCGCTTGGTGGACAATTCGCTACCTTTGCTTACGCCAATGAGCGAAGTGGCCGGACGGATGTCACCGTTAATGGGCGCCCATCACCTCATGCGAGCGGGTGGGGGACGGGGCACGCTCATTTGTGGGGTACCTGGTGTGGCGGCCGCCAACGTGGTGGTGTTGGGCGCGGGTGTCGCAGGAATGGCCGCCGCAACCATTGCCGTGGGAATGCAGGCCAACGTTAAGATTTTTGATCGAAATTTGGAGCGACTTCGCCAAGTTGACCATCATTTTCGCGGAGCGCTTGAGACCGTGGCGTCGTCGGCACACGCGATCGAAGAAGCCTGCGTTCTTGCCGATATCGTGATCGGGGCCGTCCTCGTCGTAGGCGCGAAGGCTCCCAAATTAGTGAGCAACGATTTGGTAGCGCGAATGCGTCAGGGCTCCGTCCTCGTCGACATTTCGGTTGACCAAGGCGGATGTTTTGAGGCCACGCGACCCACGACGCACTCGGACCCCGTCTATGAAGTCAATGGTTCAATTTTTTATTGTGTCGCGAATATGCCGGGTGCTTTTCCGCACACGTCGACCTTTGCCTTGACCAACGCCACGCTGCCCTACACGTTGGAATTGGCGAATTTAGGTTGGAAGCAAGCCGTCCGTGCGGACGAAGCTCTTGCCGAAGGCGTAAACGTCGTCGATGGCGCCATTACCTACGGACCAGTAGGTGAAGCGCACGGACTTTCGACCACACCGCTGTCGACCTTCTTGTGACTAGCTTTATCGCAGGTTTGTAACACGAAGAACGTCCTATTGAACGTCGCTCCCGTTAACATCCTGTTTTTACGATCGCCGGAGGGGCAATTACTTTGAGCACGTCATCGACAAACGATCTTTCTATGAACAATGTTGTTCACGCCGACACGCCGGACCCTCGCCGGTGGTTCGCGCTGTTTGTTATTGCCATTGCCCAATTGATGGTGGTGTTGGATGCGTCAATCGTCAACATCGCACTGCCTCACGCCGCATTGCCTGCCGCCCAGGGCGGACTGAACATTGCATCAAAGAATTATCAGTGGGCAATCACGGCGTATCTCTTAACGTTCGGTGGGCTTCTCCTCCTCGGCGGAAGAATCGGTGACTTCGCGGGTCGTAAAAAGGTCTTTCTCATTGGACTGACTGGCTTTGCGGGAGCGTCGCTGCTTGGCGGCTTTGCCCAAAACCAAGGCATGCTCTTTGGAGCTCGCGCTCTGCAAGGTGTCTTTGGCGCCTTGCTAGCACCGGCGGCGCTGTCACTAATTTCAGTGACCTTCACGGAATCAAAGGAGAGGGCCAAAGCTTTTGCCGTTTACGGTGCGCTTTCTGGCGTGGGCGCCGCCATTGGATTGATCGCGGGCGGACTTCTCACGCAGTATCTCAGCTGGCGGTGGTGCCTCTTCGTAAATACGCCTATGGCCCTTATTGCGCTGGTGCTGGCAATACCCAATCTTCGTGAATCCAAAGTTGAAGGCGACACTCGATACGACGTTCCCGGTGCGATCAGCGTGACGGTGGCGATGGTGGCCATTGTCTTTGGCGTTAATCAAGCATCGAGTGATGGATGGGGTTCAATTCAGGCATGGCCTTTCATGATTGGCGGCGCAGCACTCCTCGGATTCTTCTTCTGGCTGGAAACAAAAGTGAGTCACCCTCTCTTGCCGCTGCGCCTCATTACGGACCGCATTCGAGGCGGAGCGTACGTCAGCCAACTGCTCGTTGGGCTCGGGCTCTACGGATTCTTTTTGTTCATGACGTTTTATTTTCAGACGGTGCACGGTTACTCGGCTGTGAAGACAGGACTTTGCTTCTTGCCATTCTCAATAGGCATCATTGTTTCGGCGGGCTCAGCGGGCCAGTTTCTGCCAAAGTTCGGCCCCCGCCCCATTGCGACAACGGGCCTTACGATGGCCGCAGCTGGATTGTTTCTGCTTTCGCGAATGCAGGCGGATAGCTCGTATACCGCGCACATCTTGCCCTACATGCTTCTCATGAGTCTGGGGCTCGGCATGACATTCGTGGCCGTATCGTCGACCGCGCTTTTCAATCTGCAACCCCACGACACGGGAGCTGCCGCAGCGGTGCTCAATACCACCCAGCAAGTTGGTGGATCATTTGGCACAGCCCTACAAAGCACGATTGCGGTGTCAGCCACCTCCGCGTTTCTTCTTAGTCGCGTCCATGGTTCAGTATCGGTGGCGCTGCACGACGCAGCACTGGTCCACGGCTATGACCGGGCCTTTGTCGTTGGCTCTCTCATCTTGCTCGCGGGAGCCGCGTCGTTCTTCTTCCTCGTGAACGTGGATCGCCATCACCTTGGACAACACGACTCGCCCGTGGGAATCGGTCACTAGTCCTCAAGAAAGGGACAGTGGCGACAGCCACTCTCACAACAGTCACCGCGTAGTTCGTGAGACTCGGCGGTCAACACGTAGAGGCCAGTCGTTGGGTCAACGTACGTGGGGCGATGATTGAGTACCGCATCTTCGTGCGCCGCAATGATGGCCTCGTAATCGGGACGTAGAGGGTCACAGCGGCTTACGTGCGGGCGACGAATGGGTGCTGACATGGTTTGAATCGTCTCTACCTACGCAACGCGAAGGATGATCTTTCCAAATTTTCCAGGCTTTGCGAAGGATTCGTAAGCATCGTTGACGTCGTCGAACGCAAAAACGTGGGCGACGCGAACTTCCAGACCTCCTTGCTCCCAAAGAGGCAAGAGATCAGTTCGAAGACGTTGTGCTACTTCGGCTTTTTCTTCGCGGCTTCGAGCGCGCAGTGTCGAACCAGTAAGCGTGGCGCGAGTTGTCATGAAGACCAAGAGTTCGAGTTCGACTCGACTCCCACTTCCGACACCAATGACCACGACACGCGCCCTCGGCGCGAGGACACGTTGTGCCAGCGAAAGATGAGCAGCTCCGATGAGTTCGAGAATGACGTTGACGGGTGCGACGTCGCCTACTTGTTCGAGCGTGATTGTTTCGTCTGCGCCAAGAAGCTTCAAGGTTTCGTGATGCTCGTCGTCGCGTGTTACCGCAATGACATGCGCTCCCCACGCGTGAGCTATCTGGACACCGGCGAGTCCCACGCCACCCGCCGCGCCCGATATGACCACGCGCTCGCCGGCTTGGAGGCCCGCTTGGGTAATTAAAGCGTCGTACGCCGTGGTGAATGCTTCGGCAAAGCCTCCTGCCGCCTCCCAGGAAACGTTCGGAGGTACGAGGAGTAAGTGCTCGGAGGGAACTACGCAATGCGATGCTTGGGCTCCGCCGCCGACAACACAGCAGACGCGGTCACCTATTGCGACGGTATTTACGCCTTCGCCCAACGCCACGACTTCGCCCGCCAACTCTAAGCCCGGAATATTGGACGGCCATCCCGGTGGCGCGGGGTAGTGGCCGCGAACCTGCATGAGATCCGCCGCGTTAAGTCCCGCCGCGTGGACACGCACGACAACATCGCCGGGTCCGGCCGTGGGCGTGAGCACCTCACCGATGACGAGTAATCCATTTGAAATTTCGGCTGCCCTCATACGTTCAGCCTACGGGGACAGATTTTGAGCACAGGCGTTAAAGTGACGCCATGGCTCTCTATGACTATTCACTAAACAACCTTGATGGAACACCAACGTCACTCGGCTCCTTTGCTGGTAAGACTCTGCTCGTCGTGAACGTGGCGTCCAAATGCGGACTCACGCCTCAATACGAAGGTCTCGAAAAACTGCAAAAAAAGTACGAAGCAAAGAATTTTTCTGTCGTGGGTTTTCCCTGCAACCAGTTCTTGGGACAAGAGCCGGGTACCGCGGAAGAGATTCAAACATTCTGTTCGACGACCTACGGCGTGACGTTCCCTTTGTTCGAAAAGATTGAGGTGAACGGCGACGATCAAAGTCCTGTGTACGCAGAACTCAACGCGTTTCCCGACGCCGAGGGTTACAGCGGCGACATTCGTTGGAACTTTGAAAAGTTTCTGGTGGGTCCCGACGGCACGATTCTGCAGCGTTTTGCGCCCCAGACGGAACCCGAAGACGACAGCATCGTGAGCGCGATTGAGGCCTCAATCGCCTAGTCAGTTCCCACGCGTCGCTGCAGACGCGTGTAGGTAGGTGTAAATCCAAAGTTTGTCCAGTAGTGAGCCGCGTAGCGGTTCGTGACGCGCCAATTCGTTTCGCCGTAAATGAAACCCTGCGATCGCGCGTGGTGGAGTGCAAACGACACCATGGCTCGGGCAATTCCTCGTCGCTGATGATCGTCTCGAACGCTTACGGCACTTAGATGCACGGTCTCTGGGAATGAACCCAGGCGTTGGGGAAGAGCGAAAGTTGCGCACTGGGCAATCGGTAGGCCATTGCTTTCAACAAAGAGGTGAGTGACGTCGGGATCTTCGAGCGTCTCAGTCCATTCGTTTCGTTGCTGCGAATTCGGAAAATTAAGCGAAAAACTCGGTCCTTGTTCTTGGGCGCGTTGGATTATGAGATCGAGCTCAATGGCTGCATCGAGGTCGTCGAGAGATCCGCGACGGATGGTGTAGCCATTGGGTAGTGACAGTGGCGTCACCTTGCTAAGAGCCAAAGTTCCACGTTGGTGCATAAACGAGAATCCGAGTTCGAGCCACGGTTCTCGGTCAACTTCGTTGGTTGGTACCCAGACGAAATGTCTCGTTGCGTCGTTCGCCAACCAACGCGCTCCAAGTTCGCTGTAGAGCGTGGCGAGAATGTCGGTGGTGTCATAGGTCAATCCTTCTGGATTGATCCACACGGACTTTCCAAAGACTTCGTTTTCGAGCGTCGTACCTCGAAGGTGCCCGACAACTTGACGAGCTTGGAGCGCGACCAGGACGTCGGAGGCGGCGGAGAGGAGGGCACTCGCGAGAAATTCAGCGTCGACGTGCGGACTAATTAAAGGTTGTGCAACCGCAAGAGCGCGCTGTCGTGCAACCACAAGTGCAACTACGGCCTCGACCGTTGCACTGCTGAGCGGCTCAAGTTTTGTCACCTTCACACCGTAGTAACTGGCCGGTAGGTACACCTGTGTAAAAGTGACTGAGTGAAAGTAACGACAACGCTCTTCGACATGGATGGCCTGCTCATCGATTCGGAGATTCTCTGGCACAAAGCCGAAATCGAAATCTTTGGATCGTTGGGTGTTCCCCTCGACGAGAACAGCACACGGGCCACCAAGGGAATGTTCGTTGGTGAGGTCGTGGATTTCTGGTTTGTGCAGTATCCCTGGAGCGGACCTACGACCAGTGACGTCTCGGCGCAACTGTTGCAGCGCGTTGGCGATTTAGTTGAAGAAGAAGGCGTCTTAATGCCGGGCGCTCTGCGGGCGCTTGATTTAACGAGTGAACGTGGACCGCTGGGGCTCGCAAGTTCGACGCCGCAAGCACTGATATATAGGTGTCTCGATAATTTTGGCCTTCGAGACCGCTTCAACGTGGTCCATTCAGCGGAGTTTGAGCCGTACGGCAAGCCGCACCCAGGCGTTTTTATTACCACGGCTGACCTCATGGACGTTTCACCACTCGAGTGCTTGGTGTTTGAAGATTCAGCGGCCGGACTCTTGGCCGCCAAGGCGGCGCGCATGAGATGCGTGGCCGTGCCAGCACTGGGTGAGCGCTTGCTTCCTTCCTTCGCCATTGCTGATTTGGTGCTTCCGTCGCTCGAAGAGTTGACAACGGGTTGGCTCGATGAAGAATTTGGGCGTTAGAGCGTTCGAGAAAATTTGATGCCTTCGGGGTAGCCAAAAGAACCCGGAGGATATTCGTCGATGTGCTGCCACCCATGACGCTCGTAAAAGGCCACCGCCTCGGGTTGACGCTCACCGGTCTCTAAGAAAATTTCGCTGTAGCCAATTCGTCGGGCTTCTTTTTCGATGGCCTCCATGAGTGCCAAACCGACGCCACTTCGTCGAAGGTCCGGGCGCACCCAAAGTCGCTTTATTTCGGCGCATGCTCCGAGTTTCGTGCCAATGGGCCGAAGGCCGACGCCACCCGCCAAGTGAGTGGCAAGACGAGCAACGATAAAGGCGCCATAGGGTGGCGCGAGTTCATCGAAGCCGAGATGTTCTTGATCGGCCCCCTGGCCATAGCGTCGCTCCAGTTCCTCACTGGCGCAGTACAGCAGCGCTTGCACGGCCACTCCCTTCACAGCCTCAATGGCGAGTTCAAGTTGTGTCATTCGAACACTGTAGGAGGGGGTTCTTACCAATTGAAGCTCAGTAACTACGATTACAGACATCCATGTAAGGAGAACAGTGTTTCGCCCCGTCAGCGCCGACATCGATTTTGTAGCGATTGAGCAAGAAGAACTCCGTCGTTGGCGCGAGCATGATATTTTTCAACGATCGGTCCGCCAACGCGAGGGCGAATCTCCGTGGGTCTTTTACGAAGGTCCACCCACCGCGAACGGTAAACCTGGACTGCATCACGTATGGGCTCGTGTGTACAAGGACCTTTTTGGCCGTTATCAAACCATGCGCGGTCACTACGTGCTTCGACGAGCCGGATGGGACACGCACGGACTTCCCGTGGAAGTACAAGTCGAAAAACAATTGGGCATCTCCGGGAAAAAAGCAATCGAGGATGAAGTTGGTATCGCCGAATTTGCTCGACTCTGTCGTGAATCTGTGCTTACGTTCGTTGGCGACTTCGCCCGATTAACAGAACGAATTGGCTACTGGGTTGATCTCGACACCGCGTACTGGACGTACGACCCCAGCTACGTCGAATCCGTCTGGTGGCAACTCCAACAGCTCTTTGATCGTGGTTTGCTGTACGAAGACTTAAAGGTCGTGCCCTACTGTCCTCGCTGTGGCACTGCCCTATCAAGTCACGAGCTTGGTCAGCCCGATGTCTACACCGATGAAGTGGACGAAAGTTGTTACGTCCTGTTTCCAATTCGCGACGATGAGAAAAGTGCCAAGCTCACCGGAGCAACGCACCTCGTCGTGTGGACAACCACGCCGTGGACGCTCCTTTCCAACGTGGCGGTGGCGGTACACCCTGACGTGACCTACGCGGTGGTTGACGGTCTCATTGTCGCGGAAGCTCTGGTGGAGAGTGTGTTTGGTGACAACGCGACCATTAGCCAATTGGTCAAAGGCGCGGACCTCGTGGGACTGCACTACGAACGACCTTTTACCGATGTTGCTTTTCCCGACGGCGTCGATGTCAACTACGTCGTCGAGGCGGACTACGTGACGACGGATGAAGGTACGGGACTCGTGCACCAAGCGCCAGCGTTTGGTGAAATCGACCGACAAGTAGCGAGGAACAATGGTCTTCCGACAGTTAATCCGGTAGGACCTGACGGTACGTTCACGAGCGAAGTTCCCTGGCTCGAGGGTCAACCCGTTCGTGAGGCCAATAGCGCCATCAATGATGAGTTGGAACGACGCGGGCTCTTGTTTCGGCGATTTGACTATTCGCACTCGTTACCGCATTGTTGGCGATGTGGCACCGTGCTTATTTACTGGGGTAAGCCGAGTTGGTACGTTGCCACCAGTCAGTACCGCGAACAACTCATGGCGCAGAACGCGACGATTGATTGGCATCCTGACCATATTCGTGAAGGTCGAATGGGCGAGTGGTTGAAGAACAACGTCGACTGGGCCCTGTCGCGCGATCGATTCTGGGGCACACCGCTGCCCGTATGGCGATGTGAGCAAAATCACCTCACGTGCGTGGGCTCGAGAAAAGAATTATCCGAACTCGCCGGTCGCGACGTTGATGATATTGATCCCCACCGACCCGCCATTGATGACGTCATCATTCATTGTCGAACGTGCGGTGATGACGCTAAGCGAGTTGAACCGGTTATCGACGCGTGGTTTGATTCTGGTGCGATGCCGGCGGCGCAAGTGGGATTTCCCCACGTCGAAGGTTCCAAGGAAGCAATGCAGTTCCCTGCGCAGTTCATTGCGGAGGCCATTGACCAAACGCGAGGCTGGTTCTACACGTTGTTAGCGGTCAATACCTTGGTGTTTGGTGCGACGCCCTATCAGCATGTGCTGTGCCTTGGTCACATCGTGGATGAAAACGGCAAGAAAATGTCCAAGTCATTGGGCAATGTCATTGACCCCTGGGAGATCCTTGATTCGAGAGGTGCCGATCCACTTCGCTGGTGGATGTTTTCGCAAGGTTCACCCTGGACTCCCACGCGCGCAAGTTTGGGATCGATAGACGCTTCGCTGCGCGAAACGTTGGCGACACTCTGGAACACCTTCAGTTTCTTTACGACCTACGCATCACTCAATAATTTTGATCCCAACGACGCGAATATTCCCCAGCGATCAGAGCGTTCGCAAATGGATCGCTGGATTCTTTCTCGACTGGGCGACGTGACCGCAGTGGTCACGAATGCCCTTGACGGCTACGAACCACTTGGGGCCACCGAAACCATTGCCAAGTTGATTGACGACCTCTCCAATTGGTACGTACGACGCTGCCGACGACGCTTTTGGCGAACGGACCCTAACGCGCCAGCGTCGGACTCGCTCGCCGCACAGGCAACGCTGCTCGACGTACTGCAACAATTGACATTTCTTCTGGCGCCATTTTGTCCGTTTGTGGCGGATCGGCTTTTCCACGAGCTTTTTGACGCTGACGAGTCGGACAGTGTTCATCTTCGTGACTGGCCCGCAACGGATATCTTCGACCGCGACGAAGCGCTTGAGGCATCCATGGACGTTGCTCGTAGTTTGACGTCGCTTGGCCGCGCCGCTCGGGCCGACGCCGGCGTCAAAGTTCGCCAACCGCTGCACCGAGCTCTCGTGTTCTTGCCAACGGGTTCACCGCGTCCTCCTGAGGGCGTTGTTGAAGAAGAGTTAAACGTCGACACGTTGGAATTCAGTTCAGAACTCGCCGACGTATTGACCTTTGAATTGGTACCCAGTTTTCGAACGCTCGGTCCTCGCCTGGGTGAGGCAGTGAAGGAATTGAAGCCCGCGCTAGCGGCGTTGGATTCAGTGGCAACGGCGCAGGCATTGGAGCAAGGCGAAAGTGTCTCAATTTTTCTCTCCAATGGTGAAGTTGTTTTAACGACAGAAGACCTCGAGCTTCGCGTGCAGAGTCAGGGAGGTTTTGCTGTCTCTCGAGCGGGCGGCGAAGTCGTCGCCCTTGATCTGGCAATTGATGATGGTCTTCGTCGGCGTGGCTATTTGCGTGACGTTGTTCGTCAAGTGCAAGACCTTCGAAAGAATTCGGGCTTTGACGTCTCGGACCGGATTACGCTCCATCTCGTTGGTATCGACGATTTAAGTGATGGATTCGCGTTGTTGGCGAGCGAAGTACTCGCGAGCGAAATTCTGACGACGTCCGGCGTCGGTGAGGGCGTGGCGCTTGATCTCGATGACGAACGTGAAGCTCGCGCGTGGGCCGCGAAGAACTAGTCGACGCTGAGTTTTTCAAGTAACGCCGCTAATTGCTTTCGTTCTTGATCACTCAATCGGTTTGAAACGTGAACGTCGAGGAACGATAAATGGGCGCTGAGTGCTTCGTCGAGTTTGGCGTTTCCAAGTGCCGTAATACCAACGTTGACAGCACGTCGATCTGAAGGACACGTGCGACGCTCGATATAGTCAGCAGCCTCAATACGGTCGACCAATCGGGTGGTGCCGCCCGTGGAGTGCACAATGGCGTCGGCAATCTGGGACATCGTGAGAATGCCCTCGGGTGACCTTCGAAGCTGTAAAAGCACCTCGAACCAGGCCAGGGGAAGTTGGCAACTCTCTTCGAGCGCGACTCCCAAGGTCCTTGATAAACGGGCATTCGTGTCGAGCAAAAGGGCAAAGAGCGTTACTCGTTCATCACCCGAAGGACACGCCGCTGCCGAAATAGTCATGTCAATAGTGTACCAGTTATATGCCTATGCAATTACTGCTTGACAAACTATTGCATATGCAACTACTATGGGACGACACAACAAGTGTTCAAAAATCAAGGAGATGTACCATGAGCAACCTTCCCGCTCCCGGCGTGTACAACGTCGACCCCGTCCACTCAACGATTGGTTTCGTTGCTCGCCACCTCGTGTCCAAGGTTCGTGGCCATTTCACGGACTTCACGGGTGCCATCACCATTGGTGACAGTGCTGAGACGTCAACCGTTGTTGCTTCGCTGAAAGCCGACAGCATCACGACCGCCAATGACATGCGCGATGGTCACCTAAAGAGTGCCGACTTCTTCGAGACCGAGAAGTTCCCCACTTGGGAACTGAAGTCGACGTCAATTACGTCAAAGGGTGGCGACAACTACGAGCTGGTGGCCGACGTCACGATCAAGGGCGTCACCAAGTCAGTGGCGTTTGAACTCGAGTACCTCGGTACCGGTCCAGGCATGGCCCCAGGCGTTTTGGTGGCCGGCTTCGAAGCCAAGGCCGAAATTGATCGCCGTGATTTTGGCGTGAATTTCGAAGGTGCGTTGGAAAACGGCAGTTTGGTCGTTGGCAACAAGATCAGCCTTGAACTCGCAATTGAGTCAGCGCTGCAAGCCTAAGCATCACCTGTTTTTGGGAAACGCCGGGGATTTTGGTCCCCGGCGTTTCCCTATTACGATGAATTTATGGCAGATGGCGCAAAAGGCAAGGGCGTAAAGTCGACAATCGGCATCGTGGGAGCACTCGTGACGATTGTTTCCGTGTGGTGGTTTGCTCTTCGCCCCCGTCGAAAGAAGAACGACTAAAGCGTCCATGTCTCGCTCGTCATTTGCGATGCCGAGCGGCAATATTGCCAACGAAGCGCCGATTGATGCGGACCGGCACTCTGGCAGAATGGTTCTATGCCGTTCGTTGCTGTTAACCCCGCCACCGAAGAGGTCCTCGACGAATATCCGGCGCACGGACCCGCCGAGATAGAAGCCGCTCTTTCGACGAGCGCTAAGGCATTTGAGCAGTGGCGTCACACCTCCTTCGCGGAACGCTCCGTCGTCATGAATCGAGCCGCAGAACTTCTAGAGGGCGAGGTACCCGTCATTGCCCAGTTGCTGACGTCCGAAATGGGAAAAACCTTCGCGGCGGCGAAGGGCGAAGTTGCCAAATGTGCAATGACTATGCGCTATTACGCAGAGCACGCCGAAGAACTACTTGCTGAAGAGGTCATTACCTCTCCCGCTTCGCGAAGCGGCGTTCGTTATGAGCCGCTTGGCGCGGTGCTGGCGGTCATGCCTTGGAATTTTCCTCTGTGGCAGGTCATTCGATTCGCCGCGCCGTCATTGATGGCCGGCAATGTTGGCGTCTTAAAGCACTCGGCCAATGTGCCAGGCACCGCGGACTTTCTCGAGCAACTGTTTCGACGCGCCGGATTCATGGACGGTGTCTTCACCAATCTTTTTGTAGAACACGATGCGATCGCGAAAATCATTGCCGACGAGCGCATTGCCGCTGTTACCTTGACGGGTTCCGAGCGAGCGGGTCGCTCGATCGGTGCGGTGGCCGGACAAAATTTGAAGAAGTGCGTCATGGAGTTGGGTGGATCCGACGCGTTCATTGTTGCTTCGTCAGCGGACCTCTCCCACACCGTGCCGCTCGCTGTTACGGCTCGCATTCAAAACAACGGCCAAAGTTGCATTGCCGCTAAGCGCTTCATTGTGGTGGCTAGCAAGGCCGACGAGTTCATATCTTCCTTCGTTGAACAAATGGGTGCCGCCGCGGTGGGTGATCCCATGGATTCAGCAACGACGGTCGGTCCACTCGTGAGCAGCGCACAGCGTGATTTGCTCGATGCACAAGTGCAAGACGGACTCGCCAAGGGAGCCACCGCCCGTACCGGTGGCCAAAAAATGGAGGGCACTGGTTTTTACTATCCACCGACGGTGTTAACGGATGTTCCCTCAAACTCGCGCGCGGGCAGTGAAGAGCTCTTTGGTCCCGTGGCCGTCGTGCGTGTTGTTTCTAATCTCGAAGAAGCCATTACGGTGGCGAACGAAACGCCCTGGGGACTCGGTGGATCTATTTGGGCGAGTGACGACAACGAAATTGAACAAGCCTTCTCCGGAATTGCGGCGGGCATGGTTTATGCGAATGCCATCGTCGCATCGTCGCCGGAGTTGCCGTTTGGTGGCATCAAAAATTCGGGTTACGGACGCGAACTCTCCAGCCAGGGTATCCACGAGTTTGTGAACGCCAAGACGTTCTTCGTAGCATGAGCGAAATTTTGTACTTCGATCACGCCGCATCCGCGCCGCGTCGGCCCGAAGTGGCCGAGGCCATGGCACCGTGGCAAACGGGCATTGTTGGCAATCCCTCGGGAAGCCACAAGGCTGCGCGACTGGCTCGCACGGCCGTCGAAGAGTCGAGAGACGCCGTTGCCGAATTCATCGGGGCCAAACCGGGCGACGTTATCTTTACGGCCGGAGGTACCGAGTCGTGCCACCTCGCCGTTGTGGGCGTGACGCACGCGCATCGAAAAACGCACGAACAAACGAACATTCTTATTTCGCCCGTCGAGCACCACGCCGTAATTGCGGCGGCAGAACAAATCGCCGATCATTTTGCCGACGTCGAACTTCGTTTTGTCGACGTCGATGCCGACGGAGTGGTCGAGATTGATTCACTCTGGAAAAACGTGGATTTCAATACTGCGCTCGTGAGCGTGATGACGGCGAATAACGAAACGGGAGTTTGCCAACCCTTGGATGCCGTGAGCGCGGTCGCGAAGGGTGGCGTTCCCGGAGGAGCAGTGACCCACACCGATGCCGTAGCGGCCGCACCGTGGCTTGACTTATCAGTCGTCACGAGCACAATTGATTTGATTTCCATTTGTGGTCACAAACTTGGTGGACCGGTGAACGTCGGGGCTCTCATATCGAGAGGACCCGTGGCGCTCAATGCCGTGGTCCCCGGTGGTGAACAAGAGCGCGGCAAGCGCGGCGGCACAGTAGACGTGGCCGCGGTTGTTGGTCTCGCCGCCGCTGTTCGAGCCACTGCGGCCGACCGCATCGAAACATACGAGCGCGTCACGGACTTTCAGACGCGCCTTTCCAATGCCTTGTCACTTCTTCCCGGCGTTATGGTGACCGCGCGTGGCGCGAGTCTGTTGCCGGGTCACGTGCACGTCACCGTTGACGGGCTCGCGAGTGACGAGATGCTCTTCATGTTGGATCAGAGCGGCGTTTGCGCGTCGGCGGCGTCGAGTTGTTCGAGTGGCGCGGCCGTAGCGAGTCACGTTCTCGCGGCGATGGATGTGCCGGCTGTGAGGGCCAAGGGGGCTATTCGCTTCACCATGGGTGCAGAGACCACCGCGCACGAAGTAACGGAACTTATCCGAATTTTCTCGGGCGTTGTCCACCAACTGCGCGGCGACGCGTAGTACCCGGCGAACGACTGGCAGACTGGGGAAGTGAAAGTTCTCGTAGCGATGAGTGGCGGCGTTGATTCGTCGGTAGCCGCCGGATTGCTGATCGAACAGGGCCACGAAGTCGTTGGAGCGACCTTGAAGTTATGGGGCGGGGCTTCAGACTCCGGCTGTTGTTCGGTGGCCGACGTTGACGACGCACGTCGCGTTGCTCAGATACTCGGCATAGATCACCACGTTTTTAATTACACCGAAGAATTCGAACGTAGTGTCGTGACGCCATTTGTCGAAGGGCACGCGGGCGCGACGTCGCCGAATCCTTGCATTGAGTGCAATCGCCACATCAAATTCGATCTGCTTTTCCAGCGAGCCGAGCGACTGGGATTTGACGCTGTCGCCACGGGTCATCACGCGCAGGTGCTCGAACGAGAGGGACACCATTATCTGGTTCGTGGTGAAGACAACCAGAAAGATCAGAGTTACGTGCTCGGTTATCTCCAAGAGCCAATCCTTCGCCGACTGCTCTTGCCGATTGGTGCCATGAACAAGGACGAAGTGCGACAGCACGCTGAGCGCCTGCAACTTCGTACCTGGGACAAACCCGATAGCCAAGACGTGTGTTTCATCGAGGCATCAAAGGGTCGGAGCATATTTTTGGGCCAACGCATTTCTCTCACGCCCGCCACCATTGTTGATCAGGTAACGGGCGAAGAACTGGGCGAGACTGCGGCCGCCGAACTTATGACCGTGGGACAACGACGCGGCGTGTTGCCGGGCCGTGACGGCGAAAAGCGCTACGTGGCTCGTGTCGATTTGCAAGCCCGACGCGTCGAAGTTGGTCGCCTTAAAGACGTGCTTTCCACAAAATTGAAACTCGACGTCAACTCCTTGAGCTTTGCGCGTGACGCGCTGGCGAATCAGACGCGCGTGCTGGCGCAGTGGAGTGCGCACGGGCGTCCCATGGAAGCGACACTTTCGTTTGATACGACGTGGTCCCTGGAACTTGATGCTCCGGCGCGTCCAGTCGCTCCCGGTCAAACGGTCGTGTTTTATCGCGAGGATGAACCCTCGATTGTCGAGGGCGCCGCTATTGTCACGTCGTGAGTGACGTCGCGGCTCGAATTTTTGAACTTCGTGCTGAAATAGCCGAACACAACGTTGCCTACCACGTCAATGATGCTCCGACGATTCCCGACGGTGACTATGACGCATTGGTTCGAGAACTTCGCGCTCTCGAAGCCGAACATCCTGAGTTAAAAACAGAAGACTCCGTTTCGCAGCTCGTCGGAGCTCCGGTTTCTACAGTGTTCCAACCCGTACAGCACCGCACCGCCATGCTTAGTCTCGACAACGTTTTTGACGAAGACGAACTTCGAGCCTGGACGGATCGGCTGGTGAAGGCCATTGGTGGCAACGTCAGCTCGTTGGCATTTTCCGTTGAACCAAAAATTGACGGACTCGCGCTGTCGATTACGTATGAAGACGGTGAGTTCGTGGTTGCCGCGACGCGCGGGGATGGTCGAGTTGGTGAAAACGTCACTGACAACGTGCGAACAATTCACAATGTGCCACAACAATTGTTGGGTAAGAACACGGCGGGGGTCCTCGAGATTCGTGGCGAAGTGTATTTAGCCAAGGCCGATTTTCTCGACATGAACGAGCGCCAACGAGCGGCGGGGCTCAAGCTTTTTGCGAACCCCCGAAACGCCGCCGCGGGCAGCCTTCGTCAAAAAGACTCGCGACAATCTGCCCTTCGTCCATTGTCATTTTTGGCGTACCAAATGGTTTTTGATGATGCACCACAACTGCAAGCAACAATGACGTCGCACGCCGCGACACTTCGGGCCATGGACGCGTTTGGCTTTTTCACGGCGCCAGAAACTACAACGCAGGTCGGCGTTGACGCCATGTTGCAACGAGTGGATTGGCTCGAAACTCACCGTCACGATTTGGCCTACGAAATAGATGGTGTGGTGATCAAACTCGATGACCTCGCCCTACGAGAGCAGTTGGGCACGACGTCACGGGCGCCACGTTGGGCAATTGCTCGCAAGTTGCCGCCCGAAGAACGCACCACGCGACTCCTCGCGATCGAAGTTTCCATTGGTCGCACGGGTCGAGCCACGCCTTACGCGGTGCTAGAGCCCGTCGTGGTCGCGGGATCGCGAGTAGCGATGGCAACCCTGCACAATGAGGACCAGGTCGCGAAAAAAGATGTACGCCCGGGCGATCTGGTTATCGTGCGAAAGGCCGGTGATGTGATCCCCGAAATTGTGGGACCAGTACTCGAAAAAGGACGGCGGCGCGCACGAGCCTGGTTATTCCCCGTCGATTGTCCCGATTGTGGCCAGCCGCTTGCTCGCGTCGGCGAAGAAAGCGACACCTACTGCGTTAATCCGGCGTGCCCCGCCCAACAACTGCAGCAGATCATTCATTTTGGCTCGCGTGGTGCGATGGATATAGAAGGCCTGGGCGAACAACGTGTTGCCCAACTGCTGGGTGAAGGTTTGATAACCGACGTGGCCGATCTTTATGAACTGCGTGTTGAACAATTGAGCGGGCTCGAAGGTCTCGGCGAATTGTCCGCCAACTCGCTGGTGCGAGCAATTGAAGACTCGAAAGTCATGCCACTCAGTCGGGTCCTTGTGGGCCTTGGTATTCGTCACGTGGGTCCCGTCGCTGCGCGGGCGCTAGCTCAATCGTTTCCCACCTACGACGAACTCTCGCACTCCTCTTTTGACAACATTGAGGGAATCGTAGGTGTGGGCCCAGTGATTGCGGCGTCCGTCGTTCGTTACCTTGAAGATCGCGAAAACCGCGAGCGTTTTGAGCGCTTCAAAAATGCCGGTCTCGCACTGAGTGAGCCGAGTCTCAGCACCGACGTGGCGCCAACGCTCAGCGGTCGCGCGGTCGTTATTACGGGATCTTTGGATGGTTATTCCAGAGAATCAGCGGAAGAAGCGGTTGTTTTGCGTGGTGGAACGTCGCCCGGTTCGGTGTCAAAAAAGACCTACTGCGTTGTGGTGGGAGAAGCACCCGGAGCTTCCAAAGTCAACAAAGCCGCCGAACTTGGAATTCCGACAATTGGAGCGGATCAATTTGAGGAACTTTTAACGACGGGTACATGGAAGGCCACCACTTCGTAACAATCCCTTACTAGGGTTGCTAGTGCTAATGACCACGCCATCGCTTGCTCTTGGCCGTGCTCTGGTCGGTCGGTACAGTATCCAACGACTGCTGGGCATCGGTGCCACGCTCGAGGCCTACCTCGCTGATGACCTCACGCTCAATCGCAAGGTCACCATTCAGGTGCTGCTGCCAGAACTCGCTCAAGATCCTCAGCGACGTCGCCTCTTTCGTGAACGGATTGTGACCTCGGCGACGCTCAACCATCCGAATCTGGTCCAGGTATTCGACGGTGGCCAAGAAAACGGAACCATATTTATGGTTTCAGAATATCTGCCGGGTGGCTCGCTTACGGAAATGCTCTCCGAACTTGGCACGTTAGAACTCGAAGAAGTAGCGCTACTCGGTCTCGATGCGGCAAACGCCTTGGCGTACGCACACACCAATGGTCTCGTACACGGTCGACTTTCGCCCGACTATTTAATCTTTGACGCTGATGCCCGCGTGCGTATCAGCGATATGGGTTTTGCGGAATTATCCGATGTGCCCGTAAGTGAGATGACGCGAAACGAAGTGCTCTATCTCAGTCCGGAACAAGCCGTAGGAAATGCGTCGGATCCGTCGTCCGACGTTTACGCGTTAGCCCTCATACTTTTTCAGTGTGCGACTGGCGTCGTTCCGTTTATAGAGCCGACAGCCGCTGAGACGCTTAATGCACGAGTTGGCGCTCCGCTGCCCGTTCGAAGTGATCTTGGCACCTTGGACATGGTGTTGGCACAGGCAGCCCTGTCCGACGCTCGTCTTCGTCTTGATGCCGGTCAATTGGCAAATCGAATAAGTGGACTCGCGAACGTTCCCGAAACGCCCGCGCTCGTCGAAGAGCCATGGGAACCGCGCACGCCCAGCCAAGACTCCGGACGATTTCTTTCCACGCCGCCACGAACGTCGATTGGATTTCAGGCCCCCTCGCCGGCGGTGGTGCTGGGAGCAGCGGCGCTGGGTGCAAATGAATTTGCTGAGCACGGCGCTGATGAATTTCGCCGGGGCGACGCCTATTTTCCGCGAGGCCGCTTTGATCCGGAGGCCTCGGCACCGCTCGGAACGCAATCGCGCGGCCCGCGGCCGCCCCGTCAACCCCGTAGGCGAGGACGTTTGGTCGGGATTCTTACCGTGTTGATTTTGTTCTTGGGTGCCGTTGGTGCCGCCGCTGCGTACAAAGTCGGACTCTTCACTTCGTCCTACAAGGTCCCTTCGCTCGTGGGTCTCACGAAAGCGCAGGCCTTGTCGCTACTCAGTAGCGACAATTTTTCGCTCACGATTAATGCTCACGCACCTTCGGCCACTGTGCCTGCGAACGATATTGTTTCGCAACGTCCGAGCGCCGACACGAGCCTTAAATCCGGCGGCGTGGTGTACGTGACTATTTCCACCGGACCAAACACAACGACCTTGCCCCTCGGTCTCGTTGGTTCGACGTGCGTGATCGACACGCAAAAACTAAAGACCATTGGTATTACCGCGGAGTGTCCTTCGACGGACGACGCCTATAGCGGAAGCGTACCGGCTGGTCGCGTTGCGTTCGTTGTCTCGGGCACGAAAAAGAATCCCAGTGCCGTGCCCGTTGGCTCGACGGTAATTTTGCAAATCAGCAAGGGCCCTGCCCCGGTGACAACGACAACCAAGCCGGGAACCACCACAACCACAACGACAATTGCTGGTGAAGGTCCCCGAGCTGTGCCAAACGTCGTGGGCGACGACCAAGCACAGGTCTACGCGGCGATGAAAGCGGCGGACCTTTATTACTCCACGACGGGACCGGGTCACGGTACGTCGGCGTGGAAAACCGTTGTTTCCGAAAGTCCAGCCGCGGGCACGATGGTCAAATGGCATTCGAATGTTTTGTTGACCGTTGCCGAATAATTCCTGCGACCTCTGTGAAGCCGCGGCAATAACCCACCGCTACGCCGACGATGAGTTGTGTTGGATCGCTGACTGTGAAATCTGCCTCGTGCCCATGGTGGTCTGGAAAGTGCATTCGCCTGAACCCTCGGTTGAGCTCAAATCCTTGATGATTGAACGCTTGGGAGTGGTCGCTGATGAGATATTTGGTTCAGATGGCTGGAAGGTCGATGACCACATGCGAAATATCCCTGACCACTACCACGCCCACGCTCGCCCACCCTATTTTTGGCGTCGCTAGCGAAGCGAGTCGGCCGCCGAGGTTCGTTACTATGAGGAGGGCATTTTCCCCTCTCTAAAGGAGTCTGTATGGGTACCCTCGACGGTCGCGTTGCAATTATCACTGGTGCGGGACGAGGAATTGGTCGCGAACACGCGCTGCTCTTCGCGTCCGAAGGCGCCAAAGTTGTGGTCAATGACTTGGGTGGCGGACTTGATGGTTCCTCGACGCAGGCGTCGCCCGCCGAACAAGTGGTTGAAGAGATCAAGGCGCTTGGTGGCGAAGCGGTAGCCAACCACGACGACATCGCCGACTGGTCCGGTGGTGAGCGACTCATCCAAACCGCCATCGAGACCTTTGGCGATTTGCACGTTCTCGTGAACAACGCTGGCATCCTTCGCGACCGCGTGCTCGTGAATCTCAGCGAAGACGACTGGGACTCCGTCATCAAGGTCCACTTGAAGGGACACTTCGTTCCAACGCGTCACGCCGCGACGTACTGGCGTGAACAAGCAAAGGCTGGAAAGACTGTCAAGGCGAGCATCATTAACACGTCGTCGACCTCGGGGCTTCTCGGTAATGTTGGCCAGTCCAACTACGGTGCCGCCAAGTCGGGCATCGCGTCATTCACCGTGATTATCAATGAAGAGTTGAAGCGCTACGGGGTGCGAGCAAACGCGATTGCGCCGGCCGCGCGAACTCGCATGACCGAATCAACGCCCGGACTTTCGGACGTCGTGCAAAAGCCGGGCGACGCTGCCGTCTTTGACTCTTGGGACCCCGCGAATATTTCGCCGTTGGTCGCCGCACTCGCCATGGAAGATAGTGAGATTAACGGTCAGGTGTTTTTTGTGCAGGGCGGCACCGTTCGTCGATTCCAAAACTGGACGATGATGGAGACACTAGAAAAGAACGATCGTTGGTCCGTAGCGGAACTAGCGGAGAAACTACCCACCCTGATCTAGTGAACGAAGACAAGTCCACGACGCACGTCGACCGAGACGACGCTGAAGGACTGCTTAATGCCCGAACTGATCCCGGGAGTGCCGCCTTTGGTGTGATGGGCGCAGAAGCCAGTAGCGATCTCAACTGGTTCAAGATGCTCACGACTCGGGTGCAGGACCGAGCGGAGAATTCAATGCGCCACCAGTGGTGGGTGTTGTGGTCACTTCTAGCGGGTCTTTTTTCGCTGAATTTTACGTTCACCGTCTTCATTGTCGAACTACCGAAAGTCGCGACGCAGTTCCACACGTCGATCACGGTGTTGTCGTGGACAATGATTGGACCGCTCCTCGCGTACGGCATCGCCGCGCCGATGTTCGGGAAAGCTGGCGACATATTTGGTCATCGTCGTCTCTATCTTTTTGGGTTGCTCGGTGCCATGTTGTCCGCAATTCTCACGGCCCTCGCTCCCGACGTCACGATGCTGCTCTTTGCTCGCACGCTCGACGGCGTCCAAGGCGCCGTCACTGGTACGGCGTCAGGAGCGCTTATCAATATGGCGTTTCGTCCCGCGGAACGAGTGAAGGCCATGGGCTGGTGGTCGCTCGTTGGTGCGGGAGGTCCCGTGTTGGGGGTGTCTCTCGGTTCGCCCATCATCCAAGCTTTCGGCTGGCGCACTTTGTTTTGGGTGCAGTTGGTGCTCATTGTCATTGCGTTCGCTGTTGTCACGGTGGTTCTGCCGCGACGCCGAGGTGCACCAGAAGAATCTGAAGCAACAAAGCAACGCGCTATCAAAGAGTTCAGAGAAACAGACTGGATCGGCAGTTGGTCGCTGTCGTTTGCGATAGCCGCATTGATGCTTGGCTTATCGCTCGCGCCTACGTTTGGTTGGACGAGCTGGGTGTCGTTCGTGGCGCTCGCACTTACCGTCCTGCTTTTTTCTAATTTCGTTTACCGGCTCAATCACGTGGCGCATCCGCTTATTCCGGCTCATTACTTTCACCAGCGAAATTTCGTGATGCCAATGGTGCTTCGAGCAGTGGCCAACTTTGCGTACTTTGGCGCCTTCTTCCTGTTTCCACTTCTTATGGAGAAGGCGTACGGCTACAGCATTGTTCACGTGGGAGCAATCGCCATTGCGCGGCCCATCGTGTTCGCTATCAGTTCACCAGTCGCGGGGTACGTCGCGATTCGTATTGGTGAACGTGTGAGCGCCGTTGCGGGGGCCACGTTTCTTGCGATGTCACTCGTGATATTTTCGTTGCTGCAACCCTCATCGGGGGCGTGGCTCATTGTTATTGCACTCGGACTTTCGGGACTGGGTATGGGTATAGCGATGCCGTCGTCAAGTTCAACCATGGCGAACGAAGTGCTGCCCTC
>Ga0302140_10000108_pt1 | contig 89212 bp, 78 predicted proteins | sample I_Bog_E1_1_FD_202095 | JGI IMG/M metagenome (GOLD analysis project Ga0302140, IMG submission 202095) | Peat permafrost microbial communities from Stordalen Mire near Abisko, Sweden - I_Bog_E1_1 | ecosystem: Environmental > Terrestrial > Soil > Wetlands > Peat | place: Sweden: Abisko, Stordalen... | reverse complement strand
ATGATAAACTAATTTTAGTTAATTCTTTTGGTAGAGTGTATCTCCTTTTTTTATTAAGCAATTAAAAGGATACTATAAATTCACCTAAAAGGGTTAACTTTTTTATAGAACTTTTGACTGTCCAGTACAAGTAAAAGCCCCACTAATAATTTTATTGTAGCTTTGCTCATTATTGATGGATTATACAATTCAATTATTATTTTTTCTACTAAATCTTGGATGTTATTTCTTTCCGACACTTTGAAATACAGATATTCACCTTCATCATAATCAGTATTATATAAAGTCGCTAATAAGAATTTACTTATAATATTTTCATTTTCTAAGAATGTTATTATGTAATCAAAAAATTCTGGTCTAATTATGAAGTTTATGATTATATCATCTTCACTTGATGCTTCTATCTCATGAGTTATATTCTGATTTAAAAATATTAATTCACCTTTTTGCAAGATTATTTTTTTATTATCTATAATTTGAATAAGCTTCCCTTTATATACATAATTAAACTCAATATAATTATGATTATGACTTGGAAAATTTATAAATCTTGTGTGTTTTCTAATATCTATTAATTCACCCTTTGGTAATAATTTATTTATGTCTATAATAAATTTTCCGTCATCTGTATATATACTCTTATTCACTGAATTTTCTCCATTTAAAATTTCCACTTCTTCTTCTGTTAAGGCCATTAATCTATTATGAATTTCTTTTATCATAAGTTGATCCTCCTTATTTTTTAACTCTATATACTAAGAATATTCCATAACATACAAGCATTAATGCTATCAAAATCTTAATATTAAATATATCTTCTCCAAGAAATATTGATGATAATAATGTTCCAAAGACAGGTATTAAGAAGTTAAACACTGATATTATTCCCACTTTATTGTATTTTAATAATTGAGTCCATATAACAAATGCTACTGAAGATAATAATGACATGTAAATTAAAAGTGATGTTGATGCTATTGTGAATCCTTTTAAACTTCCACCTAAAATCAGCCCTAGAATTGTTAGTATAACTCCACCTATAAATAATTGAAAGCCTGTAACTAGTGATGGTTCCTGAGTTTGAGTTATTTTTTTACCATATATTGCTGAAGCAGCAAATATAATTGCTGCAATCATTACAAATCCTTCGCCTTTAAAAGCAAAAGAAGTTCCCCCTAATGATTGTCCGCTTAAATTAACAATTACTACTCCTAGAAATCCTATGATGCATCCTATTATCTTGTTAAAACTAAGCTTATCATTCTTATAAATAAAATGAGCTAATATTATACTCACAAAAGTCCCTGTTCCATTTATTATTGCTCCTCTTACTCCTGTGGTATAAGACATTCCCACATAAAAAAATATGTATTGAAGAGCAGTTTGTGTTAAACCTAATAATGTTATTTGTCCAAATTGCTTTTTAGAAAAATTAAATATATTTTTCTTTGTACTTGCCTCTAATAAAAGTACTAAAATCCCTGCAATGGTAAATCTATATCCTGCAAATACTAATTTAGATCCTAAATCGTTTATATTAAATAACGAATATCCTATTTTTATTGATGGATAAGCACTTCCCCATAAAATGCAACATAAGGTTGCTAGTAGTACAATATTTCTTCTGTTTGTATAAAATTTAATTTTATTCATTTTACTTTTCTCCTATGTAATAAACTATTTAATTATATTTTGCTCTATATAAACAATTTATTATATCATATACTTGTTTGTATAGAAAAAAGAGTGCATATTCAATAAGCACTCCACCATTTTATATTAATTTTAATCAGCAATTTATTATGATACAAATGATCTAATTAATGTCATTAAGCTAGTTAATCCTATGCTATATAAAAAAATAGAACAAGGCTTACAAAGAATTATAATAGTTGTAAATTTTCTTAATGACATAGGTGTTATTCCTGCTAAATAACATAAAAAGTCATCAGGAGCTACTGGCATAAAGATTGCGAAGGCAAAAAGTTTATCAAACTTCTTTCCTTTTTCTAACCAGCCAACATATTTATCAAATGTTTTAGGCTTCACCATACTCTTTACTAGGTGAATACCATAGTTCTTTGATAATAAAAATGCAGCTATTGATCCAATGCTAATTCCTACATAATTATATATAAATCCATAAATGGGTCCAAAAGCAATTACTCCTACTACACATCCAATTGCTCCAGGTAATATTGGAATTACTACTTGTATTGCTTGAATTAATATAAAAAATATAGGACCCCATATTCCAATTCTAATTATATAATTATTAAATGCATCTTGTGATGCAAATATTCCTTGATTTATACAATAAAGGATGTAAAGAATCATAATAATAATTCCTGTAATAGTACTTGCATTTAGTAGAACTTTGCCTGTATTATTTCTCTCTTGAATCATTCTATGCTTTTCTCCTATCTACATATAAAATATGTATAAATATCTATATTGACATTAAAATTTATCTGATGTCTAGCCGTTCTAACATTCCAATATCTTTAGATAGGATTAAGAACTGCACAGTCCTAGACGAGGTAGCTCTTGTAGGTCTATTGTGACTGATTCTTGAGGTTATATTTTGCCTCCTGTGGGTATAAGTTAAACTAAATTCAGCTAGAGTATAAAACTTTACCTGAAAAGTTTCAATTTATTGTTTAGCTTTTACTTTAGAATAAAATTCTTTCCACATTTTTGAAACATGTTCTTTACTATAATACTCATGACCCTTCCATGACATTTTAGAAGCAGAATCATAAAATCCCTTATCATTTCTTAACTTATCTATCATATTAATAAAATCATTATTTTGGTGTCCCTTTAAATAAAAATCAAAGAGAATATTTTCATAAATATCTATATCTCTTAACAAAATAGGTATTCCGCAATTCATTGATTCTAGTACTGTCATTGGGAAAAGTTCTTCATAAGACGGTAAAAACATTATATCAGACATGTTATATACCTCATTCATTTTTTCTCTATCAATTAATCCTAAAAAATGAACGTTATCTGGTACATTATCAAGCATTTTTTTAATCTGTTCATATCCATCTGAAATCTTTCCAAATGCAAAATTTCCAGCCCAAGCGAATTGAACATCAGGCATTTTCTTTGCAATATCTATAAAATCAAAAATTCCTTTTCGTTTCTGAAGCTGTCCAACACAAAGTACTGTAAATTTATTTGGATCTAACTTGTATTTTTCTTTTAGCTTTTGTATCTTATAACCATCTAAACTATAAAAACTTTTTGAATCTACAAAGTTCGGAATATAGCTTACTTTATTTCTGTCTACGCCATATTTCTCTAAAACATCAATAAAATATGGATTTACAGTTACTAAATAATCCATACTTTTATAGAAAGTAATTACATACTTATAAAATATTTCTTTGAATAACCTTGGTAATTGGATACTATTTTCTAAAGTTTCTGGTAAAAAATGTACATAACCTACTGTTTCTCCTTTTCTTTTAGCAAAAGGAATCATAAAAAAGAATTCTGGGTTAATAGTATGAAAATGCATAATATCACATAGCTTAAATTGATTCTCAACAACTTCAAATTCTGCTGTCAGTTCTTGTTTTACTAAATTTACTTGTTCATCATGTGCAGATAATACGCCTTGTCCTTTTACCATATCTGCTTTTGATAACATATTTATTACAGTCATATTTCTCTCCTTAATATATAATAATTAGAATTTTTTAAATGTATATAGCAACTGAACTGTCTATCCTTCATTCAAATTTCTATAGTTTTAATTACTAAGTGTTGAAGCATAATTCCCTTGTTGTGTCATAAATATTCCACTTTCTAATAACTGGTTTAAATAAACATCTTCAACTTGCCTTCCAAAATTTTTTTCCGAGTATCTTTCAGCAACTTTACGTGCATTATTAGCCATAAGATTATGCAAATTATTATTCTTTAAAATTGTTTCTACTTGCTCTAAATATTCATTAGAACTTTGATAAACAAACCCATCATATCCATTTATAATTACTTTTTTTAAACATGAATCCTCCCTACATACTGCTGGTAAGCCACTTGCTAAGGCTTCTAAATATGTTAGTCCCTGTGTTTCACTTTGAGAAGCACTCACAAAAATATCCCCAAGCTTATAATATTTATGAATGTCTTGTGGAGCTATCATTCCTGTAAAAATTACATTTTCATCTATTCCTATCTTCTTAGCCTTTTTCTCTAGCTCGCTTCTAAAAGGCCCATCTCCAACTATTAATAATACTAATTTATTATCTTTCATTAGTAGATTTTTCATATTTTCTAACAGTTCTTCTACATTCTTTTCTTTTCCCAGTCTTCCTATTGTAACTAGTACTTTTTTTTCTTTATCTATTCCAAGTTCCTCTTTTAACTCATCTATTTCACTTCTTATAGGTTGCTGCTCAAACTCTTCCAATTTTATTCCTGTTGGAACTGTTACAATATTATTTTCTATTCCGTAATCTTTTAATACTTGTTCTACTTTTTGAGTTGGTGCAATAATTGTTGTAACATTATTCAAAAACTTCCTAGAAAGTGAACCTACCACCTTCCTACCGAATTTCTTATTATGTGTAAAATAATGAGTATAGTATTCATACATAGTATGGTAAGTATGAATGATAGGTATATTTAATTTTTTAGATATCATCTTTGCAAAAATAAATGAAGAAAATTCACACTGAGAATGAATAATATCTGGTTCCCAATTAATAATTTCTTCTATATATTTATTGTGAAAATTAGTAGTAGCTCTAGCATTAGGATATATCTTTATTCCAAATGATTTTATATAATAAACATTTTCTTCTTTCCTTGAAAAGTTATCTTCTGATAAAGTTAAAATCTTAACATCATGTCCTCTTTCTATAAGTTGTGTACGTAAATTTAATACTGATGTTACTACCCCATTCACAGTTGGAGTGAAAACATCTGTTGTAATTAAAATCTTCATACTTTCTTCTCATCTCCAATTTGCTATTTTTATTATTCCATATTTAGTTTAATTTACCAATGTTAAAAATTCATAAAAATTAGGTAAATAAATTATAAACTTTATATATACTTTCTAATTAATAAAATTTATAATTTGCAAAGTTAGCTTGCTTCTAATTGCTTAAAGTACAGGTAAATTCAGATGAAAAACCTTTTTTAGAACATATATAATTAAGAAATAGTGATTTCTAATTTAAACTGTCTTTACGCTATTACTTATTATCAACCTTGGAGATTAAAATTAGATTAAGAAAACCTTAGTTTCATCTTAAATATAATTTTAACTTTGTAAATTGAAAACATATAAAAAAAATCTCGACTTGGGGACTGTTTTTTTTAATGAAGTAATATATCATATTTTTCTAGATTTCAATTGTTCCTATTACACCATTTTCGAAAGTTAACATTGCTTTAAAATAAGAATCCACTCCTGCTTCATTGATTTCCATATGTGATTTAACTTGCTCCACTGGTGAATTAATCATATCCATAACAAATGATAATGGATAAATTCCAACATCTAATAAAGCTCCACCTTGTTTTTTATCGAATAAATAAGATCCTTGCTTAATATCTGTTACATGATTACAAAAATTAGCTTCAATGTTTCTAATTTCATGTTATCAGCAAACTAATAACAAATTATGATTTTCTGTATTAAAAAGCCTTAAGAATAAATATATCTTTATTCTTAAAGCTTTTTAATAAATTTTAATGTATGGTTTGCAATATACAATTAAGGATGAAGCTCACAGAAAAAGTTCAACTAACCAAGTATGAACTTGGGAATTTCACTTTTCCTGAAATAATTTTCAAAAAATACTTTTTCAAACTCCATAATAATTTGTTTCTAAATTGTGCATTTTAAACTGTAAATTGATTTAAATTACACTTCTGCTGATTCATCAATATCCTTCATAGTTAATGAAATTCTCTTTCTCTTTTCATCAACTTCTATTATTGCTACCTTTACTATATCTCCAACTTTAACAATATCTAAAGGATGCTTTACAAATCTATTTGCCATTTGGCTCTTATGGACTAATCCATCTTGATGAACTCCAATGTCTACAAAAGCACCAAAGTCTGATACATTTCTAACTGTTCCATCTAAAACCATCCCTGGCATTAAGTCTTTAAGTTCAACTATTCCCGTCTTAAGTATTGGTTTTGGCATTTCTTCTCTAGGGTCTCTGCCTGGTTTCTTTAATTCTTTGATTATATCTTTTAAAGTAAGCTCTCCAACTTCTAGAGTTTCACTTAAAGTCTTTAATCCTTGTGCTTCTGCTCTTTCATCAATGTCACCTAGTTTATTATTTTTAAGATCTTGCTTATTATATCCTAAAAGTTCAATTAACTTTTTAGCTACACTATAAGATTCCGGATGGACTGATGTATTATCTAAAGGATCTTTGCTATCATCTACTCTTAAGAACCCTGCACATTGTTCATATGCCTTTTGCCCTAATCTCTTTACTTTTAATAATTCTTTTCTTGAAGTAAAATGGCCAACTTCTTCTCTATAATCAACAATATTTTTAGCAATCGCTGCATTTATTCCTGAAATATGTGTTAAAAGTGATGGTGTTGCTATATTTAAATCAACTCCAACAGTATTAACTGAATCTTCTACAACTCCTGCTAAAGATTCTTCTAATTTCTTAGGCGTTACGTCATGTTGATATTGTCCAACACCAATTGCTTTAGGATCTATTTTTACCAATTCAGCAAGTGGATCTTGCAGTCTTCTACCTATTGAAATTGCTCCTCTTACTGTAACGTCTAAATCTGGATATTCTTTTGTTGCAAGTTCTGATGCTGAATAAACTGATGCTCCTGCTTCAGATACAATTACATATGCCAATTCTCTTCCAGTTTCATTTTTTATTTCAGTAATCATTTCAGCTATTACTTCTTCTGATTCTCTAGAGGCAGTTCCATTTCCAAGTGAAATAACATCAACATTATGTTTAGCAATAAGTGCTTTTAAAGTTTTCTTTGTTCCTTCAATATCCTTTTTAGGCACTGTTGGATATACTGCTGTATTTTCTAAGAACTTTCCTGTTGCATCTAATATTGCAATCTTACAACCTGTTCTAAATCCAGGGTCATATCCCATTACTACTTTTCCTTTGATTGGAGCTTGCAGCAATAATGCTTTTAGATTTTCTTTGAAAATGTTAATAGCACCTTCTTCACCAATATCAGTTAATTCACTTCTAATTTCTCTTTCAATTGATGGATAAATTAATCTCTTTAATGAATCCTTTATTGCAAGTTTTAGTTTTTCATCTAAAATTGAATTTTTCCTTAATACTTGGTTCTCTAAGTATTGTATAATCTTATCTTCATTTACAGTAATTTTAACGCTTAGTATTTTTTCTTTTTCCCCTCTATTAATAGCTAATATTCTATGAGGAGGTATTTTATTTACTGCTTCTGAATATTCATAATACATTTCATATGGTGTTGATTCTTTAGAGTCACCCTTGCTTTCTATTTGTCCTTCTCTCATAACAAAGTCTCTTATATATTTTCTATATTTAGCTTCATCTGATATACTTTCAGCAACTATATCTAAAGCTCCAGAAATAGCATCATCACTACTTGTTACACCCTTTTCTTCATTTATATATTTAGATGCTTCTTCATTTAAATCACCATTAAATTTACCTTCTAAAATCAATTCTGCAAGAGGTTTTAATCCTTTTTCCGCAGCTATTGTTGCCTTGGTTCTTTTTTTAGGTTTATAAGGTCTATATATATCTTCAACTTCTGTTAAAGTTGTTGCCTTTTCTAAAGCCTTTTCAATTTCCTCTGTGAACTTTTCTTGTTCTTGTATTATTCTTGTAACAGCTACTTTTCTTTCTTCTAAATTTCTTAAATATGTAAGTCTTTCAGATAGCTTTCTTAAAACTTCATCTGAAAGCCCACCAGTAACTTCTTTTCTATATCTTGAAATAAAAGGAACTGTGTTCCCATCATCTAGAAGTTCAATAACACTTTGAACTTGCCCTAATCTTATTTCTAACTCTTTTGCAATTCTTTCTTCAATTGAATTCATAATTTCCTCCTGATTTATATTAGTAAATATTATTGCCATCCTAACAACATTTTACCACATAAATTATTATTGCCATTACTATTTTTAGTAATGGCAATAATAATCTCATATTCTTATTAATATTATAAACTTATTTACTTCTAAATCAAGAATTTTATACAATCTAAAGTTTTGGGTTCTTATCTATCTTTTTTTCACTTTTATACCTCACTTAATTTTTAGTACACAATATGAGTTGGCTTGATTGCGATGTTGAGACTAAAATAATAGCATAAATTTAAGATATAGCTGAACTTTGTAACAGCACTATCTTAAATTTATGCACCTCAATATCGCAATCAATTACTAGAACGAAGTCGCTAAAAGCCGACCGTCCCGTATGGGGATTCAAAACTCACGATTTATATGAGTTGGCTTGTATGATAATATTGTGTATCAACTTTGTATTAGTTCATTATTCTTGTTGCCCTTACAGCTGATCCCATATAAATACACATTACTGAGTATTTATATGCTACTTAATAAGTATCACTGAAATAACTGAGAATATAAAAAGAAGTAAACAGGATTCTTAGGATCTTCTTCAACTTTTTCTCTAATATGACTTAAATGAACCATTATATTATTAGAGTCACCAAGATAGGCATCTTCCCATACTTCTTCATAAACATCATAATTAATTTTATCCCCTAATTTAGGCACATGAAAATAAATAACAGGTCCAAAGTTGCCATGAATATTTTTCATCAGGCAAGGAGGCGAATTGCCCTCATAGCGGGCCTATTAGGTCAATTTGCTGACGCAGCATGATGGAAAATAGGCTGGCAAATGGACTTGTTATTTATTTGATTGTGCCTTAAATATATCAATATATTTTATCACATATTTATGTGATTTTAGGTATTACCTTTATCATAAGGTTTTTTAATATAAATATGTATATTAAAATTTGACATTCAAAGCTGAAATTATTTATTTACTTCATAATTTAATTATCAATGCTCAATTATGAATTGGTATTTTAAATTTTATATTGCTCAAATAAACATCTAACTGTATAATTATTATGTAAATATTTACCAAAAGGGTGGTGGGTTTATGATTAAAAACATTAGTAAAATATGCTCTTTTTTATTATTATTTCTCTTTGCAGTCCTTGCTTTAAATGAATTTCAAATAATGAATTATTCAGCTGATTTAAAAAAAATTTTTTACTTTTTAACACTCATTTTAATAATGTTCTCTTCTGTTACAACCTTATTAACAAATAAATCTGGTTTTTTTAAATTTGTTAGTGTAGTAATAATGTTAGCACTAGTAGCCGGTGGAATTATTTCAATACTTAAGCCAGGATTAAATATATCTTTATATGTTTGTATAATTCTCACAGTAGTATATTCCTTAGTTGATATGTTTTATAAAGTCGCTTAATTATTATTTTTAGCAAAATAAAATACAGGATTAATTTTTATTATAATCCTGCATTTGCATTTTTGTTTAAATGTTCTCGGTTGCACTTCGTGCTTTTTTTATATGTGAAATGTTCTCGGTTGCACTTCGTGCTTTTTTTATATGTGTATATTTTTTCTAACTTACTGCTTTAAATATGCATTTATAAACATATCTATTTCTCCATCCATTACTGCTGTAACATTTGATGTTTCTACATTAGTTCTGTGGTCTTTAGCCATACTATATGGATGGAATACATATGATCTTATTTGACTTCCCCAACCCATGTCTTTTAACTCTCCAGTTAAGTCTTCAATCTTTTCCTTATGAGCTCTTTCTTTTAATTCAACTAATTTAGATTTAAGCATTTCCATAGCTGTATCTTTATTAGAAAATTGGCTTCTTTCATTTTGGCATTGGACAACTACCCCTGTAGGAAGATGAGTAATTCTTACTGCTGAATCAGTTGTATTAACATGCTGCCCTCCAGCACCTCCCGATCTATAGGTATCTATTCTAAGATCATCAGGTTTTATATTTATATCTTGTTCTTTTGTAAGCTCTGGGAGTACTTCCATAGATGCAAAAGACGTTTGCCTTTTTCCATTGGAATTATATGGTGAAATCCTAACCAATCTATGAATTCCCTTTTCTGCCTTTAGATATCCATATGCATATTCTCCAGTAACTTTTAAGGTAACACTTTTAATTCCTGCTTCATCTCCTGGAATTAAATCTAAAGTTTCAACATTATAGCCTTGTTTTTCGCACCATCTTGTATACATCCTTAAAAGCATCTCAGTCCAATCATTAGCATCAGTGCCTCCAACGCCAACGTGTAAAGTTAAAATGACATTGTTTTTATCATATTCTCCACATAAAAGCACCTTCATATTATACTCATCAATTTGAGCTTGTATTTCCCTTATTGTTTGTATTATTTCATTGGAAGATTCCTCATCATCTTCTTCCATCATTTCTTTCAATACTTCAATGTCTTCAAGCTGAGATTGTAATTTGTCAAAATTCTCCATTTTATCTTTTATAGATTTACTCTTTTTAGTAACTTCTTCTGCTCTTTTAGTATCATCCCAAAATCCAGCTTCTTGCATTTGACATTCTAACTCATGAAGTTCTCTTTCTAAGCCTCCCCTGTCAAAGTGAAGCCCCCATTTCTTCTATAGATTTTTTTATACCAGGAAGCTTTACTAATTCTTTTTCAAGTTCAATAATCATCTATTTTCACCTCTTTCGAATAATTAGGCACGTGAAATAAAATAACAAGTCAAAGATGCAATGTATATCTTTTGTCTGGCGAGGAAGTATGTTTGCCTCATAGCTGACTATTAGGTGAACACGCTGATGAAGCATGATAAAAAATAGACTAGCATACTGACTTGTTATTTTTTTGAATTTGCCTTAACTAATAATAATCAATTCTCAACAGTTAATTATTAATTGATTGATCATTAATAACCGACAATTTTTTTAAACTACTTTGCAAAAATTCCGTAGCAGATTTCAACCAAAATTGCCACTGAATATCAGACAACTACAATTTGAAATCTCTACGGAATTCATTATATCATATATATTCTTAAATAAACTCCATGGAGTTTTTCACCTTAATTGTTGACTGTTAATTGTTAACTGAATTAAGCTTCTCTTCCACAACAATTCTTGAATTTCTTTCCACTACCACATGGACATAAATCATTTCTTCCATGTTTGTCAAGATTTCTAACTGGCCCTACACTTGGTCCACCTGTTGGTGAATTTGCTCCAGGTCCTGCTGATGTACTTCCAGAATCAGCATGAATTGCTGCAGTTTCTTGTGCAACTCTTACTCTTTCTGGTGCTCTTTCTATTTTAACATGGAATAATAGTTTAATTGTTTCTTCTTTGATTGTTCCAATCATTTCATTAAACATTTCGCTACCTTCCATTTGGTATGCTTGAACTGGATCAATTTGCTTAAATGATTGAAGACCAATACCTTGTTTTAAATGGTCCATATTATCTATGTGATTCATCCATTTAGTATCAACAGCTTTTAAAAGAACAACTCTTTCAATTTCTCTTAATCTTTCTGAAGTAAATTCTTCTTCTTTTTGTTCATAGAATTTACATGCAGTTTCATAAAGACTTTGAGTTATCTCTTCATTTGGAAGACTTTCAAGACTAGGTAAATTAACTGAATTTGGTGGTATGCATATTTCTTGTAAGCATACCATTAAATTCAAGAATTCTTCTCTATACTCTTCAGTTTCACCTGTAATATGAGTATTAACAGAATTTGCTATAATTTCTTTTAACATTGATAATATTTCTTCTTTTACGTCTTCACCTTCAAGAACTTCTGCTCTTTGCTTATAAATAACTCCTCTTTGTATATTCATTACATCATCATAACCTAATAATGTCTTTCTTATGTCAAAGTTATTACCTTCAACCTTCTTTTGAGCATTTTCTATAGCTTTTGAAACCATTTTACTTTCAATTGCTTCCTCTTCTTGAAGTCCTAATTTCTCGACAACTCCTTGAATCTTTTCTGATCCAAATATTCTCATTAAATCATCTTCTAGTGAAATAAAGAATGTTGATTCACCTGGATCCCCTTGTCTACCAGAACGTCCTCTTAATTGGTTATCTATTCTTCTTGATTCATGTCTTTCAGTACCTATTATCTTAAGACCACCAACTTCGACTACACCTTCACCAAGCTTAATATCAGTACCTCTACCAGCCATATTAGTAGCTATAGTAACCATACCTAACTCCCCAGCATGACTTATAATTTCAGCTTCTTGTTCATGAAACTTAGCATTTAATACTTGATGTGGTACACCCTTTTTCTTAAGCAGGCTTGAAACAAGTTCTGATTTTTCAACACTTACTGTACCAACTAGTACTGGTTGACCCTTTGCATGTATCTTTTCTATTTCTGATACAACAGCCTTAAATTTGCCCATTTCACTGCTAAAAACTAAATCTGGGTTATCTATTCTAGCTACTGGCCTGTGTGTTGGAATAACAATAACATCTAATCCATAAATTTCTCTAAATTCATTTTCTTCGGTTAATGCTGTACCAGTCATACCTGCTAACTTTTTAAACATTCTGAAGTAATTTTGGAATGTAATAGTTGCTAAAGTTTTAGATTCTCTTGCAATCTTAACACCTTCTTTTGCTTCTATTGCTTGGTGAAGACCATCTGAGTATCTTCTACCTTCCATAAGTCTTCCTGTAAATTCATCAACAATTATTACTTCTCCATCCTTAACCATGTAATCTTTATCCTTTTTCATGGCAAAGTTTGCTTTTAATGCTTGAGTTACGTAATGTTGTAATTCTATATTGTCAGCATCAGCATAGTTTTCTATTTTGAATGTTACTTCTGCTTTTCTAACACCTTCATCAGTTAACATTACTGCATTAGCTTTTTCATCTCTTGTAAAATCTTTTTCTGCAACTAATTTCTTTGCAAAATAATCTGCAACCTTATAAAATTCAGTAGATTTTTCTCCTTGACCTGAAATTATAAGTGGAGTTCTAGCTTCATCAATTAAAATTGAGTCAACTTCATCGACTATAGCAAAATTTAATCCTCTTTGAACTCTTTCTTCTTTATAAACAACCATATTATCTCTTAAATAATCAAATCCAAACTCATTATTAGTTCCATAAGTAATATCTGCTGCATAAGCTTCTCTTCTTTGGTCATTATTTAAATCGTGAATTATTACTCCTGTAGTCAATCCTAAGAAACCATACAACTCACCCATTTCTTCTGCTTGTGTTTTCGCAAGGTAGTCATTTACTGTTATAACATGAACTCCATTTTCACTTAGTCCATTTAAGTAAGCTGGTAATGTTGCAACTAAAGTCTTACCTTCACCTGTTTTCATTTCTGAAATTCTACCTTGGTGAAGTACCATTCCTCCCATAAGTTGTTCATCAAAATGTCTCTTGCCAAATACTCTTACTGATCCTTCTCTTACAACAGCAAATGCTTCTGGCAAAATATCTTCTAATGTTTCACCATTACTTAATCTTTCTCTAAATTCAGAAGTTTTTGCTTTTAACTCTTCATCTGAAAGTTTTTGCAACCCTTCCTCTAATTCATTTATTTTTTGTATAGCAGGATTAAGTCTTTTTACTTCTCTTTCACTATATGTTCCAAATACGGCATTTAATAGTCCCATAATGTCATCCTTTCGAAATTCTATATTTCATATTAATTTCTAATACATCGTTTATTGATTTATAATTTATTTTATAAATCACGTATTTTTTAATTATATCATTTTAACTATCCATTTTTCAATAAAACTCATAATTTTTGTACTAAATCCTACATAAAACAATTGAATTTAACTATTTTTTAATCTTTTAATCATAAACTATTACTAATACTTGCCACTTTTGAGATAAAACATACTTTCACCTTACTTTTATTTTAGAAAATAATATTTTTACTTAGGCATATGAAAAAACAACTGTCCTAATTATGCAAGTTAAACATGCATATTGGACAGTTGTTTTTTTTAGTCTTATATAAATTCTGGTTCTAACAAACCATAATCTCCATCTTTTCTTTTATAAATTACATTTACTTTATTGCTATCTGCATCTTGATATACAAAGAAATTATGCCCTAACAAATCCATTTGAAGAATTGCTTCTTCAGAATCCATTGGTTTAACCCCAAATTTCTTTACTCTAACTAGTTTACCTTCTTCTTCAGATTTAACATCTATATTATTTTCAGCAAATCTTAATGATCCGTTATTTTTTCTTGATAATTTAGTTTTTTGCTTTCTAATTTGTCTTTCTAACTTCTCTTCTACTAAATCTAATGACTTATACATATCTGAAGTTGATTCTTCTCCCCTTAATATTGCTCCATTAAATGGAATAGTAACTTCAATTGTATGTCTATTTTTTTGAACTCTCAATGTAGCTCTTGCTTCCACATTTGCTTCAAAATACTTTTCCAATTTACTTATCTTTTTTTGCACTATTTCCTTTAGTGCATCTGTTAATTCCATATTTTTTGCTATAACTGTAACTTTCATTAATTCCAGCCCCTCTCTATACGAAAAAGTTTTGTTAAATTTAATATGTTTAACTTAATATTATTTTATCATCTTTTTACAAATTTAACAAGACAGTTATCAGTAAATTCTGATAATTAATTTCCAAAAAAAACTCTAATCCTTAGAATTATGGATTAGAGATACTTTAGAAAGTTATTTTTTTAATACCTTCATAATTGATATAAGGAAATAGTAAAGCTAGTTGACCTGGTTTTTGACCCCACACTCGCCTGCTGGAGCTTTTGCTAATAGAATTTAATCCCTCACTACTAACCCTCTCAGTACTGTCGACTGGCAGGGCTTACTTCTATACCGCACCATGCTCCTTAGACATTTTGTCTAAATTACGTGGATCGTTTCGCCTGCGACTAGCTTCGACTTTCAACCACAAACCTAGCTTTACATTAATATTATATATGACTTTTCGCTAAGGTCAATAGTTTTATGTCTTTTATTTTATTTTTTTTTAATAATTTATATGCTTCTTGAATCGTTGCACCTGTAGTTGTTACATCATCTATTAATATAATATTATAATTTTTTACTTCTATTCCTTTTTTTATTTTAAAAGCATCTTTTATATTTTCATATCTTTCATCTCTTTTTAACCTCTTTTGTTCCTTAGTTTCTTTTTGTTTAATCAATACTTCTAAAACTTCAATTGATAAATCTCTAGATATCTTTTTTGCAATATATTCACACTGATTAAATCCTCTAATTTTTTTAGATTTTTTTGATAACGGTATATATGTTATTATGTATTCTTGATACTTGAAGTTTTTAACAATATATTCTTCTAAAAATTCTGTTAGTATATCTCCTGCTGTAAAATTATTTTTGTATTTAAATTTTAGTATTAAATCTTTTAACACTCCGCCATAATATCCATAACTTATTATTTCATCTTGATATAAATCATCTATAGTTTTGACACTTTTTTTACAAGTATCGCATATCCCAAAACAATCATTTTCTTTGCATACAATACAATAATTTTCTCTTGGATATACTACTTCAATTAACCCATTCCATAACTTTCTTATAATTCTCTTAACCGTTTTTCCCATACTTTTTTATTGAAATTTCTTGCCATATTTTTTGCCTTATCCATATCTTCTGATACATCATTTGATACCAAAAGAACTTCTGGTAATTTTGAGTTTACATTTCTTATTTGACCACATATATATAAAAGTTTTTTGTAATTATATTTTTCATTATCAGAAAAGAGTATTACAGCATCATCAATATGGCAATATTCAAGTAACTCCTCTATTTTATTAGTTATTATAAATATTGCCTTAACTTTATATTTTGATACTCTTTCACATCTTTTTATTTCTTCATTTTTTGAAATTTTTATTATTTTAACTTCTGAAATCTTTAGTTTGTTAGAAAAATAATCATAAACTATATTAAGTTTTTCTTTATTAGGTACATAAATAGCTACTTTATGATTATTTTCTTTAAACCATTTAAGATAATCATAAAGAGTATATGGAATGTCTACATTCAAATCTATTCGAGTTGTTAATATCCTAGGCTCTACAAAAGGTTTTTTATAATTGTACGCTGCAAGTTCAATTTTTTCACCCACTAATGCCATTTTCTCTATACTATACAATAGAACTCTTTCTCCTAAACTTGCACAAATGTCCAATCCATCTCTTACATTAGTGCTACTTAAGTTTGAAAAATATGTTATATCATCGAAAATCACCAAATCATATTTTTCATTAATTTGGGCTAAATTATCATGATGTATGAATGTCAACTTTGTAGTTGACATTCCTTTTTCAATATATGAGTGAGTTATATCTGAATTAAGTTCTCTTATTATATTAATTAGCTCTCTATTCTCTCCATTTTTTCCCCACACATACAATACTTTCCCATTATTTTGAGCAATATTACTTATTATATTTGAAAAAATACAAGGTGTATTAAATGGAACTGTGATTATTGTTAAAAACTTAATACTTTTCTTGTACCAATAATCTATTTTATCACATGCATACTTTAAGTCCTCTTGAGTTACTTTGCATACTTCCCTCATACATATATCTCCTTTCAATTAATCTTCAAACTCATCTTTAGTTATTATATTTCTGATTCTATGTTTTAAGGCTGAATATCGTTCTACACTATTCATGTTATTAATCATATACATTAGTGCTTTTTTAAATCCAACCACAACCACTAATTGTTTTGCTCTTGTAATTCCTGTGTAAAGTAAATTACGATTCATTAAAAAAGGTGATCCCATAAATACTGGAATAATTACAACTTTAAATTCACTTCCTTGACTCTTGTGGATTGTAGTTGCATATGCTAAATCTAATTCATCTAGAAAGTTAAAATCATAAATCACCTTTCTTTCATCATCAAATATAATTGTTAAAGCTTTTCTTTCTTCGTCAATGCTTTCAATAAAACCTAAATCACCATTAAAAACTCCAGAACCCTCATTTTCTCCAAACCCATTTACTCTAATCCACTTTAAAGTATAATTGTTCTTTGTTTGCATGACTTTATCTCCTTCTCTAAATAATATATCTCGAGAAGTCTTTTCTTTTTTATCCTTTGATGGTGAATTAAATATTTCTTGAAGTCTAATGTTTAAATTATTAACTCCAAGCGTTCCTTTTCTCATAGGAGTTAACACTTGCATATCCTTCAATATCTCCCATGATTTATTAAACTTAGGAAGCCTTTTATTCATTAAATCTATTATTGTATTTAAAATTTTATCTTGATTATCTTCACTAATAAAGAAAAAATCTTTGTCTTTTTGATTTAATAATGGCATTTGACCTTCATTAATTCTATGTGCATTTATAACAATTAAGCTTTCTGCACCTTGTCTAAATATTTCTTTTAATCTTATTACTTTTATATATTCACTTTCTATAAGGTCTTTTAATACATTTCCTGGTCCAACAGACGGCAATTGATCAACGTCTCCAACAATTATTAATCTTGTGCCTAAATTAATCGCTTTAAGCAGATTTTGCATTAAGATTATATCAATCATAGATGCTTCGTCAACTATTATTACATCGCAATCTAAAGGTGACGATTCTCCCTTTTCAAAAACCGATTCATCCTCTTCTGAAACTCCCATTTCTAAAAGTCTATGTATTGTTTTTGCCTCTCTTCCAGTAGATTCAGTCATTCTCTTGGCTGCTCTTCCAGTTGGAGCTCCAAGTATTACTTTCATACGATTATTTTCATAAATATGAATTATAGCTTTTATAATCGTAGTTTTACCTGTCCCAGGACCGCCTGTAATTATTTCTATACCATTGTTAAATGCACCAATAATTGCTTCCCTTTGAGATATTGCAAACTGTATTTTTTGCTCTTTTTCAAAAACATCAATTTCAAAATCAATATCTGAATTTATAGTTTGTATTTGTTGTAGCCCCAAAGTAATTATTTTACTAGTTACTCCAAGTTCACAATAATAATATTGAAGCAAAAATCCAACTTCAACATCATTAACTTTTTCAACAATTATTTTTTGCTCAGCTGCCATATCATATATATTTTTTTCAATTAATTCTTTAGATATCGATAAATTCTTTTCACATTCTTCTAGTATATTATTTTTAGGCATAAATGTGTTTCCTGCAGCACAAAACTGATTCATTACATACTTAATACCACTTTGAATTCTGAACTCAGAGCTACTTTCAACTCCAATACTCATAGCAATTCTATCTGCTGTTTTAAATCCAATACCTGAAATTTCATCACATAATATATAAGGATTATCTGATACTATTTGTTTTGCATTTGGCCCAAATTTCTTATAAATTTTAACACATTGATTATTAGTCACTCCATGTTTATGAAAATACAAGATTATATCTTTTAATCCCTGCTGTTCTATATAAGATTCATATATAATTTGAAATTTTTTTTCTCCTATACCTTCTATCTCCATAAGCCTTTCAATATTATTTTCCATTATATCTAACGTTTCGGCACCAAACTTTTCTATTATCTTCTTAGCAGTAACAGGCCCTATTCCATGTATTATTCCTGCACTTAAATATTTTTCTATTCCATCTAATGAATTTGGAAGAAGCTCTTCATAATCTTGAATATTAAATTGATTTCCAAACTGCTTATGCACTGTCCAGTAACCTGTTAACTTTACATTTTGACCTTCCCTCATGAAAGGAACCGTACCTATAGCACTAATTAACTTATTTTCACTTCTAATCTTACAAACTACATAACCAGTATCTTCACTTTTAAAAACAATGTTCTCAACAAAGCCATTTAGAACTTCCATAGAATCTCTCCAAATCTTTTATATAATATTTAGTTTAAATTTCTAAGATATCGAATTTAATTTTCAAATTTCACCTTTACTTTTCTTTTTTAATCATATTATAATACATTCTACAATAATTGAAAATTGAATCTTTACAATTATTCTCTTGTATCTACTCACTTTTCTTAAGTAATTATATAAGTTCTTAGCATTAAAAAAGCTGTCTCAAAATAAATTTGAAACAGCTTACATATCATACTATAAATATTTTTTTATTTCATTTACTTTATTTAATTGTTCCCATGGTAAGTTAAGGTCATTTCTTCCAAAGTGTCCATAAGCAGCTGTTTGTTTGTAGATTGGTCTTCTTAAGTCAAGGTCCCTAATTATAGCTCCTGGTCTTAAATCAAATACCTTTTCTACTATTTTAACAATTTTATCTTCATCTACTTTTCCTGTTCCGAAAGTATCCACTTCGATTGAAACCGGCTTTGCAACACCTATTGCATATGCCACTTGAATTTCTAACTTATCAGCAACGCCTGCAGCAACTAAATTCTTAGCTACCCATCTTGCAGCATATGCAGCTGATCTATCTACCTTTGTTGAATCCTTTCCTGAGAAAGCTCCACCACCATGTCTACCATATCCACCATACGTATCAACTATTATCTTTCTTCCTGTTAATCCTGAATCTCCTTGAGGTCCTCCAACAACAAATCTTCCTGTTGGATTAATGAAATATTTAGTTTCATCATCTAATAATTCTGCTGGAATAACAGCTTGAATTACATATTTTTTTAGATCTTTTTGAATTTGTTCTAAAGTAACTTTTTCATCATGTTGTGTAGATATTACAATAGTATCAATTCTCTTTGGTTTATTGTCTTCATATTCAACAGTAACTTGAGTTTTACCGTCTGGTCTTAAATAATCTAATGTACTATTTTTCCTTACTTCTGTAAGTGTTCTTGACAATTTATGAGCCATAGCAATTGGAAGTGGCATAAATTCTTCTGTTTCATTTGTTGCGAAACCAAACATCATACCTTGATCTCCAGCTCCAACTGCTTCAACATCATCTTTTTCACCTTTTCTAGATTCAAATGCTTCATTTACACCCATAGCAATATCTGCTGATTGTTCATCTATTGCTGTAATAACTGAACAAGTGTCGCAATCAAATCCATACTTAGCTCTATCATATCCAATTTCTCTTACAGTTTCTCTAACTACTTTAGGAATATCAACATAGCAATTTGTTGTTATTTCTCCCATTACCATAACCATACCTGTAGTTGTGCATGTCTCACATGCAACTCTAGCTAATGGATCTTGTGCTAAAATAGCATCTAAAATACCATCTGAAATTTGATCACACATCTTATCTGGATGTCCTTCTGTAACTGATTCTGAAGTAAATAATCTTTTCATACTTTTCTCCCCTCAACTTAACTCTTTATCAAAATTTTTTAATGCATTTGTTGTCTTTTAGTAAAAAATGTATCCTTTATTCTGCACATTTAATATAATTAAATGCTATATTATTATATATTTATACATTTGTTACTAATCCCTTGTAATTTTTACTATTCTCTTATAATTTAAGTCTGTACAAACTTATGCATAGAAATAAAAAAACCCTTCGATAAGAAGAGTGCGATTTTAATAATCCTTTTCTTATCTTGTAGAAATATTCTACAGGAATTGGCACCTTATATAATACAGGTTGCCGGGTTTCACAGGGCCCTTTCCCTCCACCTCTCTTGATAAGAGTTACATAATTTAATTTTCAACAGTATTTTATCATAACATTTATAATTAGTCAATATTAAAATATTTACACTACCTTTTTTATTTCTAAAAATAAAAAAGAATAAACTAAGTTTATTCTTTTTTTGGTGGAGGAAGATGGATTCGAACCATCGAAACTAACGTAACAGATTTACAGTCTGCCCCCTTTGGCCACTCGGGAACTCCTCCATATTTATTTTATTGGAGCTGGCAATAGGAATCGAACCTACAACCTGCTGATTACAAGTCAGCTGCTCTACCGTTGAGCCATGCCAGCACATTTCAAATAGTCTATTTTTATAATGGTGGGCACAACAGGGTTCGAACCTGTGACCCCCTGCTTGTAAGGCAGGTGCTCTCCCAGCTGAGCTATGCGCCCATTATAAAGTGAAATTTTTCAAGTGAAGTTATAACTTCTACCGAATCTATACCATCAAGTGGTACCTCGTCTAGAGTCGTTCAATTCTTAACTACCATCTAAGATGGGAGGTTAGAAATGCTAAACATAAGATAAAATTGGTGGAGGAAGATGGATTCGAACCATCGAAACTAACGTAACAGATTTACAGTCTGCCCCCTTTGGCCGCTCGGGAATTCCTCCATATTTATTTTATTGGAGCTGGCAATAGGAATCGAACCTACAACCTGCTGATTACAAGTCAGCTGCTCTACCGTTGAGCCATGCCAGCACATTTTTAAATAGTTTATTTTTAAATGGTGGGCACAACAGGGTTCGAACCTGTGACCCCCTGCTTGTAAGGCAGGTGCTCTCCCAGCTGAGCTATGCGCCCATTATAAAGTGAAACCTTTCAAGTGAAGTTATACTTCAGCTGAATTTAGTTGAACTTATACCCTTAAGAGGTACCTCGTCTAGGATTATGCAGTTCTTTGCTACCATCTAAGATGGGAGGTTAGAAATGCTAAACATAAGATAAAATTGGTGGAGGAAGATGGATTCGAACCATCGAAACTAACGTAACAGATTTACAGTCTGCCCCCTTTGGCCGCTCGGGAATTCCTCCAAAATTAATAATTTAAAACTATTGCTTTATCATCAATCAACAATGATTAGTATATCTGCAAAGAGCTTTTATTTCAACCCTTATACCACTCCATTTATCGAAATTAGATCTTTATTTCTCTCAATTACTACAAAATGCTCTTATTTAATATAATAATCCTAATTATTTTTAATTATTATATTAAGCCTCTCTAAACCTGTAAATGAATAGCTTATTTTTTCTATTTTTTGATAATCTTCTGTTGTAAGTCTTTTCTTTAAAAATCTAAAAATATTTTTTATACTTTCTTCCTCATTAGAATTTTCATAATACTCTTTTATTTTCCCTATATCAAATGTAGATAATTTTTTGATTATTTTTTCAAAGTCTTTTCTATCATCAGATGATAATTGCTCTAATACTTTTCCCAGCTCTAACTTATTTGCTGATTTTGAATAAGATAAAGTTTCATTACTAACCTCTTCTTGATCAATGACTCTATTTTGTGGTTCCCAATAAAATATTAAATAAATATTCATTATTACTGCACACGCTAAAAGTAAATATGCTCCAATTCCTCTCGCAAATTACTCCTTTATCAGTATTAATTACCATAAATTATTTTTTTATACTATATTTCCTCCATTCCTCATATATATATTTTATAAAGGAGGTATCTGTCCTTGATTAAATCGGATATTAATCTTAATTCTACATTCTCTTATAATCTAACTCTAGAAATCAAAAATTATATTACTAAAGATACTGTAATTGTTTGCATCGGCACTGATAAATGTATTGGAGATTGCTTAGGCCCTTTAGTTGGATCCATATTGACAGAAAACTTTTTTCCCTTGCCTGTTTATGGGACATTATCATCTCCCATTCATGCTTTAAATATAGATGAACGTTTAGATGAAATATATTCTAATCATCCTAATGCATCTATAATTGGTGTTGATGCTTGCTTGGGCGATACTGAAGACATTGGAGATATTCGTATAAGAGATTATGCAATACACCCTGGTAAAGGAGTTGGGAAAGAACTTCCTGAGGTTGGAGTTGCATCAGTTATAGGTATCGTCGACTCAAGTGATAACTCTGAATTCTTTTTTTCACATAGTATTAGGCTTTCTTTTATTATGAATATGGCTAAAATTATATCTCGAGTATTTATTGAATCTTATAATTTAAATCGGGGAGAATTTCCTATGCTTTAGTCTTTAAATCACATTCAAAAAAATAAATAACAGTCAAAATATATACTTTGACTGTTATTTATTTTATTCTTCTATAAAAATTATTTGTTGTGAATTTGTCTCACTATCCAACTTATCAATATAACCAAGCACCTTACCAGTCCCCTTAGCAACACATTCAACAGAGTCCTCAGCAACCGTTGTTGCTATCCCTGTTTTAAATTCTATAAGCTTGTCTAAGCCATGTATTAATGCTCCCCCACCTGTCATTAATATCCCTCTTTCTATTATATCTGAAGCTAACTCAGGTGGTGTTTTTTCTAATACTCTCTTTACTGTTTCAACTATAATTTCTACAGGCTCTTTTATTGCATTTCTTATTTCTTCTGTCGTAATTTCTACTTCATCCGGTAATCCTGTTAAAAGATTTCTTCCTTTCATCATACATGCTAGGTTTCTCGAATTTTTAAATGCAGAACCAATATTTATTTTTAAATCCTCAGCTGTTTTTTCACCTATCATTAACTTATATTCATTTCGTACATATTTTATTATAGCATTATCAAATTTGTCCCCAGCCACTTTTATCGATTCTCTCTCTACTACTCCACCTAATGAAATAACTGCAATATCACAAGTGCCACCGCCAATGTCTACTACCATACATCCATTCGGTTTAGTAATGTCTAATCCTGCTCCAATAGCTGCTGCTAATGGTTCCTCTATTAAATAAACTGTCTTAGCTCCTGAGTTCATAGTAGCGTCAATAACAGCTCTTTTTTCAACTTCTGTAGCTTGAGATGGTATACAAACAATCACCTTGGGTGCTCTAATACTTCGCTTTCCACATGCTTTCTTTATAAATCCTTTTAGCATCTTTTGTGTTATATCATAATCTGAGATAACACCATCTCTCAATGGTCTTACTGCAATTATATTTCCTGGGGTTCTTCCTATCATTTTTCTTGCTTCTTCCCCTATAGCTAACAATTTATTATTATTTTTATTTATAGCTACAACAGAAGGCTCTTTTAATATCACCCCTTTACCTTTTACATAAACTAGTACAGTTGCTGTTCCTAAGTCAATTGCAAGGTCTGTCCCGGTTCTCCAAAAACACATCTCTTATTCACTCCTATAATACATATTAATACCTATATTTACATAATTCTACTAATATTATATTATAAACTTAATCTTATTGAGATTCAATAATTTTATATTTCATTTGTGTAGCTATTCCACCTCGAATGTGTCTTTGAGACTTATTTAATTCTAAAACTAAATGTGTTTCTTCTGCAATCTCAGGATTAATTTTCAGAAGTCTCTCTGTCATATCTTTATGAATTGTGCTCTTACTAACTCCAAAAACTTTAGCTGCTTTCCGTATTGTAGACTTTGAATCTATAATATACTTTGCAACATCTAGTACCCTTTCCTCAATATAATCTTTCAAAATACCACTTCCTTGACTTTATCTTTTATTAGTTTTTTACATTACAAAGTTTTTTATTTAAATAATTTTTTTATTAGTCATCCATTTTAATTAAAACGAATGACTAATATTTATTTTTTTGAATATGCCTAATGTTTTACTTAGACTTTAACGTAAAATACTTTTCAGGATTAACTTGTTCGCCCTTAGCATCAATTACTTGTAAATTTAGAAATTCTCCAAATGCATCTTTGCTAAATACCTTTGCAGTATCTCCAACTTTAGCAATAACTTGATTTGCTTTAACTTTATCACCTTTTTTTACTAATACGTTTGCATCAAGATTTCCATATCTTGTTTTTAATCCATTCGCATGTTTTATTTCTACAACTACTCCTTCTTCAACACCTGAATTTTCTACGAGCTCTATCACTCCATCTGCCGCTGCCTTAACTTCAGTTCCTATTTTTGCTTGTAAATTTACACCTCTAATAGTTCTAAAAATACCTTCTTCCATCTTTACTGGTGCAGGGTAAGTATAATTTCTACTTTCAACACCATTTATTGGATTTGAAAAGCTTACTGTATTAGTTGTAGATACTACAGTAGATTTTTCCGTCTTTGTTTTATCAACATTGTTTTTATCAGTATCCGGAACATTTTCTACTCTCTCAGCATTTGGAATTTCATTGATTGTTTTTTCCTCATTGCTAGAGTTCAATGTTAAATCTTTATTTATCTCTTCTGTCTTATTAACTTCATTTTTGTTACTGATCATTTTATAAGAAATAGTTCCAACAGTAACTATTATGCAAAGACAAAGGAATAAAGCGATATAAAATCCCTCCTTCCTAACTAAATTTCTAAACTTTCCTTTTAAATTTTTATTCAATATGAACACCTCCTATTGTTATAGTTCCCTTTTTATGAAAAATAATACATAAATATGTTTTTTTATTGCATACTTTTTATAATCTAAAATTTATAATTCCTGTTTAAATATTATTAGTTTAGAGTATATCCATTTTAAAATTTTCTAAACAAAAAATTATCTATGACCATAAAAAATAGAAGCAATATCTGTTTTTAACAGGTATTACTTCTATTTGCGTATCTAATTAATCGACTATTAACAATTAAAGTTTAAAATCACTGGTTTTCTTTATGTTAAAAGTTCTTAATTGTGCTATCGCACTTTTTTCTAATGTGAAGTGACCTTGATTGTGCTGACGCACTTTTATTAAGGTGAGAAGTTCTTGATTGTGCTGACGCACTTTTATTAAGGTGAGAAGTTCTTGATTGTGCTGACGCACTTTTATTAAGGTGTATATTTTATTTCTTGAATTTCAACCCCACTATAATAATGTTTAAGAATCTCATCATATGTTGACCCATTTTTAGCCATAACATTTGCTCCCCATTGGCTCATTCCAACACCATGCCCATAACCTGTACAATTTATTTTTACTTTATCTTTATTAAAATTAAATTTGAAATTGGTTGAATTTAAATTAAATAATTCTCTAAATTCTGTTCCTTTTATGCTCTCATTCCCTATTTTAATTTGTTTTACACTTCCAGCTTCAGTATAACTTTCTATTTTAATTAGCGATTCTAAATTACTTTTTTTTACATTAGCATTTGTATATTTTGTATTGATCTTATTTACGAATTCATTTACAGGAATTTCTACAGTTGTTTTATATTTAGGTGCAATTTCTTCACCTTTACTTTCTTCAGATTTCAAGTATGGTACATCCATTGAAAATACATCCTTTGCATCTTCAGTTTTACCTGAACTAGTCGCAAAAAATTGTGGATATTCTAGCACTGAACCTTCATAAGTAAGAATTTGTCCTTTTGTATCTAAAACTGCTTTTTGTATTTTATCCCAATTATTCTCGCCTTCACTACTACTCCATTTAGACATTCTCTCTTCCTTACTCATATATACTTGACAATTAGTTGTATCACAAATTTCAGCACCTTTACTTTTTGAATCTTTGTCTGGATTATTCCTTTTACTCATATAAAATGTCCTTGCAGCTATCGCTTGTGCTTTTAAAGCTTCTTCATTAAAACTTGCAGGGACCTCACTTGCTACTACTCCCATTATATATTCTTCTAAATCTAGTTCCTCTACGCTATCTTCTTCTTTATGATAAAGCTTAACTTTCCCATTAATGGGAAATGTTATTTCTGAACTCTTAACTACATTTTCATTATTTAAATTAAATATATTAATACTCCCTTTACCTACTCTTAAAAAAATCAACGGTAATATTATTAATATAGTAAAAATAATTAAAGTCATCATAACAATTATTTTTATACTACTATTAATTTTTATATTTGTAGTTTTCATATTAATTATTTTCATTATTCCCCTCCTAAAACATGCACTATAAAGTATATGTTTTAGTTGTATTATTATGATAATTATGTTAACTTTAAAAATAACATGTTAAAATTCAAATTTGAAGAAAAAAAGAAGCTATCCCAATAAGGCACATTAAAAAAGTAACAAGTCAGCATACTAGTCTATTTTGTCTTATGTCTTTCATACCCTAGACATTGTCACCCTTTGGGTTATAAGTTCAACTAAATTCATCTGGAATATAAAAAATTCCACATAAAAAGTTTTGCTTTATGTCAGACTGCGTCAGCATGTTCACCTAATAGCCCACTATAAGGCAAACATATCTCCTTGTCTGACGTAAAATATGCATCACATCATTCACTTGTTATTTTCTTTCACGTACCTAAGACAGTTTCTTTTTACAATATTTGTATTATATATTTACTCTATAAATTTCTGCTCCTAATTTTCTAAATTTATCTTCAATATCAACATACCCTCTATCAATATGATAAATATCACTTATTTCAGTTTGACCTTCTGCTATCAATCCGCTTAGTATCATTGCTGCTCCAGCCCTTAAATCTGTTGCTTTAACTTCACATCCTGTAAGTTTTGGCATTCCTTCAATTATAGCAGTTCTACCATCAATTTTTATATTAGCACCCATCCTATTTAGTTCAGCAACATGCATAAATCTATTTTCAAAAACTGTTTCTGTAATAACACTAACCCCCTCAACTACGGACAATAAACTCATCATTTGAGCTTGCATATCAGTCGGAAAACCTGGATATGGAAGTGTTTTTATGTCTAATGGCTTTTTAGGAACTCTTCCATCTACTATTACAGAATCATTCTTATAATCACTAAAAATAATTCCACACTCTTTTAACTTCTCTATTACAGGCCTTAAATGCTCTTCATTTACTCCATTAATCTTTATCTTACTATTTGTTATAGCTGCTGCTATCATAAACGTTCCAGCCTCTATCCTGTCATATATAGGACTATAGTTTATTCCTTTCAAGTTTTTCACTCCATCTATTGTTATTTTTCCAAGTCCTGCCCCTTTTATCTTAGCACCCATCTTATTTAAAAATCGTGCTAAATCCCAAATTTCTGGTTCTTCTGCTGCATTTTCTATTATAGTTGTACCTTCTGCAAAAACTGATGCCATCATAATGTTTTCTGTTGCACCAACTGAAGGAAAATCTAAATATATTCTACTTCCAATCATTTTTTTTGCTTTCACTTCTACAAAGCCATGACCTATTATAACGTCAGCTCCAAGTAATTTAAACCCTTTAAGATGTAAGTCTATTGGCCTACTACCTATGTTGCATCCACCTGGTAATGATAATTTACAATACCCAAATCTAGCTAGCATAGGTCCCATAATTAGAAATGATGCTCTCATTTTTCTCATAAGTTCTGCATTAGCATCCATTTCTACTATATTTTTTGTATCTATAGTCAATTTATTATTCATATTAGAAATATCAACATCACAATTTAATTCACTTAATAACTTACATATAACTTCTACATCTTCTAATCTAGGTGCATTATCTATAACTATAGGTTCTGGACACAATATAGTTGCTGCAATTATAGGTAAAATTGAATTTTTCGCGCAGCTTATATCAACTTCACCTTTAAGTTCTTTTACACCTTTAACTATTATTTTCTCCATATTATCCTCCATATTTAATTGTTCAACATCTAAAATAAAGTTCCAAAGATACTATATATTTTTTGTATCAGGCAAAGAGTTTAATTTTATTCATAGCAAAATATTATCAAAATCTACTAACACAGTCTGATACAAAACAAACCCTCATCCTTGAAATTTTTTTAAGATGCTTTAGTATGTTGCAAATATTATTGGTGTACCAATTATTATATATGATCCAGTATTATACTTAGTTAGTGCAAAATTAATTTTATCCCCATTGCTTAAATATCCTGTTCCTGTATAACCATTGTTAATATCTAACAAATTTATTTTTTGTATATTATTTTCAGTTGCTAATTTATCTATAGAATAATTATTGTCTGACGCTCTTTCTTTTCCTTCATAATAAAAAAAATATTGCTTATTTTCTGATTTTTTATTTTCTAATTTTTGAAGTATAGTTTTTAAATCTCCTGTTGTATATTTAGCATTTTTATTTATTAATGTGATTTCAACATAAGTATATTTATCTTCACACCACATTTTTATATTAGCATCAAAATTCTTATTTATGATTTCAAATTGGTTTTTATTAATTTCTCTATAGCTACCATTTATATTATAATTTAGATATTCTTTTATCCTAAAAATTTCTTTTTCTATACTATCACTTGTTTTATATTGAAGCTTTGCACCATTCTCTTGAAATTCACTTATATTTGTTATATTTTTTTCTAAAATGCTAAATGAATTTTTACCATTACTTACTTCATTAGAAATAGCTCCTATATTTAAAAAAGATAATAATATAAAAATTACTATACTAAATTTTATATTCATAGTAATCCCCCTCTAATTTATCTTTTTAAATTATGACCATCTCTTTTAATTTTTATTCTTTTTATATCGAAGTATATATATAATATATAAATTTATTAAAATTTTGTGATAGATTGTCAATATCAATAATAAAAATAGAAAAAATAAAGTGTACCTCTTTATATAGATTTTCTATATAAAGAGGTACACTTTAAATTGTGCTTATTTATTAGATTTTTTTAATATTAATCTTTGCTTAGCTCTAAGGAATGCTGATTCTGCTCTATCTTTATTAAACTTATTAGCTTCCTCAAGTCTTTTCTTTGCCCTTATCATTGCTTCTTCTGCTCTTTGTTCATCAATATTCTCTTCAAATTCAGCCGCATCACTGCATATTGTCATTTCATTTCTACTAATATGCACGATTGATGTTGAAATAAATAATTCCTCTTCAATTCCTTTAGAATCTTTAAATTTCGCAATACAAGGTATAGTACTTGCTATCATATTTGCATGATTTGCTAATACTTCAAAGCCTCCATCTGCATTTCTTAAAAATACTTTTTCAACTTCGTCATTATAAACCTCATGATCTGGTGTAATAATTTTTAGTAAAAAGGTACTAGCCATTATTGCTCATCCCCTTATCCTAAGCTTTTTGCTTTTTCTATAACATCATCTATAGATCCTGCAAATAAGAATGCTGATTCTGGTAAATTATCATATTTACCTTCAAGAATTTCTTTAAATCCTCTTATTGTTTCTTTTACTGTAACATATTTTCCTTTCATTCCAGTAAATTGTTCAGCAACTGTAAATGATTGAGATAAAAATCTTTGTATTCTTCTTGCTCTAGCTACAACTGCCTTATCATCCTCACCCAATTCATCTACACCTAAGATAGCTATAATATCTTGTAATTCCTTATATTTTTCAAGAACATGCTTAACATCTGAAGCTACTTTATAATGTTCTTCACCCACTATTCTTGGATCTAATATTCTTGATGTAGATTCTAATGGATCTACTGCAGGATATATACCAAGTTCAGCTATACTTCTAGATAAAACTGTTGTTGCATCTAGATGTGAGAATGTTGTTGCTGGTGCTGGATCTGTTAAGTCATCAGCTGGAACATATACTGCTTGAACTGATGTAATAGATCCATTAACTGTTGATGTGATTCTTTCTTGCAATACGCCCATTTCAGTTGCAAGTGTTGGTTGATATCCAACCGCTGAAGGTGTTCTTCCAAGTAATGCTGAAACTTCAGAACCTGCTTGAGTATATCTAAATATATTATCTATGAATAATAACACATCTTGACCTTTATCTCTAAAGTATTCTGCCATCGTTAATCCAGTTAATGCAACTCTCATTCTAGCACCTGGTGGTTCATTCATTTGTCCAAATACTAAGGCAGTTTTGTTAATAACCCCTGATTCCATCATTTCATGATATAAATCATTACCTTCTCTTGATCTTTCACCAACTCCAGTAAATACTGATAATCCACCGTGTTCTTTAGCTATGTTATTTATTAATTCTTGGATTAAAACTGTTTTACCAACTCCAGCTCCTCCAAACAGACCTATCTTACCACCTTTTTGATATGGTGCAAGTAAGTCTACAACCTTAATTCCTGTTTCAAACATCTCTGGCTCAACTGCTTGATCTTTAAAGCTAGGAGCTGGTCTATGAATCGGATACTTTTCCTTTTCATTAACTTCTCCACACTTATCAATAGGCTCTCCTAAAACATTAAATAATCTTCCTAATACCTCTTCACCTACTGGAACAGTAATAGGCTTTCCTGTATCAACCGCATCCATTCCTCTTTTTAAACCTTCTGTAGCTGACATCGCAATTGTTCTAACTATATCGTCTCCAACATGTTGCTCAACTTCAGCTACTAATTCATGATCTCCCATATTAATATTAATTGCGTTATACAAATTTGGAAGAGAATCTGAATCAAACTTTATATCTATTACCGGTCCAATTACTTGAACTACTTTTCCTATCTTTCCAGGCATAAGATACCTCCTTACTATTTTTGAGCTGCTGCTCCACCAACAATTTCACTTATTTCTTGTGTAATAGCACCTTGTCTAATTCTATTAAATTTAAGCTTTAAATTAGACAATAAATCATTTGCATTTTTTGTAGCTCCATCCATAGCTGTCATTCTTGCACTTTGCTCACTACATTTAGAACTTAATAAAATACCTCTGATTTTTCCCTTTAGATAAATATTAAGAGCATCTTCTAATACTATTTCTAAATTCGGTTCAATAAGACTTCTTTCTATTTTACCTTCAATTTTTTCTACAGGTAAAATTCTATCTACTTTGGGTTGTTGTCTAACTGGTGATACAAAATTAGAATACACAATATTTACTTCTGAAACTTCCTCATTGATAAACATTTGAAGAGCTTTATCAAATATAACTTTTGCTTCTCTTACTGTAGGTAAATCTGAAATATCAACATATTCTCCTACAGTATCAAGTTGAAATCTTCTAACATAACCAATTCCTCTGCTTCCAACTACAATAATTTTTGCACTACTTTTTTTATCTCCAATTAAAGTTTGTAAGTAAGATACTACACCACCATTGAATCCACCACATAATCCTGAATCTGATGTCATTACTACATATAATTTATTTTTACTTTTATTTCCATCAAAATAAATATTCGCACCATATTCAGAAGCAGTTGTTGCAAGATTTCTTACAATTGGTTCTGCTGATTCAATAAATTTATTATTTACTAATAATTCTTTTCTAGATTTTCTCAACTTAGAAGTGGCAACAAGCCCCATTGCATTTGTAATTTTTTTTGTATTTTCTACTGACTTAATTCTCTTTTTTATTTCGAGAAGTCCAGCTGCACCCATGATTTCCACCTCCTAAAGAAGGGCATAGCTCAAATTTAAGCTATGCTTCTTGTAAAAATACCTTTTTGAACTCAACTATTGCTTCCTCTAACTTAGTTTTAATTTCATCAGTTAAAGTTTTTCCTGTAATAATTGATTTTTCAATTTCTCTATAGTGAGTATCCATATATTCTAAGAATCCTCTTTCGAATCTTCTTATATCACTAACCTTAATGTCTGATAAGAAATCATTAACTGCAGCATATAACATTGCAATTTGCTTTCCAACTTCCATTGGTTTGTATTGATCTTGCTTTAATACTTCAACTAGCCTCTTACCTTTTTCAAGTCTTCTACTAGAATCGTTATCTAAATCAGATCCAAATTGAGAAAAAGCTTCTAGTTCTCTATATTGTGCAAGTTCTAATCTTAATGTACCACTAACTTGCTTCATAGCTTTGATTTGTGCGTTACCACCAACTCTAGATACTGATATACCTGCATTTACTGCTGGTCTTTGTCCTGAAAAGAACAAATCAGATTCTAGGAATATTTGTCCATCTGTAATAGATATAACATTAGTTGGTATATAAGCCGTAACATCTCCAGCTTGTGTTTCTATAATAGGAAGAGCTGTTAATGATCCACTACCTAATTCTTTAGATAATTTAGCTGCTCTTTCAAGTAATCTTGAATGAATATAGAAAACATCTCCTGGATAAGCTTCTCTACCTGGTGGTCTTTTAAGCAATAATGACATTGCTCTGTACGCTACTGCATGTTTAGAAAGATCATCGTATATAATCAATACGTCCTTTCCTTTATGCATAAAATATTCTCCTATACTACATCCAGCATATGGAGCAAGATATTGTAATGGTGCAGACTCTGCTGCTGTGGAACTTACTACAATACTATAATCCATAGCTCCCATTTCAGTGAAAGTATTCACTATATGAGCAACTGTAGATTGTTTTTGACCGATAGCTACATATATACATATAACATCTTTACCTTTTTGGTTTATGATAGTATCTATACCTATTGCTGTTTTACCAGTTTGTCTGTCTCCTATTATAAGTTCTCTTTGACCTTTACCAATTGGAATCATTGTATCAATTGCTTTGATTCCTGTTTGTAATGGTTCGTTTACTGAACTTCTATCTATTATACTAGGAGCATGAACTTCAATGGGTCTAGTTTCAGTGGTAATTATTGGTCCCTTCCCGTCTATAGGTACTCCTAGTGCGTTAACAACTCTACCAATTAATCCTTCGCCAACTGGAACTTCAACTATTTTACCTGTTCCTTTAACGATATCGCCTTCTTTTATTCCTTCTTCAGATCCTAAAAGAACACAACCAACGTTATCTTGTTCAAGGTTCAAAGCCATTCCGTATACATCATTAGGGAATTCTAGCAATTCCCCTCCCATACAATTATCTAATCCATAAACTCTTGAAACACCATCTCCAACTTGGATTATAGTACCAGAATCTACCGTTTTAATTTGTTTCTCGTATTTTTCTATTTCTTTTTTTATAATAGAAGTTATTTCTTCTGGTTTAATATTCATGGATTCACCTCTATTCCTTCTTAAGCATTAATTCTTTCATTTCTTCTATCTTTGATTTAATAGTATCATCGATAACATCATTTCCAACACTTACATAAACTCCACCTAAAATGGTTTTATCTACTTGGGTACTAAAGATAATTGTCTTTTCATACTTTTCTTCAAAAATATTTTTTAACTTTTCTAATTCTTCTGGCAAAAGTGGTATAGCAGTTTTAACTATACCCTTTATTATATTTCTTCTTTCTAAATCAATATTTTCCATTTGATTTAGTTTTTCTCTTAAGTAAAGTATTCTGTTCTTCTCAATTAATATAATCATGAAAGAAAGTAATTCTTCATCAATTTTGTCCTTAAATACATCAGTAAAAAGTTTTTTCTTTTTTGTTGTATTAATTTGTGGATGTTTAATTACTTCATGAAAATCTTGATTATTATCAATTAAATCACATATTTCCCTTAAGTCTCTTAAATATTCATCAACTTTGTCTTTTTTTTCAGCAATTTCATAAAGTGCTAAAGCATATCGCCTATCTAAATATTCATACATATTATATACCTACCTTAGCAATAAAATCGCCAATAAGTTTTCTGTGTGTATCTTCATCAATTTTTTGTCCTAATGCTTTAACTGAAAGTTCTATTGCTAAATCTACGGCTTGTTTTCTTATTTCATACTCTGCTTTTTCTTTTTCTCTTTCAATTTCCAAACTAACTTTTTCCTTTAATGAACTTGCTTCAACTTTAGCATCACTAACAATTTCTTGATAAAGTTTATCACCTTTTTCCTTTTGTCTTTCAGTGATTTTCTTGCCTTCATCTTTAGCTGATTGTAAAATTTGTTCATTTTTAACTAGATACATTCTAGCTTTTTCAGCATCTTCATCAGCTTTAGTCATCTTATCATCTACATACTTTTGTCTTTCTGCAATTATTCCTTTTAGTTTATTCCAAAAGAAATGCCTTAAGAGCAAAAATATAATACCAAAATTGACCCAGTTCATTATTAACGTTGACAACCTAACTTCCATATTTTACCTATATCCTCCCTTCGGAGTCAATATAATTAACTCATACGAACTCATATTTAGCTATTATTTACCCATTACTATAAATGCCATTACTAATCCATAAATTGCAGTTGTTTCTGCAAGCGCTGCACCCAAAAGTAAAAATGTCATTATTCTTGGTTGTGCTTCTGGCTGTCTTGCTACTGCTTCAATCGCCTTTCCTGTTGCTATACCAATACCTGCACCTGCTCCAATACCCGATAATACAGCTATACCAGCTGCTAAAACTCCAAAACTCATTCTAACTTCCTCCTTAATTCTAAAAAATGTCTGTTTGTTTAAATTTTATTCTTCTGCAACTACTCTAATATTAATCATAGTTAACATTGAAAATACTACCATTTGAAGTATTCCATCAAATAAATCAAAATAACTATGCACTAAAATTGGTATTCCTAATTCTGCAATAATTGATATTGATCCCAAGCCCTGATAAACTAACTCTACCAATATTACAGCCGCAAACATATTACCAAAAAGTCTAAGTGCTAATGTTAGTGGTAACATAACTCTTTCCAATATGTTAAGTGGTAACATAAGCGCAAATGGATGAATAAGTCCCTTTCCATAGCCGAGAAGTCCATTTTTTCTAACTGCATTTACATTTATAACCAAAAATGTAATTATTGCAAATGATGCTGTTATACTCACATCACTTGTCGGCGGTTTCAAACCTATTGCGCCCATCCAGTTAAGGATTAGCATATAAAGCATTAATGTTCCTATATACGGTACAAATGATTCATACTCTTCACCCATATTGCCAATTATAAAATCTCTTAAGCTCTGATAGATTTTTTCTAAAGCTGCTTGCGTTTTAGTTGGTTTTAACTTTAGATTTCTTGTTAGTGCATAAGCAACTATACCTAAAATCAAAATAACAGCCCATTCGATTATTATACCTGCTGTAATATCTATTTTATAGCCAAAAATTTCAGGCGATAATATAGGTATAGGCGTAATATCCAATTTAAACACTTCCTTTCTTGCATATTATGTTGAATCCTATTAGTAGAATATAATGGGAAATAAAACCAGCCATATAGTATATCATATCTAATACATTATTTCTAAATGGCAAAATAGTAACAACTATGAAAGCCATTCTAATAAAAAATGTTAGTATAATAACCCACTGCCTTGTTTTTTTTTCCAAATTTCTTTCAATCGTGTAACCATATGCCAAAAAATTAGCTAATGCTACACATATCCCTACTGCATAGATTCCTCCATTTATAAAGGTAGAAAATAATGATACCACTAAAGATACCAATGCCCCACTTCCCAAATCATATTTTATGGTTTGCAGAAGTAGTTTATTCATCTCTTTATTCATACACAACCCCCTTACCCTCAATGATAACATTATATCTTTTATATTTATCTTTAACAAATCACTATTTGGGGTTATAATATCTCTTTTTCGTACTTCATACAAAATTAGCTCCATAATACGCCAAAATGCTTAGCTAATATAAGATATTTCTCTTTTTTCCTTAATTAATGACATTTTTTTAGTTGAATCATTCTTTTTTCTGATCATTCTGTAATATGAATTAATTCCCCCTTTTTTATGTTAACATTTTCACCCCAGTATTTGTAATAATATTTTTGAAATTATATAAATTTTGGAGAAATATCGGCTTTTTTAATTTTTATAATAATTTATTTATTGTTATTAGTTTACCATTAGTGAATATCTACATTAATACTTATTCAATTTTTATTTTTTATTCAAATGAAATTAGCAATTTATTTTGCTCTTTTTTATTATTTGCTCCTTACTTAGACGATGCTACACCGTATCCAAAACTTTATAATAGAGTTTTTTCTTATTTTTATGTATTTTTTGTACAGATATTTCCTATAAAATAATAATTAAAATAATTGTTACTACTGAAATTTTATGTTAGCTTTATATATTTCAATAATTGATTTAAGTATCATTTTATTTTCTTCTTTGTTTCCGTTTTTTATACTTATTTACTTATAAAATTATAAGTAATTACAAAAAAAGTTACTATGATAAACTTTCATAGTAACTTTTTTATACAAATGTTAACTTATATTAAACTCTTTCAACTATAAGAGCTGTTCCAAGTCCACCACCGATACATAGTGTTGCAAGACCTCTCTTAGCATCTCTCTTTTCCATTTCATAAAGAAGAGTAACTAAGATTCTTCCACCTGATGCTCCAACTGGATGACCTAAAGCAATTGCTCCACCATTTACATTTACTTTTGACATATCGAAGTTTAAGTCTTTAGCAACTGCTAAACTTTGAGCTGCGAAAGCTTCATTAGCTTCAATTAAATCTAAATCTTCAACAGTTAAGTTAGCTTTTTCTAAAGCTTTTTTAGTTGCATGGAATGGTCCATATCCCATTATAGCTGGATCTAAACCTTTTGAACCATAAGAAACGATTTTAGCTAATGGTTTAATTCCTAATTCTGCTGCTTTTTCTGCACTCATAACAACAAATGCTGCTGCTCCATCATTAATTCCTGAAGCATTACCTGCTGTTACTGTACCATCTTTAGCGAAAGCTGGTTTTAATTTTCCTAAAGATTCTGCAGTTGTTCCGAATCTTGGGAACTCATCTGTATCAAATACTTTTGGTTCTCCTTTTCTTTGTGGAATAACAACTGGAACTATTTCATCTTTAAATTTTCCTTCTTTGATCGCTGCTTCAGCTTTTTGTTGTGATGCTGCTGCAAAAGCATCTTGTTCTTCTCTAGTTAATCCCCATTGCTTTGCTATATTTTCAGCTGTAGTTCCCATATGATAGTTATTAAATGCATCCCATAATGCATCATTTATCATTGTATCAATCATCTTACCATCGCCCATTCTTTGACCAAACCTAGCTGTTTTCAAAGCATATGGGGCAGCAGACATGTTTTCCATACCACCTGCAACAATGACATCAGCATCTCCTGCTTTAATCATTTGAGCTGCTAAACTAACTGCTCTAAGTCCTGATCCACAAACCTTGTTTATTGTCATAGCTGAAACTTCTTGTGGTAATCCTGATTTAATGGTTGCTTGTCTTGCAGTATTTTGTCCAAGACCTGCTTGAATTACATTACCCATAATAACTTCTTCAACTAGTTCTGGTTTAACACCAGCTCTAGTTACTGCTTCTTTAATTACTAAAGCTCCTAAATCTACTGCTGATACATCTTTCAATGATCCACCAAAAGTACCTAATGCTGTTCTTACTGCACTTACTATAACTACGTCTCTCATGTTTGACCTCCTAAAATATTATAAATTATTTTATTAACTTTCGTTAAATTATTAACATAATTCAATTATAACCATTATTATTTTTTTTATCAAGAGTTACTTGTTAAAATTTAGACAAACTCTATCTTTTAAATTCATTTACTTCATTTGAACTTAAATCAAAATATTTAAATATAGCATCTGCTATTCTTTGAGATGCAATTCCATCACCATATGGATTAATAGATTTGCTCATTTTAAAATAAGCTTCTGGATTTCTTAGTAATTCATTTGCCTCATCTACTATTTGTTCTATATCAGTTCCAACTAACTTAACAGTTCCCGCTTCAACAGCTTCCGGTCTTTCTGTAACATCTCTTAATACCAGTACTGGCTTTCCTAAATGAGGAGCTTCTTCCTGCAGACCACCTGAATCTGTCATTACCATAAATGATTTATTCATTAAATTATGAGTTTCTTTAGTATCTAATGGAGATAATAAATGAATTCTATCTTTTCCTCCAAGTCTTTCAAATACTACATCTTTCACAACAGGATTCAAATGAACTAAATATATTAACTCTACATCACTGTTTTCTTCAACTATCTTATTTAATGCAATGCAAATATTTTGAATTCCTTCTCCCCAATTTTCTCTTCTATGAGCAGTAATCATTATTACTTTTTTACTGAAATCTATATTATTTAACTCATCATTCTCAAAAATGTAGTTTTTCTCAACAGTATGTTTCATAGCATCAATTACAGTATTTCCAGTAATATATATATCGTTTTCTTTTATTCCTTCTCTTAATAAGTTTTCTTTTGACCCCTTAGTTGGCGCAAAGTGTAAATCTGCTAAACTACCTGTTAATTTTCTGTTCATTTCTTCTGGAAAAGGGAAGTATTTATTAAAGGTTCTAAGGCCTGCTTCTACGTGACCAATCTTAATTTGTTGATAAAATGCAGCTAATGAACCCGCAAATGTAGTTGTTGTATCCCCATGTACTAGTATCATATCTGGCTTTTCTTCTTTAAATACCTCTTCTAGTCCTTCTAAAACCTTATTTGTAATACCTGTTAATGTTTGCTTTGTTTCCATTATGTTCAAATCAAAATCTGGTTTAATATTAAATAATTCTAAAACTTGATCTAGCATTTCTCTATGTTGAGCTGTTACACAAACTTTTGATTCAATTTCTTCTCTTCTTTCCAATTCCTTTATTAAAGGTGCCATTTTTATAGCTTCTGGTCTAGTTCCAAAAATAGTAATAATTTTCTTTTTACCCAATTTATCTCCTCCTAATTTAAGCTACTATAGATTTTTATTGCCTTATTTATATACACTTCATCAAGCCATTCTTAACATAAACTTTAAATTCTAAAATAACTCGCATATTCTATTCGGTAATAAGCAACTTCTATTAACTTTTAATAGCCTGCGTCCTTCATAATTTTTAGAGAATCATCTTCTTCTATCCATGAATCCACGCTTATTTCCCTACATTCTTCTTTTGAATCTCTTATAATCACATGAGAAATACCAGAATTAATGATTAATCTCTTGCACATTGAACAAGAGTTAGCATCTCTAACATATTCTTTTGTCTTTGCATCTTTTCCAACTAAGTATAATGTAGCCCCAATCATATCTTTTCTTGACGCACTTATTATTGCATTAGCTTCACTATGCACACTTCTACAAAGTTCATAATGTGTTCCTCTTGGAACTTGAAGTTTTTCTCTTATGCAACTGTTTAAATCTATACAATTTTTCCTTCCCCTAGGTGCTCCTGTATATCCAGTAGAAATTATTTCATCATTTTTAACTATTATTGAACCATAGTTTCTCCTTAAACAAGTTCCTCTTTCTAAAACTGTTTCTGCAATATCTAAATAATAGTTTTGTTTATCACGTCTATCCATTTTCATATCCCCCAAATCAAATTATTTTGGGTTAAGCACATCATCCAGTAGCTTAGTGCCACTTATCACCAGCCTGAAGGGTTTGGTGTGTTAGTGGAAGTTAGCTATCTGATAAAATTGAATGTGCCTTATCCAGATAAATACAGCCATCTTTGTAAATCTGGATGTTCCTAAAAGTATTACTTTGCACAAATCATTCCTTTACTTAGTTCCAAATAATCTGTCTCCAGCATCACCAAGACCTGGTACTATGTATCCATGTTCATTCAATTTTTCATCTACTGAAGCTAGATAGATATCAACATCATCATGGACTTTTTGTACAGCTTCTATTCCTTCTGGCGCTCCTACTAAGCACATTAATTTTAAATTTTTAGCACCTCTATTTTTTAACATAGTTAAAGCATCTATTGATGATCCACCTGTTGCAAGCATTGGATCAACAACTATTATGTCTCTTTCTGCAATATCTTGTGGTAATTTACAGAAGTATTCTACTGGCTGAAGGGTTTTTTCATCTCTATATAATCCAATGTGTCCAACCTTAGCTGCTGGAATTAAATTAAGTACTCCATCAACCATTCCAAGACCCGCTCTTAAAATAGGAACCACTGCCATTTTCTTACCCGCAAGCATCCTGCATTTAGTTACAGCTACTGGAGTCTTTACTTCAACTTCTTCCATATTTAAATCTCTTGTAACTTCATAAGCCATTAACATAGAAATTTCTTCTACTAATTCTCTAAAATCTTTTGAACCTGTTTTTTCGTTTCTTAAAAATGCCAACTTATGTAATATTAATGGATGGCTTATTTCTATAACTTTACTCATTTTTATTCCTCCAAATTTAACTTTTAACTTTTATTTACTATACTTCTTTTCAATTTCTGTAATTTTATCTATTCTATTTTGATGCCTATCTCCCTCAAATTTAGATGATAGAAAAGTTTTTACTATATCTAAAGCGAGACCTGTTCCAACAACTCTTTGCCCCATAGTTAATATGTTTGCATTATTATGTTCTCTAGTTGCATGTGCACTAAAAGTGTCTGAACATAACGCTGCTCTAATTCCTGGAACCTTATTAGCTGAAATACCAATTCCTATACCAGTACCACAAATTAATATACCAAACTCATATTCATTTGCTACAACAGCTTCTGCCACAGGTAGCGCAACATCAGGATAATCACAAGAATTAGTTGAATATGTACCAAAATCTTTTACTTCGTGCTTTTCATCCTCTAAAAAGTTAATAATTTCATTTTTTAATTCAAATCCACCATGATCGCATCCAATTGCAATTTTCATAATCAAATCATCCTCCAAATTATAAATTACTTTTAGTTCTCATTTTATACCTCTATAATGTCGAATCCAGCAGCCTTATTTAATCTGTTCATAATAGCTACTCCCATCCCCTCTTCTTTATACCCTTCTGCTAAAATCAGATCAGCTCCTAAGTCATCACATTTTCTTAAAGCTTCAAATAAACTTTTAGCAACTGTTGATAAATCTAGTATACTTCCTAAAACTATGCTTATCCCCTCTGTATATTCTTTAGCATTTTCTTCAACAGTAAGGATACATACTTTTTTACCTTTTTCTATATTATAGTGTACCATTTTTCTTATTTTTTCAACTGTTTTTTTTCTTTCTCCAGAAATTATTGTAACCTTGGCATTAGGTGCATAATGTTTATACTTCATTCCTGGAGCTTTTGGCTTTAGGTTTTCTCTTGGTTTTTCCATTATAGCTTTATCTATCTCAATTTTTGAATCTACTTCTCTAAGCATCTCTAATGTAATCCCACCTGGGCGTAAAACCATTGGTGGAACTACAGTACAATCAACTATTGTAGATTCTACCCCAATATCACTTTGTGCTCCGCCTAAAATATAATCTACTTTTCCATCTAAATCTTCTATACACCTTTGAATATCTGTTGGACTTGGTCTTCCACTTATATTAGCAGAAGGAGCTGCAATAGTTGTATTTGATAATTCTATGAGTTTTAGTGCTATTTCATTATCAGGCATTCTAATTCCAATAGAATCCAAATTGGCACTAGTTACATCGGGTATTATATCCTTTTTTCTTAAAATTATTGTAAGTGGCCCCGGCCAAAATTTGTCTATAATCTTATTTGCTACTTCTGGAATTTCTTTTACATATGCATCTATGTTTTTTGATGAAACATGAATAATTAACGGATTATCTTGTGGTCTCCCTTTTGCCTTGAATATTTTTTCTACTGCTTTTGCATTAAGCGCATCAGCACCCAATCCATAAACTGTCTCTGTTGGAAAAGCTACAGTTCCACCATTTTTAATAAATTCAGCTGCTTCTTTCATCTTTTCTTCATCTTCTTTGATGCTTTTAATTATACTAACCTTAGTTTTCAAATGCTTTACCTCCAATCTTAATCATCTTTGACTAGTTATTTTCTTTCAGATGTCTTACTAAATTATAAGCTGTCCTCTTGCTATCTTTATATTTTGTATGCTTTCATCAGTATAAATAGCTTTAACACAATTTTTATATATTGAATCTAGCAATAAATATTTTTTTAATCCACCTCTTTTGACTACTTGAAAATAATAATCTTTTTTAGAATTTTGTTGTTTAATATCATCATATTTCTTGGCAATTTGTGGATATTTCTTTAAAAAATTTTTATCTATAGGTCTCAACACTTTGTTTTTAAAAGTTATACTTGTTATTAATAATATTTCCAAATCATAATCTGATTTTCTAGTATGTACTAAAACAACCTTATCGCATATAATTAAATGCTCTTTAGCAAAAATACCTACTTTGAACATTAATCTATTGTTTGAGTATCTATGTTCTACACTATAACAATTCATTTTAATTATAATAGCTATTACTATTAACAAATCAATAAAAATCACATAACTTATATAAAATATAGTTGTCAATCTAGTTATAATTAATACTATAGGAAGAATAATTAAAATAATAACCATAGTAATTAAGAATATTTTCAAATGTGATTTTTCTTTTTTTATAGCCTTATATATATCCATATTCAATCCTCCAATTAATTTTAATAAATACGAAAGAAAATCGGCTAGCATGCTGACTTGTTATTTTCTTGAATATGCCTAAAGCCCTACATATTTAATGCAAGGCTTTCTTGAGTAATTATTATTACATTTGTGTATTTCCCATAAGTTTCATTTTCTCAGCTTGATCCGCTGTAATAAGTGAATTTATCATTTCATCAAGATCCCCACTTAAAAATGTGTCTAGCTTATATAAAGTTAGTCCTATTCTATGGTCAGTAACTCGTCCTTGTGGATAATTATATGTTCTAATTCTTTCACTTCTGTCTCCAGTTCCAACTTGACTCTTTCTATCTTCAGCTATTCCGTCTGATCTTTCTTTTTCTGCTGCTTCATAAAGTCTTGATCTTAAAACTTTCATAGCCTTTTCTTTATTTTTCAATTGTGATTTTTCATCTTGACATGAAACTACAAGTCCTGTAGGTAAATGAGTAATTCTAACAGCTGAGTCTGTAGTATTAACACATTGTCCTCCATTTCCTGAAGCTCTAAACACATCTATTCTAACATCTTTATCTGCAATTTCTATTTCAACGTCATCAACTTCCGGCAAAACTGCTACTGTAGCTGTTGATGTATGAATTCTTCCACTTGATTCAGTATCTGGTACCCTTTGTACTCTATGAACTCCACTTTCATATTTTAATTTAGAATAAGCTCCATTACCTTTAATCATAAATACAACTTCTTTAAATCCACCAAGATCTGTTTCATTCAAACTCATTATTTCTGTAGCCCATCTTTGAGTTTCTGCATATCTTGTATACATTCTGAATAAGTTATATGCAAATAGTGCTGCTTCTTCACCACCTGCACCACCTCTGATTTCGACAAATACATTCTTATCATCATTAGGATCCTTTGGTAGTAATAAAATTTGTATTTCATTTTCTAAGTCAGCTTCTCTATTTGTGAGATCAGTTATTTCTTCATTTAACATTTCTCTCATTTCTCTGTCACTTTCGCTACTTAGCATTTCCTTATTAGCTTTTAAATCTTCAGTTACTTTTTTATACTCTCTATAGCTATTCACTATGATTTCTAAATCAGAATGTTCTTTACAAAGCTTTCTCCATTCATTTTGATTTTGCATAATTGATGGATCACCGATTTTAACTGATAATTCATCATATTTATTTTCTATAAATTCTAATTTATCTAATAACATTTAATCACTCCGTACTTCATTTTTCACATTTCTATTTCTACATTATATCACATTTTACGGCATATTCAAAAAAATAACAAGTCAGTTGCTAGTCTATTTTAAGCCATATTACGTTGGCATCTCCAGCTAATACCCCACTACGAGCCAAACACGTCTCCTTGTCTGACTCAAAATATACCTGGGATATTTAACTTTCTATTTTCTTTCCTATGTCTAAATACTTAACCAACTAGCCTTACCTACTAATAATAATTGAAAATAATTACCATCAATTAACTCTCTAACTATTAACCTTGCTCTACTTATCTACAAAAAACCTGCCTTAAATCCAATTACCACTCTATCAAGACTAGCAAAATCCTTAATTACCTTTACATCAGTAAAATTACTTTCTTTCATTAACAGTTTTACTGCTTCTGCTTGATTATATCCTATTTCAAATGCCAATATTCCATTATTCTTTAATACATCTTGACTTTGCTTAATTATTTTCTTATAGAAATCTAATCCGTCTATTCCACCATTTAAAGCTGTATGAGGTTCATATTTTTTAACATCATCCATAAGATTTTCTATTTCCTCTTCCTCTATATATGGAGGATTTGAAACTATTATGTCATAGCTTTTTTTATTTTCCATAGCCTTTTCTAATAAGTCACTTTTTATAAATGAAACTCTATTTTCTAAATTATTTTCTTTTATGTTTATTAGCGAAACTTTTTCTGGAATAGGATAATTGTCTATTAAATCCACTTTTATATTTTGCCTAAAATGAGCTAATGATATACCAATAGCACCAGAACCTGAGCATAAATCACATATATATTTTTCTTCATCTTCTTGTATATTTTTAAGCACTTCATCAACTAATATTTCTGTATCACCTCTAGGAATTAGTACTCCTTCTTCAACATAGAAATCAATTCCCATAAATTCGCACTTATTTAAAATATATTTAACTGGCATTTTATTTCTTCGCTTTTCAATCAAGTCAAAATATTTTTTAGTATCTTCTGAACTGACTTCTTCTTCTTTATGGGTAATTAAATAGACTCTATCTTTTTCAATTACACTTCCTAATAATAACTCCGCATCTAATCTTGCTGTATCAATGCCATTTTCTTTTAAAGTAGCTGTACCTGTATTTATCAATTCTTCAATTTTCTTATCAGATTCTTTAATTCCTTCTGCTGCTTTTAAAGATGCAATAGCAACTTCAATTTGTGAATCATCCGGTTCTTTTGTTGTTAATAATTGTAATTTAAGTCCTGGATATGCTATTATCTTAGCTAGCATTCCATTATTTTTCCCAAGCCACTTTATAATTTCATAACTTATTCCTGTGACTACTGGTATAAGAACTATTCTAAGTGCTAATCTTTCTATAATTCCACCCCAACCAGTAAAAGAGAAAATTACAATACTAACAAACATTATTAAAAATAAAAAATTTGTTCCACACCTTGGATGTAATCTTGGTTGTTTCCTTACATTTTCTACAGTTAACTCTTCCATAGCTTCATAGCAAAATATTGTTTTATGTTCAGCACCATGATATTGAAAAACCCTATATATTTCTTTCATTTTGCTTATTAGAAACATATATAATATAAGAATTATTATTCTTATAGCTGCTTCAATTAAATTTAACATAACATTAGAAATTCCTGTATTTTTAAAAACTGATGCTATTCCTGTTGGCAATGCGACAAAAAGGCCAATTGCAAAAATGAAAGAAATAAACATTGTTGCGCCCATGAATATATCATTAACTCTATCCCCAAATTTATTATCTAACCATATTTCAAATTTTGAAGGTTTTTCTGTTTCTTCTTCTAGAAATGTAGCTGAATAATTTAATGATTCCATTCCAATTTTCATGGAATCTATTAAAACAAAAAAGCCTCTAAGAAAAGGTATATTTAATAATGGATATTTTTTTGTTATAGGTTTATTATCTTTAAAATTTATTTCTATATTTCCTTTTGGAGTTCTAACAGCTGTTGCAAGACTTTTGCTTCCTCGCATCATAACGCCTTCTATAACAGCTTGACCTCCAACATCACATCTTTTCATTAACAAAATCACTTACTCTCTTATATTATTTTCTTTCACGTACCTTATATTTGTAATAACAATCTCCACATAATGATTCGTATTTAATATCATTTTCCTCATCAATTGCAATTTGTTCTCCTTCGAATACAAACTTACCATTTATTTTTCTTCCATTAAATATAGCTTTTTTACCACATGCACATATGGTTTTCATTTCTTCTATACTATGAGCTAATAACAATAATCTTGTACTACCTTCAAATCCATCTCTTTTAAAATCAGTTCTAAGTCCATAACATATAATAGGTATATTAATTTTAACTGCAATTTCAAACAATTGATCTATTTGCTTACATTTCATAAATTGAACTTCATCCACCAATATACAATCTATTCTTTTATTTTCTTTCAAATAATTATCAATTATCTCAAAAATGTTATCATATTCTGAGATCAACAAATCTACTTTCCTATTTACCCCCAACCTAGATACAAGCATGTCTCCACCCTTCTTATCAATCTTAGGTTTTAAAATGATCACTTTCATCCCACGTTCTTCATAATTATACGCTACTTGCATAATATGTGTAGATTTCCCCGAATTCATAGCGCCATATCTAAAATATAATTTACTCATTCCTAAATTACTCTCCTTTTAAGGTATCATAATCGATTATATCATTTAATAGTCAACATAAAAAGATATTTTTATATTATTTAAATCCTATAATTTATTATCCACCCTATTTTAACTATTTTTTTATTTATTTTTTAGTCTTTAAATTCTGCAATTTATTATTGACGCTAAAAATCGACTATGATATAATTTAATGGTTGTTATTGAATAATTAACATAAGTTTATATAATTGAAAGAGGTGAAAAATAATGAGAGAAGGCATACATCCAGAATACCACACAGATGCAGTGGTTAAGTGTGCATGTGGAAACACTTTCACTACTGGTTCTGTTAAAGAAGAACTAAAAGTTGAAATATGCTCTAAATGCCACCCATTCTTCACTGGTAAACAAAAAATTCTTGACATTGGTGGAAGAGTCGATAAATTCAAAAAGAGATTCAACCTTGATGACAAGTAAGAAATTTAGGGAAAGACATTGTCTTTCCCTTTTTCTTTAAATATGTGAATATGATAAATGTACAAATTTAATATTTTATTTATTCATTGAAGTAATTAAAGTTTCAATGATTTTTTAATTTGAAATCATATAACTAAAACTTTATTCTTGGTTATCTATATTTAAATCCTATAATAAATATGATAAACTATGTAGTATAATACATTGGAAATGAGTGACTTTCATGAAAAAAGCTTTAATCTTAACAACATCTACAGGTCAAGGACATAATCAAGCTGCTGCTTCAGTAGCAGAATCTTTTAAAAATGATGGTTATGAAATCACAAAACTTGATTTTCTAGCTAAAAATAGTAAGTTTCTTAATAATATAATTGTAACTGGATATGAAATTTTAGCTTCAAAACTCCCGGAAGTTTATGGATTATTTTATAATCTAACTGATAAAAAATTAACTAATAAATTATTGAAGCTTCCTTTTTTTCTTGCAAAGAACAAAGTTTCAAAGCTAATAAATGAAATTAAACCTGATGTAATTGTTGCCACCCATGCTCTTAGTATTAGTGTGATTTCAGACTTAAAAAAACACGGATTAAAAATTCCTTTTATTTTAATAGTTACAGATTTTAAAGCTCATTATATATATGTAGATTCTTATGTTGATGCTTATATTACCGGAAGTAATTACACTAAACAATCATTAATAGATAGAAATGTTAACCCTAATAAAATATACCCCATAGGTATTCCTATAAATGGCAAATTTTACACCGAAGTTACATCTCTTGATGGTTTAAATGATCATGAATATTTTAATCTATTACTCATGAGTGGAAGTCTTGGATTAAACACTATATTTATAGTTCTTAAAGAATTATTAAAGAATCCAAATAAGCTCAGAATCACAGTCGTTTGTGGTAAAAATAATTATTTAAAAAGCATGTTGACAAAATATTGCAGTGATAATCAATTTGAAAATAAAAAGCTTCATATATTAGGTTTTACTAAGGATATATTTTATCTAATGGATTATTGTGATGTAATAATATCAAAGCCTGGTGGTTTAACCGTTACAGAATCCATAGTTAAAAATATTCCCTTGATTATTCCTTTTGCTATTCCTGGTCAAGAAAATGAAAATATAGATTTCCTCACTACCGAAGGATATTCTATATATGTTAAAGATTTAAATGAAATTAATGAAACAGTAAATTATTTAATAAAAAATCCAGATGAATTATATAAAATGAAACTTAACCTCAAATTATTATCTTCAACTTACTCTTTAACAAAAATTGTTGATATATCAAATAATTTAATCTCAAGCAAATAAAAAGATGACCAATAAGCTTAATGGTCATCTTTTTTATTCTATTTTTTTAAGTAAGTATTTACAAATTCTTTGTTATCACGGTTTTTAGATAACATATTAATAAGATTTTCTGTAACATTATCTCCATTTCCATCTCTATACATTGTTTTTCTTATGGCAAATGATACCTCTAATTCTTCTTTAGATAAAATCAAATCTTCTTTTCTAGTTCCTGACTTATATATGTCTATTGCCGGGAAAATTCTTCGTTCTTGTAATCTTCTATCCAAATGAACTTCCATATTTCCTGTCCCTTTAAATTCTTCAAATATCATATCATCCATTCTTGAACCTGTGTCAACAAGTGCAGTTGCAAGTATTGTTAAACTTCCACCTTCTTCAATATTTCTTGCTGCTCCAAAGAACTTTTTAGGCATTATAAGTGCACCTGGGTCAAGTCCACCAGATAATGTTCTACCAGTTGGACTTATTGTTAAGTTATACGCCCTTGATAATCTAGTTATACTATCCATAAGAATAACAACATCTTTTCCTTGTTCAACCATTCTCTTAGCTCTCTCCAAAACCATTTGCGCTACCTTAGCGTGATTTTGTGGTTCTTCATCAAAAGTCGAATAAACTACATCCCCATTTATAGATCTCTTCATATCCGTAACTTCTTCTGGTCTTTCGTCTATGAGTAATACTATCAATTTAATATCAGGATAATTTTTAGCTATATTTTGAGCAATCTTTTTTAACAAAGTAGTTTTTCCTGCTTTAGGAGGTGCTACTATAATTCCTCTTTGTCCTTTTCCTATTGGACAAACTATATCCATTAATCTAGATGATAAATCATTACTATAAGTTTCTAATCTTAGTCTCTCATTTGGATATATAGGTGTTAGTGTTTCAAATGATTTTCTACCTATAGCTTTTTCCGGATGTTCACCATTAACCTTTTGAACAAATAAAAGTGCTTTAAATTTTTCAGTTTCTTTTGCTTGTCTTACCTTGCCTTCAACTTCATCCCCTGTTCTTAAATTAAATCTCCTAATTTGAGATGGAGAAACATAAATATCCTCACTGCTAGTTAAGTAATTTTTACATCTTAAAAAACCAAAACTATTATTTTCTAAAATCTCTAAAATTCCTTTTTCAACAATAGAATCATCTATCATTTCTTTTAAAATTTCTTTTTTTTCTATACTTGTTTTTTCAGTAACTCCCGGTCTTACTTCTACATTATTTACTTTTACAGATTCATTAGTAGTTGCTCTTGAAAATTCATTATTATCTGTTTTCACGAAATTATTCATTGAATTTTCAATTTTTTTAATTTCTTCTACGATTTTAGGAGCTATATTTTCTTTTAATATCACACCATCTTTTTCCACAAAATTAATAGAAGACTTCAATATCTCTTCTATTAATTCATTCTTTTTATATTTAGATATATTTTTAATACCTAAATTTTTCGCAATGTCTTTTAAATTCGTTAAAGTCATGCTTTCATATTCTTGTTTTGTCAAGTTTGCACCTCCAATTTATAGATTATAAACCTATAAATATCAATTCTTTTATTATTTTATTTCTATTTATATCGGAAAATTTAATAGCAAGATAATTAGATGTGAGATTATAATTCATAATATTTCAGTAATACTATTTATGGTTTTCTACTTTTTACTTAATTTGAAATTCAGCTGTAAATTAGCATTAGATATATTCAAAGAAATAACAAGTCAGTACGCTAGCCTATTGGGGTGATATCTGTAAATCACACTTTGTTTTTTATAATTACATATAATTTTGAACTGGTAAGTCATTAAGATAAACTTACCAGTTCATGTGAATTGCTATATTCAAAGCTTATTATATATTAAATTTGATAATAAAACAAATTTATTTTAATTTATTTTCTTCTAATGCCGCTTTAATAAATCCTACAAATAATTTATGTGGTTTATTAGGTCTTGATTTTAATTCTGGATGGAATTGAACTGCTACATACCATGGATGATTTTCAACTTCAACAATTTCAACTAATTTTTCATCCGGACTAGTTCCCACAATCTTCATTCCAGCTTCAGTTATTTGTTTTCTAAAATCATTATTGAACTCATATCTATGTCTATGTCTTTCATAAATAACTGCATCTTTATATACTTCATAAGAATTACTATTTTCATCTAGTTTACAAGGATATAATCCTAATCTCATTGTACCACCAAGATTTTCTATATCCTTTTGATCTAGCATAAGATCTATTACTGGATATTTTGTATCTGGATTTATTTCTGAACTATTTGCATCTTCATATCCTAATACATTTCTCGCATATTCAATAACAGCACATTGCATTCCTAAACAAATTCCTAAGAAAGGTTTCTTGTTTTCCCTTGCCCATTTTATTGCTGTAATTTTACCTTCTATTCCTCTATCTCCAAATCCACCTGGCACTAAAATACCATCTACATCTTTAAGTATTTCATTAACATTACCAGTTTCAAGATTTTCTGCATTAATCCATTTAATTTCAACATTAGAATCATTAGCATATCCGCCATGGCTTAATGCTTCAACTACTGATATATAAGCATCATGTAATTCAACATATTTACCAACTAATGCAATTTTAACATTATTCTTAAGATTCTTTATTTTCTTTACCATTTCAATCCATTCTGAATTATCAATATCTCTACATCCTAAATTCAGTTTTTCACATACTAAGTTATCTAATCCTTCATCATGCAACATTAATGGTACTTCATATAAATCTTCTGCATCAAGATTTTGAATTACTGATTTTCCATCCATATTACAAAATAATCCTATTTTAGCTTTTAGATCTTCTGACAATTCCTTTTCAGCTCTACAAACTATTATATCAGGTTGAATACCAAGGCCTCTTAATTCTTTTACTGAATGTTGAGTAGGTTTTGTTTTTAATTCTCCTGCTTTTCCCAAAAATGGCACTAAAGTTACATGAATAAAGCATACATTTTCGGTTCCTACATCACTTTTTATCTGTCTTATAGCTTCTAGAAATGGTTGTGATTCAATATCTCCAACAGTTCCACCAATTTCAGTTATTACTATATCAACATCTCTTTCTTTTGCTACTTTATATACTTTATCTTTAATAGCATTTGTTATATGAGGAATTACTTGAACTGTACCTCCAAGATATTCTCCTCTTCTTTCTTTTGCTATAACTGATCCATATATTTTACCAGTAGTTACATTTGAATTTTGAGTTAAATTTTCATCTATAAATCTTTCATAATGTCCTAAATCTAAGTCAGTTTCTGCTCCGTCATCAGTTACAAAAACTTCTCCATGCTGATAAGGACTCATAGTACCTGGATCAACATTTATGTAAGGATCAAATTTTTGAATTGAAACTTTTACCCCTCTATTTTTTAATAATCTTCCAAGTGATGCAGCTGTTATGCCTTTACCTAATGACGATACAACTCCACCTGTAACAAAAACGTATTTAGCGCTCATATTTATCCTCCCTATGTAAATTAATTTTATAATTTAGTATTGACTTATTCACAAGCTAATGCTATGATTAATATCACCTCATAAAATATATTATGGGCTATTTGTGTTGTTTAATAACATAAATATTATAATATCACATATTTATCTTAATATCTAGTCTTTTTTTACAAATTAATCATGCATTATTTTCTATATTATTTTCTAATTCGAAATATTTTTCTCTAAAAAATCGATTTACTAATAACTTCTCTTCAGCTAATCTCAAGCTACTATTTATACTCTTAACTGTCTTTAACTTAAATATCTCTTTAATTTCGTCAATTTCTAAACAATGATTATTTTTTAAAAGTAGTAATAATATATATTTATTGTCTCTATTTCTTAATAATTCTATAAATTCATCTTCATTAATTCCATAATAATTGCATATATTATTTAATATTTTCACATATTTTAATTTGTTTTGCATATATATTCCTCCTTTTTAAATTATATCCTCCTTTTTAAAATTTAATCATTTTGACTTTAAATTTTTTATTATACCCAAAGATTGCTATCTAAATCAATTATTTCTTATTATTTTCTTAAATATATTCATAAATTTTAATATTGCAATTTTTTTAAAAATAAAAAATGGCTATTCCAAAATAATTTTAGTAATTTTGAAACAACCATTTCTATTTTTATACCATAATAAAATACTGCTATAGATACCACAAATGCATGATCTTTATTTTTGTTTGCTATATGCATAAGTGTAGTTTTAATTTACCTTTATATCAATTGTTAAATTAGTTTTTAATGCAGGTTGACCACCTAGTTCTAATATGTACATTGTATTTATAGTTCCACCATCTTCATTGATATTAATATTAAGCTTTTTAGTATCTATCTTAACATCCATTACTCCATAAGGTGTTTTGTATAAAGCTACTGTCCTCTTATTATTTTCAAATTCCATCTTAGTTTCTGTAGTTCCTTCTCTTATTAAATCAAAAGAATTCCCTCTTATTAGTATAGTAGTTTTTGTTCCTTCCATTCCTGAAATTTTCGTTTCGTTATATTCTACTTTAAACCCGTCTTCTGTTTCATAAAAATCACCTGGTGTTACTACACTTATTATGTCTTCTTCCTGGTTTAAGACAGCACTATCAACAGTGACAATTGCCTTTTTATTCATAATTCTCCTCCAATTTTTATATTCACATTCATCATTATTATTTAATATAATACAATATATTAATTTTGTATTAAAGCTTATAATTTATACATATAACTGTTAACAATCATATTATATATTATTTTTTTACTGATATCATACTTAATAACTTAAATTTTAATTAATGTTATGCTTATCCAGTTCTTCTTGAGTCATAGCGGTAACATCTTTAATCATATTAAATTCCGTTGAGAATTGACCAAATTTAACCTGAACTAATTCCTCATCTTTTCCTTTACTATATCTAACAGCTAATCTACACGCAAATGCCAAATCATCATCTGTAGGATTATCTCCTTCTGGTATTATGACCATTGCACCATTAAACTTAGATGTTATAAACATCATATCTTTATTATTTAATAATTGTTTTATTTTTTCTCCTTCTTCTCCAGTCCTTGACACTATTACCTTAGTATTATTTTCACTTATAAAATGTCTTCCGTACTTTAATAAGTGTATATCCTTTTCTGTAACATCTTCTTTTCTATCTAAAACTTCTTTTAATCTGATAGAATAATTAGGTTCTGTTAATTTACATCCACCTGCTGGAGATGGATAATCCTTTATACCCCACTTCTCAGCCAATGCCATTTGAGGCTTTCTATTTCTCCCTGAAATATCCAATAGTTTTTCTCTATCTACTAATCTATCCATCTCCATTTGTGTTTCTTTTAAATTCTTTGCACATAACGGTCTTAAAATTTTATCACTAAATCCAGATTGTTTTTTTACTACATCTAATGCAGATCTATTTTGCGACATAGGTCTTTGATTTAAAACTTCACCTGTAATAATAAAATCTGCATTAAACTTTTCAAGTAATTCGCCTGAATATCTCATCATCATAGAATGACAATCTATACATGGATTCATATTTTTTCCCCAGCCATGCTTAGGATCTCTAACCATATCAAAATGTTCCTTAGAAAAATCTATTACTTCTAATCGTATTCCTATTTGCTTTGTCATCCTTTTTGCATTTTCTTCATCAAAAAAATATGATCTAAAACAAATTCCTATTACCTCTATACCTTGTTCTTTAATTAGTTTAGCAGCTAAAATACTATCTAATCCTCCTGAAATCATAGCTAATGCTTTTGTCATCTTGTTCCTCCTAGTTAAATATACTCTTTAATATTTCTACTATTTTAAATTTTATTTGTATATCATTTTCATTATTTTGTTTATCTAATTCCTCTGATTTATTTACATCAGAATTTAATTCTATTTCTAAATTCGAGTTATTTTTTTTTGAATTTATTCTGTTTTCTGTTTTATCATACTCTACTTCTGCCTTAGATTCATCCACAAAACATAATGGTGGAAACATTACACACCACCAATTTCTGCCTTGTCCATCTCCTATGATTATTCTGAAGGCTTCATAATTACCTTGAGGTAAAGTTATATTCCCATAAGACTTGTCCGGAAAATTCTCCCTAGACAACTCAACTTGTATACTATATTCATAATTATTATCCTTAATTACTTCTTCTGCAAGTTTTTTAACTTCTTCCATCCTATCTTTTATGATTTGCCTAGATTCATCTAATGACTGTGAATCATTTAAATAAGGATATAAATAATCTATAACTTTATTTTTAACCTTTAATTTTAAATTTTGATCTTCTTCATCATCACTATTAGCAATAACATGAAATCTTATTAATGAATCTTTCACTTCATCATAATTAAGAGTTCTAATTTTATCTTCATCTTGATTATTTTTTTCTAATACACATAAATTGCCTTCAAGATTTTTACTAACACGATCTTGGATGCTTGTACATCCTTGAAATATATTTATGCTGACACATGTCAAAAATATAGAAATTATTCTTTTTACTTTTAACCATTTTTTCATAAATAAGCCCCCTTGTAGTTAAAATTATTACCACTTGGAGGCTTTTTATACAGTTAGGCACTTTTAAAAAATTACAAGTCAGCATGCTAGTCTATTTTATCTGATGCCTAGCGACCCTAGACGAGGTGCCCCTTGTGGGTATAAGTTCAAACAATAGCCCACTATGAGGTAAACCTATCTCCTTGTCTGACGCAAAATATATGGCATCATTGACTTGTTATTTTCTTTCATGTGCCTTACTTGAAGTTAAATTGTTCGTGTTATAAATACATCTTTATATTTTTTTTTCATATTATCATAACACATTTGGGCTTTTAGCATATCATCAAAAAAAGCAAAAACAGTAGGTCCGCTACCACTCATCATCGTACCAATAGCATCATTTAATTTAACTTCTTCTTTAATATTAGTAATAATCCTATGTTTTTTTAAAGTTACATTTTCTAATAAATTTTTCATGTTATTTGCTACAAAGTAAATATCATCATTTTCCATGCTTTTTATCAATTCTTCTATTCTTGGATGAAAAATCACTTTTGATAAATCAAAATTTTTATAAACCTCTTTAGTTGATACACCAAAAGGTGGCTTTATTAAAACCAAAATCTTATCTTTAAATTGTTTCAATTGAGTAATTTCTTCTCCGACACCTTCACACAATGCTGTCCCACCATTGATACAATATGGTACATCTGCTCCTAACTTTAATCCTAAAGCTTTTAATTTTTCATCATCTGCATTTATGTTAAATATTTTGTTCATAAGTTTCAAAACACCTGCTGCATCAGTGCTACCACCAGCCAATCCAGCTGAAACAGGTATATTTTTAATTAATTTAATATCAACTCCATCATTAATAGAATAGGTTTCCTTAAATAGCTTTGCTGCTTTGTATGCTAAATTCCTTTCATCTGTAGGAACATAGTGTTTATTGCATTTTAACTTTATGCCAGAATTGATTTTCTCAATTTCAATTGTGTCATATAAATCTATAGTCTGCATTATCATTCTTAATAAATGATATCCATCTTCTCTTTTTCCCACAACATCTAAGGCAATATTTATTTTTGCATAAGCCTTAATCTTCATTTTCATATATCCCTTCTTTGCATTTTAACAATATTTTATCATAGGTAAAAAATCTTGTCTAATTAAGTTGGGTTTCTGCGAAAATATATTTGTTGCTTTCAATAGTTATGCATATTTTTAAATTCAATAAGAACTAATTTAATATTAGACATATTAAAATAAATAGCAAGTCAGTATGCTAGTCTATTTTGTGTCATAAGGAAGCTCGACTCGTATACACTCGCTGAGTAAGTGATTCACACAAAATCATAGATTTTGGTTCTCTACTCACGTCGGCATGTTCGCCGAATAGCCCGCTATGAGGCAAACGCATACACTTCCTTGTCTGACGCAAAATATACGTCGCATCTTTGACCTGTTATTTTATTTAATATGCCTTATTCAAAAACTATAGATTGTTACTATATTGTTTTATACTTTGTATTTAAAGCACCCGTTTGATTCATTGGTTCTTCTTTTATAAACTCTAAAAGTAAATCTAATTTTTCATAAAATACTATAATTATATCATCTTTATTACTTATATCTATAGCATATTTTAATGCCTCTACTTCATCTAGGCATACCTTTAAATTTGCACTTTTATTAGTTTTTAATATAGCATTTTCTAATAATTCTGCAATTTCTCCAATCTTTCTGCCACGTCTATCTTTATCTTCCTTTATTACTATTTTATCTAAATTATTAGCACATATTTCTCCAATTGCATATCCCACATCATTTTTTCTATCTCCAGGTATACCAATTACTCCAATTAAACCATTTTTTCCTTTTATTTTTTTTAATGAGGATATCACCGCCTTATATCCTTCAATATTATGAGCATAATCTAAAATAATTTTTCTATCGCAATAATTGTACATATTAAATCTTCCGTTATTATATTCATTATTTAACTTAAAATCCATAAAACCTTTTGAAATCATGCAATAATCAATTTTTAATCCTATTAGCCCCCCACATGCTGCCATTGCATTTTCAATATTGTATTCTAATTTCCCATCATACGATATAGGTAAATCTTTAGTTGAAATAATTTCATACTTTTTATTGTTATTAATTACACATATCGTATTATTTTCAATAAATATTGCTATTTTACCATTAGCTATATTTTCTTGTATTAATGGATTCTCTTTAGATTTTGAAAAATAAATTTTTTCAGCTTCAAATCTATTAATTATAGTTTTACTATATTTATCATCAGCATTTATAATTACAAATCCATCTTTCTTTACAGCTTCTCCAACTAATGCCTTTGTAAAACTTAACTCTTCAATAGAATTAATTCCATCTAGCCCCAAATGATCATTAGTTATATTTGTTATAATTGCTACATCTGCAAAATCATATGCTATACCTTTTTTTATTAATCCGCCTCTAGCAGTTTCTAATACAGCCACATCTACATCTTTATTCATTAATATTGTCTTTGCACTATTAAACCCTGAGTCATCACCCTTATGTATACATTTATCATTTAAATATATACCATCAGTGCATGTCATACCTACATTGTTTCCCATTTTTTTCAGTACATGACTTATTAATCTTGTAGTAGTAGTTTTTCCATTTGTTCCAGTAATAGCTACTACAGGTATGTTTTTAGGCTTTTCATCATAAAGCATTTCAAGTATTGCTTTCCCCACATTACGCTTTTTACCTTCGGAAGGATAATGATGCATTCTTATTCCAGGTGCCGCATTTATCTCCATTACAATTCCATTACTTTCTTTAATAGGAATACTTATATCTCCCGTACAAATATCAACGCCACATATATCTAATCCCAAAGTTTTAGCCGCATTTATACAACACTCTATATTTTCTTCACAAATTTCTTCTGTACAATCTATTGCCATACCACCAGTTGAGAGATTTGCATTTTCCCTTAACAATATTCTTTCTCCCTTTTTAGGTATATAATCCAATTTAAATTTTCTCTTTGAAAGACATAAAGTTAATTCTGAGTCAATTTTTATTTTTGTTAACGCCTTTTCATGATCCTCTCCTCTTAATGGATCTTCATTAATAATATCAATTAATTTTTTTAAGTTATCTCTTCCATTTCCAATAACAAAAGGTGCAACTCGTAAAGATGCTGCTACTATTTTATAGTTTACTACACAAACTCGATAATCTTTTCCTTCAAAATACTTTTCAATAATAATGTCCTTTTGATTTTTTCTCAAATTAATATACGATTCAACTAATTGCTTTTGATTTTTTATATTAAGCATTACTCCTTGACCCTTATTTCCATATTGAGGCTTTAAAACTACTGGATATCCTATTCTTTCTGCTTCCTGTAATAATCCAATTATGTTACACACCTTATTTCCTTCTGCTACAGGAATATTTTGATTTTGAAGCAACTGTTTTGTTAAAAGCTTATCGCAAGAAATATCAACACCTACACATCTAGTTTTATTTCCTATAGAAGCTTCTATAACCCTACTCATTCTCCCATATCCTATTTGATATATATTACTATCTCCAAGTTGCATAACTGGAAGATTATATTCTTTTGCTGCATCACAAATTGCGTTTGTAGTACAGCCCATTTGTTCATTTTGTAATACATTTTTTATTATATCCATTCTTCCTTTAAAATTTATGGGAAGTTGTTTAATTAAAGAATTTATCAAATCAATAGCTACGTTAGCTACCTCAATTACAGTATTTTTATATTCATATTGAGCAATAATATAGTATATATCCCCCGTAATTTCTCTTGCTTTCCCATATGAGACATCTATTCCTAAATTGTTTTGTATTGCTATCATTATATGTTCACAAATATGAGCTAAATAAGTTCCTTCTTGTAATCTTTTAACAAAGCCTCCTTCTTCATCAATTCCACATCTATGTTTTTTCAATTCAGGTATCATCTTAACAAGATTAAAATTAAAATTAGGTATTTCTTTACTAGGTATCTCAGAATATCCTTCTAAATTAACATCAATTCTTATACACTTTTTATGAGAATAAATATTTTGTCCTTCATATATTCTCTTTTGTATTATCTTCATGACTAAATTTTTCCTCCTCAAAAGGTAACTTTTTTATAAGATCAAATTTATTTCCATCAGTTAATATATGCAATTTTACATTGTGCATACTTAGAATCTCATCTGAACGTAATTCTGAAACATTAGTATATGTAATTGCGCTGCCATCAATAAAATACACTGCGCCTTCTCCTATCACTTCGATTACTCCAGATTTATTAACTACTATTCCAGTATTTTCATCTATTCCTATTCCTAAAATTTCCGGGTTTTGTGCAATTCCTGTTAATAATCTTCCAATCCTTCCTCTTTGAGCAAAATGTTGATCAATTATAACATCTTTAATTAGACCTAATCCTGGGGACATTTTTAATGTACATTTTCTTGGTGAATCTTCATCTTTACCTTCAACTATCATTGTATCGCTCATGACAGATGCTCCAGCAGAAGTCCCTACAATAAATGTACCTCTATAACACGCTTCCTTTAAGGCATCATAAATTTGAGTTCCACCAATTAAACTTGTTATTCTTAACTGATCTCCACCCGTGAAAAATATTAAGGATGCTTCTTTTATTAGATTTACATTTGATTCTTCAAATGCATCAATTCGCTCGCTAATATCTAATACTTTTATATTTTTGACTTTAAGTCCTCCAAAAACTTTTTTGTACTTACTTGCTGCTTCTTTTGGATATTCAGTCGCGATAGTTGCAATTAATAATATATCTTCATTTTTATCAATTGAATTGCATACTCTATTTAAAATTTCTTTTTTGCCTTCTTTGTCTTCAGCTCCTCCAATTATTATTAAATTACCACTTAAAATATCTTTCAAATATTCTCACCTCATATCATGCATTTCATATTCTTTCCACGAAATTAAATAATTATTCAAAAATTAACCACAAAAGAAATGCTTCCAAACGATTCTGAAATCATTTTGAAGCATCTCATTAGGCATGTGAAATAAAATAACAAGTCAAAGATGCCATGTATATTTTGCATCAGACAAGGAGGTATGTTTGCCTCATAGTAGGTTATTAGGTGAACATGCCGACGCAGTATGACGTAAAATAGGCTGGCATACTGACTTGTTATTTTTTTTGAATGTGCCTTAAATATAAACTCTCTTAAAAAATTGCTCTTCCTGGAATTATTAATTTTTGTCCTTGTTCAATATGTCCTGGATCTTCAACCTTATTTATTTTAATTAGATTATCAACTGTTGTATTATACTTTTTAGCTAAATCCCAAAAAGTATCTCCTTCACCTACAACATAAATAGTTATGCTTGCCTTCTTTTCTGGCATATCGCCCTCTTCTTCAACTATATCTGAAATGAATTCTTTATTCATTTCATACAGAATCTTCCCTGATAATATTATAGTAGCTTTAATCGCTATACTATTTCCTTCTATTGATGCATCTATACTTTCTAAATTTCCTTTTACTATAGATTTCATATCTTCAGTAGCACCAAAAATATCGATTAAAGCTGAAAATGGTATTTCAGCTTTAACATTTGCTAAATACTTTTCTTCATCATTTGTTTTATATAACACATCTGCTTTAATAATCCCCTCTATAGCAACCCTATCTTTCATAACCTGCTTGTCAGTTAATATTATCGATGCATTAGCAGATATAATATGTTCAGGTTTCAAGTCCTTATCATTTAATTGAATATTATATTTAACAATTGATTCGGCACTATTTGCTCCATGAAGAATACCAACCTCATGTTCCTCTTTTTTGAGCCCGATTAAACATTTTGTAGAATATGCATCTTTAATCGTATCTATATTTTCTTTTGAGAATACTTTAACATTTGCTTTAACTATAAATTCATCATTTATAATTCTTACTTCGCCTAAATCATCTTCTTCTAACATTAAATCATTATTTGATATTTCATAACAAATTGTTGGGATCATATCTGATGTAATTCCCTTAACTTCTTCTTCCTTTGATAAATAAATATCATCTTCTAAAGGAATTATATCTTTAGAGTCATCTCCTTTATATAAAATATTTAGTTTACAGTAACAACCAAGATAAATTTTATCTTCTGCAATTTTTACTTCTTTTTTGTGTAGTCGTAATGAACATTTTAATATTTTATTTATTTGTGGTTTGTCCATTCCCACTCTAATCATACATTTACCTATTAGTTCAACATCTTCATTTGCACTAATTTTATTTATTGTTTCTGTCTTCTTCAAGACTTCTACCCCGTCATTTCCTTCAATGTCTTTTACAAATTCAAACTCATTACTCTTATAAAGCTCCCAATCTATAGTAATTATACCCTGAATTGATATTTTTCTCTCATTCATTATAGTAGCTTCAATATGTTCAACATTACATTGTGCCTCACAAATAACTTTATATTCTCCTTGATTCAAATCAATATTATTTGTAAAGTTTTGATTGTAGTTAACTGAATTTGCAACAATACCATCTTCCCTAGCTAGATATATTACTGTATATTCAACTTTTCCTTCTAATACTATTTTATCACCGATTAGTTCTTTATTAATTATCATTGGTCTAGCTTCAACAGTTAATATTTTTTGTACATCAGGATGAGTATCAGGGATTAAATATTCTTCTTTTAATACTGCATTAGAATTACTTTCCCTAAGTAATTGTTCAAATTGTACATTTTCTTTTATAATATCTATATCTGCCATATTTCATACCTCCATAAAATTCCTACTCTTTATTTATATACTTATAATTGGAATTTTATGATAGAGATATTTCTATATTAATATTAATTTTTCGCAAAATTCTTATTAAATTCGTCTAATAATGCGGTTATTTAAATTTTTTTGTTTTTTTTATTGACATATAGTATTTTTTGTCGTATCATAGTAATTGGTTATTGACCATATAACCTCTCATAAATTCTCAATACCCTTTTATACCATAGTTGAAAGATGGAAACCCACCATCTTTCTTTTTTATTTGTATATATAAATGTTAAGATAATTCAATTTTCTTATCACATTTTGTACCACAATTTTTAATTATTGATAAAAGTCTTGCAGACTCCCTAAAAATTTATTCTTTATCTAAACTCACTTAAAAATTTTCATATTCATTTAAAGGTTAAGTCATAAGTATCATAAAATATATTATAATTTACTAAATAAAAAGAAAAAACTTCGATTAAATCGAAGTTTATATTATAGTTGGAAATACCAATTGTACAGTCTTTGTTAATACATCTGAATAGCTATATGTTACAGTCCTTTGGGTGTCATCTTTTAGTCTTATAACAAAAATACTTGGGTATACACTTTCAATGATACCATCATTAACTAAAATCTTTTTTCTTCCACCATTAGCCTTTAGAGTGACTTTTTGACCTACGTGTCTCTCTATGTCATTTTTAATGGAAGCAATAGTTTTAACACTTTCCATATAAACACCCTCTTTCTCACTAAATTATATCACAAATCCTTTTTTTGTCAAGCGAAACATTTATTTTATCATTTCTATCCCCACCTTGTCAATGTAAACATTTTTCCAAATATATATTTTTTTAAGGTATTTCATCTTATTATCTGTATTTTTTTAATTATTATTCCATTTCTCATTAAATTTAATTTTTAAAACTTTATCTAAAGTCTCCATTGCATCTCTTAACTTACTACGAGGTATACTTACCGCATTATATCAACATGAACTTTATCATATTGCTTACTTACTCTCGTATCTCTCTTTCATTGTTCTCTACAAGTTCCTTAAGCTCATTTGATGTAATAATTGCTCTATTATGATTTAATGCATTGTATAATATCATTCCCGTATTATAAACTACACCTTCAGTCATTGAAAATGGTCGTGAATATGCAAAATCTAAATGAAATAATTCATCAACTTTTGCTTTTATACGTTATTAGAGTAGCAAATACATCTATTCTTTTATCTACGTCTTCATAACCTATTATCTGAACTCCTAAATATTCTTTCAGCATTTTTGTCCCCAATAGCCTTTATAACCATTTCTTTGCCATGAAAAACAAATTACTTTTGAAATCAAAATAAATCTAAATATGTATCTGCACCGCAAGATACAATTTTAGAACAACTTTCCATAGAAAGTAAATATGTAGAAGGTTTCATAGCATTTAATATTAATCATTATCAAAATAGAAATACAATGTCACAAGAAAGTAATTATAATGATTACTATATAGCCAATAAGTAAAACTAATAAAGGCTCATGCAAAAATAGGAAAAGAACAGTCTTTGAATAAACCTCAAGACTGTTCTTTTAAGAATATCTACTGAATTATTAATGTATTTTATCAAAGTTAAACAAAACTTTGTGCGGTGTATACTTGTCATCTATAATTAAATATAAAGAGATTTTGGATATCCCTCTCTATACTTTCCTCTAGTCTGTAAGCCCCCAACTCCTTTTATTCCTGTTATTGTATTTTCAATTACATCAGTGATTGATACCACCTTATCTATTCTAGTATAAGCAATCTTTTCGCATACAAACACTGGATCTAAGCAATGAATAAGAACTCTATTGGGTGATGATGCGAAGTTAGCACCTACATCTAATATCATTTCATAGCAACTTTGACATGCTCCTGCAAATATGACTAATTCATCATAACTTGAATTATAATTTCTTAAATTTTTAACTGATTCTAGATAATATCTTGAATTTCTATAATTATCTAAGTTCAAGTAATCCTGGGAGTCTTTTAGAATACTATCATGTCCTGTTAGAACTACTATATCTGGTTTTATTTCTTTAACTAAATCTACTATTGCCTCTGGCTGATCTTTTTCTGGTATTGCTCTGCCAACTGCATCTAAGGATAGTTGCTTATATACCTTTAAACAAGTTTCCATGTATTCACCATCTCCATCTACATGAAGTATTTTTCCTGGTCTACCAAACACCAATTCATTCTTTGCTTTTATCTTTGAAGACTTTTCAACTTTATCTCTAAGATCACCTCTTAATATCATAACTTTTTTTATAGCTTCATTTACTCTTGTATTTAAAATTTTATCTTGAGAACCGCTATTTTCTTCAGCAGTTTCAAGATCTTCTTCAAATGCATCTGCGATTATTCTTATATTAATTCCTTTTAAAATAATATTATATTCTCCATTTTTTTCTTTAATATCAATTATTTTAAAAGTAACATCTTTATTATACGATTTCCTTACAACGATATCCCCAATTCGCATTACTTTCTCCTACCTATATTAGTCTACAATTTATAATATGGTAGATATTATTAAAGGTTTCCCATTAATATATAATACCCTTGTTAATATTTTTATATAAAATTTAGTTACAATATTTATTTTACTTAATTTTCAAATAGCAAAAGAGCTGCCTCCAAATAATTTTTTTATTATTTAAGGCAGCTCTTCTTTTAAGGCACATTCAAAAAAATAATAAGTCAGTATGCTAGTCTATTTTATCTGATGCAAGATATACATCTCATCTTTGACTTGTTATTTTCTTTCACGTGCCTAAATTTATACTCATTATATCTTATATTCATTCTTAAATTTGTCTAAAAAATCTAAATACTTGCCTTGTTCATTTATTATAGATTCTAATTTACTTGCAAATGTATTTTGTCCCCAATTTACTTCATTGTAATAATATCTATTGGCAAGTCTCCAATATCTTTGTGGAAATTGAAGATATGCATACAATACTTTATACTCCTCAGGCTTTATTTCAGAAACTGAATTGTATGAATCTATAATAGCAATAGCAAATTCTAAATTCCATTCAACTCTCTTTAAAACTTTTATCATAAAGTTGCTAATATCAAAGGTTCTAACTTCTCTTTTACAATAATCAAAATCAATAACATGTATGTCCATATTATCACTTAAGATTATGTTGTGATAAGTAAAATCATGATGGCAAAAGCTTTTTTCATCTTCTGCAACCATGCATAACTCATAATAATCTGATTCTTTTAAATTTAACAAAGCCTTATTCCCAATTTCTTTATAAAATTCCATAGACTTTAAATATAAAAGATCAAAATCACTTTTTATACTTTTTTTCCTTATCATATCTCTCATCTTGTCTAATGACTTAATTCTTTTCTCCATTAAATGGGGCCATCTGCCAAGGTCACTTTTAAGTTTAGAATTTTCTGGTGGATCATATCCTTTAGATGCTTCATGAAGATTAGCTAAAGTATTAGCTGCTATCTTTACTTCATCTATATTATGAAAGTCACATTCCCGTCCTTCTAACCATTCTGATAAAGTGTATATATCTTCATTAACTAATGCATAAGGTTCTCCATTTATGTTTAAATAGTATTTATCTAAATTATTAAAACCGTTTTTTCTTAAGTGCTCTTTAGCACCATACACAAACAATAATTTTTGAGGTCCATAATTTATTTTCTTTAAACATCTTTCGCCCTTATCTGTTTTAACATAGTAAACACCCTTATTGGCTTTAAGTTTTTCTATTTTAAGGTTAAATTGTCTTTCTATTTCAAATTCCCTCATCATAGTTCTCACCTCCCATATATTTATATGAGTAGATTACTTCTTTTATTAACATTTTTTATATTCTTTTAATATAATAGATTAATACAAATACTATGAAAGGGTTTAATAATGAAAATAGGAATAGATGGTAGAGCTGCAAAGTGGTATCAAGGTACTGGAATAGGCACATATACTAATCAATTAATATTGAGTCTTAATAATACTGACTTTGACAATAACTATTTAATCTTCATGCCACAATGTGACTCTATAAATAATTTAAAAAGTAATTTTAAAACAGAACTTGTTGAGTCAACATCCTCTAATAGCTTTTGGGATGATGTAAATGTTCCTAATATATTAAATAATGCTGATATAGATCTTTACCATGTGCCTCAAAATGGAGTTGGACTGTCAGAAAATATTAAATGCAAAAAAGTTATTACACTACATGATATAATTCCTTTAAAAATGCCTGAAACTGTTAGTGATAGATACCTTAAAATATTTAATGATGAATTGCCTAAAATTTTAGATAATTGTGATGGCATAATTACGGTGTCTAACTTTTCTAAAAATGACATTGCTAAAGAATTTAATTTTCCTTCTGAAAATATTTATGTAACCCCACTTGCTGCTGAAGATATTTACAGGCCTATGAGTAAATGCAACTCTAAAGATTTAATTACAAAAAAATATGGTATACAAGAAGATTTTATACTTTATGTTGGTGGCTTTAGTCCAAGAAAAAATATTTTAGGTCTAATTGAAGCATATTCAAATCTCCCAGTTAAACTAAAAAAGACTTTCAAATTAGTTATCACAGGAAAAAAGGGTCCTTCTTATTATAAATATAAAAGCAGAGCTGAAGAACTGCAAGTCTCTAATAACGTGATTTTTACAGATTTTGTCCCTATTGAAGATATGCCATTATTTTATAATGCTACAGAAGTCTTAGTTTATCCTTCTTTTTATGAAGGCTTTGGTCTACCACCAATAGAGGCTATGGCTTGTGGAACTCCTGTAATAGCTTCTAATGTTACTTCTCTTCCTGAAGTATGTTATGAATCTGCACTTTTCATAAATCCTAATGACATAGATTCACTATCTTACGATATAGAAAGAGTATTAAGCAACAGCTTACTAAGACTAACAATGGTTAAAAAAAGTCTAACTCGTAGTAAAGACTTTTCTTGGAATAAAACAGCCCTTGATACAATATCTGCTTATGAATCTATTCTAAAAGCTTAAGGCATATGAAATGGTTAAATGAACAGCAAAAACAGGTAGTCCAAATGGACTACCTGTTAATTTAAAGGAATTTATTCCTATATGCTTTTAAGAATTCATATCTAAATTCTTCATTATTTAATTTTGTTTTAAATCTATTTAAATAAACTTCATAGTCCCATTTTTTTCTTTTATAATAGTAATCCCTAGAAATAGTATAAAAGTCTTTTGGGAATTTTATAAGGATATATAATATTTCTTTTTCTTCTTTCTTTAAAAGTGAAATATTTTCATATCCATTAATGCAAGTTAGCATTTTATCTATATCAAAGGCTACATTTTTTATAGATTTTAAAATAAAATCTCCAATATCCATTATTCTTAAATCTAAAGTCATAAAATCAAAATCTATTATACTTATTTTATTATTTTTAGTTAAGAAATTATGGTAAGCTAAATCATTATGACAAAGGCAAATTGTATATCCATCTTGTCTTAGATCATCATACTTACTTTTTTCAAGTTCCTCTTGCACCTCTTCAATCTTAAGTAAATATTCATCTACATTATTAATGAATAACTGATCAAACTCATTTTTATATTTATAACTATTAACTAGATTTTTCATCCAACTTAGTTCATCATATGCTTTTTGAAACTTATCTTTTAAGGATATATCTAAAAAATCTTTATTATATTTATCTTTTAAATATTCCCTTAAACCCTTTGATGCTTCGTGCATCAAAGCTATATTTTCTGAGCAAAGATTAATTTCTACTGGATTGGAAAATGATGCTTCTCTTCCATCTAAAATATCCATAACAATATAAATATGATCTTTCCACTTCTTATAGCTTAAATTATCCTGAAATTTGTTATATGCTATTACATTACCATAACTTTTTTTCACATAATCTAAAGAATCACTTATTAAATTTATTCTATCTACCCCATAGTTTACTCTTTTCAAAATTTTATTTCCTTCGTCTGTAAATATTACAAATACCCTTCTAAGTGGAACAATATCATTTACTTTTATTCCTAATTCATCGAAAAATTTCAAACTCAAATCATAATCACATAAATAATCTTTTTCTGAATATCTAGTTTTATTCATACCTTTCCTCCTAATAACTAAGCTTTACTCCTCTGGAAAAACTGACTTTTCAAGTATGCCTATATGATGAAACCCTTACTTTCATACTTTAAACTTTTTTTTAAGTCTAATATTATTTCCTCGTTAGTCTTTTTCTTTTTGTTATCTTTATCTTTTACATTAGCCATATTTAATTCATCATATATTTGATTAGTCTTTTCTTTTTTGCTATCTCTATATCTCTCCCATGTTTTCAAAAAATCCTTTGGATAGCTACACAATCCCCTCAAATAATCAAAGCTATTAAATGATAAGTGTGATCCATATACAAACAATTTTATTAACTCCTCTTCGTCTATATCAAATTGCTTTCTTTGTAATTTCTTAATATAATTATATAACTCTTCTTCCACTAAATTGTATGTCATCCCTTTTATTGTTCCTATTTCAATCTTGCCTTCATTTTTTCTTAAGTTATTTCTGTCAACTTTTCCAATACAAATTTCTTCTCTATTCATACTACGCTTTATAACACCAAAATAATCATGTCCATAAATATGATTTAATGCTTCTTTAGCTTGCTTTAGCATTGTCTTTCCATTTGCTAATATTAATTTTTCAACATCATTGGCACAGCATTTATCAACTACATAATCATAATGTCTTTGCAATTTTTTTATTTGAACTTTATACTCTTCAACTTCCTTGCCTATTGTACTTTTAATTCTACTTGTTTCATTAAAATTACAACCCACTAAAATTTTATGAACCTCCACTATTAAATTAATTTGAGAAATAATATCTTTCTTATCCATATTTTTATCATAACTAAAATATTGTCCAATAATAGTTATTCCCTTTATATTTAAATACTTATTAATTGATGATTCATCCATATTAATTTCCTCCACTAAAATAACTATTAATAAACTCTTCTCTAACTTCACGATCATCTAAATATTTTTCTAACTTATTAATGAAAAAATCTTCTCCCCAAGGTTGCTGCTCCCAATATACTTGTATTCCTATTTGCCAAAAAGTTTGAGGAAATCTTATAAATTCTCTTACTATGGGGATTTCATCTTGTTTAACTTCCATATTTATTCTATAAGCATCTAATATTAAATCTGATTTTTCTCCATCCCATTTTCCTTCTTTCATAGTTCTTATTAATAAAGAGCATAAATCATGAAGATGCGAATCTAACATGCAATAGTCAAAGTCTATAATATTAATGTTTTTATTATTATCTATTAAAATATTATGGTGAGCATAATCATGATGACAAAAACCTCTTTTTAAAACTTCTTTCTCCATAATCCTTACATAATTATTTTTTTGAAGACCTAATATACTTTTTTCAGCTCTTTTTATCTCCTCTTCAATATTTTCTAAATACAATAAGTCAAAATCAGATTTATGTGCTTTTTGATTTATTCTATTTTTAAAATCAAATATTTCATTTCTTCTTGTTTCAAATACATTAATCCAAGAAAACCAACCAATCCTAGGCTTCATGATTTTTTCTAAAGTAAAACCTTTACTACATTGATGTAACTTTGCAAGTTCACTTGATACCATAGCTAATTCTATAGGATTATCGTAATTACTTACCCTTGATAGAATCCATTTAGTTAAATAAACATATTTTCCATCTATACTTCCATATTCTTTTTTTTCTTTATTCATAATAAACTTAGGAATATTAATGAATCCATTTCTTTGTAGATGTTTCATTGCACACAAAATAAAATAAAAATGAGAGAATTGATATTTAATTACTTTTAAACAATATCCCTCATCTTTAGTAATAATTTTATAACTGTTTTTCACCTTTTCTATATTATCTACTTTTAAGCAATAATTTTCTTCAACATAGCTTTTAATTTTAAGTATCTCCTTATTATTCTCCACAAAAATTTCCTACCAGCCATTATTTCTTTTTTATTATATGTGATTAAATAATTTATTGTGATTTAGATTCACAAAAATTAAAATCAATTAATACTTTGTATTAAGATATGTATTTATAGAGGTGTTCATATGAAAATTGCCATTGATGCTCGTAGTTCTACCTTACATCAAGGAACTGGCATTGGTACTTATACTAATAATCTTATATCAGAAATTCTTTCTTCAGATTCAAATGATGAATTTACTTTATTTTGTTCTGGGAAATTCAATGAAGATTTTAATAAAAAAAATACTAATATAGTATTTTCTTCTGGTAGACATGGTGGTTTTTATGAAAAATATTATATTCCTAATGCTTTAAATGAATTGCATGCTGATTTATATCATATTCCCCAAAATGGAATAGGGTTTGATTTTGATACAGAAATACCAACTATAGTTACAATACACGACTTAATTCCATATATTATGCCTGAAACTGTTGGTAAAGGTTATTTAGAAAGGTTTTTACGTGATATGCCCAATATAATTTCTAATTCTTGTGGCATTTTGACAGTCTCTGAATGCTCAAAAAAAGATATTTTAAAATTTTTCAGTTCTTATCCTGAAGATAAAATATTCGTAACCCCCCTTGCTGCAAATAATATCTTTAAACCTTTAGATAAAAATAATTGCAAATTATATGTAGAACATACCTTTGGTGTAAAAGATCCATATATATTATATATCGGTGGATTCAGTTTAAGAAAGAATGTTTTAGGTTTAGTTAAAGCTTTTAGCAAGGTTCATAACGATTTAAACAAACCTTATAAATTGCTCCTTGGAGGTTCCTTAAAAGACGAAGGTGAAAAACTTTTTACCTTTGTGAAGGAAAATAATCTACAAGACAAAGTCATTTTTTGTGGATATTTAGAAGATCAAATTTTACCTGTTCTTTATAGTGGATGTGATGCTTTTGTTTACCCGTCTCTTTATGAAGGCTTTGGACTACCCCCATTAGAAGCCATGAGTTGTAAATCACCTGTAATAACTTCTAACCTAACCTCAATTCCAGAAGTCACAGGAGATAATGCACTTTTAATAAATCCACATAATATAAATGAATTAGAAAAGGCTTTAGTCACTCTTTTAAATGATGAATCATTAAAAACTAGCCTTAGTGAAAAAGGCTACTTAAGAAGTCTTGAATTTACATGGGCAAAAACTGCTCAAAATACATTAAATGTCTATAAAAACTTAGCAACCCAATTCTTAGTATAAATAAAACAAGAACTCAAAGTACTATTGTACTCTAAGTTCTTGCTTTATTTTTATATATTTCTCGTAGTCCTTAATTTCCGGAGTCTTTTCTTCTATATTACTTAATACTACAAGTGGGCTTTTGCCAACAAAATTTTTTACACTCTCTTCAATTTCTTTACTGCTATACGTATATAAATAACTTGAAAAGAACTTTCCTTCTTTTACATATTTAACAGTGTCCTTGTTATTAGTTATTACATAAGTTATAAACTTTTCAATTAGCTTTTCATTATCAGTATTTTGATTTAATACTAATAAATTATCGCCTTCTGATGCAAAGAATTTATTTGATCCCGCCCTAATGCTCGGTACGTTCACTGTGCTCCATTCACAATTTTCTTGTATTTCCATTATATCTTTCATAGCATTAAAAGAAGATATTCTTGCTAAAAATTCTCCATTATTTTGTAAGTTTAAAATATTGTTATCCTTTAACCTTTTAATAATAGCTTGAACTTCTAATTTTATCTCATCTATACTTTTATCATCACTAAAGCTCTCCATAGTTAATAAGTCTAATAAATCTTCATAGTCTTGTCCTGTTGCATTTATTATACTTACTTTTCCATTACTTTTTGCGTAAATATCTTTACCGATTCTTATAACATCTTCCCAAGTATTCATGCTATCTATTTCATATGCATACTGCTTTAGCATATCTTCTCTTACATAAAAAGCTAAAGGTCTAGAAGTTAGCGGTATTCCTATTGAGTTATCACCATACTTAACTTGAGCTACTCTATATTTAGAAAAGTTCTTGGCATAATTATTTAAAATTTTATCATCCTTATTATAATATTCATAATCATTCAATTTTAATTTTTCGAAATTAAATCTATCAATTTGTGCTATATTAGGAACCTTTATTTTAGTGTTTTCTTGTACTTTATCTGTAATTTGATTGTAACTTTCTAATTTTTTTATACTAATTAAGGTTTTATCATTTAGTTTCATAAAATTATTTGCACATTCAACTAAATAGTCATAAGAATTTTCATTTACTAAAAGTTCTATACTTCCCCCGATTTGTTGTTCTTTATTAGGTTCAAATAAATTGATACTTATTATGCCTATTACAAAAAGAATCGAAAATGCAACAGCATATTTAATTTTGTTTTTCATATATTATACCTCTAGTTAATAGAATTTATTATTACTTCTCTTACCTTATTAAAATTTCCTGTTTTAGCTAAAGTAATTGCTTCCATAGAATAATTTCGTGTTTCTCCACTATGCATTATTATATTTAATATTATTTCTTCCATATTTATACCCTTTTTACTATAGGCATCTTAAGAAACATAACAAATCAAATGCCTTACCCTTATTCATTAATTTTACTACTTTTCTTTAATCTTTAAAATGATAACTTAATAGTTTTTTCTTGTCTCCATAAGTCTTATTAGAATACTATAACTTTATTATACCAGAATACACTTTAATTTTCAGACTTAGTTCTGAAATTTTAGGCACGTGAAAGAAAATAACAATTCAAAGATCTAGTTCAATTTATCCCCTAATGGGACAAAATAGACTATCATACTGACTTGTTATTTTTTTGAATGTGCCTTAATTTAGTATTGATAATTAAAATCCACAAATTATAAAAAAATAGGATTGATAATTGCATAGCATACTTTTACCAATCCTATTTATATATTTGACTCATTATTTTCTTTTATATTCTTTATTTTTTTAAATACCTTAGTTTGTTTTTTCTTCTAACACAACTGGTACAGTAATATTTTTCTTATCTCTTACTACTTCTATAGTCATAGTATCACCAGCATTTTTACCTTCTTTTATTGCTTTAAGTTCTGCAAATGTCTTAGCTGATTTTCCATCACATTTAACAATAATATCTCCAATCTTAAGTCCCGCCTTTTCAGCTGGTGAAAATTCATCAACAGAAGATACATATATGCCTTCTACTAAATCATATTTCTTAGCAGTATCACTATCAAGTTCTCTTATTTGAATTCCTAAATTTAAGATAGGTTTTGATAACGCATCTATTTTACTTTTTACTTCATTTATAGGAATTGCAAAACCTATACCTTCAATACTAGTTGTTCCTGTTGCTTCAGTGCCTATCTTCATAGAATTTATTCCTATAACTTGCCCTTTAGTATTTACTAATGGACCACCACTATTTCCTGGATTAATAGCTGCATCTGTTTGAATTAAATTTACACTTGTTCCATTTTCACCTTCTATAGTTCTATTGCTACCACTTATAACACCTTTTGTAAGTGTTTGTGCAAAGTTCTTTGAAAGAGGTGTTCCAATTGCTATAACGTCTGCACCTGGATATATTTCATCAGAATCCCCAAGTTCTGCAATTGCTGGCACTTTAGTTCCTTCTTTTAACTTAATCATTGCAATATCTTTTTCTGTATCATAGTTAACTATAGTTGCACTAACTTCAGTATTATCACTTAAAGTAACTGTAACTTCCTTAGCATTTGCAATTACATGATAATTAGTTAATATATATCCCTCTTCATTTATAATGAAACCTGAACCCATACCATCTACTTCTCCACTTGTAAATCCATTGCTAGCTGTGCTCTTAGTTGAAACAATAACAACTGCTGGTGCTACCTTATTAAATGCATCTGCCGCTGACATTGCATCTGGTGTACTTGATGTAAATGATTGTGGAATGGAGCTTATTATTTGCTTTGTTGGAACAATATTATTATTTTTTATTAATGAATAAGTAATTCCACTTCCAAATACTCCACCTAACATTGTAATAAGTAAAATTCCTGCAATCTTTCCTAGTATACGTATTCCTCTTCCTTTTCTTTTTCTTTTCTCTGGCCCTGCATAATTATTATTTTGAAAACAGTTTTTCCAAGCAACTTGTTGTCCTTCATCAACTGGTAATGATTCTACATCAATAAATTTTTCATTATTTTCATTATTTTCATTATTATTCATATAATTTTCCTCCTTATATATCAATCATTAATTTATTGCACTAGCAATTAAGTCATATTTTTAATATATGAAAGTACTTCTGATTTACATCTACTAGCAATAACTCTATACTGTTAGTATAAAGTTATTGTGTGTCAAACAAATGACAATAATATATAATTAATTCTAAATTTTTATGACTTTTTAGCTGATTTTTTTGCATCTTTTAGGACACTATTTACTCCATTAACAATTGCATTTGAATCTAATAATGAAACTGGTGAACCATCTATTTGTTCTTTATATACTGTTGTAACTGTTGCATTGCCTATTTTTTTTATAGGGTCTTCTTCATTATCAGTTATTAAATATAATGGTTTATTGCATAATAATCCATCTATTTGACTATTTGATACATCTTTATATAAGTTTTTTAATTCATTTGAGACTGCTTCCTTATATTTCTTATTATTTTTAAAACTATTAAATTCTGATAATTCACTTTCAGTTAAATGTTCCTTGAAAACATTATTTTCCATAGTTAATCCCATCTTACTTAATAATGAGGTTAAACTAAAATTAGTACCTATTTTCTCAAATTCACTTCTATAATATTCAGATTTAATGCTTTCCTTAAATTCATTAGTTTTAATTTTTTCTTCTGATATTGGATTAACTAACACAACTCCTGCAACTGAATCTGGATATAAACTAGCGAAGTTAGTCGTAACTAAACTACCATATTCTTCTCCAACTAAAATATAGGGTTCTGGTGCGCCTGCTTTTTTAAGCAAAGCTTTCAAATCCTTTGCCTGCTCTTCTGGTGTTCTAATTTCTCCACCATCATTAAATCCATACCCCCTTCTATTATATATAAATGTTGATACCTTTTTCTCTTCTAATGTTGTACAAACCGCATCCCATTCATACATATTTGTTCCAATTGCTCCATCAAACACAACAGTATAATCTCCGCCTGTCTTGAGCTTATATTCCATTTTACTTCCATCTATTCTAATATATTTAAATCTTGATTTTAATCTTGCATTATCAAAAAGATTAGTCACCATTTGTATTACAAATCCAAAAATTAGTAGCCCTATAAAAAAAACAATACATTTTTTTAATATTTTTCTCTTACTAACTTTCTCTTTATCAACCTTGTGTATTCCATTAGAATGTGATAATAGCCTCATATTAGAATCTACCTCTCTCCTAATTTTAAATTAGGTTTCGCATTTATGTCTAAATCTGATATTATTCCTTCTTGGTAATTAAAATAAGCTGCACTTCCTATCATTGCTGCATTATCAGTGCATAATATAGGCGATGGAAATAAAACTTCAATTTCCCTTTTTGTAGCTTCTTTTAAAAGAGTCTCTCTTAAACACGAATTAGATGCAACTCCACCTGCTACTGAAACTTTCTTAATTCCTCTTCTCTCACAAGTTAAAAATAAATTTGTTTTTAATACATCAATAACTGCTTTTTGAAATGATGCTGCAATATCAGCCTTATTTATCTCCATATTCTTCATTTTAGCTTTATTCAAATAATTTAATACTGCAGATTTAACTCCACTAAATGAAAAATCTAATGTATCATCTTGAAATTTAGCTCTTGGAAATACTATTGCATTTTCATTTCCTTCTTTAGCTAATTTATCAATTTTAGGCCCACCTGGATATCCAAGTCCTAATGCTCTTGCTACCTTATCATAAGCTTCTCCTACTGCATCATCCCTTGTTTGAGCAATAACTTCAAACTCTCTATATCCTTTTACATGTACTATAAATGTATGACCACCAGAAACTACTAATGATACAAATGGTGGTTTTAAATCTTTGTGTTCAACAAAATTTGCACTAATGTGCCCTTGGATATGGTTAACTCCAATTAATGGTTTTTTTGAACCTAATGAAAGTCCCTTTGCATATTGAAGTCCAACTAAAAGTGCTCCAACAAGTCCTGGTCCATAAGTGACACCTATGGCATCAATATCATCTAAAGAAACTTCTGCTTCTGCAAGAGCAGCTTTTACTACACTATCTACTACTTCAATATGCATTCTTGATGCAACCTCAGGTACTACACCACCAAATTTTTTATGGGTTTCTATTTGTGATGCAATTACATTTGATAAAACTTCTCTACCATCTACAACAACTGCAGCAGCTGTTTCATCACAACTTGATTCTATTGCTAAAATTATTTTTTTACTCATGCTTAATACCTCTTTTTTTATTCAAAATTACGTTTTTTATTACAAATAAATTCAACTATTGATTAATTACAATAGTTTCTTCTACAAAATCTATTTTATCTTATAATCAAAATAAATTCCTCTATTCTTTACATTGTTTAATACATTCGTAATATTTAATTATATCTCTGTTCTGCTTAAAATGCATTACTTATCTGTCAATTACTAAAATATTATACTTTATATATACAATATTATCAAAGTACAATTTAGTTGAACTTGTACCCACAATGGGCATCTCATCTTAAGACAAAATAGACTAGCATACTGACTTGTTATCTTTTTGAATGTGCCTAATAGTTTATAAATATGTAAAAAATAAATTAAACTTTTTATATAACCATTCAATTTGTGCTCATTGTATAAAAAGCACATATGCTGTATATTTGAAGTAATAATTAAATTTTTAGGCATATAAAAGAAAATAACATGTCAAAGATGCCTCACTTAAGGAGAATTTAAATGTCTAATTATGCTAAGGTAGTGATTAAGGGATCACCAATTACTAAATCAAATTTTAAATTACATAATATAAACGGACGCGCTATTTTACCACATAGCTCTGGAAGATATCATGATAGATACGCATTATATGAACACGAAATTGCACTGATTGCAAGAAGTCAAAATCCAGATATTATTTTTTCTGAAAGCTTAATAGCTTTATTAAAAGTTTATTATAAAAGTGAAAAACGTCATCCAGATACTATTAATATTACAAAAAGTATATTTGATGGTATCGAGAAAAGTGGGCTTATAGTAAATGATGCTCAAATAACTAAAATTTTCACTGAAGAATATTACGATAAAGAAAATCCTAGATTTGAATTGGAACTCTTTGCTGAAAGTGAATATAATTTTAATTATACAATTACAAAAAAAACTATTCCTACACAATCTAAATTATATTCTCCAATAAAAAAGAGTATATTAAATAATATATCTAATAATCGTTCTTTAGTTGATAATTTAAAAAATAAAATAAGTGCTAAGCCTATTGATAGTTGTTTAAAACAAACTGATAAATTTTCTAAAAATACTGTGAATAATGAAACTAAAATCTGCAATATATGTAGCAAACTTATTATTTCAGATGATTTTATAAAAGCTGACAATGGGAAAACTTTAATATGTAAAAAATGTTTTAACAGATTATTTTAGACATATTTAAAAAAATAACAAATTAGTATGCCTCTATATTTGACTTGTTATTTTTTTGAATGTCCCTTAATTTAAGATAATGAAAGGATTTTATTATGAGTAATAATTTTGATATTATTTTTTTTGGAGATAGTTTAACTTTGGGATATGGAGTATCTAAACAAAATTCTTGGGTATATAAACTTACACAAAAATTTTCTTTTTCATCATTAAATAAAGCATGTAATGGAGATACTACCCCTTCCATGCTTTCTCGCTACTATAATGATGTATTAATTCATTGCCCATCTAAAATTTTTATAATGGGTGGTACTAATGACCTTCTCCTAGGAAGATCAGTAGCTTCAATAATTGATAATTTAGAATTAATGATTAAAGATGGGGTAAATATTAATTCAGAAATAATTATAGGTATACCACCTAAAATTATTGGGCAAATGGCTAATGTACTCTTTTCATCTTCTCACCTATATGCTTATGCAGAAAAAGAACTCTTAACATTAAAAAATGAGCTTATTGAATTATGCATTAACTATGAAATACAATTTATTAATTTCTATGACTTAACCTTAGATAAAAATGATATTTACTTAGATGGAATTCATTTAACCTCTTTGGGCCATGAACTTGTGTATAAAGAAGCTCTTCTTTATTTCTAAAATATACAACCATTTACTTAGTATATTTATTTTTTTATATATTGTGCTGCTTTTATACCACATTCAATTCCATCTGTTTCTTTCATGTGTAATGCTTTTTCCCCATATATAATGTTTCCACATGCAAAAAATCCATCTATTGATGTTTCAAAATCTACTACTTCAGGACCTAATATTTCACTATTAATATTAATTTTTAAATTTTTAAGAATAGAGTTTTCAGGCACGAAACCAACTGATAATAATAAGGAATCACATCTTTTTTCTTCTATTATCCTACTATTCAAATTCATAATTTTCACTTTTTCAATTCTAGTTTTGCCTTCAATTTCTATTACTCTAGAATTTTCAATTATAGGTATGTCAAAACCATCAACAATATTATTTATTTCAATGTCAGTCATATCTTCAAAGGTTTTTTCGATTACCACACCTTCTACACTTCCACCTTCTATTATTAATCTTCTAGCAACTATAAATCCCCATTTATCTTTAGCTATAATTATAGTTTTTCTTCCTGGTAAATATCCATCTAAATTAATTATTCTATGGGCTTCTCCAATAGTAAATATCCCTGTAAGTCCATTCGTTGGAATAACGATATTTCCTAGATATTTTTCTTTTGCACCCATAGCAAATATTATTGCTCTAGCAGTCACATCCTTCACACCATCTTTAGAATTTACATATGTAACTATCTTTTCTCTAGTAACGTCTAATACAGTGCTATTTAGGATTATTTCTATACATGCCTTATCCAATTGTCTTTCTATAAAATCAATATATTCTGGACCTGTTACTTGCTCACTTAAAAATTTTTCTCCAAATCCGTTATGAATGCATTGATTAATTATCCCTCCCACATTAGATTCCCTTTCAAGAATAAGTACTTTTTTCATTCCTACCCTCACAGCCCCCATTGCTGCTGTCATTCCAGATATTCCAGCTCCAATAACAATTAAATCATAACTTAGCATTCCACTACCCTCCACATATTTACAAATTTCAATTTATACTTTACTAAAACTATAACTTTATTATTTTCTTTGATTTCTTCATAACAATAACCATATCATACATATTTATTATTTCTCCAAAAGTTATATCTTCTTTTAAATTATAATAATCTACAGATGTATCATTTATTAAAATTACTACACCTTTTTTATATAACATCCTTATATCTTCTAAAGCTTTAGAATCTTTATCTAATAATTTGACACCTGAATTTAAGAATAAAATTTCTTTAGGAAGATTATCACATTCATTTAAAGCTTCAAAATACTCACTCATTAGAATTTTTCCCAGCTCTTCATCTCCACATCCAATTTGATTACATGATACCAATATGGAAAATACGTTTTCCTCTTCTTCAACTTCTAAACATCCTCTTTTTTCTACCTTTATGCTAAATCTATTTTCTTCTGTTTCTTGCTCTACTTTATATCCCTTATGTATTACGTATCTAATAACATTAGAACGTCCAAGTTCACTACTTACTAATACTATTGCTTCTCCTTCACCAATTGAATTAAAATATTTTTTTATTTCCCTTATAATTATTAAATAAGAGAGTCCTCTACAATCTATTTCTTTCATAATCTATAGCCCCTTTTCAATGTTTTAATTATTAATTTACTACACTTTTATTATACAAATTTTCTTATATTAATAGTATACCATGTTGAATTATATATTGTTTTACATCTGAAAATATTTGATTTACTTTTTTTACTAATATTTCAAATCAATTTTTATTTGTTTAATTTATAAATTTATGTATACTATAATATAGTGATTATATTGAATAGAGGTGACATAATGAGTTATTTTAACTCTAAACTTAATGAATTTTTGAAAAACATATTAACAAAAGATACAATAGTAAGACTAATTTTCTTCTTAATCCCTTTAGCTTCTATAGTCTTAAAGGGAATTATATTTCAAGGTTTTGTTACAAGTCAAAACCCTTACGTATTTAATTTTTCTGCAGGTTATCAATCTGCTACCCCTTGCTTAAATTATTATATAGCTTTTGCTTTAATATTTTTAAGCTTTTCGCTTTTATTTAAAGGGAGGGGCAGAATAATATATACCTTTGTAATTGATGGGCTTTTAACACTATTAATGCTAATTGATACATGGTATTTTAGAGGTTTCTTAACTGTTCCCTCTGTATTAACATTAACTCAAACTGCTAATTTAGATAATATGTCTAGTGACATACTTTCTATGATGAGCACATTAGATTTATTATTCTTATTTGATTTTATTTTACTAGCTGTATATGTATACATAACTAGAAAGTCTTTTACAAAAAAACATAAAAGAGCTGTTAAAACTTTTCTCTGTACTTTTATTCTATCAATACTATTTATAATTTATGTTCCTTTCAGTATAACTGTTTTTAATAATAAGAATGTTCATAATGCCTATTTTTTTGACAGTTATGACAAATCAAATACGGCTAAATATTTTTCGCCTATTGGATATCACATCATTGATTTTTATACAGTATATCGTGATTCCAAGCCATATAAATTAACTAATCAGGATAAATCGGATATTAATAACTTATTTGAAGCTAAAAAGGAAAACTTGCCTAACAATGAATATTTTGCTAGGTCAAAAGGCAAAAATCTAATTTACATACAAGTTGAATCATTAGAAAATTTTGTTATTGGACAGAAAATTAATGGTAAAGAAATTACTCCTAACTTAAATAAATTGGTGCAATCTTCATTATACTTTCCAAATACTTTTGAGCAAGTTAATGAAGGGACAAGCTCCGATTGTGACTTAATGGTTAATACTTCTATGCTTCCACTTAGGTCAGGCAGTACGTTCTTTAGATATCCTAATAATAATTATAATTCATTACCAAATATATTAGAAAATCAAGGTTATAGTACTATTGCAATTCATCCTGATAAAGGTTCATTTTGGAATTATAAAAATGGTTTAATAGGAATTGGCTTTGATAAATTTAATGATTACTATTCATTTAATGTAGATGAACAAATAGGACTTGGTATAAGTGATAAGAGATACTTTGAACAAGTTGTTCCTATGTTAAAAGAACAAAAACAACCATTTTATTCTGAAACTATAACATTAACTAGCCATGGTCCTTTTGATATTCCCCAAGAATATAGAGAACTTGGACTTGATTCTGAATTAAATGACAGTAAACTTGGAGGATATTTTGAGAGTATTCACTATACTGATAAACAAATAGGATATTTTCTTAATATGTTAGATAAAGAAGGATTGTTAGAAAATTCTGTAATTGCAATAATGGGTGATCATACTGGAGTTCATAAATATTATGATGATAGTATTAACCAATTATCTAATAAACAAGATTGGTTTTTAAACACTGGAAATCCTACTGTTCCATTTATAATTTATGATCCGTCTTTTAAAGAAGGAAAAACATTTGATAAATTATATAATGGACAAATTGATGTAATGCCAACACTACTTTATTTACTTGGTGTAGATAAAGATAAATATGAAAATACTGCTTTAGGTAGAAATTTATTAAATACAAATAAATCCTTTGCTGTAATAACAAATGGAACCCTTAAAGGTGGGGAAAACCTAACAGATCAAGAAAAAGAAATTTATAAAAAGTCATTAGATATTTCAGATAAAATGATACGTGCAAATTACACTCATAATTAAGATATATAACACCGAAATAAAGAGTACTCTTTTGTTCCAGCTACCGCCCAAAAGAGTACCCCTTATTTCTAATTTATACATTTTAATTATTCCTTTTGTATATAATATAAAAATACATATGCTTAAGCATAAAAACATTCAAAAATAAAAACATAAAGCAAATTATAGTTGTAATCAAGATTTAACGTTTTTTCTAAAGCTCATATTTATTTAATCTCTCATTATATTTATCTATTGACATAAAATCAACATAGTGTTCTGCGACTACTATGGCTGACATATACGTATTACTAAATTTCGAATATTCAATATAAGTACTTCTCCAAATTCCACTATCTTTTTCAACTATACTATTTATTTAATCAATCATATGTATGCCCTTAAATATTAAAATTTACATAATAATAGCATATATTATATTCTTATACAAATACAATACATGCTATTAAGGTATCTATAATTTATTTTTTCTTTCTCTTTCTTATTTCTTCTTTTAGTCTCTCAAGAGAAGATTCATATTTTAAAGACTTTATATTAGGAAACGCATTAATAATACGTTTATTAACTGATTTATTTTTTACTATCACACTTTCCCATTTCATTTTTAATTTATTAATTTGCTCTTTAACATAAGTAATTTTTTCATTTTCATGTTCTATTAATTCATCAAACTTATCAATATTCTGCTGTACAATATCTTTATAAATTTCACTTTTTTCTCTAAGTTCCTCAAACAACACATGCATCTCTTCTAATTTTCCACCTAACTGTAGAACTTTGTAAACTGTAATTATTGTATCGTATAAAAAAACAATAATTAATATATTACAGATCCATATAATAATATTTGATTGTATATTGTTAAGTAGTTCTGTTATCACTGGATTTATAACCTTAAATGTAACTACTGATAAAATACCAAACAATGTCGAATTTAATAGGCATACTCTGCCCTTTATATTAAATCTATAGTTAGAATAATCCCACCATTTAAGATTAAATATTACTTCTAATAAAAAACCTGTAATATATTCTAATATACTTGTGAAAATCATTGCACTTAAAAATATAAGTATAATATTATACGAAACTGGAGTTAACATTATAATTACTATAAGTGCACCAACACCATAAATTGGACAAAATGGACCATTTAAAAATCCTCTATTTACATATTGTTTATCAATTATAAAGCAATAAGTTGTTTCACATATCCATCCCAAAAAGCTATAAATTACAAAATAGGAAAAGTACATATAATTTATATTCATAACTCTCTAAACCTTCCTCAGTATATCTATTTAAATAAACATACTATTATTGAACTATTTTCCTGCTACAGAAAGTTCTTTTACAACTACAGACGGACATCCAATACTACTCATCGGGAATTTTAAGTCACTTCCTACTTCTTCTATATCTTTTAATAGTGTGAAGAAGTTTCCTGCTACTGTAATTTGTTCTACCGGGAAGCTCTTCTTTCCATTTTCAATCATAAAACCTTTAGCCGCTAATGAGAAATCTCCTGTTATAGCACTAGCTCCTGAATGAAGGCCAGCAAATTCTGTTATTATTACTCCTTCTTTTACATCCATGCAAAGTTGTTCAAAAGATTTTTTTCCTGGATTAATGTAAAAGTTTGTATCACTTACACCTACTACTGATGCATATGAACCTTTAAATCCATTTCCTGTGGACTTGATTCCAGCTTTATATGCAGTTTTTAAGTTATATAATAATGTATTTAATTTTCCTTTAGTTATTATTTCTTTTTTGTAAGTTGCAACACCCTCATCATCAAAAGAAGTTGTTCCCAGTCCATCTTTTAAATGTGGATCATCGATTAAAGTTACTACGTCTGATGCTATGATTTCCCCTTCTTTTCCCTTTAATAAAGATAATCCCTTTTGCGCTTGTTCTGCATTAAAGATTCCTGAAAATGTCCCAAGTAATGATACCATCGCCTCATTGTTTATAATTATCTTATATTTTCCTGATAAAATGCTCTTTCCACCAATTTTAGAAAGTGCTTCTTCAAGACCTTGCTTAGCTAAATCAATTGGTTTAATATCTCCTACAATTTTAGCTATAACATATCCCATACCATCGTATTTCTCATTGTTTTCTTCTACTATAGGTACTACATATGCAGTTAAACTATTTCTTTCATTTTTTAAGCTAAGTCCCTTTGAATTCATTATTCCATAAATATACTTACCATATCCAATTCCACAGCCTTGGAAATTTACAACCTTGTCACATTGTTTCTTACATTCTTTTTCCATTTCTAAAGCAAGAGAAATAAGTTTATCTGGTTTTATATTATCCAATTCTTTCTTATAACAATCTAGCTCCTTATATTCTTTGTCACCTTCATATATAAACTGCACATCATCATTTTCTATTGCAAGTGCTGCTCCCTTTGCATTTGTTATAAGAGTTTTTATTGATTCTTCATCTAATATTTCAGTATAAGAATATCCCATCTTATTATTTATTTTTCCCCTAAATGAAAGTCCAAAGGCATTATTTAATTTATATTTTTCAACTTCACCCTCATAAACATTTAAACTTAAACTCTCAGAATCAGAATAATATATTTCACATTCTTCAAACCCTGAATTCTTAGCTTCTTTAAATAACTCTTCTTTAAATAAGTTAAAATCCATATCTTATCTACCTCCTACTGTCATTTTTTTTACTCTAATCATAGGTTGACCTACATTAGTTGGAATACTTCCTGAAGATGATCCACACATGCCTTGAGCTACTTCTAAGTTATTTCCAACCATATCTATATCCATAAGTACTTCACTACCTTTGCCAATAAGACTTGCACCTCTTACTGGTTCTTGAATTTGTCCATTCTTAACTAAATATCCTTCTTGAACAGCGAAGTTAAATTCACCAGTTACAGGGTTAACCGCCCCCCCCCCTAGCTTCTTCGCATATAAGCCATTATCCATAGATTTAATAATATCATCTGGTTGATCATCTCCAGCAGCTATATAAGTATTGGTCATTCTTGAAGTTGGTTGGTACTTGTAGCTTTGTCTTCTTGAACTACCTGTTGCCTCCATATTCATACGTCTTCCATTTAATTTATCAATCATATATCCTTTTAAAATACCATTTTCAATTAATACATTTTTTTGAGTTTTATTACCTTCATCATCTATATTTAATGATCCCCAAGCATTTGGCATTGTTCCATCATCTATTGCAGTTACCTTAGTTGATGCTATTTGCTGTCCAATCTTATTTGCAAATACTGAATTCCCCTTAGAAACAGCACTTGCTTCCAATGCATGACCACAAGCTTCATGAAATATAACCCCACCAAAACCATTATCTATAGCAACTGTCAAATTACCTGCTGGGCAATTTTTAGCATGAAGCATAGTATACGCTATTCTTGCTGCTTCTTTACCATGATATTCAGAATCAACATTATCAAACATTTCAATTCCCATATGTCTTCCTGGTCCTTCAAATCCAGTTTGGTTTTCTGAACCTTTTGATGCGATTGCACTTACTCCAAGCCTTGTTCTTATTCTTGTATCTTGAACATATAACCCTTCAGTATTTGCAATTAAAATATTTTGCTCTTTGTCCGCGTAACTTGCAATAACCTGTGAAATATCATCACTAAAATTCTTTGCTCCACCATAAGCACTTTTTAAAACAGCTATTTTTTTATCATAAGTTACATCTTTAGGATAATAAACTATCGGATGTATTGTTGCTATCTTCTTTTCATTTAATATAATTGTACTTATACTACCTTTAACTTCACCTAAGGCTAAAGCTGCTCTATATGCAGTATCCAAAAGGCTCTCTAAACTATTATTATTTGTATAAGCATATACACTATTTAATCCCTTAAAAATTCTAATTCCTATACCATAACTTCTTCCACCTATAGCATCGTCTACCTTGCCATCTACTAATGATATAGAATTGTTAATTGAATCTTCTTCAAAAATTTCAGCAAAATCCCCTCCAGTTACTAAACACTTTGCCAATACTTCACTCGCAACACTTTTTGATAACATAATATTCCTCCTTATTCTTTAACACTATTATTTGCTAATTAATAAATAATTATTTAGGATAGCAGTCCATAAGACTTCTAACAATGATATATTTAAAAATCACTTTTCAATCTATCAACATAGTACTCTCTAATGCACCATTCTGTCATTATAATTTCATCATTACTATTAAATTTTATAAATTCTAAATAGATCCTCTTCTATTTTACCATTACTTTCTTGTAATGAAAACTTTCTATTAATGCATATGTTAACACAAGGAAATTAGCTATATCTTTGTTCAATAGTCCTTGAAAATGAGATATATAAGTCTCTTAATAGTATGCTGTTCTATTTTTTCTAAAAATAACATAAAAGTAAAAATCTATATTAAATCAAAATAAGTACTTACAGTGCTAATTTAATATAGAACTATAATTACTTATTTTGAAATTATATAGATTTTCATTATTAGAGTATTTACACAATTTGAGACAGTATAAAATTACTTTAATGTTCTAAATTCATATCCTTGTGTTTTTAAATATTCTATCACTTGTGGTAAAGCTTTTGCTGTCTCTTCTTTTCCATAAGTATCATGCATAAGAATTATTGCTTTTTGTCTTCCTTTAGTTGTTTCTTTAACTTGTTCCAATAATTCATCAGCATTTTTTGTTTTTCCTTCTGCATCTCTAGACAGTGCATTCCAATCAATATAATGATAGTCATTTGATTTAAACCAATCATCTAAAGGTTGCATTCCTTTCCATGACATATGTCCACCTGGAATTCTAATTGCTCTTGTTGAGAAATCACTTCCTAAAACATTTTTTAATGATTGATTAGTTTTTTCAATATCACTTGTAAAATTATTTATATTTACTGTACTACCAGGGAACAAATATTTATAATCATGTGAATACGTGTGATTTCCTATTGCATTTCCTTCATTAGCTTCCCGCTTTACTAAATTCTTATTAGCGTCACTTGAATCTAAAGCATGTCCAACTATAAAAAATGTTGCTTTAACATTTTCGTCTTTTAAAACATCTAATATTTTAGGTGTTACTGTCTCTGATGGACCATCATCAAAAGTTAGATAAACAACTTTTTTTCCATCTGCTCCATCTGGCAGTTGTCCCTTTTCTTGTTGCACCAAATATTTCTCCATAGAAGCTACATCATCTGCCACTAGATCTTGTCCTAATGGAAGATAATTGACTTTATCAGAAGCATCTTGATTCTGACTAGTAGTTTGATTCTGACTAGTAGTTTGATTTACCTCACTTGCTTTTGCGCTTTGCGTGTTATTAAAAATTTTTTCAAATGCTACATCCGCTCCTATTACTAGAACTATCGTAATTGCAACAAATAAAATCATCCTTTTAACTTTTTTAACATTATAGCTTGTATTCTTGTTGTGCTTTAAATTATTTTTCATTTCCTCATTTCCTCATTTCGTATATAACTATTTATAATGCCTATAACACTATACCATCATTTTTCTCTTATTGAGTTATGAAATAATTGCATAAAATATGATAATCTTCTATCATTCTAATTACATTTGAAATTATTTCACTTAATTTTTATGAAAAAACCTATGCTACTTTATTATCTATATCTATAAGATTTGCATAGGTTATATTATATTTTTTCCACATAAATTTATTTCATAGTTCTAAATTCATATCCTTGTTCTTTTAAATACTTTATTATTTCAGGTAAAGCTTTTGCTGTTTCTTCTTTTCCATAAGTATCGTGCATTAATATTACTGCTTTTTGCCTACCAGTTACAGTTTTTATAAGTTCTTGTTCTAATTGTTCAGCTTTCTTAGGTGCGCCCTCTGCATCTTTAGATAATGCATTCCAATCAACTTGGTGATAATCTTTTTCTTTCATAGTAGCATCCATAGCATCCATTCCCTTCCATGTCATATGTCCACCAGGGAATCTAATCGCTCTTGTTGAAAAATTTTCACCTAAAATATTTTTTAAAGATTGATTAGTTTTATTAACATCAGCCATAAAGTTATCTACACTTACAGTCTTATTGGGATATAAATAATTATAATTATGTGAATAAGTATGATTTCCTATAGCATTTCCTTCATCAACTTCTCTTTTTATTAGGCCTTTAGTAATATCGCTTTCATCTACTGCTTTTCCAACAACAAAAAAAGTTGCATGTACATTTTCAGCCTTAAGGGTATCTAATATAATTGGAGTTACAGTTTCTGATGGTCCATCATCAAAAGTTAAATAAGCAACTTTTTTACCATCTGCTCCATCTGGCATTTGTCCTTTCATTTGTTGATTTAAATATTTTTCCACAAATGTTATATCATCCGCTACAGGATCATTTTCTAACGAAGATAAATTACTGTTTAATTCATTTGTATTATTTTCACCACTTGACTCTGAATTTGCTTCTTTGCTAACTTCAAGCGCTTGTACTGCTTGTTTATTCTCTGAGAACTGTAGAGCCATTAGAGTACTACCTCCAACTACAAATGCAACAATAATAATAAATAAAATAATATTTTTAGCTCTTTTAATATTTTTTATTTTATTGTATATATGATTGTGCTTCATTACTATATACTCCTTATGTTTCAATGAATTTTATTATTTTGCACTTTTATTCTAATATAAATTAATTAGAATAAAAGTAGCTGAGCCACACTTTCCTATGAATTAAAAAATGTTGTTTCACATCTATATATATTATAAGTTTTTAAGCAATTTTATACAACAAAAAAAAGCCGATTTCTCGACTAAAAATCTTCCTTTATCGGAATATAGTTTTAAGATTATCTAAAATTTTCAAATTAAATTTCTTATAGTTCATATACTACTCATTAATTTCTTTGTAAAATAAAAATGGCTCCGCGAAGAGGACTCGAACCTCCAACCTATCGGTTAACAGCCGAGTGCTCCACCATTGAGCTATCGCGGAATGTCACCATTTGAAAGAATATTATTCTTTCAAAATTGCATATAATTATTAATGTATTTTTTACAACTTGATTATATATTGGTCAAGCCCTCGACCTATTAGTATCAGTCAGCTAAATATGTTACCATACTTACACCTCTGACCTATCAACCTTGTAGTCTTCAAGGGGTCTT
>Ga0302140_10000107_pt1 | contig 89558 bp, 75 predicted proteins | sample I_Bog_E1_1_FD_202095 | JGI IMG/M metagenome (GOLD analysis project Ga0302140, IMG submission 202095) | Peat permafrost microbial communities from Stordalen Mire near Abisko, Sweden - I_Bog_E1_1 | ecosystem: Environmental > Terrestrial > Soil > Wetlands > Peat | place: Sweden: Abisko, Stordalen... | reverse complement strand
TCATTCCTAGCTTACCCTTCCACACTGCGCCTACGGTCTTAAAAAAATTGGATGTCTTGGCAGTTCGGTTGGCAAAAAACTTGTCTTGCAAGTTTTTGAAAGCGGTTTCGGTAATATCCATTTCAAGACCTTTGAAATGTTCTAACGCAGACATGACTTCCGCGCGCCATGCGACGGATTTTGGGTTTTTGGAAAGCTCTTGGATATAAGCCTTAAACCATTCGGCAATAGTCTGGCGTGCAGACCTGTCTGGATACGGAGGGTAAAATTTAGCAGCACGCGTTCGCGCCTCATTGATCTGGCCTTGCGTCAGATAAATATCAATGCGCGACATCCCTTCAAGCCCTTCCATACAGCCATGCGTGACCGCCAGATTGAACCATTTGTATGCCTCAATTTTTGAATCGCCTAGCTGCCAGTCAACGCCTGCCTTCACCACTTTGTGCAGAATATTGGTGCCGAACCCTTTCTCGTGCATTCGCCCAAGCCAAAAACATGCGATAGGATTCTTCTGGTCAGCAGCCAATTTTAGCCATCGTGCTGCCTCATGTGAATCTTTGGAAACACCCTCACCCTTGTAATACATGGAGCCAAGCAACGCTTGAGCCTTATCCAAACCCAATTCTGCCGACTTTTTCAACCACCGTGCAGCTTCCGGCAGGTTCTTTGAAACATTGTTGCCGAAATAAAAATTGTTGCCACGTTGAAAAAACTCATCGCGCTCGGCATGGGGATTTTTTCCTTGTGGTGGCCGAGGCGGGGCGGCTTTCTGTTCGGCCTTTCCGCCATTCAGAAAGACCTCCTCTAAAACCTCATACGCCCGATTGATTTGTTTGAGCTTTTCTTCGGCTTTCTGGTGAAGTTTTGCGTCACCCGTGAAACGGTCAGGATGCCAAACTTTCACCAGCTCACGATACGACCGCTTTACCTCGTCCAGAGTCACCCCCGGTTCGAGGTCAAGAATCCGATAGCAGCCCTGAAAATCATTCGGCACGGCGGAATAATACCGTGTTTTGTGCCCCGGTCGCAAAGCAGAAATTGCTGTTCAGCCATGCGCCAGTCGGCATCCAAGCCGGTGGCACGACATTCCGAAATACAATTGCGAGATTATGGTGGACAGTTGTATATTTTCGACTACACTCAAATAAATGCCGTTTATTCAATTTCCATTCATCGAGGTGCCGAAAGAATTGCACGAGATTGTTGGCGAGCCAACGCCCGGCACTCGCGCCTATCGGCGGGAAGGGACACACGCCCAATGCGCCGAATGGTTTGAAGCCCTTGGCGAGTATTACAAGGGCGACGTGGGACTTTCGACCAACGGGGTCGTCCTGTTCGTGCCGGTTTCACGCGCGGGCGTCCACAAACGCATCAAGGAGGGCAAATTGACCGCCTTTTTCTTTTACATCACCAGCGAGGAAACCACGTTGTTTGGCGCGAAACGCAAAGCCAAGCAACGGCCTTACATTGCGGTATCCGTCAGCGAATGCAAGGCATGGGCGGCGGAAATGAAGCGCAAGGTGGGCTACATTGATGAACCGAATGAAAGTCCGCTCCGTTTATGGGATCGCCTCCGACCGACCTCGATTAAGGAGGAGCCAAAAACTCCCAAGGAAGCGAAAGAGGCCGACGATTTTGCCAACACCGACCCGAAGGACAAAGGCAACCGGAAAGTGAAGTATCGGGATCACAAGGATTTTACCAAGGAGGACAAGCAGCAGGACTGGCATTATCTGATGGCAGAACTGCAAGCGGCGATGTTGTCCGGCGGAAAAGCCGAAGCGTTTCGGAAGCGGCTGCAAATGGGAATGGAATGGGACAAGAAAAGAAAGTCTTGGAAATTAAAAGGCGGACAAAAGGAGCAGGAGGAATGATGGCCTATGCCAACCGAGCATTCATTTAATGACCGTTTGATACGGCTGCCGGAGCTGGAGCAAATTTTCGGCGTGTGCAAGCGAACGGTGAGACGGAGGGCAGAGAGTGGCGAGCTGCCCCCGTTGCGGCGGATTGGCCGCGCCGTGGGAATGCTGGAAAGCCAGGTCAAAGCGTATTTTCAAAAGTTGAGTCAACCAAGTTAATCGAAAGGAGAAATATGATTGCTTACATTTACCGCCCTAAACGGCAACGCAACGGCAAATTGGTTTCCAGCCGGATTTGGCGGGCGCGGCTGAAATTGGACGGCGACGTTAAGGCGCGGGACATTTCCCTTGGCGTTTCTGACCGGCAGGTTGCCGAGCAAAAAATGCGGGAAAACATCCGCGACCAAGAACGGGTGTCGGTTGGTTTAATGGCTCCGGCGGCACAACGCGAGACGTTTGAAAATCCGATGGCAAAGCTGGTGGACGGCTATGTGGCCGATTTGAAGGCGTTGGGACGTTGCGCCGATCACGTCCGCCATGTGGACAAGCGGTTGCGGCGGCTGATGCGGGAATGCCACTGGCACAGTTTGCGCGACGCGACGGCGGATGCGTTCTTACGCTGGCGCGCCGAACAAACGCAAGCGCCCAAAACCATCAATGAGTATCATGCCGTCTTGTCGGCCTTGTTCACCTGGTTGCGCAAACAAAACCGTGTTGTGGCCAATCCGTTTGAAATCATCAGCAAAGTGGATACGCGCGGCAAGCAACGCAGCCAGCGGCGGGCATTGAATGATGATGAGGCCAAGCGATTGTTGGCGGGGCCGCGCAAGCTGCTTTATCTGCTGGCCATGCACACGGGTTTGCGGCGTGGTGAAATCAACGCCTTGCATGGCGGCGATTTTTATTTGGATACGGCTAATCCGTATTGGATGCTGCCCGCTGCCTTCGTCAAGAATCGCAAGGAACAGCCCCGCCCGTTGCACCCTGAACTCGTGGCGGAATTGCAAAAGCTGAAGGCCGCTGGAAAACTCAAGCCGGAAGATTTGGTGTTTCCCGATGGTGTCCCGACGATGAAAGAAATTCGCAAGGATTTCAAGAAGGCGGAAATTCCGTTGAAGGATGAGCGCGGCCATGTGGTGGACTTCCATGCGCTGCGGACGACCTACATTACCCGCCTGCAACGGGCTGGCGTTTCGCCGCGTGAAGCGATGGAACTGGCGCGGCACAGCGATATGCGGCTGACGATGAAAACCTATACAGATGTTGCGCAACTGCCTTTGGCGGCAACCGTTCGCGGATTGCCTTCGATTGGCGACTCACAAATAGACTCACAAACTTTAGTCGCCGACCGTCCTGCCATGTCACCTGCTGTCATCGGTTTGAAGTCCATCAAGGCAGGTAGAACCGTTGGAAACATTGACGGAAATCATCATGCGTCATCCATTGTCACTTTCGGTCACGAAAATGAAAATGGCGGAGAGAGGGGGATTCGAACCCCCGATACGATTCCCCACTGCATTTTTAACTATTTCCAAGCAAATAAACATATTTAAACACGCTTGACATCAGCAAACGTTGCCACTATTGTTGCCACTAGAATTAACCGAAAGGCACAATATGGCATCACTCCGCAAAAAAGACCGTTCGCCGTTCTGGTTCGCGTGCTACACGCTGCCCGATGGCCGCCGCACGCAACGCAGCACCGGCACCCCCGACAAGCGCAAGGCTTTGGGCCTCGCCCTCAAATACGAGGATGCCGCCCGCGAAGCGGGCGCCGGTCGCTTCATCGAAGCGAGGGCGAGGAGAGTTATCGCAGATATTTACGCGCTGGCCAATGCCGAAGTGCTGCCCAATTCCTCCACCCGCGCCTTTTTGAAGGCATGGCTCGACCGCAAATCGCTGGAGGCCGATGACGCCACCCACCAACGCTACACCGGTGTCATAACCCAATTTCTCGAACACATCGAGCACAAGGCCAACGCCGACATCAAGAAAATCACGCCGACGGATGTTGCGGGTTTCCGCGACGCCGCCGCGAAGCGTCTTGCCGTTGGCTCGGCCAATCTGATGCTGAAGGTTCTCCGCTCCGCCTTCGCCGCCGCCCGCCGCGAAGGATTGATGGACGACAATCCCGCCGAGCGCGTGACCATCTTGAAGCAACGGAAAGATTTTGAACGCCGCCCGTTCACGCTGCCCGAACTGAAACAGCTCATGGAACTGGCGGATGAAGAATGGCGCGGCATGATTCTTTTCGGCCTTTACACCGGCCAGCGGCTGGGCGACATCGCCACGCTCACGCGGAAGAATCTCGATCTCACCCAGGAAGAAATCCGGCTGACCACCGGCAAGACCGGCAGACGGCAGCTTCTGCCGCTCTCCGCGCCGTTGCTTGACTACGTTAAAAAATTGCCCGCCAATGATTCGCCCGATGCGCCGCTTTTTCCAAACGCGCACGCCACGGTGCAGCGGCAAGGCCGCGCTGGAAACTTGAGCAACCAGTTTCATAAATTGCTTGTTGACGCCGGACTTGCCGAGAAGCGCACTCACCACAGCACCGGCAAAGGCCGGGATGCTTCGCGCGAACAAAATGAAATCAGCTTTCACTCATTGCGGCACACCGCCACCACCCTGCTCAAAGCCGCTGGTGTATCGGACGCAATAACGCGGGAGTTCATCGGCCACGACTCGCCCACTGTGTCCAAACAATACACACATATTCCAACCGACACATTGCGGCAGGCCGCGAACAAACTGCCAAACATTCTCGAATGAATGGCAAGGCCAGCCTTTCGCCGTGACCAACGCGCTTTATGCTCCACTTCACCGGCTGATGACCGGCCCTCGTGGTGGAGTCCACTACGTGAATGAGGCATTTGAAACGGGAGGCGAACTTGGGTGGCGGTTGCTGTCGCCTGTGTCGTATAATCCGGCGATTTTGCCACAGCAGTGCGACCTCGTTTCATCAGAACGATATTGGCAAAAGCGTGAAAGTCGGCAACGTAAATCCGTCACGTTTCCCATTCATCTTCATCTGGTAGCGGTCGGTCCAGCTAGGGCGAGACAAACTTTGGGGAAAAAACAGTTGACGCACTTCCGACATCTGGTAATCTATTCTTACCGTTATGGACAGGAACAACATCGAGCGTGAGTTGATGGAAGCATTACGCGAGGTTCAAGAACTGAGCGGGCATGCCCCTGTGCCAATCGGTCAAAACACTTGCCCCATAAACGATTTGGCGCATTTCGACAGTCTAAGCGGGGTGGAAACCACTTTCCTTCTGAGTGTAAAATTGAAATGTGAATTCAAATCTCCCAAAGGCGAGATCAATGTATTTGTCTCCAAGGACGCGCGTCGGGCTTTGACAGTTGGAGAGATTGTTGACCGTCTCGTCGAACTCTGCCAATAGAAATTATTATGGATAACGAACAGAAAAAAAAGGATGCCATAGCGTCGAGATTGGCGTTAGCGCGTAAACAAGCGGGATTGTCTCAAGCTCAAGTTGCCAAAATCTTAAATTTACATCGCCCTTCAATTTCCGAGGCAGAAGCTGGAAGGCGAAATGTTACTGCGACCGAGCTGGCCAAGCTGGCCGAGATTTATGGTGTCAGTCTTGATTGGCTTGGCTGCACAAATACTGATTTGGCTGGTGGTGCAAATGACAAGATACAACTAGCGGCGAGAGAACTGGCAAAACTAAAAAACAACGATCTGGAGAAAGTTCTAGCGCTCCTTCAAGCCCTCAAGACGCCGGAGGGCAAATAATGTTAAACCGGAAAGACCTAGCGCGGAAAGCCTTGGCTGCCGCCCTTGAAATTCGCAAAACCAAGGAAAATTTCCTGAACCCGATTTGTATTTACGACCTAGCTGAAGATCTCAACATCGGGGTTTGGTTCGCGGATATTCCAAGCCTTGAGGGGATGTATTCAAACTCGCCACAACCGGCGATAATCATCGGCTCGGAGAGACCTGCCGGCCGACGTGTTTACACCTGCGGCCATGAACTGGGACACCATGTGTTTGGACATGGGGCGAAGGTGGATGAATTACGTTCTGACAATTCCGAGGCCCCCAGGTTTGAACCAGAGGAGTTTATGGCGCAGACTTTTGCCGGCTTTCTCTTGATGCCCAAACTTGCCGTGTGTAATGCGTTCAAGGTGAGGGGTTGGAATCCGGCGCAGTCCAACCCGGAGCAAATTTACAGAATATCAAACCTGTTCGGCGTGACATATACCGCCCTGATACAACACATGGCCATCATGGAATTGATGACAAGACAGCAATCCGAAAAGTTGGCGAATATACCGCTCAAAGATATACGTTCCGCATTTATTTCTGATCCCAAAAGGCAACTGGTAATGGTGGACACTTTTTGGAGGGCAAGAGCTATTGATTTGGAAGTTGGAGATTTTATTTTAACCCCGGCTGATGCCATCGGCGAAGGCAGTTGTTTGACAAAGGTCGAGCAGACCGATAAAGGCGGACTTTATGAAGCCGTCCAACCGGGACGAGGCCGACTTTCAGAATCAGCGACGGATTGGGCCAGCTTTGTTCGTGTCAGCCGTCAATCTTATGTTGGGCGCAGCATCTATCGGCACTTTGAAGAGGAAGCAAATGAATAGTCCAATCGAATCAAATAATCTATCCGTTGCTTGGGCCGAGGCATTTTTGACGCTGATGCAGCCAGGGTGTTCGGAAATAAAACCTTTAATTGTGTCAGTTGATGGCATCAATGACAGCATGGCCGAGGAAAATCTTCCGATCAGGGGGGTGCTGGACGAAGCTTTGTCCAGCCACAAAACCTCTTGTAATACGGTCGCTAACACGATTTTTCCAGAATCGCTTTGGAATCCAGCCCGCGAACGGGCGCTCCTTTATCAAAGATACATGGTGCATACCTGGCCGCGCGTCAAAAAATGTGCCGCCAATAACCGGGGAACATACTTCCAACGTCTGATTGCTTTTGAAAATGGTGACAATCCCATAAACCAGTTGGAGCATGTGATCACCACATGGCATAAACAAAATCACCGCCATAGCGCTCTCCAGCTTTCGGTGTTTGACCCCCGGCACGATCATACTGATGGCCGGCGATTGGGATTTCCTTGTTTGCATCAGGTTTGTTTTACGCCTCTGGGTGCCAATGGCGCTGACGGTTTGGCAGTAACTGGTTTTTACGCGACCCAGCATATTTTTGAAAAGGCGTACGGAAACTACATGGGGCTTTGCCGGTTGGGCAAATTTATGGCCCATGAGATGAAGTTGCATTTTACGCGCATGACCTGCATTGCTGCGTGTGCAAAGTTAGGAGACGTCAACAAGTCGGTGTTGGAGCCCGTGGCCAAGCAGTTGAAAGCCATTTTGCATGGCGGTGCCAAAGCCGCCAATTAAAAATCTGAAATCAAAATTATATGTCATTCTGGAGCAGCGAAAAAATCAAGGAAGTAACGGCTAAAACCCCGCTTGTTGAGCCATTCGATGAGAAGGCGGTAGCGCACGGCGCTTACGAGCTTGGTCTTGGCCCCGAGGCCTTTCTCACCTCGGACGACGAAAATAGAAAGACGGTTTTGGATGAAGGAGAGCAGCTCGTGATTCCGCCAGGGCAATTCTGTCTTTTGCTAACCGAAGAGAAGGTCTTTATTCCCAATAACACGATTGGCCTCATTTCGATAAAAGCGGGGGTTAAGTTCCGGGGGTTGGTAAATGTTTCAGGATTTCACGTGGACTCTGGTTTTCAAGGCAGGCTCAAGTTCTCGGTTTACAATGCAGGAAGTCAAAACATTGTCCTGCAACGCAAGCAGCGGGTCTTTTTGCTGTGGTTCTGTGATTTGGACAGAATCACAAGTGACACCTATAAGGGCACACGCATAAACCAGAGTGAAATATCCACGGAGGACGTCATGCGGATGCAGGGCGAAATTGCTTCCCCCGGTCAACTCAGAAAAGAAATTCAAGAGGTGCAAACTAATGTTCGAGTATTGAACTGGACGCTTACTATTTTGGGTAGTTTAGTGCTCGGATTCATTTTTTTATTTTTGCGCGGCAATATTCAGCCGACAAGTGGTGCAAACCAGCCTGCACAAACAGCGATACAGGCAACCAACGCCATCACTACCAATCCTGTTCCTCAATTGACAAAGTAGAATATGTCACAATCCGGAAAACTTTTTGTTTTTGAAGGGCCCGACGGCTGTGGTAAAACCACCCTATCGCGGGCCTTTGCAGAACATCTGAATGCGTGTGACGTCAAATGCGAGTGGTTTTCGTTCCCGGGGCGGGAGCCTGGAACACTCGGTAAACACGTATATAATATTCATCACGGCACACATGAATCCGGGATCAAGAAGATCAACCCGGTCAGTTTACAGTTGCTGCATGTCGCTGCGCATATTGACACTATCGAAAGCCGAATCATCCCCGCAATTATAAATGGAAAGTATGTGGTGCTGGACCGGTTTTGGTGGTCAACATTTGTGTATGGAGTTCTAGCAGGAGCAAGCCCCGAAACGTTACGGGCGATGATTGACGTGGAGCGCTTGCATTGGGGCAAAATTCGTCCTGATCGTATTTTTTTATTAAGCCGCAAGACAGATGCTGATACCGAGCCTGGGCTTGAAGAAAGTTTGCTTGCGAAAGAATACGCTAAACTAGCAGGACAGGAGGCCCGTAAATACCCCGTAAGTATTCTGGCCAACGATGGGACTTTGGACGAAACCCTGAGCCAGATCATACGGCTCTCCGGACTTGGTAAAAACATCAGTCTGTCAAAAAGTCAAACCAAACTGCCACTGGAATCAATCCCGCCGCGCAAGCCGCATATATTTAGCAAGCTGGAACCGGCCAAAACCACGGTTGTATATGATACTTATTGGCGCCTTGCTGCGGAAAGGCAGGCCATACTTTTTCGCAGACTGCGCGGGGACCAGACGCCTTGGACCAACGATCCCATTTTGCGCGAATACAAATTTACAAATGCCTACAGGGCTTCGGATCGCACCAGCCAATATCTGATTCGCAACGTCATCTACCAGGGCGATCAATCGCCTGATGAAATATTTTTTCGGACACTTCTGTTTAAGTTTTTCAACCGCATTGAAACTTGGGAATTACTCTCCCGCAGTTTTGGTGCGGTGTCATACAAAGAGTATTCTTATACACACTATGACGCAATATTGACCACAGCAATTGATGGTGGAACAACTATTTATTCAGCCGCTTACATAATGCCATCCGGCGGACCATCTTCTTTTGGCCGCAAGCATCGTATGCACCTCAAATTATTGGAGCAAATGCTCAAGGACGATTTGCCGTCGCGTTTGGCACAAGCTACATCAATGAGTAAGGCGTTCGATTTACTTCGTGCTTACCCTACAATTGGAGACTTTCTTGCCTATCAGTATGTGACCGATTTAAATTACAGCATGCTCCTAAACTTTAGCGAAATGGATTTTGTTGTTCCAGGGCCGGGTGCGCGTGATGGGCTTCGGAAATGTTTTTCCGACTTGGGTGGTCTCAATGAAGCTGAAATGATCAAGTCAGTAGCGGAGCGCCAGCAATCCGAATTTGGCCGATTGGGAATTGAGTTTTATTCTTTGTGGGGCCGTCCGCTTCAACTCGTGGATTGTCAAAGCTTGTTTTGTGAAGTGGATAAATATTCGCGGGTAAAACACCCGGAGTTTGCAGGTCATACAGGCAGAGTCCGAATCAAGCAAAAATATCGCGCTACAACCCTGCCCATATCTCACTGGTATCCGCCCAAGTGGGGCATAAACGAAAAAATCAAAAATGGAGGGTTGAATGTTCCAAGTATTTGAAGGCCGAACTGCGAATGAAGCATGGGACAAAATTGCCACGTTATTTCGTGCGAATACTGGCGTATTGACGCAGACCAGTCGATTCGGGCCGACCCGCGAGATTCTTCACGCGGCCATCTCTGTCAGTGACCCCCGGCAACGCTGGGTGGTTGGAAGGAACCCTCCGATGAGCATTGCCTTCGCTTTGGCAGAAGTAATTTGGATAATGGCTGGTCGGAATGACTCGGCCTTTCTTAATTATTTCAACAAAGGACTTCCAGATTACGCGGGACGTGGTCCATGTTATCATGGGGCCTACGGGTACCGGCTACGGAAGAAATTCAACATCGACCAGATGGAACGCGCCTATCGAGCCTTGACCAAAAATCCTGACAGTCGGCAAATAGTTCTGCAAATCTGGGATGCTACGGATGATTTGCCAACCATAGACGGTATTCCTTTGGCTGCGGACATCCCGTGCAATATTGTTTCGATATTAAAGGTTCGTGGCGGCGCATTGGAGTGGACGCAAATCATGCGTAGTAATGACATTTTTCGTGGACTGCCGTATAACTTTGTCCAGTTTACTTCCATGCAAGAAATTCTGGCTGGTTGGCTCAACATCAATGTTGGAAGTTACAACCACGTCAGCGACAGCTTGCATATTTATGAACGTGATCTCAGTAGTATGGAGTCAGAGCCACAACTGAATCTAACAGAAAATGCAGACTCGCTTGCCTTGCCAAAACAAGATTTTGACTTGGTGTTATCGGAATTGGAGAATAATGGCAATTGCATTATTGATGACAATACTGCCGCTGCATCTTTACTGGACACAGTCCGGTCCTGCAAACTACCCACTGCTTACCGTAATATTCTGTGTGTGCTAAGCGCCGAGGGCGCGCGAAAACGCAAGCGTCCCGACCTTGTTGGGGAGATTATGGGGCTTTGCACAAATCCTGCGTACAATCAGCTCTGGGGACGTTGGTCTTCACGTTTTACTGGCGAAAAAATAGAAAAATCGGATCAAGTATGAGCGCAGAAAATAATCGCAGACACATATTTATCAGCCATCATCATGCCGATGATGCGGAGGTAAGCAACCTTACGGCACTTTTAACAAAGAACGGTCACGATATTCGCAACAGTTCGATTCGGGCGAAGCCTGCAAACCAAAGGCGATTGGATCAGGGTCTCGTAAAGGAGGAGACTATTCGTCGCTTGCTTCGGATGAAAATCTCATGGGCGGGAACGGTCGTGGTTTTGATCGGCAAGGAAACACACACAAGACCGTGGGTAAACTGGGAGATTGAACAGGCTAACAAGCAAAATAAGCGCATTGTGGGAGTTTATGCTCAAGGCGGTAAAGATGCTGAAATCCCAACGGCACTTGAAAAGTATGCGTCATCCATTGTGGGCTGGAATACCGACAGCATCATGGCCGCGATTGATGGAACTGCCAACGCATTCCAAAATGCAGATGGCACGACATGTGAAGCATCTCACAACCGTGTAGCTCTTAATTGTTAAAACCAAATGGGGAGGGTTTACATATATGTGGTTGCGCGTGACTTTGGGTTTGCCCCAAACCCCTTTCACGGTTTCTGCACTCTGGCTACCTGCAAGCCAAGAATTCGGAGAAAAGCCGAAATGGGCGACTGGGTGATCGGAATGGGTGGGGACCGATTAAACGCCACAGGAAAGTGCATCTATGCAATGCGCGTTTCCGCAAAGGTCAACTTCAATGAATACTGGACAAACCCTGCATACATGGACAAGAAGCCCGTGCGGAACGGCAGTCGCAAGATGATGGTGGGCGACAATATTTATTATTTTGACTCTGCCAATCAAAAATGGCAGCAGGCGGATTCACATCACAGTAACACTGATGGAAGCATAAATATCCACAATCTCGAAAACGATACGCAAACCGACAAAATGTTAATATCGGACCATTTTGTATTTTTTGGCACCGAAGCGCCCGTGGTTCCAAAATCCCTGCTGGAGGCTATCGGATATGAAAACCGCAGAAATTACCGGGTGTTTGAATACTCAGTCTGCGATGCGCTGATAAAATGGTTGCAAACGACTTTCATAAAATCATTTAATACCGTGGTTGCCGATCCTTTTGATTTTTCCAGCAGCGAAAAGCGCTTTTCAGTCAACGGCAACAAGATTATTTGATTATGGCCACCATCACCAAAGGCGATTTCTCTCTCGACTTGGGCTTTAAACTTGATTCTGAACTTTCCTACAAGGACCGGACGTGTGCATGAGAGTTTTATACTGAAAATGCAACGCTGGTTACCATCCTTCTTAAACATCCGCGCTGTTCGACGACTGGGCGGGATCGGTGAATTGAATTCCTACCTCAAAGAGGTCAAGTATCGCGAACATGGAACGGAGCATTTTTCGGGAGCGGCTGGTTACACTCGACTTACGGAACAAGCAGAGCTCGATGCTGCACTTCCAAATCTTCGGCTATTTCATCCCCTGCGAAATTATTTGGACAGCTAGAATTCGTCAGACTGCCGCCGAAACGCCGAGAAGTTCGCAGCGAACGATGGTCCCATCGGGCATTTCGGTTCGTCTGGAGGCCGTCCACAGGCGGATAGCTTCATCGGTTCGGGCTTCGGCATCCATTGGCAATTTGAGCGGCGCGGTATGTGGGGCAAACTGGGCGGTTTCCAATCTCTCAGCGTCAAATCCGCCCTCGTCCACATTGCACTCGCCGTTGACGGCAACGCGAACCACGGATGAGGACGATCCTTGGTCGGCGCGATCCCATGTCACCCGATAGCGGGCTTCGACGATGCCAGGCTTTGCGCCGGCGGCGGGAAGAATGCTGGCGTCGCCGCTGAACGGCGCGTTTTGCAGGTAGGCGACCAGTGCGTCAACCAAAGGATGGCCGATGCCCAGCAACTCGCATTTCTTTTTGCGCATGGCAAGTTCGCGGTCGAAGGAGACAAAATCGTATTTCGGCGCGACCTGAGAAAATGATTTCAAGCATTCCGGCGTGAGAATCTGCCAAAACTCACCGACCGGCAGCACTGTGCCGCCCAGCCGGATGACCGCATCCCGACACCACACACCCAACTGCCGCAGATTGAACCGACCGGAAATGCGCCGGTAGTGCTCCAGATTGAAGTAGGTTAAATCCTGCGAAAGTTCCATCAACGCAGTCCTGGCGCTCTGCGCCTGCTGCATCATTTCTTCGATCTGGCGGGCGGTGCGCTGGTAGTCTTTATCCACGAGCGCCTGTTTGTAAAGCTGCTGGTAGTTTGGATTTGAGCCAAGAAATCCGAGAATATCGAGGCGGAAATCTTCCAGCGGCTCGCCGGTTTCGCGGTCGGTTTTGCCAATGGCCTTTGCGACAGCCTGCAACTTGTCGGTGAGCAATCCATAAATGCGTTCTTCGACCGTGTCGCGGGCAATTAGGTTATACACCTGGGCGACTTCCTTTTGGCCATAACGATGGATGCGGCCAATGCGCTGCTCGACGGCCATCGGATTCCAAGGCAGGTCGTAATTGAATAGCACGCGAGCGCATTGGAGATTGATGCCTTCTCCGCCGGCCGACGTGGAAATCAAAAACTTCGCGCCGTTCTCATCCCAAAACCGCTCGGCGGCTTCGATCTTATCTTCCAACGGCCCGCCTTTGATGGTCGCGATTTTTTCCGCGCCATAAATCTTCGACAGTTCGAGGCGCAGAAATTCCAACGTCTCGCGGTATTGCGTGAAGATGATGAACCGCTCGCCCTGATTTTCGGCACGCAGGCCGGAAATCACCGAGAGCAGACGGTCAAACTTGCGGTCGGTGCCCTCGGGGACAAGGCCGATGAGTTCACGCACAAGCGAGGATTCGTCAGGAATCTCGGCGTCGGCATAGACGCCTTCGTCGCCTTCCTCGTCGGAATCAAGCGACCATTCTGTCGTTTCCTCCATCTCGGCCAGCTTGCGGGCAATCCGTTGGCGCACTTGCGCGATATAGGCATCCGCATCTTCGTCGCTGATAATGGTGTCGGCGGTCAACAGAATTTCGCGGGCGAGCAGCCGCATTTCATCTTGCAGGCGGACATACTGCGTGGCGAGTTCCGGCTCGAAATTCGCCCGGCGCTTCTTTTCGACTTCGATCTGTTCGCGCACGAGCAATACCAGCAACCGGCGGCGCAATGCCTGTCGAATAGCGCGTGGACTGGACGACATCATTTTCTGAAATGCGGTCATCACGAATCCGATGGCGCGCTGTGCGCTGGTGGTTCGCCCGGTGCGGAAAACGCCAGCCGCTTCGTAGCCGGTACGGAGATAACCAGTAAGCTGTTCGTAAAAGCGCTGCTCGCGCAATGCCGGCTCGAATGTTTCGGTGTGAACCTGACGGCGGACAAAAAGGGGTTTGCCATTGGCGTCCACCACCTCGCGCTTGGTGCGGCGGACCATGACGCGGTTCAGCAGACTGCGATGGGAAATCATCGACTCCGGGGAATCGAACAGGTGATTGTCGAGCAAGTTGACCAGTGACCAGAACTGGAAATTGTCGCCCTGATGCGGCGTGGCGGAGAGAAACAGCAAGTCGCGGGTGTGTCCCTGCAACGCCTCCATGAGCCGGTAGTTTTGCGTGGTTTGCTGCTTCTTGCCGTAACGGATGCGGCTGACGTGGTGCGCCTCGTCCACAATGACCAGGTCAAAGCGCGGCGCATTCAACAATCGCTCCATGCGGGCCGGACGCTTAACGGTATCAATGGAGGCAATGACGCGGTTCTTGTTTTCCCATACGCCGGGAGCGGAATCGTGGAAATCCACCCCGAGTACTTCAAATTCCAAGCGAAAGCACCCTCGCAATTCGTTCTGCCAGTTCTTGATGAGGCCCGCAGGACAGAGGATTAGGACGCGCTTGGCTTCGCCTCGAACGATGAGTTCGCGGATGATCATGCCCGTCTCAATGGTTTTGCCGAGGCCGACTTCGTCGGCGATGAGCAGGCGGCGGCGCGACATTTTGACCACGTCATGCGTGAGCAAAATTTGATGGGGCAAGAGTTGAGTGCGCGAGTTCGTGAGTTCGCCGCCGGTGTTGCCCAGCGCGAACTGCCAGGCGAGCTGGCGAAGTAGAAAATCCTTCGGGTTATCAAATTGGCCGGACCGCAATTTATCCCATGGCGACATCGCCTTTTCTAACCGCTGCACCGGCAAGGTTTCCAGCCTCCGCCCGGAGCGCCCCTCAAAGACGACATCGGCGGCGTAAATCCCGCCGGTTTCGGACAGACGCAACACCTCACCAATACCAAGTTCGTAACGCCCGGAAACGCGGACGCGGTCGTTAGGATTCAGTTTTTCCGTGGTGTATTTCATGACAGATTCGGTCCGTAATGGTAGGTTTCCAAGCCAGCCTCGCTGCTGATGTCTGGATTTGAGCCAAAGAGCCGCCAGAGCGGGATTCGTTTACCCGCATAGGGCACAAAAATATGTTTGCCCGCACCCAAGATCAGCGAGCGGCCAATCGGGACGTGAATGGTGCTGATGCTGCTGACTTCGTTGGAGACGGCGCGGAGGCGGCTGCGCATTTCCTGCAAAAAAGGCCAAGCCCGGTTTTCATTCACGTCTTCTAGCTGGTTCATCTGGACCAGAAAATCATCGAGGCCAAACAGGCAAAGGCCGGGCGAGCGGCGGGTATAGGGAAACGGGTCTTGCTCCAATTGGCGGACAAGGTCGGCGAGTCCCAGCCGTGTGGGATGTAGCTTCACCTTGCCGGTCTGACTACCAGACCAGTCACAAGCTTCAACGGGCAATACCAGGTATCCTGCCATAAATCATTATTTTGTTGTGGCTGCGCTCGTCTGCGCGAACATATCGTCGTAGAACGGCAGCAACTTGTCGGCGGACTTGGTCCAGCGGTCGGGGTCGCGCTGTTTTATATATTGGAGCGCGGCGCGAATCTGCTCCCGCTGGCCGCGGAAACGCTCGACGATGTGATCTAGCCGTTCGCCCTGTTCGGCATTGCCGGCGAGCAGGTGAACCACGTCCACAAGCTTGGGGCCGAAGGCGATGGGCGCGTTGTCATCGTTAGCCAAAAGGGCAAGTTGCTGCGCATTGGCATCCACGCCACGCAAGATCAGCCGCAAACTGTCCAGACGTTCCGATGGGGTGAGGACTTCGTAGGTGCGCCCACCTTTGATACGGCCCTTGCGCAGCAACGGCGGCTTGTGGCCGGTGAGGTCGCTCACCTCGAACACGCCACGGGTGAACTTGCTAATACTATCCACAGACACCTCGCGCTTGTCGCACATGGCCAACAGCCAGACCTGGCTAATGGCATCCACACCTTCCAGCTCACCGGGCAACGGAGTTTCCTTGCTGACGATCTGCTCAACCATCATGCGAATGTCCTGCAACGCGGAGCGTAGCGGGTAAGGCTCGCCATCCCAATCCACCACGACGCCGTAATGCCGGGAATAGACTTCCAAGCATTTGCCGATGAGCACCATGCGGATGTCAGGGGCGGGCAAAGGTTCGCCGCCATAGCGGCCGGATTCGATTCGGGCGACTTCATCCCGCGCCCGCTGGCGCACCAACTGGCGCAAGCCCGCCCAACTGCGTTTGGTGCGGGTATCTTCGGTGCGGCGTTTCCGGCAGACATGAATCAGATCATAGGCAATGGCTTCGTTATCTTGGAGATGCAATGACGCCTCGCGTTCGCTATGAACTGGATAAATTGCTTCGATGACCAAGTTTGCGTTGCAAACGGAATTCAGAACACTTTCCCACGAACTGCCTTCAGCGTGGTGGAAGGTGAAAATCACCAAACCATCGTCAGCCATCTTTTCTCCAGATTTTCTGATAACGGCAGTCAAGCCATCCTCGAAATCCTGCATGCTGAGTCCCCGCGTTTTATTCTCCACGATCTCTGCCGTCTTTGGGCAATATTCTGGAGCGAACTGTATATCCTCTGATTTTAGGACAAGACGAAGCCAAACATAAAAGAAGTCTGCTAATTCCGAATAATTTACGTTATCGGCATAAGGCGGGTCTGTAATTACCAAATTAACCTGGTCTGCTTTATCAATTTCAGTCCTTGAATCTCCACTCAATAGGATCACATCCCCGTCAAATGGAATGGCGTCGTTTCCCGTGCGCTTGAAGTGTTTACCGTTTTTATCAAAATCACCATCGTATGGTTTTTGGGCATAACTGATTCCTAGACGTAGGGCGCGGATTCGGCTGATGTATGTATTGTTGCCGGAAACGGTACCCCATACATTCTGTTCGCAAAGCGTGGCTTTGGGTTGGTAATCATGCCTAGCGAAAATACCCGCTGGGGCAGTCCCGCCAGGTGTTCGGCGTGAGGGAATGTTACGGGTAAAAAGGTTGTTAGCCTCTAGTGTATTTGAAAAAGCACATAACAGCAGGTCGCGAGACTTGATATTCTTTTCTTGAGAAATGAACTCCAACAGCGTGCTCAAAGCCAGCAACTGCCTCGTATTGAACATCTGGTTCCAATCACGATAATGATGTTCATGTAGTCTGTCAGTCTCCTGTCCAGAAGGGATTTTGCTTTTTGGGTATGGCAACGCGCTGCGATTTTTCTCCCAAAGTTTTTCTGCATCTGAATATAGCGACTGATCTGCCGGTGCGTGGCGCGTATAAAATTTTCCGCTCTGCTTCCAAACAAGGTTTTGCGTGGGCGGCACAAACGGGCCGATGTAGGAAACATCGGTACTTTCGGATTCCTCCTCCTCCGCTTCGGCTAGTTCCGGTTTTTCCTCGGCAAAAAATAAATCACCGGCTTCGCTGGCTGTTTTGGCAGGATCGTTGGTAGCGTCGCAGTCGGGCGCGTAGGCGTGCATGGCATAGGCGTGCGTCGGAAAAAGTTGGTCGGGCGGCAGCGAACGGATGGATTCAATTATGGAGTCGTTGTTGCCGCAATGGGGACAGACGAACCGGCCCTTCTCGGTGACATGAGCCTTTTGCGGATTAAACGTATGACCTGCCGGACTCGTCACCATCGCGTCGGACGCGAGTTCGCCGCGCCATTGAAATACGTCCTCGGTCTGCGGGCAAAGCAACACGGTCAAAGGCGCTTTCTTGCGCTGCGGTTTGCGTTTTTTGCGCGACTTCTCGTCGTGCATATAGGCGCTCACTTTTACTTTCTCGTAGCAATGCGGACAGCAAACCTGGCCACGTTCCAAAGTGCCCCAGCGCACTCTAGCCTGGGTGCCATCACTTTCACCTTGGGCGACGAAAAGACCGCCATCGGGGTGGGCATAAGTCCAACGGGCACTCCCTTTGCCATTGGAATTTCTTGCGCTGTGTAGCATGAGCCGTGGATCGGCGACAAGTGCTGCCGGGTCAATTTCCCAATCGAACACGGCGTTGCACTTGGGACATTTGCAATCGGGATAGTAGCGAATGCTGGGACTCTTGCCCGCAACGATATAATCGGAAAACAGCGGTACTTGTTTGCGGCAGGTGGGGCTGGTGCAGATGGCCGACTTTACCCAAAACGTGTAGATGACATCAGACTGGGTCTGGCCGCAAACTTCTTCCGCTGTCCACGGGGCGGCGGTCTTGTAGAGCTCAAGCAAGGTCTGGCGCAGCGGTTTGCCCGACCATGGCACCATGCGACCGGACAGGCGCTCGAACGCGGCGTCCAATTCCGCCAGATCCACCGGCTCGACCTGGGTCTTGACGATGAACCACGCGACGGGATTCAGGTCAATGCCGACAACCTTGCAACCCAGCCGTAATGCCTCGACGACGGTGGTGCCGCCGCCCATAAACGGATCGAGGATGACTTTGCCCTTGGTAAGGGTGTCGTTGGAGTGGTCCTTGTAGAACTCCTCCATGATATTCGTGCCAGCGGGCTTGAGTGCGCCAAGGAGGATCGCTCGGAAAACACAAGAGGCGCGACGCGCAAACCACTTGTGCATTTGGTAAATGGGCTTGAACGAATTACGTTCCGGCACGGCGAGACGGTTTATTTCGACAATCGGGAAATCTTCTTCGATGGCGCGTTTCATTTTAAGAAGTCAACTGCATCAAAGGTTGGTTGCGAGCCGAAATGCGCTGGCGACGTTCATCGTTCTGTGCAATAAGCACACTTCGATGAGCAATGTGTGCCTTTTCAAAAAAGCGTGAGTCATTCTCAAAGCTTTCAATAATCCAATCAATAAATGCCTGACTGAATTGCGAAGCACTATGATTTCCTTTCCAATAAAAAACTGGTTTAGTCTCAACATGATGTGCTTTGCGAACATCCTGAATATTGCTCCGATTTATCGAGCATTTACCGGCAAGACGTTCGTTGATCCGAGCGACTAAATCGCACTGACGATAGGGATGAGTCTCGTCGGGATTGATGAGCTTGCACGGTTCCGCACTGTCGTTCGCAACCAGTCGAATGGCCGTCGCGTGTGCTACCGACCCGCCGGCGGGAACAGCCACGGTTATAGTTGAACCAACAGGTGCTTCCACGATTTGCCGAATGCCACCCAGCCATGAGGTTTTCACTCGTTCAACTTCGCGCTCAAGAAATAAGCGCAAGTCATCGCTGGTTCCCGGTTCGCTTTTTGCCCCGTGGCGAAAATATACCGTGCCTTGTCGAAACGCAAAGCGTTCTTGATTGTGTTCATTTAGATATTGGCCATCGGCCGTAAACACCAGCGGCACCGCGCTGGCGGACACGCCAATACACGCAAGTCCAAAACGGCCACGATTAGCGGAAAACAAACGCAAACCGCCAAAATTTACTTTCGTATATTTGCAAATTTTATCGCCGATTCGTGAAGTGTCGTACTTGAGTATTGGGCCAACATCTACCCCTGTCGGGGTTCCCATATCATCCAACCCAAACAAGATAACGCCGCCGCCTGAATTTGCCATTGCAGCGATGTCCTTAACGACTTCAAGCCACTGGCCCTTGTTATCCACATCGAGGTTTGCCTTGAAATCAACACTGGTACTTTCGGTAGTTGCGGTAATTGCCTGTGCAAACTGCGGGTCTTGTTTGGTGTTTTCAGTCATAAAGTCAGTCGAGGGGCACAAGCTTGTATTGTTTGGTAAGCTGAGTTTCTGCATCGCGCATAATCAGGCGGACATCAGACCAATCCTTCAAAAACGCCGCTTTGTCCGGATAGCTCTCCTGGACTTCATAGGGGGAAAATTCGGGCTTCATGTTTTGACTTAACCAATGGCGATATTTGGCATTCCACTTTTCCAGAAACGGGCGTAGGACTTTAGCAAGTATGCGATTAATGAAAATGCCAATGTGAATTTGGTTTGGGTCTTTGATGCTGCCAACAGGGAACTTCCGCATGATGCCGCGACATTCTTGGAAAATCTTGTAAAGCGAATCCAAGCTCTCCGCGTAGAGTTCGCCGCTGAAATCCCGGCATTCCGCATCGCCGCGCTTGCCGACAACAGCGACACGGGTGGCAATCTCGGTGTAAAGCTCCCATGCACACTGCCGGTCGTCGTCAGTAAGCTCGCCTCCCAGGCTGGCGAAGCCGAGGTCGAGGGAAAAGTCGCCTTTGGTTAATACAGCCATAAATTTTATCCGTTTTGTTTTTTGATTTCGCGCGGGTTGATGATAAGCGATTTATCGCGGTCGGCGGCAATCTGAACCAACTGGTTCAGCCGAGCAGGATTGGCGACTAACTCATACCAGGTGAATCCCTGCCAGAGCGCATAGCCAGAATTAATATTGGCGTTCAAGCGGGTTGGAACAAGCACTCGTCCGTAGAGGTCGGGAAAGACGTTCGGAAGCTGAATACCGATCAGCCCATGTTGCTTGTCGAGCGTGGCTTTAATTTCCCAATCAACGTGTTTGCGCTGATAGGTGGTGGGGCCAACGAGCACAATGGTGCAGGATGTGCCGGAAATAAACTCGTCGCGAATCCGCTGCTTAATGTAATCGTGGTCGTCGCTATCAATCTCGTCGTCGAGCGAGTTGTCGTAAACGCATTCGTAGGTATCATGGAAGATGCGGGAGAACTCGTTGTAATAATACTGGTCGGTCTTGTGCTGGTAGCTGAAAAAAATACGCGGGCGTGCTATCGGCGTCAACGACTGGCCGATTAAGGGGGGATTGAAAAGATTCAAACTGGCCGCTATGGATGGACGCACCACGGTTGGCGGTAAACCTGGATACGGCGACGGATTAAAAGCGAAAGGATAATCATTCATGGTGAGATGTCCTCCGGTTTGTAAACGATGAGGCCGGGCACTTTATCGAAAGATTTATCGGCTGTGGCGATGTCTTTGATGCCATGCCTGCGGGCGATGGCGAGATTGATTGAGTCGTTCGTCAGCAACCCGTGCTGTTTCTGAATTTCGAGCGCGACGAGAATGTCTTGGGGGTGCGACTCGGCGACAATGAGTGCGCAATCAAGCAAGTTGCGCACGCTTTCGGCGTAGGCGTTCAACTGGCGGACCAGTTCCGGTCGCTCGGATAATGCGCGGGCGGGATTCGAGCCGACCATTCCGTTGCCCTGGGCCTCCTGAATCATGCAACGGTGGCTGAATTCGGCGAGCGTGGTTAACGTAATCACGCCGTTGACCGCGCCTTGCTCGCAACGCAGAAGCAACTCGCGGCATTGCGGCGAGCGTCGGTTCCGGGCATACAGGAGCACGTTGGTGTCAATGAGTAGCGTGCTGCCGTTGACGATGTCTCGCAGATTCATTGTTCAAAAACGTCGAGTTCCATGGATTCCCGGAATTGTTGGTTAGTGAGGTTAAAATCGGGCGCTTCGAGAAAGCGGGTGAGGCCCGAGCGAAGCGGGTTTTTGCGTTTGGCGCGCTGAACGTAATCGTTGAGAGCGATCTGCACGACATCGGCGATGCGCCGACGCTCCTGGGTGGCGAGCACCTTCACATCATTGTAGAGGTTGTCATCCACAATGGTTCCAATTTTTCGTTTCATAACAATGAGTTTGGCATTATCGAGGTTCGAGTTCAATCCACGGAACAAGGACTTCCATGAGGGAAAAACCGCCATGGTGAAAAAGTTTGCGCGAGCTGTCGCCCTTGGGCCGGGTGCGCAACCGGCCGCGCAATAGGGCGACACGGCGTTCGGGAAGCAACTGGAGGTCAGGATTCCATGAGGGAAAGATTTCCTCCGGCGAGAACGCCTTGAATCGGGCCTGACCAAGCAAGTCGGCGGCATCAGTCGTGCGTGTGGATTCCAATGAAGCCCCCAAAAAAATGTAACCGTGGTCGCTGGTCACGACGATGGGCAGGCCGCGAGGGATGGCCTGAACGCTGTTTTTCCAAATTGTGGGGATGTGGTTCCGGTGGAAGTTGCCAAACAGCGCCTCGGTACGGGCGGAGTCATCCTTGAACAACCGGTCGGGATAGGTGGACCAGAGCAACACGCTGCGGCCCTCGGTGGGCGTGTAGCGCGAGGTCGGTTGTTCCAGATAAACCGCCTCGACGTTGCGTTGAGCGAGTTCGGCGCGACCGGGAAGCTGGGACGGGCCAAGCCGGGTGCCGATGACCCGCTGTTCGACATAGTCCATGGTCTCGGTGGGGAGGCAGGTGGCGACAGCGACGGCGGATTTCACGCGGAAACCGGAATCTTCTGCGAGTTTGAGCAAAAGCGGAAATTCGCGCAACGACAGGCCATCAAATACGACGGCGGCGCGGGCCTCCGGCAAAGGCACCGAAGCGTCCAAACCGAGCCACGTTTTGAGCGCGGGCGCGGACCGGCTATCCGCCGCCAGTTCCCCCCAAATTTCTTGCGCGCCGGTGGCTACCAATTCTTCCAGGCCACAGACTGCCTCCTCGCCGCCCCGGAGAAATTGGTCCGGTTCGGATTTTTCGTAACGCGATCGCGTCCAGACGGTTTCCAGCAGCCATGATTTGATGGCCGAGAGACGGGCGCTGTCGGCAAACAGCAGGTCAGGTTTGAAAGCCAGTTTGGACATAGTTCATTCAGGCTCGGTTTGAATGCCCAGCTTGACACGGCACGAGCCGGGCGTGAAATCGGGCAGACGTTCAACCATGTCCTCGACCTGGGCCTTGGTGAACATGCCGGAGAATAACAGCGCTGATTCGCCGTGGAAGGCGGCAACGCCGGTCAACGAACCGCGCAGGAACGAAGGCAGCGCACTAACATCCACCGTGCGTTCGTCGAACGTGAGGGCAATTTGAACCGAGACAATCCGTGCGCCTTCGTTCTCGTCCAACAACCGGGCGATTTCCTGACGGAGCAACTGGCGCGACGGCAGAAAACTGGTGCCGACATCGGTGGTTGCGGGTTGTGGTATCGCGGCCGGGGGCGTTGCGCCCGTCATTGAACCGCCGCCGGGCACGGGCGTGGCCGGACTCTCCGGATTGATCGGCAACGTTTGCTGGATTGACGTTGAAGGCGTAGCGCTGACATCGAACGGCTCGGAAATAACGGCGTCACCCAACTGGTCTGCAGTGAGGCGCGGAGTGCGGCCACAGACATTATCCGCCGGGTGGCGGAGGCCAATCACAGTGCCTTGAGCCACCAAACCGTGAATCGCCTCGTGAAAAACACTGTGCGTGATGAGCATCGGAAAACCGGGCGTGTTGCGATACTCGGCCTCCACCTGGCTGACCTTCTTGCCGATGAGGTCGGCGACGCGACCGCTCAGATGCTCCTGAATCAGAGAGGCCGGATACAAGGTCCGTAGCAAGTGCTGGGCTATTTGTTCACGCGACGCGGCGGCGGGCAAACCCTCGGCCTGAAATTCGCACTCGGACGGGGTCGGGCCAAACTTCATAACTTGGATGTGCTGGAAGTTGGTCTTTTTGAGATAATCCACCGCGTTGCGCTTGTCATCCGTGCCGATTCGGGAAAACTCGGTGCTTTTGGCGGCATCGCCGGCAGTGCGGGCGAGATAATCGGCGGCGAGCCAGTTCTTGGCGTATTTGAGCAAGTCGGGGTTGCGGCGGAGATCCACTTTTTCATCCCGCGGTTCGAACAAAACGACAGTGTTACGGCGCTTGAGGCCAAAATACAACTGGTGGATTTCCTCGGGCTTCAACCGGCGCGGCGCGGCGAGCAATCGGATGGCGGACTGCGATGATGCGTCTAGCGAGGCCTGCGCGGTAGCCGCGTCGGAGAACACCACCATCTCAGACTCGCGCAAGACATCGTTGGCCCACCACTTAACAATCTGTTCCCAGGCTTCGTCGTCGGAAATGGACAGGGCGCGGAGATTGACCTTGGCGTGGGCATTTTCCTTCACGTCGAAACAAAGCGAGCCGCCTTTCTCGTGGAAATAGGAGCCGAGCTTTTTGAAATTGGTAAGCGAGATGCGGAAGGCGTTGTAGTCGCTGCCGGGGTTGATGATCTGGCGGGCGAGTTCGTCCTCGGTGATGCCGGTTTGTTTGGCGGACGGGGCGAGCGTGCCGAGCAAGGTGGCGGAGGCGATCTCGTTCGCGAATTTGTTGTTGCGCAACTCGGCGAGGTTGGACTCGGCGCAGGTCAGGAGATTCTGCGAAGGGTCGAGGTCGGCCAGCCAGCTTCGCAATTCGGCGTCTGCCATGTTGGCATCGGCCATCGTGATAAGATGGCTTTCCGAGCAGCGGTTGCGAACCAAGGCGGCGAGAAAACCGAGCGCGCCGCGAGTGCCCTGAAAACCACCCTTGGATTGGCGGATGCGGACCAGCGCGACGTCGAGCAATTCCGGTGTGAATGGAAACGACTGGCGAAGCAAGTCAGGGTAGTCGGGGGGAATATCAATGCCGAAGCGCCGCCAGGTATTCAAATAACTCTGCACGATGGAGTCAATTTCAGGCGATGGTGCCAGCGGCGATTTTTTGAAGAGCCGGTGAAACAAAACCTTGCGTCGGTCGGTGGAATCCTGAAAGCGGAGTTCCACCCGCGCAACGCGCTTCAACGTGAGGCCGGGTTCAAGGTTGCCGTCATAGACGGATGCGATGAGCAGGACGTTGGAATCCGCCCGGCTGGATTCCTCGGAAAGCATCTGGAGAAAATTCAAATTGCTCTGGCGCAAGGCGGGATTGCCGATGGAACGAACGCCGCTTTCCAACTCGTCGAAAATGAGGACGAGCTTTTTGCCTGCTAAGGCAGCGCGGAATTCCGGCAGACTCGGCGGCTGCTCGGCTCGGAAGGTTGCGCCCAATTCCTCGCCGATGACGCCCCAAAGGGATTCGAGCGGGAAGTCGGTGAACTTGCGCGTGATGACCCGCGTGCCGATGGGCGCGGAAAAACTGAGGCCATTCTCGGCAAGCCACGGCTGACAATCGGCGGGCGTATTGCATAGGTGCAACGGGATCAGCAGGCCGTGAGATTTACCGATGCCCTTCGGACCCTCGGCTAAAAACAGCCCGGTCTCAGCCTCGGCAGAGTTCAGGCGCTTGTTGATGGACTCAACAAGCCGACGAATTTCGCCGGAAGCAAAAGTTGACTGTAGAAAATCGCGCGGGCGCGATTCCAAGGCGCGGCGCTTTGAATCAGCGACGCGCTCAATATCAATGACGCCCTGGAGTTTGCCGCTGAGAACGTCATCTTTCGGTTCAAGTAGCTGCTTAAGCATAGCTAAAATATAATTTATATTCTTGATGTGTCAAGATTTCTTTTTTCTTCTTGAATTGTATAATAAATAATCGCCGTGAGATTTTGAGCAGTAGCGGCGAGGTTTCCTGAATACTGGTTGCGGTCCCAAGTTCCCATGTTTCCATGTTCCCATGGGCCCTTTCATTGTTGACAACACGGTGCGGCTGCCATCAATCTGCGACTGAAAGCTAAAAGTAATGTCGGTTAATTCACATCGGATTCAGGTGTTTATATCGCACTCGACCAGTGATACATGGGTTGCACAACAAATTGCTGGTCATGTGCAACGATGCGGCGCAGGGACATTTTTGGATCAAGCCAACATCCAACACGGCGACGATTTTGAAAATGAAATTTTGAAAGCCGCAGACGACTGCAATGAACTCCTGGTGCTGCTTACGCCCTGGTCGGTCAACCGACCCTATGTATGGCTTGAAATTGGAGTGTTTTGGGGTAACCGAAAGCGGATAGTGGGGATTTTGCATGGCGTTACGGCCAAAGACTTGGCCGCCGATGAAAAAACTCCAGTCGTCCTTAAACGAATAGATTTGCTCGACATCAATAAAATCGATTCTTATTTTGCTCAACTGCGCGACCGCGCAAAAGTCGTGGAGAACACAGATGCCTGATACCGAACCCAAAATATTTATCTCCTACGCACATTCGGACCAAGACACTGTCGAGGCTGTAACACGCGCATTGGATAGCAAGGGTCTTCGCATTTGGTCTGACCGCGAGATTCGCTCAGGCGAGCGTTGGGCCGAAGCAATTGAGAAAGCTCTGACAGACGCAAAGATATATTTGGTTTTTGTCAGTCCGGAATCATTAGCATCGCGGTCGGCCAACTTTGAGATGGGGGTAGCCGCAAGCCGGGCCGCTCAGTCACTAGATGTTCGGCTCATTCCGATTTTGCTGAAGGGCGCGCGCTGGCAAGATATTCCGCGGCTCTTGCAGGGCCGCATCGGTATCGACGCCAAGAATTTAACAGCGGGACAAATTGCTGAATCTTTACGCAATCTCTTGAAAAATGATTAACTTCACTCGCCAGTGATTTGCGGTCGTCGCCGCCGGCGTTTCTGAACAATCAAGTGCCTTGCGGTAGTTCATCGATCATTTCGGCAAGTCCTGAAAACTTGGCTCATCCGCAGTCCCGCTACCAGTGCTCACCAACTGGAATTGCGATGTCATTGTGACAATTCGGCGCTTTGACTGGCCGGCTTGCTTCCAGGCATTCAGCAACCGGCCAGACAAAGCGCCGCATTAAACCGAACCTATACGGCGGCGCACCCAACGGACGTTTGAAACCCATGCTCACTCCGCTCACGGTTGCCCTCACCCCTCAACCGCCTCGCTTCGTTCGCACCGGTTTCAAACGTCCGCTCGGTGCGAAAAACGGGAAAAATCCGGTAAAGGCTTAACACTTTTAGTTGAGCGTCGCCCGCGCCTGCGAATCGCCGGGCTTGTTTTCCGTCACCACAATTTCCCGAATCCTGGGCTGGTTTTCGGCAATCAGCGCATGATATTTCTCCGGCAATGCCATCAGGAACGACAACTCCAGCTTTTGCAGGGCGGTTTCAATGCGCCGGAGCGCGTGGCCGCGGACGGTGACTTCATGCGATGCAAACGACAGATGGAGCAGTTGCTCCTTTTCGTCATTGGAGATTTCGGCAAACGCAAGTTGATCCAGTGGCAACAGGAACGCCCGCCCCGGCGAACTTTCAACGCGCAAACAACGTGCCTGCGGTTCAGTGGTGTAGCATTCGGGTAATTTTGTGCTCATATTCTTGTTGGTGTTGATGACGGCGGGATATTTTCAGACGGCAAAACGTGTCGGCGGCCCGCTGGCCGAAACGGAGAAGACAGCCATGCAGCCGGTCCCAAAGCCGGTTGCGGTAACGTGGGCGAAAGCCTGGTGCCAGTTCCAGTGCCAGCGGCCTGTGGCCGGAGCGAACTAGATTTTCACGCAGTTGAATTTTATCCGGCGTGAAAATTCGGATGCCGCGCCGACCGCGTGAAATAGTGACATACCATTGTTGGGCGTTGGTTGCAGCCTTGATGGTGGAATCGGAAAAAAGCACATGGTCCACAGTCTTGCCCTGCGAACCATAGGACGTGACCGCGTAACCGGGCAGGAACTCGCGGAAACCCTTTTCCAAAACCCGGCCGTCGGCCAGTTCGATCCGGCCATCGGCCCGGACGGATTTCACCGTCACCAGTTCGCCATTGGTGACCCGTGCGCCGGAAGCCAGTTTGCGATTGGCCTTTAGATGCAACCGCTCACCTTCCGCCACTGGAAGGTCACGCGGCAGGCTGACGGTGATTTTATCCAGCACCTTGTTTGAAACCATGACGCAACGGCCATTCACTTCGGCCAGCACACCTGTTTTAACGATGCCCATCAATTTTCCTGTCGCCCCCGGTGCGGCCTGGCGCACCTTCTGGTTGAACACAATTACGGCATCCTTTGGATAAAACCGCTCATCGCGTTTCTGCGCGCTGGTTAAATCCAGTTTTTCCAATGCCTGAACCGTCACGTCATTCGCACCGAGCAATCCTTTGCCTTTAAGCGCATCGCGCACCTTTGAATTGACCCGGTGAACTTCCGCCCAGGTCTGCGACACCACCACGGCAGACGCTTTTTGCTCCGCCAACCGGAGGTATTCATCCGCCAGCTTGTCGGCCTGTTCACCCATGCCACATGCAACAATCGCCCCCATTTGGTCGAGCCGTTTGAATGACTCCACCAGCTTGCCAGCCGCCGCCGCTTCGACGGCTTTGCGATATTGCTTGATGCGTGAACGCTCATTCTGACTGCGCGCAAGTGCCGGGTCTTGCCGTCGAATCGTGTGCAACTCAACCGGTTTGACGCCGGAATACCGCTCAATGGCCAGCAAAGCATCGGACGCCTCGACCGCGCCGTGCTGGCGCGTGTCGCCCGAAAGAATCACCCGCGCATTACGTTCACGCGCCAGCCGCAACAACTGGTGCATTTGGCGACCGCCGATTTGACCAGCCTCATCCACGACCACGACCGCGCCAGCCGACAATTTACCCTTGAGCAGAAAATTGGCGACCGTCGTCGGCGACGGGAATCCCGCGCCTTCCATTTCCACGACTTGCTGGCGCTGCGGCGCGAGGACGACCACGGTTCTGCCGGTTTGCCGGACCTGTTCAACGAGTTCACGCAGGACAAAACTTTTGCCAGTGCCAGCACCACCCCGGAAAAGCGACACCGTGTTGGTTGAACCGAGCAAGGCGGCCAGGGCTTTTTGCTGCTCCTCATCCAATTTCGGATTTTCCGGGGATGGATTGTCCACCAATGGGCCGCAAGTGGCGGTGCCATCTTTGACGCACTGGACAATGTCCATTTCCCGCAGCAGCACGTCACGCAACGTCACTTCGTTTGGGCGTTCAGGGTTTCGGACATAATTGCGGTGGCGTGTGAATTCCTTGAGTTCAGCCAGCGTGAAATTTTCACCCCGCCCCCGCTCCAAAGCCTGTTGCCACAATTGGCACTCCAGCACGACCGAGTTCCGGTCAAACAAATGATCCTCGGCCCATTGCACCGCCTCACCGAGGGCGATACGCTCATTCGTAATGGCGACCTTGGCCGAACCGTTCGTGAGTTGCCGCAGGGAACCGCGTTCGGCTTCACTCAACTGCGCCTCCCATAAAGTCCGCAACTCTGCCCGGCTCAAATCCTTTTGCTTTCGCGCCCGCGTTTTGACCGCCAATTTCGCCCGCAATTCCTTGAGATTGGCTCCGGCAAGCTCCGGCTTGTCGGCCAGCAATGCCGCCAGCGCCTGGTCAATCTGGGCGTCCCGTTTGGAAAAACGGTCGCAAATCGCTTCCGAAACGCCCTCAATCTGAAAATCGCCGCGCGCCTGATTGCGAATCTGATAACCGAAACTCCGCAGTTGGCGGGCCAGTTCGTGGTAATAGACGTTCTCGGCAAATTTTCTCGCCCGCAGCAGCTCGTAATTTTGCAGCGCCTTCCAGCGTTGCTCCACGGGGTCAAACGTCGCGTTGAAAACGATGCAGTGCGTATGCAAGTGGGGGTCAAGGGCGCGGGAGGTATCGTGGGTGAACAGAGCGGTCACGACGTTGCCAGTGGAACGGTCCAGATTGCCGCCGCCAACCCGGACACGGGTGGTCGCAAATGCCTCAAATTCCCGCAACGCCGACCGGACAGCGTTGGTATGCGCTTCGATGATACGCTCATCCGCGCCGGCCAGAGCTGCCACCGAAACCGATTTGGGCGGCGAGAAGGTAAAATCGTAAAACACCCGCCGGTTGACCGCCTCCTTTCCGTTTTCCGTTCGCACCGTATTTAGTCGCTGCGTCAATGTTTCGCCCATTGCCGGATGCTGGTTGTCACAGAGCCGCAGGAAGTCATCCGCGCGAACCTTGCCCAACAAGCCAAGTTGTTCCGCCCCCTTACCGAACCACTGGCCGGACACGCGCTGCCCCTCATCGTAGTAATCGCCAACGCACAGGTGTTCCTCAAAGTATTCCCTGGCATTCTGCAAATTGTATTGGGTCTTGGCTGTCAGCACGGAGAACAGTGTCCCAAAATCCGGCCATCATTTTGTGCAATCATTGCACAAAATGGGCGGAAAAAGGTGCTTCACTAGCGGGGATGAAAACGAACCAGTCCGCAACTTTGGGCATCAGCCAGGTCAATGGCTGTGTCCGGTGCGGCATTCCCTCTGACCTATGCTGACACCCACTACCTCTGAATTATTTGTCGCCATTGAAGTGTTGCGAAAACTCGGCCAGCGCATCAACGAACAAGCCGAGCATTCGGCCATGCAGATGCCGAACAGCAGCTTGGGCGGGCACTACGCTGGACGAATCCAAGTGAACGCCATTGAGCAAACCAGCCGCGTTGAAGATGTCGCCGGACAGCTAAAAAGCTGGCGTGAAGAATTATTGCAGCAAAGGAGGCAAAATGTCTCGCAATCTGTTTAAGAGAGAAGAAGCCGAACCCCTTGTATTCACAAGGATTCTGCGTCCGCCGATTCTCCGGCGAATTTCCGGCGGCAATGACGCCGCAACGCCGACCGCTATCCGCTGGACTGTCCGCCGGATGGCCGGCGGCATTGCCGAAATCCATCCGTCGGAGCATCCGGCGACATTGACGGTCAATCTCCGGGCAATGGCCGAGAGGTTGACCAGACGTTGTCGGGCATTCGCCCGGCAAACTTACCGGACGTTTCCGCCGCAATGCCGGCAGGCATCCGCCGGTATTACCGCCGCAGGCTCCGGGCATTCGCCCGTCTCATTCCCGTCTTATGACCGCCACTGACCCGAATTCCATCCGGCAGGCTGCCGCCGAATTTCAACCGAGCCGGCGACCGCGTTTCCAGAACCTCCAGCCCTGGCGGGAGGTCATCATCGAACTGCGCGACAAAGGCGCTTCGTGCGAGGCCATCGCCGGGTTGCTGACCCGGCACGGGGTCAAAACCAGCCGGACGATGGTCAATGAATTCGTCTGGACGCTTCCCCAGCCAAAGGTAAACCGCAGGCGAAAACCGCAGTTGAAACCAGTCACGGCACCGATGGTGGCGTCGCCGATTCAGCCGCCAGTTGCATCGGTGCCGTTCCCGGAACCTCCACCAAATATGCCCGTGAAATCACACGGCCCGCGCATCGCGCAAGTCCGAATGCTTAAACCTCAAAATCCATGAAACGTCTCGATCTCATCCTTAACGGCAAAGGCGGTGTTGGAAAAAGCTTCTTCGCCGTCAATTTTGTCCAATACCTGAAAGACAAGGGCATCAAGCACGTTGCCATTGACAGTGACAACGAAAATTCGACGCTGAACCGCTTCCATCCCGACGCCAGTTTCATTGATCTGGCCGACCGGCGCGGCCTGGACGGCGTTTTTAACTTGTTGGAAAAATCAAATCTGGTGGCGATGGATTGCCGCGCCGCGTCCACGGACCTGTTCACCGACTTTTTTGAAGCCATTGACCTGTCCACCGTTTTATCCGGCATGGGCGCGGCGCTCACGCTCGTCATGCCGGTCAATCACGAAGCGGACAGCGTGGACCAAGTACAGCGTCTGGCCGACAAGCTTGGCGAGAAATGCAACTACGTGATCGTTCGCAACGCGGCGCACAGTGACAGCTTTGAGCTTTACGAAGGTTCAGAGGTGGGCGCGCAAATCACGGGCAAACTCGGCGGGAAGGAAATCAACATGACCCAATTGCCGGATTGGCTGGTCATCGCACTCAATCAACACAATTTGACCATCACCGCAGCCGTCAAACACGAGAAATTCACCCTGCTGGACCGGCAACGGCTCCTGACTTGGCAACGGAAACTCTACGCTGAAATCGAATCGGCCGCTGGACTCTTACTGCCTGCAAAATCATGAGCGCGAAAAAATCTCCACCTGATTTCGACGAGGACTTGTTGCAGGCGGTAAGAAAATGGCGCGAGCAGCATAAAATTCAGGAAGGTGACCCGGTCTTCCTGTTGCTGGAACTGTTTCGGATTCACCAGGATCATTGGGACGAACTGCGCCGCCGCCAAATGCCGTCGCTGGACCAGTTCCGCCAGGACATTGGCGCCACGGTTGAAGCGGCCAAGTCGCTCAAAGAACAAACGGCGAAAGTGACCAAGGCGCTGAATGCCCATCCGGCGGCCGTAAAAACCATCCCGTTGACGACGGCGATTTTCGCCGCGCTTTCCACTTTGCTGGCCGGTTTTCTCATTGCAAAGGCACTAAACGCACTATGAACCTTGATTTTGTTCCATTCTGTTTTCCCCGGCTTCCGGCGATGTCCAAATCATGGGGGGCCTTTCTGCTTGGATATGCACTTTTGTTAACCATTGTGGCCATCCGGCTTTTGCTGGCCCCACACAAAAAGAACAAACCCGTCGCGCAACTCGGCGGCTTGATCTGGAAGCGCAACCAATTTTGTCGGGGCTGGCTCATCACCGGTGACACCGGCTCCGGCAAAACCAGTTCCGGCATCAATCAACTGGCGCATCAGGTCTTTCAACACGAGCCGGATTGGGGCGGACTCTGCATTGATGAAAAGGGCGTTTATTGGGAAACGCTTTCGGCAATGGCGCGCCATTACGACCGTGAATATGATTTGATTCATCTGCAAATCCGGCCCGACGAATCCGAGGCAGGCTGGCAACCACACCATCGGTTTAACCTGACCGGCGACCGGAGCATCCCGTTTTCCACCTATGCCAAATATGTCGTGGATGCGGCGACCAGCCTGGGACAAGCCGGAGACAAGGGCTTTTTCAAAAATCAGGCCCAAACCCACATTGCCCATGCGCTTGAACTCCTCGCCGAACTGCAACAACCGGTGACTTTACGGGGCGCATTCGAGTTGCTGTCGAACAAGGAAAGGCTGGAGGAGGAATTGAGAAACCTGAACGACCTTTCCGTGGAAACCCCGGAACGCCACGAATTGAGCACCCATTTCACGCACCGTTTCCTCAACCAACCCGCCGAGCAGCTTGGCGGTGTCCGCGAGACCATCGGCAACTACCTGCAATACTTCCTGACACCGGAAGTGGCCGAGGTGTTCTGCGCCAGAGAAAGCACGTTCGACTTCTCCACGATTGATGAGGGCAAAATCATTCTCGTGACCATGCCGCAGAAATTCCAGACCGAACGCCGGTACGTGAATACGTTTCTCAAATTGCTGTTCTACAATCATGCGTTGCGCCGGTTTGACAAATCAAAGGCGGACCGCGCCGAAGATAATTTGCTGATCTTGTGGGCAGATGAAGCCCAACGGTTTATGACGGCCAGCGAGGACGGCACCAGCGATTACAACTGCGTGGACGTGATCCGTGAGGCGGGCGCAACCATCGTCGCTGCCGCGCAATCCACCACATCGCTGATTCCGCCATTGGGCAACGACAAGTCCAGAGTGCTGACGTTGAACCTTCGCAACCGGATGATTTTCCGCTCTGCGGATGAAGCCGATGCGGTTCAAGCCGCCGATTTTCTTGGTAAAAAATCGGTGATGAAACGCTCCTGGGGTTCCAGTGCCGGCAAACGCAACGTGAATTACTCCGAAACCGAGGAGCACAAGATCAAATCCTACAAACTCCGCAAACTGCGCGACCACGAATGTGTTTTGGTGCATTGCGAAAAGGGGTTCAGCAAAGTCACGCTCCCGCCACTGGAACCGGATGGAACGGTCGCCAAATGGTTTCCGTTGTGGAGAAAATTATTCTGAACCAGCCTGCGTATGGCCGAAAAACCGTGAAAACACAAAAGGAAATTCTCAAATGGCTGCAAGCTAATCTTGGCCGGAAATGCACGGCCCCGCTTACCAGCACGGATTGCTATGCGCTCGTGACGAGCGTCAACCTGTGTAATCTCATCGGTTATTCATCCGCCCCGCCAGAGCTTTTCGCCGCCTATGGCGCCATCGTCCATCAAATGCAGCCGCAGACGCGGGGGTTGGCATATCACGCTATCGCTTGCGAATTGGACTGGCCGCATCGTGACATGATTTGGGAGTTGGCCGGGCTTTCGCCCGGCGATAAGCCCAAATGCAAATGTGCCTTCGAACACTAAATGTCGGCCCGTTCGCCAAATGGTCGCCCCTGAAAATAATTATTCTCAACCGCCTATGAAACAAATTCCCTGTAAAATCGGACTCCGTCTACGCGCACTACGCCAATCACATCACCAAACACAAGAGTCCTTGGCCAAAGAATGCCGGCAACGTGGATTCGCCGTCACTCGCGGAAAGTTGGCAAAGTATGAAGTCGGCATGACCCAGGTGCCCGCGCGCTTTATTCCCATCATCGCGCATGTCCTGAAAGCTGACATCACGGACTTGCTGCCGCCGGTTGGCCGGGAAGACCGCCCGAATTCAAGAACTGAACTGATGCAGGTCAGAAATCTTTCGGGCAAAAAGATTCAGTTTTTTCGTAAAAAACAGAAATGGACACAACGCAAACTGGCGTCCGTGTTGGAAAAAATGGGTATTTCCATCACGCGTGAAACCATCGCCAACGTGGAATCGCAGCGCACGCGTGTGAGGGATTATCAACTGGTTTATTTTGCCAAAGCCCTGCAAATTCCTTTGGAGTCACTTCTTCCAGACTTCGCCGATTACACCAAGACCTTCAGTGTCCATCACCGTCGGAAAATTTGTTAACGCCCGGCGAGGTAAGTGCAATTCACAACCAAGCGTCCCAATCGGCAGGGACTGTCTTGCCAGAGCAGTTATTTTTTTGCTGCCTTTATTTTCGCCCAACGCGCTTTGGCCGCAGCAGACATTCTCGCCCTGCCTGCCGCGCTCATTTTACGCCTTCGCTTCGGCGCAGCAAGGGCCGCAGGTTTGGTCGCAGAACCTAAAATCTGCTCAAGCTCTGTTTCAAGCGTTTGGACTTGATCTTTGATGTCGGCAGCACGACGCAATTGTTTAGCTGACAGGCTGGCAATGGATGCACTCATGCCGCCAGTTAGAAACTTTTGGCCGGAAATGTCAACATGTGGTTGCGGAAGCCCAATTCGGTTGAGTCTTGAACCACATTCAAAACTCGTTTTCCAGGGTGGCGAAGAATTCGCGAATCACCATAGTTGTCTGTACCGGTGATCAAATAACTTGAAATATTTTCCGCCCTGAAAACATTGAACGAAAATGGTGTCAAAGTCGAAAATCAGCCGAACCGCCCGCGTAAAACAGCGTACTTTTGTGTCAAGCATCGGCGAAAAAAGCGGTTCCGCTCAATGTTTGCAAGGCTTCTATCGAAGACTTTGCAATCCGGCAAAAGTGCGTCTGGTAAAATAGTGGTGTCGTTGAATGAATCAGCGACGCAACCAAAAAAACAAATTATGGAAACGACTGAAATGACCGACACACTGAAAAGCATCAACACAACTCCGCACCTTTGCCGGAGCAAGGTGAAACAAACCGCGCTGGAAATTGCCGCCGCGATCCGGCCGGCCAATAAATTTAGCCGGGTTGGCATGAGCTTCGTTGAACGCATCGAGGCGAAAGTCCGTGCCGCCATCCGCGAGGAAGTCAGGATTCATCCCAGCAAGGGCAAGACACTATTGTGATAGGTAAGAAAATGGCGCGAGACTTCGCCAGCAGTTTTGAGGAAGGTTGACTCATGACGCTGCTTATTCAATTGGCGTGCCCATGCCTGAAAATCGCCCGGATTGATATTCAAAGAACCGGGCAATGCCTCCCGCTTTTGGTTTACTGCTTTGGTGGAATCTGCCCGCGCGAAAGTTTGACGCGGTATTGCGGCCAAAGCGTTTTGATTTTTTTCCGAAGGTTCGGCGGAAATAAATCGTCAGCCGATACGCCCAGCACATTCGCGAAAACGAATAGCTCCACGTCGGGCACGCGCCGCTCCTGATTTTCCAGCCGGGTAATCGAAATACGGCTGGTATCCCAGCCAAACAATTGAACTTTTACAGCAAGATCATCTTGAGTCCAGCCTTTGGCTTCACGGAACTTCCGTACTTGCGGCCCAATGAAATTCAGATGTTTCGTGGCGTCTTTGATGGCCGCACGTTAACATTCCGCAGAATGAACAAATGTGCTTACTACTGAACATTTGTGCTTGCGTTGTTAATCGCTTTTTGGGAAACTTCCCCCAACAAAGTAAATCGCGTTGGCGGATGCAGGCGCGAAGGATCAATTTTTGGGCCAGGGCTATGAAAAAGAAGAAAGTGCTGGTTGTGGAAAATGGAATACCAACCGCGATGATGATGGTTTCCTTGTTGACGCAAGCTGGATTCGATGCAAAGGTTGCCACCAAGGGCCGAAAGGGGCTGGAAATCGCCCAGGAGCAAAAATTCGATCTCATTCTATTAGAAGCGCAGTTGCCAGACATTAGCGGGCTTGAAATCTGCGCCGAATTAAGGCAAAGGCACATCTCCTACCGAACGCCAGTTATTTTCCTTTCCGGTCAATGCGGCGATGAATACCGCCAGCAAGCCCTTGAACTTGGGGCAGCCGATTTTATTGAGAAGCCATTCGACGCGAAGGATTTTATTTCACGCGTTCTTTCACAAGTCAAACCTCTGCCCGCTTATGCGTAGCTTCCCAGATCATTTGCTTTTAACCCGGTTGCGCGACAGGCGCATCCGAAACGCCGGCCCGAGTTTCTTGATGTTTACGGTGGTGGGAAAGAGCAAGTCAGTCGAAGTCCGCAGAACCTTCGCCAGAATAAAAAGCTCGCCGTCGGGAACACGCCGCTGGTGGGTTTCGAGCTTGGCCAGCGATTCGCGGCTCACGTCCCAGCCAAAGACCTGCAATTTGGCGGACAAGTCCTCCTGCGTCCAACCTTTGCGGTCGCGCAATTCCCGGACTCGTGTCCCGATCAAATTTAATGGCAAGGAAACTTTTTTGATGGTCGCAACGGTAGCAGCGCCCGGCGGAGAAAATGTTCGATTCAGGTCACAAATTAGAGCTTGTCAAAAAGCGTCGTCGCGGCAAAATCAACGCTAACCTTAAACAGCGAACATGGAAATTAACGCCAAAGCAAGTGGTCTGGCCAATTTAACGGTATGGGCCGGGAATTCCGCATCGCTGGAGTCAAACGTTGCAGATTTGTCACTTGTCCGCAGGGTAGTGACGCAATACGCTTATAAAAATGAAAATGGACGCCAGCACAACTTATGATAATGATTGGGGACGATGATGCTTCGTTGACACAACGGAGCGCAGCAGGGGAAGAGGCAGCTTCCCTTTGGCAGATTGCAGGCACCATCTATAATCGTAAATTAGGAAGTTCATTGTTTCGCCTAATGGCCGGTGCGGCCTCAGTCTCGGTGGTTTCAAGACATTTTCACAGCAGGTCGCCCAAACGCGGCCATTCACTCGCGAACAAATAAAAGGAACCTTCATGAAAACTCGTGTAAAGAAATCAATCGCCATTGCCGCCGTTTTGGGCGTGGCGCTCGTCGCTGGCATCACGCCGACGCAGGCTCAGGAAACCACCACAACGTCCTCGTCCGACAGCATTGTGGCGTTGGCCGCCGATTCCAAGTCAATTCCGCAAGTGACGTCCGCCGAGACGCCCAGGCGCGGGGGGACATATTGGTGGGTGTATCCGACCGGGGAAGCCATCCCGACCCCCTGCCTGCCGCTGGGAGTCAATGTCCCGATTTACGGCGTGACTTCCCAGGAATTTCTGGTTGACATGACGGGCGGCACGGTTCTGGTCACGCCGCGCCAACTGACTGCCGAGTCGCAGACGGCCAATCCCTATGCCGCCGCCGTTACGGGACAGGTGCAGGGATTGATGAACCTCATCACCTTTGTTCAGACACCGCCGCCCGCCGCAACGACGACAACGGGGACTACCGAGACAGCCATGACCGCCGGTGCCAAACCAATGGGCCAGGGATTTTCGCCCATGTATCAAAGTGGGGTGCCATACCTGACCATTGCGCCGACCGGGACCAATGGAGTGTTTCTCGTCACCGTCTGGAACAATCAAGGCCCGGCGAACTACGAAATATGGTCCACCCCCGCGCTGGTTTCATATCCGTGGTCAGCCGTTGCGGCTGGAACGACTGGCCAGACGAACTTTTACATCAGCGCCGGGACGTATTACACAGGATTCTATCGGGCGATATGGGATACGAATTCGATTCCGACGTGGCAAGCGGCCAACAATAATCCGGCCAACGGCGTTTTGTCGGTGTACATTGACAGTCCAACCAATGGCGCGGTGCTGCAATAAAATCAAACGGGCGCAAATCCTTGAAAAAATATGAAATCACACACATCCTTGCGGCTGGTTTTGCTCGTAACCGTAGCGGTTCTCCTGGCGGCTTTGATGCCGGCTGCGGGCCAAACTTTCAACGCCCCGGGAGGCATCGGTTTTTCAATACCGGCTGGTAATTACGGGACGATATGGGGCGGCACCAACTATTTTCAGGTTAGCATTCAGTCCACCAATGATGCGCTGAACGACTTCGACGGCAACAGTTCGGATGATCTATATGGCTACATCGGTTCGGTTTACGACACTCTTTACGAGTACGAGGACTTGACGACCGAGGAAACCTATTGGACAACCAATGTGGATTACGGGAATTACCAGTACACATATTATGATGGAAGCTCTTATTGGACAAATGGCTATCCAGGTGATTTCCAATATGTAAATCCCATCACATCGGCCACCTGGTGGACCAACACTTACAACGGTGATTTTGGGTATCAAGAGTGGAACGGAACCGAGTGGGAAAATGACTGGTACGATGAGTCGCAAGGCGACGGCACTTACGAGTATGCGATTTGGAATGGGACCGACTACGCATATAGCTGGACCAATTCAAATCTTGGCCTTTACCAGTATATAAACCCGTGGACCAGCGCCACGTATTGGACCAACACCGACAGCGGGACGTATCAATATATGGAATTCAGCGCGACCGGGACGACGAATGGCTATTATTGGACCGATACCGGGGATGGCGGGTGTCTGTATGACAGCGGATGGACCGATACGTACAACGGCATGGATGAATACGCGGAATATGAACCGGATGGCACTTTTGACGAAGATGTTTGGTATGACAATTATCCGGGCTACAATTACTACTACTATGTATATGAGTATGACTCAGACGATGACGAGTATGATATTTACGAGGGTCTCAGCGGGCAGGACACGTCGTCGGGCGATTACTATTATGAGGATGACGGCGAATATTTTCTCTGTATCGCTTATGAATTGGAGGACAAGCTGGATGATATGGAGACTGCCGAATTTAACGGTCAGCAGGTGGCCAAGGAAACGGCTGAGTTCAATCAGGAAATAACCGGCGAAAAGATCGAACAGGACACACTTTATTATGACCTAGCGCCTTGGTCAATCTACGGGGGGTATAACGACATGGGGCTTTCGGCTGACGACCGCGCCGCAGAGACCACCATTACACTTTCCGATAACCAGGGCCACAACAATTACAATTACGGCAGCATGACGTTTGTCCCGTTCGCGGACACCCTGACAGTTCCTTTAGCATACGCCGATCCGGGTGGGCCGGCACCAGACCTCAAAGGGGTACTGACTGTCGAAGACACGGACCCGAATTTGGACGACGCCTATTATTATTATTGCGACCCTGATTATGTGTATTCCGCCCGCAACGCTGTCGGCACGGCCAGCTATACCTTCTATAATCCTTACACCGACATGTCTGTTGATACTGGCGGCTACGATGAGCAATATCTGGTGGAGAGCACGCCGGCGCAAGGCACCACCTTCCGCATCTATCGCACTGACACATATAATGCCCGAACGGTTCATTACACGATCACTGGCACGGCGGTCAACGGCACGGACTATACCGCCACTTTCACCGGCAGCGTCAACTTCACGGCCAATGGCGCGGAGTACATCGACATCCCGGTGACCACCCACAATCCTAATTTGAGTGAACCAGTCTATGTGACCCTGACGCTGGCTTATGCCACCAACTACAACACCGACCCCTACGATGTGGACTCCGACTATTACAGTGCCACTATCTGGTTTGTGCCCGATCCGCCAGTAAACATCGCGCTGGCTGGCGGGCAGCAGACCACCAACGTGGTGGAAAGCCAGGCCACGCAAACCATTCCGATTACGATTTCGGCCTCTGATCTGACGTTCGACACCACCGTGAATTACGCCATCAGCGGAACGGCGGTAAACGGCGGGGCTTATAGCGCGCCTTGGAATGGGGCCAGCGGCAGCGTCACGTTCACAGACGACGGCTCCTTTGTGATACCGATTTCGACCGGGGCGAATGTGTCCGCCCCCGAGACGCTAACCGTCAGCCTGACGCCGGACACAGATTGGTATCAGATTGGCACGCCGTCCAGCGTGACGATCAACTTCTTGCCCAATACGAATTATCCAACCATCACCGATACGGGAACCCCCAACAGCGGTGCGGCGCAGACGTTTGAACCGTTGACTCCCACCTTTAACAACGTGAATGTAGCCGGCCAGAGGAACGGTTCGCCGGGCGGAACACTGACCAACGCCAGTTCGGGTTTGCCGGTTCCCTTGGTGAACGTCCAGGCCGTATCGCCGTTTGCCACGGGCAGGGGGCCAACGCCGGGTGTGTTTTCCATTACTTCCAGCGGCTGGACCAACGCCTTGACCGTGAACTACACGGTTACCGGCACGGCGGTTGCCGGGACGAGTTATTCGGCCCTGGCAGGATCGGTGCAGTTTGCGGCCAATCAGACGGCCACGAATCTGGCAGTCAATGTGCTGACCAACACCCCATTGACCTCGGCGCAAACGGTGGTTTTGACACTGAATCCCGGCGGCAATTACGCTTTGGGCTATAATCCCCAGGCGGTCATCACGCTCCTGCCCAACAGTTCCCTCACCAATTCCGTGGCCTCACCGTCCGGGCGCTACTGGCGCGGCAGCGGCAGCGACCCGACCTACTGGTCACAGGTGATTCCACTGGATTATATGAGCGGAACAATTTACAGCAATCAGAATGGCAATGCCTCGACCTTGTATCCGGGGCTTTCATCCGGCGCGTGGAGTAGCCAGACGTTTTATCATTACAACGCGGCGAATTCCTTGCCGCAGACCAACACCGCCAACCGGATTCCTTTCAACAACCCGATTGCAGCCTTTGGCGAGCGAACAGGCGGCACCCCGTTATACTATAGTCAGCCCTATGGTTTTGGCGTTTATGCGGGCGATCCGCTGCTGACGACCACCCAAATAGTGATTCAGGTTTATAACCGAACCAACGACTCCCTGGCCGGCTCAATCACGGTGACGCCGCCGAATTATTTCAATACGAATTCGATGGTTGGTTATGCGACCAACGGGTTCCAAGTGACCACCAATGCCTTTGGGTTGAGCACCACCATTTCAGATTCACCAAGCCTGAATTGGGGAGCCACATCATTGGGCGCTTACGCGCTCACCCACACCGCCAGCACGCTGGCCTCAAACTACTATTATTTGGTGGAAGTGTCGGGGTATCCCGCCGCCGGCAGCAACGCGATGGTCATCAATTCGGGTGGGGCGATGGCACCCTCGCTGCTTTACACCTTGGAGTTCGAGGCACGCCCGCCTTGGCGTTCAATTTTCCTCGACCAGCCGCAATTTGCCGGCAGTCCGTTGCCGCCGTATTACGCGGGGAAGACCCTGGCCGAAATGCTGACCAATACACTACCGGTGACGAACATCGTCAATTTCGCCCCCTCTGCCGCCACCAATCTGGACGACAGCCCCGAACTGCAACGACATCCGACACTTGACAATTTCGTGGCGAGCATGGGCAACGACCCGATTGCGCTGGCTAATTACGTCATCAACCAGATTGACCTGACCGACCCGATGGACTACAGCGACAGCGGCAACATTGCCGAGCAGGCCATCAACCCCGGCGGCATCAGCCGCGGGGCGTTGGGCACCTTCATGGAAAAGCAGGGTTCGGCGATGGATCAATGCGCCCTGCTGGTCTATCTGCTCCGACAGGCGGGCGTCCCCGCCGTATATGAATTTGCGCCGCGCAACGGGCTGCAAATCCTAGATGCGCGGTTAAGCCAGATGCTCAAACTCCAACTTCAAGGCGCGGTTAACGAAGCTGGCCAGCTTTACACCACGAACACAATGATTGCCGTCAACTACCCGTGGGTGGCCGCCTACATCGGCACCAATTGGGTTCACATCTTCCCCTGGTTGAAGGACTATGAAATTACCGAGGGGCTGAATCTGTGGGAACAAATGCCTTCAAATTATCCCAGCGCCTATCCGTGGGTGCGGGATTACATTTATGGCAACACCAATCTGCTGGCGTTCACCACCAACGGCGACAATACGCCGAGCGTCATCTTCCCGGCCTACCTGAATCAAACGCTCCTGCAAAATCACCCGGGCATTTCCCCAGCCGACATCGGGGTGCAGATTCTCCATCGGCAGCATTATTATGCGCGCTGGCAGGATTTCCCGACGCCGACTTGGGTTACCAACGTCAGCACACCATTGGAGAGCCTGGCATCCAGCGGCATCACGAACATCAGCCCGACGCTGACCAATGTTTTTGACACGGTAAGTGTCGAAATCTACAGCCTTACCAATCCCACCAACAATATTCAAACCGGCCCGCTGCGGCTGGTGGATCTGCATAATCGGGAGTTTTACATTTATCAAACCACAAACGCCGCCAGTCCCGGCACGGTGCAACTCAGCCTCATCTTGCTGCCGTTCCGCACCAACGTGACCACGCAGTTCGCGTTTACCAACGACTCCACACTTTTGTCCAGAGAAGTTTTGACCATGAATCTTGGGGCACCGGAAACCCAAATGGGGGTGCGATTCCAGTATCTGCGGCATCAGGCTTTGGGGGCGGGCTATCCGATTGACCCCAGCGCCGCGTTCCTGGGTTTTGAAGGTTGCGAGAATATCAGTCTGGAGCGGCCCCTGTTGAAAGGCGATCAAGCGGCCATCTGCCTGGATTACGGGCGGGTGACCCAGGACATGCTCGATGTGTATGCCACAGACCTCTGGCAAATGGAAAACGCGGTGCAGGCGAATCCATCCCTGACCAACAGCGTGTCGCCGGACGTGTATGAGGGAGCGGTGATGTATCTGGCGGGCATGTCTTATTACAAGAACGTCAGCGATTTCAACCAGGTGAACGAGGACCTGCACAAGGTCAACGTGCTGTCCTGCTGGGCGGCGGGACTCTCCAAACTCGGCGCGGCCCGCGACGGCTTCGGCGACTTGACCAACGGGTTGGTGATTCCCGTCCTGCCCAGCGTGGACATGTTTTATTACGAAACTGCGCTGGTGGGAAATGGAACGGTGCAGCCCGACTCCAATGAAACGCTGCAACAGGCCCAGCAAAACTACAATCTCATCGCCATCATCAACAATTCCGCCGAGGAACATCAGATCATCAACAATTTTTACCAGCAGACGAATGCCGTTTCCACCGTCCGACTGTTGCAGTTGTCACACAGCCAAGGAACCGGCATCGTGCCGCTTAACTACAACAATTATGCCAGCCAGGGACAGACGGCCTATCAGGGCAAGGCGCTGCAAAGTTGGGACACGGGCATTTGGTCACAGACGGCCAATGCCCTGCAAAACTCGCCTTACACCATCGCCTACATCACGCCCGGGCCGATAACCAATTCGGCGTATGCGGGCATGGCCGCGCTGGTCTTGGGCTGGAACCAATGGCAGGCCCTGATCTCGCCGCAAAATTTGAACGGCGGCACGGGGACGCCGCTGCCGAATCCTGTGACCGCCGGCAGCACGCCCACATATGTTGTGACCCCCGGCGCGCCATACCAATTTACGTTCACGACCCCCATGCCGGACACCACCATCACCCCCACGTCCGGCACGGGGCCAAATTACCTTAACAACCTCAACCAGATTCAGGACGGGGCGACAGTTAACACCGGTTTTAGTGGGAACTATTACGGTCAAATGGCGAATCTTTACAATGTGCCAAATTCCGGCAGTGACCAGAACACCGCCACGCTTTTCCAAGTGAGCGCCAGCAGCGGAAATCCGGGCAATGTGGGAGCCGAACAATCCGAATTTGAAATGTTCGTTTCCGATCCGGTCGGGACCATCACCGGTGAGCATTACATTAATGAGACAGACTTGCAGTTGCCGGGTCCGCTGCCGCTGGCGTTGCGTCGTAATTATTCCAGTCAAAATTTGGCCGACAACCAATTTGGCACCGGCTGGAAATTGAACATCCTGCCCTATCTGACCGTGACGGGCGGACAGACCAATATCTATGCCGCCGACATGGACGGCGCGGTTTTGGCTTATGTGCAGACGGCCACCAATGCCAATGTATGGATTCCGACGCTGGCGGCCAACCCGCTGCTGGCCAACGATTCCACCGCCGGCGTGGGCGGTCTGGCCAACCGTCTTCGCAACCGGATCGTCCAGACGGCCACCACCAACTACACGCTGTATGGGTCCGACGGCAGCACCCGCCTCTTCCAGGTGGTTTCGTTCAACAACGGCATTCTGAATCAGACCCGGCCTTATCTGCTAACCTGGACCGATGCTTCCGGCAACTTTTACACGTTCACCTATGGCACGGATTCCACCCAGCCTAATTTTGGGCAGGTGACGCGCATCCAATGCAGCAACGGCAATTACCTGGGCTTCGATTTCGATGTCAACGCCCATATCATTGACGCGTATAGCGGAGATGGCCGCTGGCTTTATTACACTTATGATAATTACGGCGACCTCGTGACGGTGACGTTGCCAGACAACACCACCCGGAGCTACACCTATCAGCACGCCACGCAGGCGGTCACCAATGGCCTCGCCACGTATTCGACGCACCTCATCATCGAGGAAGACAAACCGGACGGCCGCGTCCTGCAAAATGCCTATGACAGCCAGCGCCGGGTGACCAATCAAATGTCCACCGCCGGGGCGACCCTGGTTCCCATCCGCACCGGGTCGTTTGTCTTTTCAAACAATTTTGTCCTGACGAACTCGTACACCACCGCCATCAGCGGCTATACGCTCATTATTGACGGCAACGGGCACACGAACCGCTATGATTACGCCAACAGCCTGATCACCAAGATCACTGACCCGCTCGGCCAGACCATCCAACAAACGTGGTATGCCACCAACGCAACGGCCCCCGGCTATCCGCGCAGCCTGATGCAGAGCGTGGATCAACGGGGCTTGACCAACCAGTTCAAATACGATGGCAACGGGAATGTCACCAACACAATCACACTGGGCGACCTGACCGGCAACGGCATTTTCACGCAGAGCGCCACCAATACGGCACTTTACAACAGCAACAGCCTGCCCGTGCAAATGACCGACCCCGCTGGCAACAGGAAGGTCATCGTTTACGACCCGGTGTTCGTTTTCCGGCCGCAGCAAGCCATTTATTACTCCGGGGCCACGCCCGTCAGCACCAATTACACGATTTACGGAAATGCCACGAACGTGGTTACTGACGGCAACATCACGCAAACCAACACGGCCTTTGGTCTCCCGGTGCGCCAGATTCGGGCTTACGGTTCGCCCGACGCTGCGACGAACGACCTGCAATACAACGGGAACGGGTTCCTCGCCGAAACGATTCGTTATACCGGCACCAGCGATCCAAGCGTGATCAACACGTTCTTCTACAATGAGCGCGGGTTGATGGTGAACCGCGTGGACGCGTTGGGGGCCGTGACGTTTTTTGACTACGATGCCCTCAACCGCCCGATTGAGCAGGAGACTTTCGACGAATTTGGCAACTCCTTGTCTTGGAATTTCAATTATTATGATGACAATGGTGAGTTGAACTGGACGGAAGGCCCGCGCTACAACCCCGAAAATTACGTTTATTTCGATCATGACGGGGCGGGGCGGGTGACCACGGAAATCCACTGGCGTTCGCAGGCCAACAGCACGGGAACTGGAGTGACTGCCCCCGCCGGTTACAACCTGTATGCACAAACCTTCTATCAGTATGACCCGATGGGCAATCGGCTGTTGACAGTGGACCCGCGCGGGGCGATGACCACCAACACATTCGATGCGCTATGCCGGGTGGTACAGCGGACGCATCTGGACACCAACGGCGTGACCGTGCTGAGTACCGAAGGCTTTGGCTATGAACCGGGCGGGCAGGTGCGCTATTACACGAATGCCCTTGGTGGCCTCACCACCAATGTCTATACCAGTGCGGGCAAATTGGAGTTCCGCCGCAACGCTGACGGCTCGACCAATGCGTGGCGGTATTATCTGGACGGGCGCATTTATCGGGAAGTTCAGGGCAACGGGGCATACTGGCAGACCACCTATGACGATGTCAACCGCATCACGACGCACACGTTTTATTCGGCGGCGAGCGTGCCGGAGGCCACCAATTCTGTTCAGCTTGACCGGCGCGGAAATGTCATCGAACGCGTGGACGAGGGCGGTAATATCTTCACCACCGCATTTGATGGTTTGGACCGCGCCAAAGTCGTGGCCGGCCCGGCCATCGTCACGGTGAACAGCTATGGCGGCAGTGGCCTGCCGGGTGATGGCCCGCTTACCTATCAGACAAACACCTTGCAGGAAATCAGCACCAATTTCTTTGATGCCGCTGGACGGGTGGTGACCAATGTGGATGCGTTGGGCGACACCACCGTCAAAACGATGGATGCTTTGGGACGCACCACCGGCACGCAAATTTACAGCAGTTCCGGTGCGCTGGTGCGCGAGAAGTATTTTACCTACTCCGCCGACCACAACAGCGTCACCGTCAGGGACGGTTCCGGCCCCACCGCCATCAGCCACACCACTTGGACAGATACCGATGGACATACGGTGCTCTCCATTGCCAATCCGTCGAACGGGACAACCGAATCTACCCTGAACCAGTATGACCTTGCGGGAAACCTTATTTCCGCCCAACACGACTCTTCGGCCAACAGCACGAGTACCACGTGGACGACGGCGACCTTCACCTATGACGGCTTGAACCGGTTGGTCCAAAAAACCGACCGGGACAGCGCCGTTACCAGCTACGCGTATGATGCCTTCAACGACCTGACTAACCGTGTCATGCCGGGAACCAACCTGGTGTGGGTGGCCACCTACAACAACGCCGGGCAAGTTTTGACCAACTGGGAACGCAGCGGCAGCAGTGGCACACGCACCAACACGTATGTGTATTTTGCCACTGGCAGTCCGTTCGCCGGCCTGCTGCAAACCAAAACCGACGGGCGCGGCGTCACCTGCACCAACATTTATAATGACCGGTTGTGGGTCACCACCAACGCTTATGCCGGCTCCTTGCCCCAACAAGATTTGACCACCATCTGGCAGTATGAACCGCGCGGATATGCCACGAATGTCACCGAGCAATTTGCCAGCACCAACACCGGCCCGGCGACTTCCGTCCAGCGCACTTTCGATCCTTATGGCTTGCTGGCCAGCGAGTCCGTCAATGGCGGCACGTTTTCCTATGGTGATAGCCAAAGCTGGGATGCCACCGGACGCCGCACCCAATTGAATTTTGCCGGCAACAGTTACGGCTATGGCTGGCAGGCCGATGGCAGCCTGTTGACCGCCAGTGATTCCACCGGTAGCGCCGGTTACACCTACGATACCGCCGGGATTTTGACCAGCCGCCAAGCTGGCAACCGCCAGACCAGCATCACCTCCCGTGACGGTGAGGGTCGGCCATTGTCCATCAGCACCACGCTCAATATGTACCAATCACTATTGAGTGAAACGTTGGTCTGGTCCGGCGATGGTCTGCTCACATCGGACACCTTGAACCGTTCCGACTTCACCGATTCGCGTGCCTATACCTACGCGAATCTCAGCCGCCGGTTGACGCAGGAGCAGTTGAATTTGAATGCCTCGTCCACTTGGACGAATTCGTTCGCTTATGACAATGGCGTTCCTGCCGGGCCGGGGGCGCTGACTTCCGCCGGGCAATCGGGTCAAGGCTCCGCCTTGTGGAGTGGCATGGCTGGTTCCTTTGCGCGCGTTGCCGTCTCCACCAATACCGTCAACACCTACATGGCCTATGGCCACGTCAACGGCCAGTCCACGCTGACCGCCTATCTCGACAGCCAACCGGTGACGGTCACCGGCATCGGCACCAATGCGATGGAATGGCAAGCCTCAATGGAGCTTTTCAAGGGCACGCATCAGTTGACCATCGCGGCCTTGCATCCGAGCGGCTTCTTCACGGCCTGGGCCACCAACACGTTTACCAACAGCCTGGCTTATCAGGCGGCCACGGATACCTACGACAACGCAGGGAACATCACCAATCGGGTCTGGAAGAACCCCAGCGGCACGGTGGAACGCACCCAAACTCTTTCTTGGGATGCGCGTGGACGGTTGCACGCCGTCACCCAGCGGGATGCCAATACCAACGGCTACAACTGGACGGCAACGTATGACGGACTGAACCGCCGCATATCCACCACGAGTATTCTGGTGACCAACGGCATCGCCTTCACCAATTTTCCAACCACCATAAATTCGTATTTCGATCCCCAGGTGGAATTTTTGGAACTCGGCGTGACCTACGGCATAAAGACCGAGTGGAAACTGTATGGACCCGACCTGAACGGGGTGTATGGCGGCATGAATGGCACGGGTGGATTCGAGGCGGTGTCGCCCTATCTGAATTGGTTTGAGCCAACCATCAGTGATTTTCGTGGCAACATCCTTGGCGTGGTCACCAACGGCGTGGCGCAATGGAATCCGGCGCGGCCCACCGGCTTTGGCGCGGTACCGGGCTACCGTCCACCGGCGCTGGACGGCGGCGCCAGCATTTCGTTGTCCTCCGCCTGGCGGGGGCGGTGGGTGGACATTACCGGCTATTACAGTGTCGGCCTGCGGCCTTACGACCCGGTGTCCGGGCGCTGGCTGACGTATGATTCGGTTTTTGACGAAAGCAATCCGAATGGATTTTCGGCGTTTGGCGGCGACCCCATCAATGGGTTCGATAGTGACGGCCGGTGTGTCGAATCAACCATCGAACTTGGTGTCGGTACCGTTCAAAAGGTGGTCGGAGGCGTTGGACAACTGGGAGCCATCGGCTATGACATGGTGGCGCAGACGACTTGGGGGTTGGCTGGTGCCGGCGGCGAGTACCAGGGTGTCAGTGATCTTTATCAAAATATCTACCAAAACCCAAATGCAGGGCCAACCGCCGATAGCATATTGAGCGGCACACTGCAAACGGAGGCGAATATCGCCACGCTGGGGTTATATGGCATGGGGACTGGATTCTACACGGGCATTACAACTGGGGACTATTCCCAGGCGCAATCTGCCTCACTGAACGCATTGATGATGGCCCCCGGCGCGTCACAACTTAACGGGGCCTTGAATGGGGCTACGACGGCGACAGAAGACACTCTGTCAACAACGTTGACTGCCGATTCAACCGCGCCGGCAAACACAATAACCCTCCCCACTGGGCTGACGGATGAAGCCGCACGGCTAGAAGCACAATGGCCGGAACAAATGCAGGCCCTCCAAAATTCAGGGCAACCGCTGAATATGGCCAGCGGAACGGCTTCTTCCACAACACCTGCCCTTGCAGCACAAGACTCAGCGGCTTTAACGAGTTGGGAGGGGGAAGGTGGTAACTTGGGGAGTTCCACAGGTCAAGAAGTGGTGAATCCTCTTTTCAAACCTGGTCCGTATGCCGGAGATTCCATCCCAGCACAATCCTCAGCACAAACCTTCACCCAGGCGGAGCGTGACGCCATAAATGCTATAGGGTATGACACCGGTTGTCACACTTGTGGCACAACTGACCCAGGAACTGTAAGCGGTAACTTTGTTCCGGATCATCAGCCCGTTTCCAGGCTCAATACAGCCAACGCACCGCAACAACTCTACCCTCAATGCATCAATTGTAGTAGCGCGCAAGGATTAGCCGTCATTCGTGCATTGAAGGCTGCAAAACAATGACTACAGAAATTAAAATCGCTCCGAAGAACTCTTTGTTGTTTGTCATGGATAAAGACTATGGTGAGAGTGAGATTCCGGAGTCAATGGATGGCAAACGCATCGTTGCAACGCGATCTTGTATCGTAGTTGGCACTCTGTGTGAGGTGGACGGAGAAACTTATGTAATGTTGACTGACAACAAAATCCGTGTCCAGGAAATCTCCGGGTTGCAAAAAGTATTTAGCGGCATTCTTGCGACACCTCAAAAAGAGGTGAATTTATACACAGTGCATCTTGAACCTATTTTGACGTTGTCGGTCTCGAATACTGAAAGTCATGTGGAGATTTGGGCGAACCACAAAACTGAACCGGATAAACTATGCGTGTTGGTTATACCATCCCCAATATGAAAACTGACATCGAAAAGATTATTAATCATTTACACGTTGAACACCCTGATGTTAGGGTAAGGCAATTTAAGGTAACCCACAAGGCAGACGATGATGGTATTTGGTTCTTTTCTGCTGAAGAGGGGGTCGAGGTTCAGTTGGAATCGTCCACCTATAATTTTCCATTTTGGGTCGAATCGAATATGAATAAACGACGAACAACGGTTGGTACAGTGGAAGAGGCAATTTCGATCATTTGCAAGAAGTTGGGCATTTGTTAGAATACACGGGCAAAACACCCAATAATTCAAACATCTGTACTGACAAGCCAACCATTAACATTCCCGGACCTCGGTACTAAACTAAAACATGAAAATCCTTGGAATCATTCTTTGCATCGCAGCTATCGGTCTGGCATTCGGCCATGTCATCGGCCCTAAGCTGGACAGAGCACAAAATATTCAGGAATGGGCTTTGTTTGCCGTTTTATTGGCGGTCGGACTACGTCTTTCACAAGGGAAAAAGAAGCCAAAAGATACGGACAAAAAATAAATCACGAGTATGCCCCTCAAATTTTTGTCGTTTTTTTTGCTTTGTTCATTGACGGTTCAAGCCCAGCTTGCCGTCACTGTTTCGCCGGTGAAGATAACCGGACAGAAGGCCGTCGTGCCGCTGGCGATGACCAACAACCTTGCCGAATCCGTTGAATCCGCCCGCGCTGTTTGTTTTTTACTCGACGAGAAAGGCAAAATGATGGGGCAATCCACGAAATGGGTTATCGGCGGTATGAAGGACCGGCCTGCGTTGCAGTCAAAATCCGACACCGCATTCAATTTTGTCATCACCAGTCCACAGCCGTGGGCGACTACCAATCTCACCGCTAAAGTGAGTTTTACTCGCGTGGTCATGGACAACGGAAAGTTGTTGGATGTAGCCAAAGATGTGCGAATTGATTCGCAATAAGTTCAAGCTAGAGCATGACGAAAAAGAACAAATTAAACAACAAAGAACAAATGAATACGAAAGGAAAATACACAATGAGCACAAGAAAACTCTTCACGATCTGTGGAATCGCAGTCGCGCTGGCAGCGGGCGCGGTCCGCGTTTCCGCGCAAACGAATGCGGCCAATGGCCTGGCTGGCGTGGTCGGAAGTGGTGGCCAAGCGGACCCGGCGCAGCAGCGCTATATGCAGCGCGTGCATGACGGGCTGGGTTTTACGAACGACTCCGATTGGAGCGCGATTCAACCGTTGGTGCAAAATGTGTTCGAGGCTCAACGGGATTTGGCACCGGGTGGCGGCGTAAGCCGGGTGCCCGCAGTCAGCCGTGTTGCCAGCGGCACCAACGGTGTGAGCGGAGCGCGGATTCTGCGGAGGGCGTATTTCGGACCGACTAGCCCTGAAGCGCAGGCGTTGCAAAAAGCGCTGGATGAGAACGCATCAGCGGACGATGTCAAAACGGCACTGACGGCGTATCAGGCGGCGCAAAAAGCCAAGCGGGTGAAACTTGTAGAAGCACAGGAAAACCTGCGAAAAGCGCTGACAATCCAACAAGAAGCCCAGGCGACATTGCTGAAAGTTTTGGACTGAGGGAAGGCAGTGGTTAAGAGCGGTCAAGACAGAGAATGCTGTCGGCGAGTCCGCCCGGCGGGCGATCGGAAACACAAAAGATCGGCCAGCATTGCATCCGAATGCTGGCACCACGTTCAATTTCGTCATCTCCAGTCCGTAGCCGAGCATGACGACGGATTTGACTGCTAAAGTGAACTTTTTCCGCATATTATTGGTGCGCGGCCAGCAGACCGACGTGCGTCAGGAAGTCATTGTGACTCCGGCGATTAAATGACCGGCCATGACTGTGTCCAATTTTACGAAGCGAAATGAAAAATATTTTGTGTTCTTTTATGCTGGCAATGATCGGGCTGCCAAGCACAGTGGCAACTGCGGCTGAAAGACAAATCCCCAATGGCCACCTTTCCCAAATTATTGCCAAACTGCACCCGACAGGACGTCTGACAAGCACGAACCATTTGAGCCTGTCAGTCTGGTTGCCATTGCGCAACCGGGAAGACCTAACAAATTTCCTGCGACAAGTTTCTGACCCTGACAGTCCCAATTTTCGCCACTATCTGACTCCAGGTCAATTTACCGAAAAGTTTGGGCCATCAAAGCAAGATTACCAGACGGTTATTGATTTTCTAAACTCGCAGGGTTTGGCCGTAACCGGCCTCCATTCCAATCGCACTCTGGTGGATTTCGGCGGATCGGTTGTACAAATTGAAAAGGCCTTTCATGTCCATTTAATGGTCTATAATCACCCGTCAGAAGCGCGGACATTTTACGCACCTGATGCCGAGGCGTCGGTTGATACATCGGTCCCAATTTTAGAGATAAACGGCCTTGACAATTACCACTTGCCCCATCCGATGTATCACCGGAAGAATGATAAACTTGAGCGAAAGTCCGAAGCCAAACCGGCATTCGGTTCAGGACCAGGCGGCACCCTGATTGGAAACGACTTCCGGGCAGCTTATTTGCCCGGCGTCACCCTTGCTGGCGAGGGCCAATCTGTGGGACTGTTTGAAATTGATGGATATTATACCAACGACGTCATGCAATATGCTAGCATCGCCGGATTAACAAATGGCCTGATGATTACAAATGTGTTGGTGGATGGTTCTTCAGGCAACCCCGGCTCTTACAATACCGAGGTGGCACTGGACATCGAAATGGTTATGTCAATGGCCCCTGGGGCTAAAATTATCGTGTATGAAAGTACTTATGTGTATGACCTGATTGAACGAATGGCGTCGGACAATCTGGCCAAGCAACTTAGTTGTTCGTGGAATTTTAGCGACGGGTTAGGTTCGACGCAGATTTATCAACAGATGGCTGCCCAAGGACAAACGTTTTTTATGGCCTCAGGTGACAATGGCCCCTACGACGGACAGTTGGACATTCCAACAGACCAACCGTATGTAACCACAGTTGGCGGAACCACATTGACGACGAGCACGAATGATTCATTCGTTTCTGAAACAGCGTGGAATTGGGCAATGACCGGGGAGGGTACTGCGTCCACTGGCGGGGGCATAAGCGCCATTGTCCCGATTCCCGTTTGGCAGCAGGGCATTGACATGACCAATAACGGCGGGTCGGCCACCATGCGAAACATGCCCGACGTTGCAATGGTAGCTGACAATATATTTGTCGTGGTGAACAACGGCCAGCAAGAGTGGTTGGGGGGAACTAGTTTTGCAAGTCCACTTTGGGCCGCATTTACGGCATTGGTCAACCAGCAATCGGCCACACAAGGCGGTCAACCGGTCGGCTTCATTAACCCGGTCCTCTATGCACTCGGCAAAAACCCAAACTATCGCGAATATTTCCACGATGTCGTTTCCGGCAACAGCACAAATGGCGGCAATCCCACAAAATACTTTGCAATGCCCGGCTACGACCTTTGCACGGGCTGGGGTTCGCCGCAAACAAACTTGATTGATGCCCTGGTGAATTTTCCAAGCCTGACACCAACGAATTCCATTCCGCAGACAATTCGTGTACCCGCTGATTATCCGACCATTCAGGCTGCCATAAACGCGGCGAGTTTCGTGACAAACGACACCATCTTGGTCGCTCCAGGGGTTTACCATGAGTCGGTCAATTTCAATGGAAAGCCGGTCCAGTTAAGCAGCCAGTACGGGCCGGCTACAGTTACGTTGTATCCACCGGCGGGTTTGGCCGCAATTTACTTTGTAAGTGGAGAAACATCGAATTCAATCGTATCTGGCTTTACCATAAATTCTGGAGGCATTTCTGTTTCGTATTCGTCACCGACGATTATTTCCAATCAGATTCTTTACGCCGGAACCGGGGTTGACTCATACATGGGGTCTCCACAAGTAATAGACAATTTGATTGTTGGCAGCCTCGGGGGCGGCATAATCAATCATTTAAGTTCCAACGGAGCCGGCTGTGGTATTTATCTGGAGGGTGCCGGCTCGGCGCTCATCCAAGGCAATACAATTAGAGGGAATCAGGCGGGGATTGCCATGTTTGCATCCGAGTCATCCTCGGTCATTGATAATTTAATTGCTAATAATGAAGGGGATGGCATCAACATGAATGATGAATGTGACGCCAACATCATTCAAAATGTCATTCAGGGCAATAGCGGAGCCGGAATTTACACGGAATCTCCATATCAATCACGCGGCCCGTGGATAATCAATAACACCATCGCAAATAATGGTGAAAGCGGTGTTTGGATTGACGCGTTTGAGGCCAATGATTGCGAGATTGACAACAACGTCGTGGTGGGAAATCCAGCGTTGAATCTATTTCCACTGAACGAATCGCCGCCCTACGTTGTGAGATTCAATGATTTTTACTCAACCAGCACGAATGCCTACCTGTCGTTTGACATCGCTTCCACGAATGCAACTCCTTTCAATTTGGACGGTGTTGATGCCACAAACTGTTATGGCAATTTTTCGACCAACCCATTTTTTGCTTGTCTTCCAAGCGGCGATTTTCATTTGCTCAGTGGCTCGCCCTGTATCGCGGCTGGCAGCGATCTCGTGCCGTTCTTCCCGTCAGTGGATTTCGATGGGCTAAACCGAAACCCCGGACCGAATCCATCCACCGTTGCGGATATAGGTGCTTATGAATTTAACGCGTCATCACCGCCCACGCCCTGTCTTTATATTGAATGTCCTCCTGACATAGTTGTGACCGCTGAGTTCGGCGAAAATTCGGCAGTCGTCAATTATCCGCCGCCCAATGCCACTCCGGGTGTCAAATTGAACTGCGAGCCACCATCTGGTTCAATCTTTCCCGGAGGCATCAGTGACGTTCATTGTTCATTCCTTTCCTTCCCGCATGTGGAAACATGCATGTTCGCTGTGACGGTTCTTGTCATGCCGTATATTACCAACCAGCCATCTATCATCAGCGTGCTGGCCAATACTAACGCAGCGATAAGCATTGGTGCCATCGGAACTCAGCCGATGAATTTTCAATGGTCATTCAACGGCAATCCGATTGCTAACACAAGCGACAGCACGTTGATTGTGTCCAACGTGCAGGCAGTAAACGAGGGTATTTATTCTGTTACTATTTCCAACAGCCTGGGCATGGTTTCAAGCGGGAACATATTCTTGCGCGTTGTGCCAGCCAAGGCGGCGGTGGTTGACGGCCCGGCATCACAATCTGTTTTGGCAGGAAGTCAGGCGATATTTAATCCGAGCGTGATTGGCACCGCCCCGTTATATTTCCAGTGGTATAAGGACGGTGTGCTGCTGGCTGGGGATAATGCTTCCGAACTCGTTATTTCCAACGCGCAAGCCTCTGACGAGGGATTCTATCAAGTGCTTGTTTCCAATGCGTTGGGAACAGCGGTCAGTCCGGCTGCGACGTTAACCGTCGTTCCTTCCGGCCCAACATTTGTCCAACAACCAGCGTCTGCATCAGGCTGGCCAGGCGACACAATAACCTTTGAAAGCCAAGCTGTCGGGTCAGATGATGATCTCGACCCAATTGTATATAGCTGGTATTTCCAGAGTAACGTGATTGCTGGCCAAAACAACGCTGTTTTCTCAATTTCTGCCATCGCTCCGACAAATCAAGGGGTATATTACGTCGTGGCCACAAATCTGTATGGCGCAGCGACCAGCGATGTCGTTCAATTGACGGTATTTCAAACACCTTCATTGACTTTGAGCTTATCCAACTTGATCGTGGACGCCGGAAAGACCATCACTTTGAGCCCCATCGTCAGTGGTACACCGCCATTGGCTTACAGTTGGACATTCAATTTCTGGCAATTACCGGTCACGAACGGGTGTCTTGTTTTGACAAATTTGAATCCGTCTCAATCAGGCTTTTATTCGGTCACAATCGCCAATCAATTTGGCAGCATTTCTTCAACCGGGCGAGTCAGCGTTTTCTCGCCTGCTTCACAAATCATTCCTTGGGGCGACGATTCCGCCGGGCAGATTGATGTGCCCACCAATTTTTATGATGCGGTGACTGTTGCCGGTGGAGAATACCACACGGTGGCAATTCGGCACGATGGTTCGCTTGTAGCATGGGGTTTGGATGATGAGGGGCAAACGGATGTACCGACCAACTGGCTTCCATTCGTTGCGGTCGCGGCCGGTGCCGACCATAACCTCGCCATCGCGGAAGATGGCAGTGTTTTGGCTTGGGGTGCGGATGATGCCGGCCAAGCCGATGTTCCCGGCACGGTATCGTCCGTACTCAGTGTGGCCGCCGGTGAATCCCACAGCCTGGCGTTGCTGGCTTCGGGAATTGTCGTGGCATGGGGAGATAACACTTATGGACAGACGACTCTTCCAAATCAGTTGATTACCGGTTCTTGGGGCGGTTTTTGGTGGAATCCGACTTGGATACCCAATCCGAACTGGATGCCGGTTGAAGCAATAGCGGCGGGCAATAATCACAGTCTCGCGCTCCTGACCAATGGCCTTGTAGTCGCCTGGGGCGATAACAGTGCCGGCGAATCAACCCTTCCGACAAATTTGTCAAACGTGGTTGCCGTCACTGCCGGTTATCTGCACAGCGTTGCGTTGTGTTCCAACGGAACCGTCGTGGCTTGGGGCGATGATTCTTTCGGGCAAACCAATGTGCCAGCGGGTCTGTCCAATGTTGTCGCCATTGCCGCAGGTGATTTTCACACCCTGGCCCTGTTGTCCAATGGAAATGTTGTGGGATGGGGAAATGATTCACTCGGCCAATTGGACACGCCAGAGGGGTTGACGAATGCCGTTGCAATCGCTTCCGGCTATTATACTGGAATGGCGCTAGTTCCATTTAAAGCATTTTTGCAGGCAAACATGACGAGTGCGGGATTGTTAATTCGATGGAATGGAACGGGGGTATTGCAATGGGCGTCCACGCCAGGAGGACCGTACACCGATTTGCCAAGCCAAGGAAACGTTTGGACAAATATCAACATGTCTGCGCACGCAAGATTCTTTCGGCTGCGGAGCCAATAAACTGCGTCAAATGAAAAACCATATTTTCAAAAGCTCACTTATGATCGCGGCCATTGTGGCCATGCTCTCAGGTTGCGCCACCACTCCCGACACACAACAAACCGCGCCCAAAAGTGCCGTTCAAAGCAACACCGGCCCAACGGTCAGCGGCTACATTGACGTTGGGGCTGGGAAAAGTTTGCATTAAAATTTCCAAAAATTAATCGCATTTATACTTGGAATTGCATAAACTTGTGGCTGATTTGAGGGCCGGTTTGTCCAGACGGCAAGTCGTTCGGACTGGTTTGTGAACCGTCGCGGTAGCCAGCACGCGGTGAAATCCGGTGACACAAACATGCGGTTTTCAAGCCACGTATTTTTGAAGAGATTTGGGTAAAGCGCCCGTCAATACGGACGTTAATAAGGCAGTCACACGAACAACGCAGTTGATTTGCAGACATGCCAAAACGTCGCCTAGACCGTTATTATTTCCGCAACGGACAAATCCGCATGGAGAACAGGGAAGTGGACGGGGAACTTCATGGACTTTGCCGCACCTGGCATTACAACGGGCAATTGGCCGGAGAATTGCGCTATCACCACGGAGATTTGCACGGCCTTTGCCGGCAATGGGATGACCACGGCCAATTATTGGGTTCCTTCACCATGAACCACGGCACCGGCAGACAGCAGTATTGGCACAATAACGGCCGGTTGAGACTGGAAATAAATTCCTTCAAAGGCAAATTTTTTGGACGGATGCGGGTCTGGCTGTGGGACGGCACACTGGTTCAAGAAACCTACTACATCAGCAATGTGGACGTGACCCGCGCCGCCTACCTGAAAGCCGCCCGGAAGCATCCGGACTGGCCGCAACACGAAGGAGAACTGGCCGGCCGGGTCGCCCGCGAGGGGCCGGCCTTAAAACGCAAGGAGCATGAATTGTTCATCGAATCTCTTTTGGAAAAAGCCCACGCCGAAGCCCGGCAGTGGTTGAGCGAAACAAAAAGCCCCGATCTCCGGTCGCTCGCACGGTTTCGCACCGCAAAAACGGCGCTTCGATTTGTGGAAACGCTATACGCTGCCGGAGCGGAAACCGTCGTTGCCGCCGTTATTTATGCGGGCAGACGCGGAAAACAATTTGCCGACCGGCTGTTGGTCAAACTGCCGAAGGCGCCGGCGCAACGGAAGGCAGTCCGAAAAATTTGTCAGGATTTATGCGCCAAACAAGGTGGCGCATTTTTACCGGATGAAAGGGACATTGGCGAGAGTCATTTGTTTTTTAATCTGGAATAAAGCCGCCGGGACCAACGGGCGGGAACTGACTCGGCGGCTTCGCTAATATCGCTCCGGCCCGCCCTCGTCATTTCCCGCCCGCTCGTCCCTTGCGCGGAAGGTTCTAAATTCTAAACGCAAAGGCGTCCGCTTCCGTCAGAAAACAGGCAGCGGCGTTTCGCGCTGGCTCCGTTCCCAATATTGTCACTGCGCCACGCTCCACTTTCCGCTCCCCGTTTTCTGACCGAAGCGGTGACAAAATTCGTCGCGAAGAAATTTCTGCGAGGATTTTTACAATTGCCAAAAAAAGCAGGTTACTTCAAACTTTCATTTATGCAGCAGAAGCGTGGTATAATGAAATTCGCCTTGGCGACGGCCATCGCCGCTATCGCATGTGCGTTCACCGTGCGCGCCGACGAAGCCCCGCGTATGGCTCCGTTACAAACGGCGCTGAGTTCAACAGTCATTAGTGGTTACGTCCAAGCGGAGGCGACATTCACTCCGGCTCACAACGCGTTCGCCCCAATGATTTCCGAATTTCGAGCCGGAGATCGAAATTCAGAGGGCCACGAACAAACGAGACCAATTTTACTAAATTCAGCGCCGGAATCGTCCACGGGCTATGATTTTATGGAATCAGATGGTGCCACTACTATGGGGAACTTCTTTGCGGGTGCATCAGCAACGTTGGAAGTAGAGCAGTTTCAATTCACATCATTGACGCCCAGCCTTCAACCTCAAACGGAAATCCAATCGGTGCCGGAACCGTCCGCGACCGTCTTGGGAAGTGTGGCTTTGGGTTTCATTTCAGCGGCGCGTTGGACTCGTCGCCGATAAATTTTCCACGTCCGCAATCAGAACACCGCCCGACCACTGCCTGTACTGAAGCCGGTAGAATCGCCGTGACGACGATGGTCAGTCGTGGAACGGCGACGTTACGCGTGCTTCCTGCTTTTGGCTTCATCTACAATGAGGCTGGAACTGAATGGAAAACCGATATTTAGAATCGGTGGAGCGTAACGTCATCTCGATCTGGACGCCGCGCGGCCTTGGCGAGAGCAAATTGACCTGAGCCCTGTGCAAACAGTTTGTCCAGATGAACGAGATTTCGGCAGGCCCACCCAACCTAAAACGGGTGACTGTTTGGGGCAACAGTTTCTGCCCTGACGATGACGACAATAAATCCGAAGCGTGAGACGATTGTAGTTGCACCTTCTGCTCGTGGACAGGTGTTGTTGGGATTTTCGATCTCGACCCGGCTGGCAAACGTATTGCGCCTTCAAAAGGTGGAGCGGCTTGGCGAACTCCACGGGTTAACGTTTGCTGAGATTTCCCGCTATCGTAATTGCGGTTCAGCCACAGTCGAGGAGCTTCGACGGTTGGTTGGGAGTTTACATGCGGGGAGAAAGCCCGGCCCGGCTGGCACTCACGGACTGCCAGCGTACAAGTTCTTTCCGGTTCCGAAGTATGCGCGCCAATTTCATCCGTCGGATTTGCCCATGTCCGCTCGGCTGGCGAATGTCTTGGAACGTAACGGGGTGGTTCGACTGGCTGACCTGCGTGAACGTACTCCGTTCGATTTCAAGCGGCTCGCAAATTGCGGTCCAGCAACTTGCGATGAATTGGCTCGTTTGATGATCCGCGTGGCGGCTAGTGAATTCCAACCGGTTGTGCGTTCGTTTTCAATCACCAAGCTTGCGCCAGCGCTGCGCCCGCTGGACGACGCCTTGGCGGCGTTGCCTGAAGACTGGCGCAACATGCTGTTACTACATCTGAGCGGTGATCCGTCTGAGCCTGGGACGCTGACGGAATTGGGCAGCCGGTTCCGCCTGACACGGTCACGGATCGGGCAAATTGTGGAGTCAAGTGTCGAGGAAATTAAGAAGTCGGCGGCCTTAAAGATGCGAGGCTATTTAGACGGCATGGCGGCATATTGTCTAGCGCAGCTCTGTCCGTTGAGTCCGGCGTTGCTTTCGCGATGGCTGGCAAAAAGTCGCGCCTCGGATCGCCATCGTTCCGGGTTCTACGTTCGGCTTTTCGGGAAGTTGAATCCGGCGATTCCGGTGTGGCTGCATGGCCAAGATTCCCACCAAGATGTCGGAGCGGGATCGGGAAATATCATGCGCCACGGCAACGGTGCTTCGCGCCAACGGCAGGGTTTTGCCTTTTAAGAAGGCATGGAAGCTTGTCAATACAAACATGGGCAAGCGACGGCCCAGCCGACGGGAGTTTTTGGATGCCTTGAAACATGCCCGGACATTGACCGTTAATTTTCCGACTCCGAGTGCGGGCGCTGTGCGTCTGCAATGGCGCTCCGGTTCACCCCGGACAAAAAAGTCGTGATTACCGGAACCAACGAGCCGGAATTAACACGGCGGCCTCTGCTAATATCGCTCCGGCCTGCCTACGCCGTTTCCCGCCCGTTTGTCCTGACTTCAATCCGTTGGAAATTGGAAACGCAGCCATGTTCACTTGTTACGAACTTTTTTGGCGTCGTAAAATTTGCCGAATTGTCATCGTAAAAACCGGGGATTTTGGCTCAGTGCCGTCGTAAAAAGTGGTCTGAACGAGAGCGTACGATGGAAATGGAAATCGAAAAACCCAGCATTTGCGAAAATGTTGCCGAATTAGGACTGCAACGAAAAGTGTGCCGAATTCGCGTCGTACCGTTTTTGGAAGTTTTGCAGCCGAACTCTGGTCGTAGCGTCGCGCCGCTGGAAGCGCTCCTGAGCCAGGCCAGGGCGCTAGCTGGGACAAAGACGCCAACCGGCGTGATCGAGCGTGTTTATGGGCCTTTTAAGCACGGCGTTGCTGACGGCGGGACTCGGTTGTGCAGGGCTATGGAAGGAAGAAGGACGGCGCTGGACGGCACTTTTTTACGACGGCACTGTGGCACGGGCCTGTAGCGAAATGACCACTTACGACACCAGAGGTCGGTTTCGGACGTTAATTCGGCACAAAACGGCACTTTTTTACGATGAGAATTCGGCACTTAACAGTTCACTTCCGTCGTCCGCTGGCAAGCGGCAGCGTTTCGCGCCGGCTCCGTTCCGAAAAATCTTATTTGCGCCGCGCTCCACGTCTTCCGCTCGCCGACTGCCAACCGAAACAATTTTAATAGCAGTCCTTCGTTTTTCGGGAATTGGCTCAATCCATCACTTCATTTCACACGGATTACTATGCAAGCCGGGCAACGCCGCATCCGCAGCGCGATGAAACCTGGCGCAATTATATGGCAGCGGCGGAAAAGTCAATGATACTACGGGTCGGCTCGAACACCCCGGCTCGCCGCTTCCGTTCCTCATTGACTTTCCCGCCGCTGCCAAAGCCCTCCTTCTAGGTTTCCATCGCGCACACCTGTCGCTCGTGAATTGAAAGCAAACGAAAATCAATGCTGCTCCAAGCAATGCTGTCTAGCGCGTGACCGTTGAGAAATAGGTTGCGGGAGGAACGCACGCAAATTGCTTGCCGTCTTTGAAAAGGCCACCTCCTCACGATACACGAACGCCACCCCGTCAGTTTCACCGCCAGGATTTATGACGTGTACTGTTGTATGCCCTGTTGTCAGACCGGCAAGATTCGCATGGAAAAGTTGCGTGAAACCAAAGCGGCGACGGCTGCGGGACTGGCCGCACGGCGGCAGCGCATGACCACCAAGCCATAGTTCAACGGACAATGAGGCAGTCGCGTGATTCGTCTACCTGCAATTTGCCGCTGGAATTTTTCCCGGCGAGCAGGTGCTCGGCCAGGGCGTCGCCAATCTGCTTTTCAACGGCGTCGCGCATCGGGCGCGCCCCGAGCTTGGGATGAAATCCTTTCCGCACCAGAAATGGCAGCACGGATTTATCCAATTCCAGTTTGTGGCCGCGCCCCGCGAGAAATTCAACCTCACGCGCCAGGAACTTTTCGGCAATCTCCAACTGGTGTTCATAGCTCAGGCGGTTGAACACCAACTTTTCGTTGATGCGCGCAAAAATTTCGGGACGGAGGGCTTGTTGTGCGCGGGATAAAACGTGGCGCTCCAAAGTGGCGTCGTTGGAATGTTGCAGTCCCATCAATTCAGCAGAGCCAATGTTTGAGGTCATCCAGATGTAGAAGCCGCTGAAATCCAGCGTCTGGCCTGTGGCCACGGTGATACGGGCGGCATCCAGCAGTTGCAACAATATATCCAGAACGCGGGGATGCGCTTTTTCCCCTTCATCGAACAATAACGATCCTTCGGCAGCCCGTTGGCGCATCGCCCCTAAATAACCAATCTCACCCGCTTTGGCACCGAGCAGCAGGCCAAGGGATTCCTGCGTTTGAAATTCTGACATGTCGAGGCGGAATAATTTTTCGGGACCAAAAATCTGATTGGTGGTCACAACCACGATTTCCGTTTTGCCGACCCCGGTGGGACCGAGCAACAGGAAACTCCCGCGTGGGCGTCCCGGTTTGGTAAGGCCAAGTTCGCCCCGCCGAACCACGGAAACAACCCGCGGCAAGACTTGGTGTTGTCCACGAATTTCGGTTTGGAGAACTTTTGGCAAATCGTTCAAGCGTCCGTTTTTCTCAGTTTCACATGCGGTCATATTCATGCTTCCAGCCTGCCAGAAAGATTTTTTCATTTTGTGCAATCATTGCACAAAAACGGTTTTGAGAAGTGCTAGAACTGTCCGCGTGATTGGCGGCGTGTGCCGCCAGACAAAACAAACAACCGAAACACGCACGACAAAAATATGAAGCACAGCATCCGATCCTTGAACCGTCTCCGTCCGTTCCTCGCCGTTGCAGCCCTGCTCGCGCTCAACACCCGGCCCGCCTTTGCGCAAAGCACCACCTTCAGTTCCACCACGCTGCAAACCGGCATCAGCAACAGCCTGGCCGTAATCATGATGTTCGGTTTCGTCCTGGGCATCTTCTCGGTCATCTATGGCGGCTTCGCCATCCGGCGCGGCGACGTGGACCAGGGCAAGATGTCCATTCTCGGCGGAGCCATCATTGCCGCGGCGCCGGCGGTGATCTATGCCTTCTTCAAAATCTTCGGCCTCGACACCAGCAGCGCTGTCGGCGTGGGCACCTTCCAATGATGTTAGAAAACCGAAGGCCAGGAACACAACGCCTCAACTGAAGTTCATCCATGAACACCAAAAGCGAACTGCGACTGACGGATACGAATGCCGCCTCTGATTCCAAAGGCCGGACGTGGGGGCTGGAAGGCAATCTCTTCTGGTGGCTGGTGGGCGGCATCGGTGCTGGGATCATGGTTTTCTTCATCCTGCTGGTGGTGTCCGGCTCATCCCTGCTCACGTCGTTGATGGTTGCGCTGATTCCGGTTTTGCTCTGCCTGGCCTACATCTTCGGGTTGCGGCAGGGCAAACCGCCAGGCTACGACCGCGACATTTTTGAATACGTCGTGACCGGCCGCGGCTTCAGCCCCGAAGTCCATCGCTCCTGCACTCATCCACTTCTATGAAATCTGAAAAATCTCACGGTCAATCAAGCCGGCCTTCCCCCGACAAACCGCAGTTTAACGGTTCGGTGGAAATCATTCCATTGTGCCCAACGTTCATCGAATTCATTACCACCCATCGTCTTTGGGGGCTTCGACAAGACCAATTGGAGTATTTCATTTTGGGCGAGAACCCCGAACAAGATGGCACAGCGAACTCACCGACCGATATGCTCATGTTAGCTTTCGAGACCCAAATTATCTGTCTTTTTGGCTGGCGGCTGGAATTGATGCTCGACCCGTTGATGCAGGGACGCGTGAAGCGCGTCCACGCCGAAGAATATCTAGGAACGCTGATAGTCGGCGAACCCTGGGTATCGAAAATCAAGGAAGTTCCCCGTTACAAGGACAATCCTCTTTAAAATATGGACGCCGACAATCTCAAGGCTATTGAAAGTCAGCGGCAGGCGTTGCTGGGCCAGCTCACCGCTGCCGAAGCGGCTTTGCAGACCGGCCTGCAAACGCAAGGCTTCGGCAGTAATGCCCGCGCGCACATGGAACGGGCGCTGGCGCACATCCAGGAAGCCAGCATCGCCATCAGTGAAATCAACCGCGCCCGCACCGTCGGGCAACTGGTGAATGATTTGATCCACATTCAACAGGTAATGGACCAGGCCACCCACGGCAAATCCCAACGCATTTGATTTATGTTTGAACGTGCCCCCAACGGATTTTTTGTGAACGATTTGATTTTGTTCAATTCGCTCCGGCGCGGTGGTTTCATCGCCAAAGGGTTTGTCTTTGAATCGCCCGACCTCACCAACAGCCCCATCGCAGACCTGAATGAATTTCAGGAACAGCTTTGCCTGTTGCTGGCCTCGCTCCACGAAAATCAACGGCTGCAAATCCAATACTTCTCCGATTCCGACTACAAGGCCGAGTTGCTCCGGTTCCAGCAGGAAACCGAACGGTTTGAGAATGTCTGGACCAAACGTTCACGCAATGAGCGGTTTATGCGTTACTGGCAGGCAATGGCGGAACGCAAGCTGCGGCGGCAGCGCGTGATTGTTTACGTTTCGCGCGCGTTGGAGAACACGCCCAAGTTCCTTTCGGGGGAGGCTGCGCTCCGCGAGTATTATTTGACGATCCTCGACCAGTTGCGGGGCGAGTTTCAGCATGTTCACCAACTGTTCATGGACATTTTCGCCAGCAGTGGCACGCGCGTGCTGCCGATGAATGATGTTGACCATTTCAAGCATTACAAAACGTTCCTCAATCCGTCCCTGGCCGACCGGTTCGATTTCGACGCCGCCCAGGATTTTTCGCCCGAACTTTCAATTCAGGAAAATTGCTGGCACAGCGAAGGCAATGGCCAGAGTGATTTCGGGTTCTATATGGACGGTCATTATCACTCGGTCATCGTGCTGACGCGCTGGCCGCGGACGACCTATCCCGGCATCATCCAACGGCTCACCAATCTCCGGCTGTTGGACTACACCATCACCGTCAATATTGATCCGCTGCCCATCACTCAGGAAATCAGCAAGGAGGAAAAGGAACACGACCGCGTCGCCGGCGACTACGCCAGTGAAAAGAAAATCTCGCTGCTCACGGTGATGGAGAAAAAGCAGAAGAAAATTCATGCACTGATGCAGGGGCAGACCATCCCGTTTAACGCGCTCTTCGTCATCCGGGTTTGGGACAAGTCGAAGGATGGTTTGAACGCCAAGGCCAGCGCCATCAAGAACGCCATCAACTCCATGAATTCGGCGCAGTATTTCGAGAGCAACCTGCCGACCACCTCCAGGAGTCTGTTTTTCCAGACCTGGCCGGGCTGGACCTGGGGGCATTACGAACATCGCAAGCTGTATTCCGAACACCGCTTTCTAGCCGACATGCTGCCGGTCACCAGCACCTTCACGGGCCATCTGAAAACCGCCGAGGCCATTTACGACGGCCCCAATAACAATCTGGTTGGCGTTGAGACGTTCTCCGGCTCGAAGGACAATCAGTCCCCGCAACACGCGATCCTGCTTGGCATGTCGGGAGCCGGAAAATCGGTCACGGTTTGCGACCTGCTGTCACAGACCGAAGGCTATTTCGCTTACACCGTCATCATTGAGGAAGGTTTGTCTTACGGCATCTACACCCAGACGGTGGAGGAGGGCGCACGGCCCATCATCATCCATCCCGACGGCGATTTGACCATCAATTACCTCGACACGAAGGGATTGCCCCTGACGCCGGACCATCTTTCGGCCGCCACCGCCCTGGTCGCCCGCATGATTGGCACCTCCAGCCAGGAGGACAAACAAATGCTGCGGCAGGCGCAAATCGCCAAGTATCTGAATCTGCTTTATGAGGATTCGTTTCAGGACTGGCAGAAGAAACGCCATGACCAGTTGCTCCACCTCGCCCGGCACGCGCTGGCGTTGCAGAAATTTCGCCTTGAGCGGATGCCGCCGGGCGCGACCGGGCTTGAAACTTTTGCGGACTTCCGTGACCAAGCGAAGCTTGGAACCAAGGGGGAGAAAGACGGACAGACATCGTCCACAGCAGTGATGAACTTCAACGAATGGGGCACCGAATACATCGCCCAATTCCCGGAAGCCGAAGTCCTGCGATTCTTGAAAGACCCCAAGACCTCGCGCGAAGTCCGCAATCTCGCTTTCGCCTACTTCACGCCGGAGGAATTCCCGACGCACCGGATGTTGCAGGAATTGATGATGCTCGACCCCGCCGGTTCGGAGCGCGATCAAATCACCGAGATTGCGACCTTGATTCTGCCGTGGTGCCGCGACGGAAATTACGGCTGCCTGTTCGACGGGACGAGCAATCTTTCGCTCACCGGCAAGATTGCCCATTTTGAACTCGGTTATATTCCCGAATCGGCCAAAGAACTGAAGGCGGCGGCCGGCTTCCTCATCACCAATCACGCGCGCAAGCACATCATCACGCTGCCTCGCGCCTTGCGGAAACGAAATGTGTACGAGGAAGTCGCCCGCTTCCTCGACATTCCCGGCGGACAGGAAATCGTCCAGGAGTCCTACGCCCAGCTTCGCAAGTTCAACTGTTGGAATATTTCGATTGTCCAGCAATATGCGCGGTTCAAGCAGTCGCGCATCCGTTCCGCCGTGTTCGGCAACAGCCGCCAGTTTTTCATCATGCGCCAGAATGACCGGGCGGATCTGGATGACATGGCCCAGGACATCGCACTGCCTGAAGTCACGAAGCACGCGATCATGAATTATCCGCTGCCGGACCACCAGATAGGGCAGAAGTATTCACCGTTCACCTATTTTCACACCGACTCCGGGCGCAATCTCTGCGGCACGGCTCATAATGTCGCGTCGCCGGAAATGCTCTATTGCAGTTCGTCCAGCGGCGAGCATTTCGATAAACGCGCCCGCGAGCTTCGCCAGAGTTCCAACATCGTCGAGGGCATCATCGCCCACGCCAATCCGCCCAAGGAAACCGCATGAACGAATTGCACATCCTCAATCTTGGCGCGGGGGTTCAGTCCACGACGCTTTACCTCATGTTCATGCGCGGTGTTCTCCAGCCACAGATTGATTACGCCATTTTCGCCGACACCGGCGAAGAGCCGACGCCTGTTTATCGGCATCTGGAATGGCTGCAATCCCTCAATGGCCCCCGAATTCTGGTGCGTTCCGTCGGCAAGCTGGGAGAGGATTTGAAACACGGACGGAATTCCACCGGCCAGCGTTTTGCCAGCATTCCGGCTTACACGACCGACGAACCCGGTTCGCCCAAAGGGATGATCCGCCGCCAATGCACCAAGGAATACAAGCTGGATGTCATCGAACAAACCATCCGCCATGAAATTGTCGGCCTGAAACCCCGCCAATGGTTTCCGCGTGACAAAATCCATGTCCAGCAATACCTCGGCATCAGCTTTGACGAGGCCGGACGCGCGGCGCGCGTGCGCTTGCGTTTCGCGGAAATTCCGTGGGCGACACCGTTGTTCCCGCTGATTGAACGCCAGATAACCCGGTCCATGTGCCAGCAACGGCTGAAAACCTTTGGCGTCCCGCATGAGGTGCCGCGTTCGGCCTGTGTATTTTGCCCTTATCGTTCCAATGAGGAATGGCGCTGGCTGCGGGACAACGATCCCGCAGGCTTTCAACGGGCCATTGAAATTGATGTCGCGTTGCGGACGCCCGGCAATGTGGTCAACCGGAACCTCGACCAGAAGCTTTATGTACATCGCTCCTGCCGGCCCCTGGCTGAGGCGTTCCTTGAGAAACACGAATCTTTCCGGGACCAGACATTCACGGGCTTTTACCAAGAATGCAACGGTCTGTGCGGAAACTAATACCATTAAAATGAACATCACACGCGAAATCACGCAGTCGGATACCGGCATACTGGTCGCAACTTTGACGCCCGAAGAAAAGGCAAAAATGGACGAACTCTATGCCCGCCGTGAAAAGTTAGAAACAGCCTTGTGGCACGCCAAGCGCAACGCAAAGAAGGCGCGCAGAAGGGTGAGGGTGTTTAAAGATCAACTTAAAATCGTCAACGGACAGCTTTTTCCGCTGGAACGAATCCTATTTCCTGAATCCTGACCTCACGTGACCACCATCATGAAAAAATCATTGCTCATCCAATTCATCTTGCTCGCCGCCGTTGGTTCTCTGTTCTCCGGCTGCGCTGCCGTTACTCGCACCGCCACCGATGTTGGGCTGGGAGCGGGTGGAGCTGCCCTCGGCGGCGAGCTTACCCATAACAACCCCTATGCCATCGTTGGCGGCGCGGCGGGCGGCGCGTTGCTTGGCGAAGGTCTGCATTACGCCAACAGTACATTAAACGACAAGTCTTACCAGACCGGCTACGACAAAGGCCGCAGCGATGCCGTCAAGCAGCAATACTGGCTTTACGTCTCGATCCAGCAGGCCAAGGCAGGGGACGAAGGCCGGGTCCGGCTTTACGAAGTGCATCTGCCGGAGCAGGTGATTGATGGCGTGATTTTCCAGCCCACCACCCAATTCCTCCGCATCGAAGAGTGAAGGCGGAGCCTTCACCCAATTATTTCCCGACCAAAACAAACAAAGAAAGGATAACAAACATGAAAAAGCTAATCGCATTAACCGTAATCACCGTATCGCTGGCGTTTTCAGGCCACGCGCAGGAGGTCGTCTATGACCCGATCATGAACATCGAACAGATATTGGATGAAGCCGAAAACATTGCGAAGTACGTCATCATGATTGACAACCAGGTGCAGCAGATTGACACGCTCAAGGACCAGTTGAGCGAGTTCAAAAATTATGAATCCCTGTTCGGCAATCCATCCCAGGTCATTCTGTCAAACGCCGCCCCGCTGATGGCCGATTTACAAAGCCTCGAACCGGGGCTGAACCTTGAAAACATTGTGGCCAACGCTGATGGCACTTCGGCACTGACCTACAACAATTCAGGGATTTACGCCACGGTGGGGACCAGTTTCCAGACGCCGGGCGGCCAGACCATTCAGCGACCGGCTGACCAATATAAGCCGTTCGCGGCCATTATTAACTCTGCCAGCAACTATGTCGCCGTTGCCGACAACGCCGCGCAGCGGCGCACGAACATCAAGAACCAGATTGCGCAGACCACCCAGCAACTTCAGAGTGCCTCATCTGATGCCGAGGTTCAAAAATTGCACGCCGAACTCACCAGCCTGAACGCCGACTTGGCCAGTACGGACGACGAAGTGAATCAGGCGGCGACTTCGGCGCTGGTGCAGGACATCCAGAACCGGAATGACCAGCAAAAGCAGGTTCAGGCACTGACCGAACAGCAGAATGCCGAGTTCACGGAGGCCGTCAGCAATTACACGGCGAAATTCACGTTGCTTGATGCGCCAACGACCTTCCCAACCCAATAACCATCAACGCCCCCTTCATCATGGCCACGTTCGAGAGCATCTTTCCCACGTTTCTCACCATGTGTGGTGATCTTCACACCCTGCTTTTGAGCGTGGCCTTCGCGCTGTTTATCACCGGCATCCTCGTCACCGTGCATCATCGGTTTTCCCCCAAAATCTTGATGCACTTGCTCATGCGCATTTTGCTGCTGACCTCCTTGCTCGTTTTCCTGCCCGGCTGGGGCAACACCCTGCAAACTCTGCTGCAAAGTTCAGTCCTCTCCGGCTTGGGCATTGACCCGGCCAACGTCTATCAACAGTACAATCAACTGCTCGCCATCAACCGCGACCCCTCCACCCCATCGTCCTGGTGGAATATCATGTCCCAGATCAACACGTTTACCACCGACCTCATCGTCTCGGCTGTGCTGCTGCTGGTTGGCTGGCTGGCTTCGCTGATGATGTTCTGGGCCTACATCTTTCAAACAATCATCCTGAATCTCGGCTACGCACTTTCGCCCCTGCTCATCGGGTTCATGGCGCTGCCGGCGCTCAAACAGATCGGCAACCGCTACCTGTTGAATCTCCTGGGCGTGCTCCTCTGGCCGCTGGGCTGGGCCCTGGCCGCGCTCATTACGCAGGGCATTCTCGATTTCATGACCGACTCCACCTTTCAATTCATTGACCCGTCTTCCACTTTGCCTAATCTGCAAAAGACCATCGGCGCTGCCGCCGTGGGTTTCTGGATCATTTTCAGCACCATCGCCGCACCCGTCATCATCCAAAAGGTGATTGCTTCCGGCGCGCTGGCGGGCAGTGAACTGCTTTCAGGCGGCGCACAAGTCGCCGTCCAAACCGCCACCTCCACCGTCAGCGGCGCAGTGGCCGCCGCCCCGCTTGGTCCCGTCGCGGCGGTCGCCGCCGGCGGCGCGGCGGGAACTTTAAGCTTGTTCTCCACTTCCGGCGGCATCGGCAACGCCGGCTCACTCGTGTCCGGACTGGCTGGTGGATTCGCCTCGTCAAAAAATGACGCGAGCGGCGACAAAGCCGTCCGCCAGATGCTCCGGCAAATCATGGAACGGCTCGACCAATTCCAGCCGCCCATCACCCCGACCGCTCTGCCTCCCAAATTATGAAAACAGACAATTCACATTCGTTGCGACCAAAACCAGAGGAAATGGTGGCCGTGCGCAAGCACTTTGACCTGACACGCCTGCTGGTGTTGCGTGACCGACTGCCGTGGTTCTGGTTTGCATTCACGGTCGTCGTGCTGTTGCTGTCAGCCCTTGACCGCTACCACCTTGTCTCGCAGTTCAAACAGCGCGAGCGGGTTGTCATCATTGACCCTGCTGGCACCTACTATTTGAGTCCGTTGCTCCAGTTTTCCGAGGCCAAGGAGTTGCAGGTTCAACAGGCGGAACTGGCCACCCTTTGTTTCCTCGAACGCAATCCCAAGGATTTTGACAATACCGACCTGCTCAAACTGCTGTTTCTCAAGTCTGCGTTCAACAAAGCCCAGGACGAACGCATCGGCGAAGCCGTCGAATTTCGTTCCAAGCAATTGCACCAGAAAGCCGAGATTGGCCGCATTGACATCCTGGCTACACGCGAAAACGACGTGCTGGCAGCCGTCACCGGCCAGATCATCCGCACCGGCATTTTTCAAGACCGGGCGTTCACCGAGGCGTTTCCGTTCACGCTCCGGTTGCGCCTCATTCGCAACCCCAACATGGCCTTGAACGGACGTTTCCCCACCGCCGTGGGCGACTTCAAATATGAAATCAATCGTTAAACACTTATTGTCCACCGTCACGGTATTGGCTACGGCCATGGTATTCGCTGTCCACATTGCGCTGGCCGACTCCGCCGCCATTCAGAATGTCTTTCTGGACGAGCGGACGGTGGTGACTGTGCCGGCGGCAACCAACCGCGTCACGACCATCAGTTTTCCGAGCCCAATTGACGCCATTGATGGCGCGGGCATCACGGTGGACGGCAAAACGCCCGGCCAGTTTCAACTGGCCCACGTCAGAGGTTCGGCGTTTCTTTCGGTGCGGGCGCTTTTTCCGAAGGTGTCCGCCAATCTCAACCTCCGGTGGAACGACCACACCTATGTTTTTGAGTTGATCGAAAGCAATGCACCCGTGCTCTCGGTCATCATGCAGGCACCACCAACGCCGGGGGAGCCAGGGGTTGGCCGTGCGCCCGAAGTCAGTCCGTTGAGATTGCTGTCGTTGCTCGACAAGGCCAAAGCCTTTCCGTTGCTCAAGGCGCAGCAGCCTGAAAGTGTGGCCGATGTCGGTTTTACCACCTATGACGCAGAACCGCTGGTCAGCGACTTCAACGATTATCAAATTCGGATTGAGGAGGCCTTTCGGTTCAATACCGAAGACACGCTGGTTTTTCGTGTCGCCATCACCAATGCAACGGACACGCTGCTGATTTATCAGCCCAACAGCTTCATGGTGCGCGCCGGCAACCGGCTTTATCCGCAATCCATCAGCGATGCGGACGGCACGATTCCACCCAAGGGCCGAAGCATCGTTTATTTTGCCATCACCGGCACACCGGATGGCGGGCGCAACGATCTGTCTTTGAAGAATAATTTTACCGTGCTCATCCGTCGCATGTCACCGGTTCCGCCGGTTGTCACAGTTACCAACACTTCCGCCATTGAACCCGAAGACCAGCCATGAAACCGCGTGACTTTCTCAATTTTTTCAAAACCAAGAGCGGCAAGCTTGTCGTCTTTGGCGCGGTGTTCACCGGTGGACTGCTTATCTTTGGCCACTTTCGCAAACAGCATTCATCGGTTGAAGATTCAATTTCCGTTGCTCCCATGGGCACCAACACAGTGGGCGGCAAACCTCAAGTGGTGCAGTCGGTCACGCGGCCAATGCAGGTGTTCAATCCGCCGCCGCCCAAATCGCCGCCACCGTCACCGCCTTCGTCGTTGACGACTAATTCGACCGTGGCCATGCCTCAACCGTTGCCCAATGTTCCTCCGCGGCAGACTGATTTGCTTACGCCCATCAGTCTCTTTGCCGACAGCATGGCGGGCGTCACCCGACCAAAAAGGTTGAGCGCCACTTACGCGCCGTTCGGACGGCTGATTCCCTGCGAAACTGTCATCACGGTGGATTCAGCTTCCATGCAGACACCCATTGTCGGCCTTATCACCGAGAACATTTATTACGGCGGCAGATTGATTATTCCGGCGGGCACGGAGATTCACGGCATGGCGCAGACCGACCGGCAGCGTGACCGCATCGCCACCAGCACCAGTTGGAAACTGGTCTGGCAGGATGGTGAAGAAATGCAGCTTAGAGCCGTCGCCCTGGACCGCGAGTTTGACAACAACACCAATCAGAGCGGTTGGGCCATCACCGACGGCAGCGCCGGACTGCGCGGCGAAGTCATCACGTCCGACAACCTGGCCGACATCAAACTTTTCGCCGCGACCTTTCTTTCGGGCGCAGCCAGTTCGCTGACCGAAAAGCAGGAAACGGTTTTCGGCCCGGTCAATTCACCGTCCCTGAACAACGCGCCGTTTCAAGGCGCGCAGGCCGTCCTGCAAGCCTACTCGCAGCAAATTTACGATTCGATTCAAAAGAACGGTTTCTACGTTCGCGTGCCGAGCGGCAAACAATTTTACCTTTACGTCCTGCAAACCATTGACCGCGCCGATGCCTCCTTCGGTGGTGCGGGCCTGGTTGAAGAACCGGACGCGCAACCCGCAATCACACCAAAATCAAAACCATGAAAACATTTTATTTCATCCCACTATTGTTTCTCACGGCGTGTTCCACGACACCGAAACTCACGTTGCGACCGCAGCAACCGCCGTCAGCAACAGATAATTCCGTCGTTCGCTATCCTGAAGTGCTCCGCGCCTATCACGTCGGCCGCTACGCCGATCCGAACGACGATCTGCTCATGCACGAGCAGCATGTCCTCTATCGCGTCGAGGATAATACCCGGTGGAATTTGCATCCAGGCAAGGCCGGATGCGATGCCGCTATCCCCGCCGTGCCGCCTCCGCGCGATGCGGCGTTCAGCCCCACCCCCGTAAATGACGCGGTGTTGGCGGAAGTCAACGCGCAAAGGCTGGCAACTTTTCAAATCATGACGCAGGCCAGAACCCTGTCCTCAGAGTTGGCGCAGGTTCAGGCTGCATTGCAGCAGGCCAGAACCAACCTGGCGGAAGGGGCGGTGCTGCGGGTCGCGGTAATTCAGATGAAAAAGCGATTGGACGCTCTTGAAGCCGCACCGACGCAATCGCCGCCTCCGACCAATTTCCCGACCAATGAACCTCCTGATTCGTTGAGTCCCTGAAAACACTTTGCCGACGCGTCCGCACCGGCAATTCCAAACATGACAAACAACCGAACTCATTATGAGCACAACAAAAACAAAGCCAGCGCCAAATGGCGCAAGCAGCACAGCAGTTGAACCCACGGTCTATCGAACCAATCCCGAAGTGGAGGCCAAGATAGACGGCTACATCAAGGAGAATCCCAAGTATTGGAACTATCTCCAGGCCATGCCCCGCGACCGGCTCGAACGCACCGTCGTCCTGAATGAGGTGCGCCAGATTGAACGGCAGCAACGGATGCGGGACGGCATGATGAAACGCATCAACGACGACCCCAAGCTCAAGCAGGCGTATGAAACACTGGTCAAGGATGTGCCCGAAGAGCAACGCGAGGAAGTCATGACTCAAATGGCGCGGCAGAAGCAACGCGCGGTAGCCCGCTCCCAGGAACAACGACAAACCCAGGCGCAGACTGTCGGCGTCTAATTCGCATCTGTGCCGGTCTGGTTCTGGCAATGAAATCCAGAACCGACCGGGCCACAGACCTGCATTCACCTTAAGCTAAATGTGATTTTTTTCAAGGCATTAAAGTTGCTTTAATACAGCCCGTCTGAAGTTTGTATGGGGCGTTTTATGCAAGTTGCGTTAAAACAGTGTGTCTGCGCTGGCAAATTTCTGGACAATCTAATTCAGGGAATAAATCACCTGCGTTGGCTTGGTTGGGGACTTCGTTATGCCTTTCCTGTCATGGAAGCGGAGTCTCGAAAATTGAAAGCGAATAATTTCATGCCGGGTTTTCCCGGCTTGAACCTGTCCGTCCGCGCATGGAAGCGCGGAGCGCCATGAAAAGGAGGAACATCATCGGCTCCTACTTGGCAAAATTGCGCCATGAATTGGGCTTGAACCAGGAGGACATGGCGGCGCGCCTGCAACGGCATCGGGTGGACATCAGCCGCCAGATGCTCGCCAACATGGAGTGTGGCCGCACCCAAATCACGGACCTTCATCTCATCGGATTTCTCAAGGTGTTCCGAATCTGCCTCATCCAGCTTTTTCCCCTGGAGATTCGGGCGTTGGACGAACAATTCGCCCAGCGCGAGAAAGACCAGCTTGATGGGCCGCGTCGGCGCCGGCAATAAATTCAATCCGCGCCGGATGGCTTGCCCATCCGGGCAGACAATGGCAAATTTCCAATGGCTGTCAAACGAACAGCAGCGAATCCAGACGATCAACTTGACCTTTTTTCACAGAGGCCGACTTATGCAAGCATTGACGCAATACGGACGGATGGCCGAGAAACATTGGCGGGAACATTGCCCGAAACTCGTGCGCGACCTGGAGGCACAGGGACAGTTGCACGCCATGTTGCTGGAGGCCGAGGAGAAGACGAAGGACGAGATGATCGAACTGACGCAGCAGTTCAGAAAACAGGGACTGACGGCGCAGCAGGCCCACGACCGCGCCTGGGAAATGGTGCGGGAGGAATACATCCTTCTGGCACCAGAGTCCTAGCGGACGGCCACCATGAGGATGGCCACCAAGCAGGCGGTGAGGCGAAGAATCTCAATTGCTATCGCATTACCAATGCCGACCACCTTGGTGAAGGCTCGCTCAAGCAAAAGTTCAATCAGAACCTCGATGCCATCCGCACACTTCGGCAGGTTGAAAAAGAACAACGACCGGCCACGCCGGAAGAACGGGCGATTTTGGTGAAATATGTCGGCTGGGGCGGACTTCCCGCCGCCTTTGCCAAACTTCCCGAAGGCGCGGGCAGACCGAGCACCCAGCTTGCCGAATTGTTGACCGAGGATGAAATTAAATCCGCCCGCGCGACCACCCTAAACGCCCATTACACATCGCCGACGGTCATTCGCGCCATGTATCAGGCCGCGCAGCGGTTTGGGTTTCAGGGTGGACAGGTTCTTGAACCAGCCTGCGGCATCGGCCATTTTATCGGCCTCACGCCGGAGGAAATGCTCCTGCAATCCACGGTCACCGGCGTCGAAATTGATCCGCTGACGGCCCGGATTGCAAAGGCGCTTTATCCTGATGCCGACATCCGCGAGCAGCCGTTTGAAAAATCAAAACTCACCGACGATTCGTTTGATCTCGCCATTTCCAATGTCCCCTTCGGTGATTATACAGTCCATGACCCGCGCTGGAATGAATACAAATTTTCCATCCACGATTATTTCTTTCCCGCCGCGCTTGCCAAGGTTCGTCCGGGCGGCTTGCTGATGTTCATCACTTCCCGGCACACGCTGGACAAGCTCGATTCGACCATGCGGGAGCTGATGTCGGCGAAAACTGAAATGCTGGGCGCAATTCGGCTGCCCAACACGGCGTTCAAGAAAAATGCCGGTACGGAAGTGACCACCGACATTGTGATGCTCCGCAAGCTGCGCGCCGGTGAATCACCGGGCGGCGCAACGTGGAAAGCGACGGCGAACTTCACCAACGACCAAAAAGAACAATTTTCGCTAAACGAATACTTCGTCGCTCATCCTGAAATGATGCTCGGTAAAATGCGGCTGGCGCGGGGATTGTATCGGAATGACGAACCAACCCTGGAACCGGAGGCGCGCGATTTGGGCGAGGCATTGGCACAGGCCATTGAAAGGCTGCCCCAAAACATTTACGAAGCCCAAAACCAACAGGCCCACAAAAAAGTTTCCTACCAGAGCATTCCGGCCCCCGATTACATCAAACCCAATGCCTATTGCGTCCATGAGGACGGACGGCTCTGCCTCAACGAGGACGGTGTTTTGCGTCCGCTGGATACTTTACCCGTGGAAACCCGTTCGCGCATACGGCGGATGATTGAGGTGCGCGACGCCGTGCGGGTTTGCCTGCGCTCTCAGCTTGATGGCAGCAGCGATGCCGAAGTCGTTGAGGCGCGGGAACAACTTAACTTTGCTTACGACCGTTTTGTTGCCCGGTTTGGTTCCATCAACGCCCCGATCAATCAACGGGCGTTTGATGGCGATCCGGATTTGCCGCTGCTGCTCTCGCTGGAACAATACGATGAGGAAACCAAAGTGGCGGTCAAAGCCTCCATCTTCCGGGAACGCACCATCCATCACAAACAGCCGGTTGAATCTGCCGGTTCGCCCAAGGAAGCGTTGCTCGTTTCGCTGAATGAAAAGGGTCGGGTGGACCTGCAACACATGGCTTCCCTGTTGGCCCGTCCGGCAGAGGACTTTCTGCCGGATTTGCGGGGAATGATTTTCCTGAACCCGCAGACCAAGCAGTGGGAGACGGAAGACCAGTATCTCTCCGGCAATGTCCGTGAAAAGTTGGTTCAGGCGGACGCGGCCAGTGTTGCCGATGTCCGCTTTCATGATAATGTCGAGGCGTTAAAATCGGTGCAGCCGGCGGATTTGCCAGCCACCGAAATTGATTTGCGATTGGGCGCATCCTGGCTGCCGGCGGCAGACGTGCAACAGTTTACGCAAGTGCTGCTCGGTGTCTCTTCGGGCGTTAAGGTCGGCCACATCCACGCGCTCGGTTCGTGGCATGTTACCGCCGATTGGGAGGCGAAAGGGGCGACCGCGAACACGACCGATTGGGGAACCAACCGTTACACCGGTCTTGAACTCATCGAGGAGACGTTGAACCTCAAAACGCCCACCGTTTATGACTATGTGGACAAGAAACCCGTCGTCAATGCGCAGGCCACCGAGGCCGCGCGCGAAAAACAGGAGCGCATCAAGGAACAGTTTGCGAAATGGATCTGGTCGGATGACGAACGGCGGGAACGGCTCGTGCGTCTGTATAATGACACCTTCAATCATTCGCGGATCCGCACGTTCAACGGCGAACATCTGACCTTGCCCGGCGCCAGTGCGGCCGTTCAGCTTCACTGCCATCAGAAATCGGGCGTATGGCGCATCTTGCAAACGCCCAATACGCTGCTCGGCCATGTCGTCGGCGCGGGCAAGACCTACACGATGGTTGCTGCCGCAATGGAATTGAAGCGGCTGGGGCTGGCACGCAAGCCCATGTTCGCCGTCCCCAACCACATGCTGGGCCAGTTCTCGACCGAATTGCTCATGCTCTATCCTGGTGCAAACATCCTCGTGGCGGGCAAAGAGGATTTCGAGGCGCAGAACCGCAAAAAGCTTTTCAGCCGCATCGCCACCGGCAATTGGGATGCCATCATCGTCACGCATTCCGGCTTCGAGCGCATCCCTCTGTCGCAGGAAACCCAGGTTCGCTTCTTTCAAGAGCAGTTGGATGAACTGGAAAAAATCAAACGTGAACACGCCGACCCGGAAAACCGGCGCTTGGTGAAGGAACTGGAAAAGGCCAAGAAAAGGCTCGAAGCCAAACTTGAATCGCTCGCCGCCAGCCACAAAAAGGACAACACGCTGACCTTCGAGGAACTTGGCGTGGACCGGCTCTTTGTGGATGAGGCGCATTATTTCAAAAACCTGTTCTACGTCTCGAAAATGACCCGCATCGCCGGTCTGCCGCAGACGGCCAGCGAACGGGCGTTTGATATGTTCCTCAAGGTGCGCCATATCCAGTCCGTCAATGGAGGTGGGGGTGTGGTCTTTGCCACCGGCACGCCCATCGCCAACAGCATGGCCGAAATGTTCACCATGCAGCGGTATCTTCAGCCGGACGACCTCAAGAAGCACAACCTGAATCATTTTGATTCATGGGCGGCCACGTTCGGCGAGCCGGTCACGGCGATGGAACTTTCGCCGGACGGCGCGGGCTACCGAATCAACACGCGCTTCGCCCGGTTCGTCAACGTGCCGGAGCTGATGCAGATTTTCCGGCAAACCGCCGACGTGCAGACCGCACAGATGCTCAATCTCAAGCGGCCAAAGCTGGAAGGCGAAAAACCCGCGATCCGCAATGCGCCGGCTTCGGAAGAACTCAAAAAGTTTGTCGAGGGGCTGGCCAAGCGCGCCGAGGCGCTGAAAACCGGGCGGGTTGACCCGCGTGTGGACAACATGCTCAAAATCACCACCGAAGGCCGTAAGGCCGCATTGGATTTACGCCTGATGAAACCCGGCCTGCCGGATGACCCGCAGAGCAAGGTCAACCTTGCGGTGGAAAACATCCATCGCATTTGGGATGTGACCAAGGACGAACGTTTATCGCAGCTTGTGTTTTGCGATCTGTCCACGCCGCAAGACCGTGGTTTTTCAGTTTATCGTGACATGGCCGACAAATTGAAACACCTGGGGGTCCCGGAAAACGAAATTGCCTTCATTCAGGATTACGACGCCGACAACGCAAAGGTGGCGTTGTTCCGTGCCGTTCGTGCGGGCAAGGTCCGCGTGCTGGTCGGCAGCACGCAGAAAATGGGTTCGGGCACCAATGTTCAAGAGCGGTTGGTTGCATTGCATCATCTGGATGCGCCGTGGCGGCCGGCCGACGTGGAGCAGCGCGAGGGACGTATTCTGCGGCAGGGCAATCGAAATGTCAGCGTGCAAATTTATCGCTACGTCACCGAAGGCTCGTTTGATGCCTATATGTGGCAGACGCTGGAAACCAAGGCCAAGTTCATCGCGCAGGTAATGAGCGGGGACATGACCGTGCGCCGTCTCGAAGACATGGACTCCGCCGCGTTGACCTACGCCGAGGTCAAAGCCATCGCGTCCGGCAATCCACTGGTTATTGAAAAGGCCCAGGTGGACGCCGAATTGATCCGGTTGACGCGGCTGCGTTCCGCCCATGCCGAGGAACAATACCGCATCCGCAGCAGTCTTCGCCATTCGCACGAAGAGGTGGAGACTTGGACGGAACGGCTGGCGAATTTGCGGGAGGATTTGAAATTGCGACAGGATACTTCGGGCGATCTGTTCCGCATCGAGTTGGACAAGCAGGTTCTGGACAATCGCGGTGTCGCCGGGGAGTTGTTGTTGCGGCGGGCGGAAAAAATCAAGGCTCGGTTCGGCGAGGACATCCGCATCGGACGATTCGCAGGGTTCGACTTGTTCATCCGCGCTGGTTTCAGCAACAACGCCGAACTCGTGCTGCGCGGCAAAAACAGTTACAGCACCCGTGTCACGGACACGGCGCTGGGCACCATCCGTTCGCTTGAATCCACGGTGCAGGGTTTTGAAGAACGCGCCACGCGGCTGGAATCCGACATCAAGGATTCGCAAAAACGCGCGACCGAATTGGAGGCCAAGGTGGGTGCGCCGTTCGAGAAAGAGGAACGGTATCACCACCTGGCCCGACGCCAGTCGGAAATCGAAGAGCAGCTTGACCTCACCAAAAACCAGGCCCCCAACCAGCTTGAGGCCGTCGAAAACACCGAGGCCAATGCCGTCAGTGAGCAATCTGAAACGGTTGAACAGCAAACCGTCAAACCCAAACGAGGAATAAAAGTATGAGACCTGATTTGGGGATACAGGAAAATGGCAGCCGTTCACTGGCTCCGTCGGTAGCGCAGATCATGAACGACCGGGACGGCTCGTTGCCGGTCTGGGTGCGCGCGCCGAAGCGCGGACATGAGTTTTATTCCGGCTGCACCCGGCCAAAACTTTACGAGTGGGCGGGCAAAGGTTTCATTCGCTCTGTCTCAATCCGCGAACCCGGAAAGATAAAAGGTGTCCGACTGTTTCATCTTGCCAGCATTCTGGGCTTCATCGAGCGGTGCGAAATGGAATCGAAATCCGACATCATTGACACCGGCAAATAACACGAACGCCATGTTTAGGGTTATGCCGCTTAAATTTCGCGCGCAGGAGAGTTTTTGCGGTAGAACAGTCAAATTGCTATTGCCTCAGTCTGGCACTGTTGAACTTCAACCGTCACATGAACCAGTTCCTCATGAATTTTCAAGACCTGCCGATATTCGTCAGGTTTTTTTGGATTGTGCGCGACAACGCTGATAACAGCCGCGAATTTATTGACACCAACTTGCCAGAGCGCACGCACAACCACACCGGCACACGCAGGCTGACACTCTCGATAAACGAGCCAAGCTTGGGCGTCGTCCAGCTTGCGCTGTCAAAAACCACCACAGCGTGCTTTGCCTCCTTGAGCAATTTCAGGAGACGGTTTTTGCGCTTAACCAAGTCAAAGTCGCCGGCTTCAATGCCGAGTGCATGTTCCAGCGCGCCGCAAATCTCGCTCAAATGTTCCGACGCCGGGCAGACATGCAAGGCCAGTGGTTCGCGCAATTGTTCAACCAGTGCCGATTTGCCCATGCCTTCAGCGCCGAGCAGCAGCACGAGCCGGCGTTGCTGGTGCAACTGTCGCAGCCGCGCCATTTCTTTTTCACGACCGACAAATGGCAGCGTTAAATTCACTTCAAATCAAAGGAGCGCACGCGCCCCGTCGTGGGTATTGGCGTTGCGCCAAGCCCTTGGCCGCTCGTGCCAATAGAGTTTGCCGAGCGGTGCAGCGGCGCAGCGGGGCTCCCAAAAATTCAATTCATAACTACCACCGTTCACTAAAAACCTTGCCGCCGTAACGCGCTTTTTTGCCCAATTCGCGTTCAATGGCGAGCAGGCGGTTGTATTTAGCGATGCGTTCGGAACGGCAGAGCGAGCCAGTTTTAATTTGTCCAGCGTTAGTGCCAACGGCGAAATCAGCGATAAAGGCATCTTCCGTCTCGCCGGAGCGGTGTGAAATCACCACGCCGTAATTTGCCTTTTGCGCCATCGCCACAGTTTCTAAAGTTTCCGACACGGTGCCGATTTGGTTGAGCTTGATAAGAATCGCATTCGCAATCCCGTCGCGGATGCCTTCGGCGAAGATTTTTGGATTGGTGACAAAGTTGTCATCGCCCACAAGCTGCCGTTTTTTGCCGAGTGCTTTTGTAATGGCCAGCCAGCCATCGCGGTCTTCTTCCCCCATGCCGTCCTCCAGCGAGACGATGGGATATTTTTTCATCCATTCGGCGTAAAGTTCCACCATTTGCGCCGGTGTTTTGCGCGAGCCATCAGATTTTTTGAAAACATAATTTCCGTTGTCGTAAAACTCGCTCGCCGCCGGATCAATGGCGATGGCGATATCCTTGCCGGGCTTGTAGCCTGCCGCCTTGATGGCTTCCACAATCACATCCACCGCTTCATCATTCGTCTTGAGATTCGGTGCAAATCCGCCTTCATCGCCGACAGCGGTGACGAGTCCACGCTTCTGCAAAATCTTTTTCAACGTGTGAAATGTTTCCGCGCCATAGCGCAACGCTTCCTCGAACGTCGGCGCACCGATGGGAAACAGCATGAATTCCTGAAAATCCACATTGTTGGTCGAGTGCGCGCCGCCATTGACGACGTTCATCGTCGGCGCAGGCAAAATGTATGGCGCACCGGCTTTGCCGCCGTGCAATTTGCGGATGTAAGCGTAAAGCGGGATTTTTGAATCCAGCGCCGCCGCACGGCAGACGGCCATCGAAACGCCAAGGATAGCGTTCGCCCCAAGTTTGGATTTGGTTTCCGTTCCATCGAGTTTGCGCATCAGGTCGTCAATTTCCTTTTGCGCGTGCGGGGATTTACCTTTGAGTTTTGGCGCGATGATTTTGTTCACGTTCGCCACGGCTTTCAGAACGCCTTTGCCGCCGTAACGCTTGGCGTCGCCGTCACGCAGTTCGACGGCTTCACGGATGCCAGTGGACGCACCGGACGGCACGCAGGCTGAGGCGGTGATGCCATTGTTAAGCGCGAGGTTGACCATGACGGTCGGGTTGCCGCGCGAGTCGAGGATTTCCTGGGCGGTGATGTTTTGTATTTTAGTCATAAAGTAATTTGGAGTTAGCGGACAATTTTAGAATTCACGGTTTTACGATCAACACACTGCAATGCGCGTGGTCGGCGATGCGGTCGGCGGTGTCGCCCAGCAAGCGTCCCCATAAACCGGAATGGTCGCTATGGCCGACCACAATGAGATCATAGCCGCCATCCTTGGCGAAGCTCACGATGACTTTGGCGGCGTGACCGGCACGGCTTTCGCAGCCAATTTCGATGCCGTGGCTCTTGGCCACTTCCGCCACTTCCCGCTGGCGTTCCGCGAAATAATCGGCGGCGGCTTCGGTTTCACCTTCGGATTCACCAGGCAGATCCGCATGTCGTGGCAAAGGCTGCCGCACCCAAACTGCGGTCAGTTGGGCCTTGTTGTTTTTAGCGGCGATGGCCGCGCGTTCGAGCGCGAGCTTTCCGCCGGTCGAACCGTCATAACCGACTAGGATTTTCGTGAACATAATGACCTCACTTTCCAGGTTGCGCCGCCGGGCGCGATTGCTTGCCGTTGATTTTTTCCGCGTAAGTATTTCCCCATTCCACCATCGTTTCGATTTTGGGTTGGAAAAATTTCTGTGCAATGAGTGTCGGCACAAACGCACTTAAAATGACGACTGTCACCAGCACCGTGTATTGTGACTGGTCAATGATGTGGTTTTGCAGGCCGAACAGCGCGGAGATTGTGCCGAACGTCAGGCCGGTCGCCATCAGCAGCGTCGTGTAATGCGCCTCACGATTGCGCATGTAAAAAACTTTTGTGAGCGGCCAGACCCCGATGTATTTCGTCGCCATCTTCATGACGAGCAGCAACACGATGATTCCAATGCTCGCCCAAAGCGCGGGCAGCGAAACATAAGACCCGGCCTTGATGAAATAAAACGGCGTGAAGATCGTGAACGCGATGCTGCGCATCCGGTGCACTAGCGTCTTGTCGCGCAAGAACACTCCCGCCACCACCAGGCCGACGAGATATGCCGGCAGCACTGCTTCGCTCTTGGCGGTGGACGCCAACCCGCCGAGGAAAAACAGCACCAGGAAAATGAATTTCACTTCCGGCTCGCTCACGCGGGTTGCTCCCAGCTTGGTGATAATAAATTGTGTCCATATCGGCATGAACCAAAGCATAACCGCAGTAACGACGACGAAAACGACGAGCCACCAGTTGAAGTCGGCAAAGAGCGTGCCGAGCGCAAGCACCGTTCCAAAATCAGTTATGAAGCACGCGGCCAGAATCGTTTTGCCCATTGGCGTTTGTCCCAAGCCGCTCTCGATCATCACGGCATAAACCACGGCCACGGAAGTGGTCGAGAGCGCGATGCCCGCGATTTGCGCCTGATGCAGCGGCCAGTCGAGGACGAATTGAGCGAACAGCCAGACGCAAACAAACGGCAGCAGAAATGACACAATGCCAATCGTCATGCTGGCGCGCAGGTTGGCGCGCAGTGAAGCCGGGTCAATTTCCGCGCCTGCCAGAAACGTCAACACGCCGCTGCCGAGCATCGCCAGAAAGTTGATCCAATCGGTCGTTTGTAAAATGTGCTGACCGCCATGAAAATGAATGTTCCCGACTATGACGCCGACAACGATTTCAATCAGCGCGACGGAAATGCCGACGCGGATGGAAATCAAACTGGCAATAAACGCCAGCCCCATCCAAATCGCCGCGAGATACCAGATGTTTTCCGTCATAAGATTTCCATCATGTTGACCCCGGCGGATTTTCGGCGGCTCGGTAGTCAATGACCCTCGCTTTTTCCAGCGTCACCAAACCACCTTTCATCATTTCATCCAGCACGGGCAGGAACGTGTTGATTTTTTCCTCGCTGTCCACGATTTCGATGACCAGCGACAAGTCCATCGAGAGCCGGAGAATTTTCGCCGTATGCATCCGGCTCGATTTGCCGAATCCCATCGGACCGCGAAGCACCGTCGCACCGGCCAGATGCATTTCGCGCGCCTTTAGCACCAGCGCCTCGTAGAGCGGTTGGTGATGCCAGCGGTCGCTTTCGCCGATGAAGATTCGCAGCAGCACCGCATCATGGGGAATGTGCATGATTAGCCTCCAGTGGTTGAGTTCAAATAGTTTGCCAGGATGTGACCTAACCATACACCCGCCAGGCACAAAACAACCGAAAAGAAGATATTCGCGCCTGCCCGGAACCATTCACCGTCATTCGCGAGGTTCAATGTTTGCAGGCTGAACGAAGAAAACGTCGTGTAGCCGCCGCAAACGCCGATCATGAAAAATGTCCTCACCGATGCCGGCGCAAAAAACCGTCCGTCCGTGTCGGTGCTGGCGTTGAAGAATCCAATGGCGAAAGAGCCGGTGACGTTGATGACCAGTGTGCCAAGCGGAAAGGTCGAGCCAAACTTGGTGGAGGCAATTAGGCCGGAGAGCCAAAAGCGTGAGACGCCGCCAATCGCACTACCGAGCGCTACCCAGAAATATAAGAGCATAAAAAAATCCTACCTTTCTCCGCTCATTTGCGGTTTTTCGGTAGGAGTTATCAGCTCTGAAACAGTCAGGCGGTTCACCCTTAAACGGGTTGGCAAACTCCATTGCCACCACTTTTATCGCAAATATGGCCTGAAAAGAAAAGTTCTTTGTTTAATGAAGTCGTTGAATCGCTGGCGGAAAATCAGATCAACTCCCCGGAGCAACCGCAGGTTATTCTCGTATTATCTGCGACCGTTTGCTGTTGTTTCATTTTCCTGATGACTGCGTTCGGCCGTTAGTGTCATGGGGTGTTCACCCCATTGTTCGCCGCACCCCAATGATTCATTTTTCAGAATGCATCATGAGCGACGTTGTTCTTGAAATTAAAGACCTGACCCGCCGCTTCGGCGCGTTCACGGCGGTTGATGCTTTGACCCTTTCGGTCAACGCAGGTGAGGTCTTCGGTCTGCTCGGTTCCAACGGGGCGGGCAAGACCACCACGATCAAGATGCTCACCACGCTGTTGCCGCCCACGTCGGGCGAAGCTCGCGTGGCCGGTTTTTCCATCACCACCCAGGCGGTCGGCGTCCGCCGCGCCATTGGCTATGTGCCGCAGGCGGTTTCCGTGGACGGTTCGCTCACCGGCTACGAGAACCTGCTCATCTTCGCAAAACTTTACGACCTGCCACACCGCGACCAGCAGGCGCGCATCGCGGAGGCCTTGGAATTCATGAACCTCACCGCCGATGCGAAACGGCTGGTGGGCGAATATTCCGGCGGCATGGTCCGTCGCCTGGAGATCGCGCAGTCAACGCTGCATCGGCCCAAAGTGCTGTTTTTGGATGAACCGACCGTCGGGCTGGACCCGATTGCGCGCGACGCGGTCTGGAAACATCTGATTGATATGCGCGCCAATTACGGCACGACGCTTTTCTTCACGACGCATTATTTGGAAGAAGCGGAAAGCCATTGTGACCGCATCGCGATCATGCACCAAGGAAAGCTAGATGCGCTGGGCAGCTGCAAGGAACTCGAAGCCTCACTCGGTCCGGCTCACACCCTGAATGATGTTTTCATTCACTATGCCGGCAGCGCTCTGGATACCGGCAACAACTTCCGCGCCGTTTCCGCCGAGCGCGCCACAGCAGAGCGCCTTGGCTAATATATGACCACCACTTTCATGCATCCTTTGACCGGCTTCATCGAAAAGACGTTCGTCATCACCGAATTTGAGTTGCGCAAGCTCCGTCACGATTTCACGGAACTCGTCACCCGCGCCCTGCAACCCGCGCTGTGGCTGCTCATCTTTGGGCAGGTGTTCGCGCGCAACGGAGCGATGCACACCGGCAACATCCCGTATCTGGATTTCATCGCACCCGGTATTCTTGCGCAAAGTGTTTTGTTCGTGGCCATCTTTTACGGCATCAATGTCATCTGGGAACGCGACTTGGGCATCGTGCAAAAATTTCTCGCCAGCCCGACCCCGCGCGCGGCATTGGTGCTCGGCAAAGGGTTTTCCGCCGGCATCCGCACCCTCTCCCAAGGGGTGATCGTTTACGGTCTCTCGCTGCTGCTCGGGGTAAAGTTGAATTGGAGTCCGCTCGCGCTGCTGAACGTGCTGGTCATCATCATCCTGGCCGCGACGCTGTTTTCGACGTTCTCACTGGTCATCGCATGCATCGTGAAAACACGCGAACGCTTCATGGGCGTCGGCCAGGTGCTGACTATGCCGCTGTTCTTCGCCAGCAACGCCATTTATCCCACTGACATGATGCCCGGTTGGCTGAAAATGGTTTCCCATCTCAATCCATTGACTTACGTCGTGGATGCGCTGCGCACCTGCATGTTGGCCGACAGCACGAGCACGTTCGGTTTGAGTTTTGACTACCTAGTCATTCTGGTGACCACCACAGTTCTGGTTCTGGTCGGAGCCAGATTATATCCGCGTCTGGCGACGTAAAAACATCTGGATGCCATGGGTGATGACAATAGCCATGACCGTGCCGAGGGCACAAAAAAATTCGTGATCCAAACAACTTCAAACAAATTCGATGCCGGGCGGCTGGCCGCCAAAAATCCAGACTTTACTCAACGCGGAATGACCTCTCTGGGAGGACTTGCTTGGGGATTCACCTGGCTCAAACACTTTGAGCCGCTCATGCGATCAGCCAGCAATAAAGGGCGGTGAATATGCTCCACTGGTTGCATACTTTACTGCCCCACATTCCGCATTATGGGTATGTTCTGGTTTTCATCGTCGCGTTTTTGAATAACCTCGGCGTGCCGCTGCCGGGCGAAACGATTCTTTTGGGAGCCGGATTTGTTTTGGGAAAAACTGCGGATTCACTGTGGCAACCTGTGGTGGCAGGGACGGCGGCTTGTTTTTTGGGTGGCATTTGCGCCTTCTGGATGGGGCGGCAACTGGGCCGCGGCGGACTGGAAAAAATCCACTGGCTTCATCTCACGTCCGAACGGATGAAGTGGCCTGAACGATTTTTCAAACAACATGGCAACAAGACGGTTTTCTTCGCGCGGTTCATTTTCCTGTTCCCACCGGTCGTGGTCAATCTGCTTGCGGGCATGTCACAAATGACCTGGCGTATTTTTCTGTTTTACAACCTCACTGGGTCGGCGGCCTACGCTACCACCTATACTCTGATCGGATATTTTTTCGGAAAGAAGTGGAAGCTGCTCGAATCTTGGCTGGGGCCTACGGCACTTTATCTGATTTTTGCAGGTCTGGTCGTCGTGGTTCTAAGTTTGCTGTTCAGACATTTTCTATCCGGCTATTGGGCGCGCATTTTCCCGAAAAAACAGCAGGGACAATGATAAACGGCTTATTTTATGGGGTGTTCACCCCATTGTGCGACCAACTGCGCAGGAGCAATGTGATTCTGGCTGGCGTGCCGGGCAGATCATACGTGATTTCTTAAATGCACCATGAGTCAGACGACACCACACAACCAAAGGAAATATTATGTTAAGCAAAGTCAAAACCCTGAAGGGTTACAGATTGGACGCACTGGATGAACAGGATGGCAAAATCGGGAAGGTCAATGAATTTTACTTTGATGACCGGTTCTGGACCATCCGTTATTTGGTCGCCGAAACAGGAACTTGGCTTGCGAGCCGACAGGTGCTGATTTCGCCCTACGCACTGGTTGCCATCTTCAATGAAGAGAAAACAATCGATGTTACTCTGACCAAAAAACAGATTGAGAACAGCCCCTCCGTGGACACCGACAAGCCCGTTTCCCGCCAATTCGAGGATTCGTATTATGGGTATTATGATATTCCCACATATTGGGTTGGCCCACATCGTTGGGGATATTATCCCTATATCGAGCGCGACCATGGACAATGGAAAACATCCAATCCGGCGCAGAAAACATGGGATTCCCATCTGCGCAGCACGCACGCGGTAGGCAGTTACAACATCCAAGCTCTGGACGGCGATATTGGCCATGTCGAAGATTTCATCGTTGATGATGAGACTTGGGCCATTCGCTATCTCATTATTAACACCGGGACGTGGTGGCCGGGGAAAAAAGTCCTGATTTCCACACAATGGATCGAACGCGTCAGTTGGGACCAGTCAAAAGTCTTCATCAAACTTTCCCGCGAAGCCATCAAGCAGTCACCGGAATACACGGACGAGTCTCTGCTGACTCGCGATTATGAGATCGGTCTGCATGGCCACTATAATCGCAAAGGATACTGGGTCGATGAACTGGTGAACAGTTAGCCTATGCCAGTTGCTTCACCTGTTTCTGCCTCCGCTGAAATTGCTGTTCCGACTAATAATGCCACGAATGGCCTCACCAACGATGAGGCTCGGAATCGGTTGGAAAAGTCTGGCCCAAACTCTATGCCAGACACGGCGCTGCATCCTTTGCGCCACGCGCTGACCAAATTCTGGACCCCAATACCCTGGATGCTGGAGGCGGCAATTCTGTTGGAACTGGTGCTTGGAAAATTTGTCGAAGCCGGGATCATTGCGGTGCTGCTGGTGTTTAATGCCGCGCTTGGCTTTTTTCAAGAAGGTCGCGCCCAGGCAACTCTCGCCGCGCTTAAAAAACGTCTCGCGCTCACGGCGTCAGTGCGACGCGATGGGATTTGGAAAAATCTCCCGGCTGCCGATCTGGTGCCAGGTGACATGGTGAAGCTCTCTCTCGGTGGCGTCGTCGCGGCGGATGTAAAGCTGACCGAGGGGAGTGTTCTCCTCGATCAATCCATGCTCACCGGCGAGTCCATCGGCACGGAAGCCGGCCCAGGCTTTCAAACCTTTGCCGGGGCGCTGGTGCGACGCGGCGAAGCGGTCGCGGAAGTCACGGCAACCGGAACCCGCACCAAGTTTGGTCGCACGGCCGAATTAGTGCGCACGGCGCACGTTGTCAGTTCACAGCAGAAGGCGGTGTTGCATGTGGTGCGCAATCTGGCGGTGTTCAACGGCATCCTCATTGTCCTTCTGGTCGCGTATGCCAAGGCTCATGCGATGCCATCGAGTGAGATAATTCCATTAGTTTTAACGGCAATTCTGGCTT